>WNGP01002264.1_pt1 | contig 16993 bp, 15 predicted proteins | sample 5407671 | NCBI WGS metagenome assembly WNGP01 (sample SAMN13153381, study PRJNA577476) | soil metagenome | isolation source: 40 cm soil or saprolite under Garry oak tree replicate 2 | place: USA:California | collected 2016-06-15 | reverse complement strand
GGTGTGGGGGGTGGGGGCGGTGTGTGGGGTGGGGGTGGGGGCGGGGGCGGCGTCGATGCCGGCTTCGCGGCGCTGGGCGGGGGTGATGGGGGTGGGGGCGCCGGTGAGCGGGTCCAGGCCGGAGGCCGCCTTGGGGAAGGCGATCACGTCGCGGATGCTGGCCGCCCCGGCGATCAGCATCACCACCCGGTCCCAGCCGAACGCGATGCCGCCATGCGGCGGCGGCCCGTACTTGAACGCGTCGAGCAGGAAGCCGAACTGCGAGCGGGCCTCCTCCGGGGACAGCCCGATCACGTCGAACACGGCCTGCTGCATCGCGGACTTGTGGATACGGATCGATCCGCCGCCGATCTCGTAGCCGTTGCACACGATGTCGTACGCGTCGGCCAGCGCGCCGCCTGGCTCGGCGGCGAACTTGTCCGCCCACTCGGGCAGCGGCGCGGTGAACGGGTGGTGCACCGAGGTCCAGCCGCCCGCGCCGTCCTCCTCGAACATCGGCGCGTCCACGACCCACAGGAACGACCAGGCCGACTCGTCGATCAGGCCGCACCGCTGGCCGATCTCCAGCCGGGCCGCGCCGAGCAGTTCGCGGGCGGCCGTGGCCGTCCCGGCCGCGAAGAACACGGCGTCGCCCGGGCCAGCTCCCACGGCGGCGGCCAGCCCGGACCGCTCGGCCTCGGACAGGTTCTTCGCCACCGGGCCGGCGATCTCGCCGTCCGGGCCGATCAGCGCGTAGGCGAGGCCGCGCGCCCCGCGGGAGCGCGCCCACTCCTGCCAGCCGTCGAGCTCGCGCCGGGACTGCGCGGCGCCGCCGGGCATCACCACGGCGCCCACGTACTCCGCCTGGAACACCCGGAACTCCGTCCCGGCGAAGTACTCGGTCAGGTCGGTGAGCTCGAGGCCGAAGCGCAGGTCGGGCTTGTCCGAGCCGTACCGCGCCATCCCTCGTCCCTGAAGCACCGGGCCAGCTGGTAGTACCGCTCCAGGCCGCCGACCATGAGCAGCTGCTTGAACAGCTGCGGCGACTGCGGCAGCGCGTACCAGTTGCCGGGCCGCAGCCGGACCGGGACCAGGAAGTCGCGTGCGCCCTCCGGCGTGGACCTGGTCAGGTAGGGCGTCTCCACGTTCACGAACCGGTGCTCACGCATCACGTCGGAGAGCAGGTAGGCGGCCTGCGACCGGACCCGCAGCGCCCGCGCGGTGTCGTCGCGCCTGATGTCCAGGTAGCGGTACTTGAGCCGGACGTCCTCGCTGACCTCGGCGGAGCCCTCGACCGGGAACGGCAACGGGTCGGCCTGGCTGAGCACCTCGACCTTGTCCGCCACGACCTCGATCTCCCCGCTGGGCAGCTCGGGGTTCTCATTCCCGGCCGGGCGGGCGCGTACCATCCCTGTCACCCGCACGCAGAACTCGGCCCGCAGGTCGTGCGCCCCTTCGGCTTGGGGCGGCGCTTCCTCGCCGCGCCACACCACCTGCACCACGCCACTCGCGTCCCGCAGGTCAATGAAGACCACGCCGCCGTGATCCCGGCGCCGCGCCACCCAGCCGGCCAGCACCACGTGCTCCCCGGCGTGCGACGCCCGCAGCGTCCCCGCCTCATGGGTGCGGATCATCGAAGTCGGCCCCTCTCGTCTGGCAGCTTCGCGTCCCGGACGTGCCGCCGCTCATTTCCTCAGGATCTTTATTATCCGAACGGACCGGGTCGCGCGCCCCGGCCACGGTCACAGCCCCCGGCTGGGTCCCGATGCCGGGTTCAGCCCCGTCAGGAACGGGTTCGTCCGGCGTTCGGCGCCGATGGTCGTCTGCGGCCCGTGCCCGGACAGCACGACGGTGTCGTCAGGCAGGGTCAGGCAGACCCGCGCCAGGCTGCGCAGGATCGTGGGGTAATCCCCGCCGGGCAGGTCGGTCCGCCCGATCGATCCCGCGAACAGCAAGTCACCAGAGAACAATATGGTGCCGCCGATTTTGCTTTTACCTTGTGCTGTAACTGGCGGATCCAATGGCAGCCGGAATGCCACGGATCCTTCGGTGTGCCCGGGCGCGTGGTTCACCACGATCTCGAGCCCCACGAGGCTCAGCGTCATCCCGTCGGCCAGTTCTTTTACATCATCGGGTTCGGTGAATTCCATGCCGCCGAACAGCTGCTGTCCCGCGCCGAGCGGGAAACCCTTGGCTGGATCGCTGAGCAATGCGCGGTCGTCCGGGTGGATGTAGGCGGGGATGCCTTTCGCCCCGCAGACGGGGGCGACGGACCAGACGTGGTCGATGTGACCGTGCGTGAGCAGGACCGCGGCGGGCCTGAGCCGGTGCTCGGCCAGGAGTTCACCGATCCCCTGCTCGGCGTCCTGGCCCGGATCGATGATCACGCACTCTTCGCCGGGCGCGGACGCGACTACATAACAGTTGGCCGCGAACGCGCCTGCCGGGAACCCTGCGACGAGCACAAGCGTCCTTTCTCACGGTACGGTGTCTCAGGCTACCGAGGGGACCCGCATGGCCGCGAACCGATAACGAAGGGTACCGGTCCCGGCATCTGGCAGGTACGATTCGCGAACGATCGCGAATATTGCGGGGGTTCCCGGGGGCGGGGCCCTGCCTACGTTTCGGGATCAGAGGTATGCAGCGGGCTCGTCGGCCTGCCTCCCGTGAATACCTGCGGTAGCCGGATAGTGCAGACAGGCCAAGGAGGACGCGACCGGTGGCGGGTAAGAACGAGCGCCAGCGCAGGCAAGCCAGGGAACGGTACCGCCGCCTGCAGGAGCAGCGGTATGCCAGGCAGCGACGGGTGCGCAAGCGCACGCTGATCGGACTCAGCGGGGTGCTCGCCCTGGCGCTCATCGGCTCCCTGCTCGCGGTGTTCCTCCCCGGCGGGAACCCGAAGCACCCGGCGGCCTCGGCGTCCAAGTCGGCGACTCCGTCACCCACCGCCACCGCCACGGCCGTGGCCGAGCCGGCGCATCACTGCAGCTACACGGCGGCCACCCCGGTAGCGCGCACGGTCAGCTCCCCGCCGGCCACGCCCGATTACACGGCCAGCTACCAGGCCACCATCAACACCAACCTGGGCAAGATCACGTTCAACCTGCTCAACAACAAGGCCACCTGCACCGTCAACTCCTTCGTCCACCTGGCCGAGGCGGGCTACTTCAACAACACCCAGTGCCACCGGCTGCTGACCAGCGGCATCTACGTGCTGCAGTGCGGCGACCCGTACGCGACCGCCGCGGCCAAGCTGAGCTGCAGCACGACCAGCAAAATCGGTTCAGGGACGCCGGGTTACGATTTCGCCAGTGAGAACCTCACTGGCGCCAAATACCCGACGGGAACGGTAGCGATGGCAAACGAAGGCAGCGCGACCACTAACGGCAGCCAGTTCTTCATCGTGTACAAGGACAGCACGTCCGGGCTAACAGCTTCATATACACCGTTCGCCACGGTGTCATCCGGGCTGGGTATCGTCCAGAATGTGGCTAAGGATGGATACTCGTGTCAGTATGCGCAGTCCGGCGGCGGCGCCCCCAAGAAGAAGGTCATCATTGACGGTGTGACGATCAAGAAAACCTGACACGAGCACGACAACGCAGGAGGTTCCCCGTGACCACCGCCTACCATCCGTGGGGCCGGGTAGACGCCGACGGGACGGTCTATGTCCGTACCGCCGACGGCGAGCGGGTGATCGGTTCGTGGCAGGCGGGGAGCCCGGAGGAGGCGATCGCCTTCTTCCAGCGCAAGTACGAGGGGCTCGAGACCGAGGTGGTCCTGCTCGAGCAGCGGATCGCGGCCACCGACATGGCTCCCGCCCAGGCCTCGGCCAGCGTCCAGCGGCTGGTGCGCAGCATCTCCGAGGCCAACGCTCTCGGTGACCTCGACGGTCTCCGGACGCGCCTGGAGCGGCTGACCGAGGACGTCGGCCACCGCCGCGAGGAGGTCAAGGCGGCCCGCGAGCAGGCGCGGGTGCAGGCCAGGGAGGTCAAGGAGCGGATCGTCACCGAGGCCGAGCAGATCGCCGCCGAGGCGACCCACTGGAAGAGCAGCGGCGAGCGGATGCGCGAGCTGCTGGATGAGTGGAAGGCGGCGCCGCACGCCGAGCGGGCCGCCGAGGCCGTGCTGTGGAAGCGGCTGTCCGCCGCCCGCAACGCGTTCACCAAGCGGCGCAAGGCGTACTTCGCCACTCTGGAGGCCGAACGCGAGGATGTCAGGGCGCGCAAGGAGAAGCTTTGCGCCGACGCCGAGGCGTTGTCAGGATCCACCGAGTGGGGTCCCACCACCAGCGCGTTCCGCGAGCTGATGCGGCTGTGGAAGGCCGCCGGGCGCGCCGACAGGGATTCCGAGGCCGAACTATGGAAGCGGTTCCGGGCGGCCCAGGACAAGTTCTTCGCCGCGCGGGCCGAGGTGTTCTCGGCCAAGGACGCCGCGCTGCGCGAGCACGCCGAGGCCAAGCAGCAACTGCTCGATCAGGCCCAGGCGCTGCTTCCGGTGACCGACATCCGCGCCGCCAGGTCCGCGCTACGCAGCATCCAGGAGCGCTGGGAACAGATCGGGGCGGTGCCCAGGGACGCGCGCGAGCACCTGGAATCGGGGCTGCGGCGGGTCGAGGACGCGGTACGCAAGACCGAGGAAGCCCAGTGGCACCGGTCGAACCCAGAGGCCCTGGCCCGGGCCGAGGGCACGGTGGCCCAGCTGCGCTCGACCATCGCGCAGCTGGAGGAGCAGCTGGCCCGGGCGCGCGACCGCGGCGACGCCAAGGCCGCGCACACCGCCGAGGAAGCGCTGACCGCCCGCCGGGCCTGGCTCACAGAAGCCGAGCACACCCTGGCGGAATTCACCAGCTAGCGGAGGGTCAGCTCGTCATCCGGTAGACGTCGTAGACGCCATCGATGGCGCGGACGGCGCGCAGCACGTGGCCGAGGTGCTTGGGGTCGCCCATCTCGAACGTGAACCGGCTGAACGCCACCCGGTCCCGGCTGGTCGTCACCGTGGCGGACAGGATGTTCACGTGCTGATCGGACAGCACCCTAGTGACGTCGGAGAGCAGCCGGGTCCGGTCGAGCGCCTCCACCTGGATGGCGACCAGGAAGACCGAGCCCTCGGTCGGCGACCAGTGAACATCGACCATCCGCTCCCGCTGGGTTTCGGTCAGGTGGATCAGGTTCACGCAGTCGACCCGGTGCACGGACACGCCGTGGCCGTGGGTGACGAAGCCGATGATCTCGTCGCCCGGCACCGGGGTGCAGCAGCGGGACAGCCGCACCCACACGTCCGCCGCGCCGTTGACCTCGACGCCGGAGTCCCCGGGCGCCCTGGGCTGCGGCGCCTTGGTCGGCAGCGCGGCCTCGGCCAGTTCCTCCTGCGCGCCGTCCCGCCCGCCGACCGACCTGACCAGCTTCTCGACCACGGACTGAGCGCTGACCCGGCCCTCGCCGACCGCCGCGTACAGCGCGGAGACGTCGGTGTAGCGCAGGTCGCGGGCCAGGGTGAGCAGGCTGTCGGCGGCGGCGAGCCGCTGCAGCGGCAGGCTCTGCTTGCGCATGGCCCGCGCGATCTGGTCCTTGCCCGCGTCCACCGCGGCTTCCCGGCGCTCCTTGGAGAACCACTGCCTGATCTTGTTCCTGGCCCGGGGGCTCTGCACGAACTTGAGCCAGTCCCGGCTCGGCCCGGCCTCGGGCGCCTTGGAGGTGAAAATCTCCACCGTATCGCCGTTGTCCAAGGCGGACTCGAGCGCGACCAGGCGGCCGTTGACCCGGGCGCCGACCGTCCGGTGCCCGACTTCGGTGTGGATGGCGTAGGCGAAGTCAACCGGCGTCGCGCCCTGCGGCAGCGCCACCACCTCGCCGCGGGGGGTGAACACGTAGACCTCGCCGACGGCCAGGTCGAAGCGGAGAGACTCGAGGAACTCGGCCGGGTCCTCGGTCTCGCGCTGCCAGTCGACGAGCTGCCTGAGCCAGGCCATCTCCTGGGCGTCGTCCCTGGCGTCCTTGGCCCGGCCGAAGACCGATGTAGCAGGCACCACTTCTTCCTTGTACTTCCAGTGCGCCGCGACGCCGTACTCCGCCCGGCGGTGCATGTCCCAGGTCCGGATCTGCAGCTCCACCGACCTGCCGCCCGGCCCGATGACGGTGGTGTGCAGCGACTGGTACATGTTGAATTTCGGCATCGCGATGTAGTCCTTGAACCGTCCGGGGACGGGATTCCACCGCGCGTGGATGATGCCGAGCGCCGCGTAGCAGTCCTTGACCGAATCGACCAGGACGCGGATGCCCACCAGGTCGTAGATGTCGTCGAAGCCGACGTTCCTGGCGATCATCTTCTGGTAGATCGAGTAGTAGTGCTTGGGGCGGCCGGTGACCTTCTGGTTGATCTTGGCCTCGTGCAGGTCGGCGCTGACGTCCTGGATCACTTCCTGCAGGAAGGCCTCGCGCCGCGGCGCCCGGTTGGACACCAGGCGGACGATCTCGTCGAAGCGCTTGGGATACAGCGTCGTGAAGGCCAGGTCCTCGAGCTCCCACTTCACCGTGTTCATGCCGAGCCGGTGGGCAAGCGGGGCGAAGATCTCCAGGACCTCCTTGGACTTACGCTCCTGCTTTTCCCTCGGCAGGTAACGCAGTGTCCGCATGTTGTGCAGCCGGTCGGCGAGCTTGATCACCAGCACCCGGATGTCGCGGGACATCGCGACCACCATCTTGCGGACCGTCTCCGCCTCGGCCGACTCGCCGTACTTGACCTTGTCCAGCTTGGTGACGCCGTCGACCAGCGCGGCGATGTCCTCGCCGAACTCACCGCGCAGCTCGGTCAGCGTGTAGGGGGTGTCTTCCACCGTGTCGTGCAGCAGCGCGGCACAGATCGTCTCGGTGTTCATGCCGAGCTCGGCCAGGATGGTCGCCACCGCGAGCGGGTGGGTGATGTAGGGGTCGCCGCTGCGCCGTTTCTGGTCCCGGTGCCAGTAGGCGGCCGACTCGTAGGCCCGCTCGATGAGCCGGACATCGGCCTTAGGGTGCGCCGCGCGCACGGTCTTGATGAGCGGCTCGAGGACCGGGTTGAGGGTCGGACCCCGCTGGGCGCCGAGCCGCGCCAGCCTCCGGCGGACGCCCACCCCGGGCGCCGCCGCGTCGGGCTGGGGCTGGGCGGCCGCGACCCTGGCCCGCTGGGCCCGGGCCGTCCCGATTCCCGCGCCTCGCGCTGGCCGGGCAGGGTCAGGCCGGGCTGGTGCGCCCGCGTCTGCGGTGGCCTGCGGGGCGGCTGAGTTGCCGTTGGGCGCACCCGGCTCCAGCACGTCCGCCGCTACCGCCGCCTCGGCCTGTACCGCGTCCAGGTCCGTGCCCTGTCGCGTGTCCGTCCGGGCAGCGTCAGCAACCTTCGTGCCGGTCGTAGTCACCTCACCGGCCACTCGCGCTCCTCACATCTGCCAAGTCATCAGTGTACTTGGACGTGTTAAACACCAGATCAGGTACGTGCGATTCCCGGCCCGGTGAGGTGGCGGGCGCGGACCTGAGCAGCGCGGCTTAAACAGTGCGGGTTTAAACAGTCAGGAGGGCGCTGACCGGCAGGTCGGGCAGCTTGGCCCGGCCGTTCAGGAAGGACAGCTCGAGCAGCACGGCGAGGCCGGTCACCTGGGCACCGGTGCGCCGCACCAGGTCGGCGGTGGCCCGGGCGGTGCCCCCGGTGGCCAGGACGTCGTCGATGACCAGCACGCGATCGGCCGGATCGAAGGCGTCGGTGTGCACCTCGATCGTGGCGGTGCCGTACTCCAGGTCGTAGTCCTGAGCGAACGTGGCCCCGGGCAGCTTGCCCTTCTTGCGGATCGGCACGAAGCCCGCGCCGAGACGGCACGCCACCGGGGCGGCCAGGATGAAGCCGCGCGCCTCGATGCCCGCTACCTTGTCCACCGGCCCGTACGCCGCGGCCAGCGCGGTCACCACCGCGCTGAACGCCTGGCCGTCGGCGAGCAGCGGGGTGATGTCCTTGAACACCACGCCGCGCTGCGGATAGTCCGGGATGTCACGGACCAGGGTCGTGATGAGCTGGGTCAGCTCATCACCGGCCGGACCGGTCATTCCCTAACGCCGCTTCTTCTTGCCGGCCGGACGGTGCCGGGCCGAGCTGCCGCCACTCCGGCGCGGCTGCTGCCGCGGGCCCGGGCGGCCGGTTCCCGGCGTGCCGCGGCTAACCGCGGTGCCGGGTGCCAGCGACGCGGTGGTGGTCAGCTCGTCCGCGGGCGGCGCGGCGTCGTCGGCGAAGTCGACGTCGTCCTGCTCCTCCTCGGCGAGCTGTGCGGGCGGGATCTCGGCTGGCGCGCCGGGACGGGGCCGGCTCCCGGACGGTGCCTTGGCCATGGCCCGCTTGGCCGAGCGGCCGCCGGAGGCGCGCACCGCCACCCGCTTGGCCAGCGCCTGGTACTGCGGCTCGCGCTCCTTCAGGTCGGCCAGCACCGGGGTCGCGATGAAGATCGAGGAGTAGGTGCCGGACAGCATGCCGACGAACAGCACGAGCGCGAGTTCCTCGAGTTCGTTGTTGGCGCCGAGCAGAGCGGTCGACACGACCAGGATCGCGCTCACGGGCAGCAGCGCGATCAGCGAGGTGTTGATCGATCTCACCAGGGTCTGGTTCAGCGCCAGGTTCGCCGCCTGACTGTAGGTGGTCCGGGCGCCGCCGAGCAGGCCGGCCGTGTTCTCCCGCACCTTGTCGAAGACCACCACGGTGTCATACAGCGAGTAGCCAAGGATGGTCAGCAGCCCGATGACCGTCGCTGGGCTGACCTGGAAACCGGCCAGCGCGTAGACGCCGGTGGCGATCACGAGGTCGTGCAGCAGCGCGATGAAGGCCGAAATGGCCATCTTCCACTCGAAGGCGATCGACAGGTAGAGCACGATCACGATCAGGAAGGCGATCAGCGCCTCCAGCGCCTTGCCGGAGATCTGGCTGCCCCAGCTCGGGCCGACGGTGGTGACGCTGATGTCGTTGGTGTTCACGCCGAGCTTGCTGGACAGCGTCTTCTCGAGCGTGACGGTCTGCGGGCCGGTCAGCGACTTGGTCTGGATCTGCCAGCCGTTCTGCTGGCCGCGGGTTTGCTGCACGATCGCGCCGGTGACGCCGCCGGCGTCGACGGCGTTCTGCACCTGGCTGAGCGACGCCGACGACGAGGGGAAGGTAAAGACCGCCCCGCCCTTGAAGTCGACGCTGAAGGACAGGCCGCGGACGATCACCGCCACGATGCTGACGACCAGGATCAACCCGGAGATGGCGTACCACAGGCGCTGCCGCCCGACGAAGTTGATCGATACCTCGCCGCGGTAGAGCCGGCCGCCTATCTGGCCGAGGGCCGACATCATGAACCCCCCGTGTTTCGGGTCTCCGTGTTTCGGGTCACTGTGCTGCGCGTCACGGGATCAGGCCTGCGCCTGACCTGATTGCGGCGGACCGAGGACCGCCACGGCGTCTTGGCGCCGAGCCGGGCCGGGTCCAGGCCGGACATCGGGTGGCCGTTGCCGAAGAACTTCGTCCCCGCCAGCAGCGTCACCATCGGCTTGGTGAAGCCGAACACCACCACGATGTCGATTATGGTGGTCAGGCCGAGGGTATAGGCGAAGCCCTTGACCTCGCCGATGGCGAAGTAGTACAGCAGCAGCGCGGCCAGGAACGACACGGTGTCGGAGACCAGGATCGTGCGCCGGGCGCGCTTCCACCCGGCCTCGACCGCCGGGCGCAGCTGCTTGCCCTCGCGCACCTCGTCCCGCAATCGTTCGAAGTAGACGACGAACGAGTCCGCGGTGATGCCGATGGCCACGATCAAGCCGGCGATCCCGGCCAGTTCCAGGGTGAAGTTCTGGTACAGGGAAAGCAGGACCACCGCCAGGTACGTGATGAGCGCCGCGATGGCCAGGCTGGAGACCGACACGAGGCCGAGGCCGCGGTAGTAGAAGAAGGAGTACACCACCACGAGGATCAGCCCGATCGCGGCCGCGACCAGGCCGGCGTCCAGCTGGTTCTTGCCCACCTGCGCCGAGACTGAGGTGACGAAGAGGGGCTTGAGGTCCAGCGGGACCGAGCCGTACTTCAGCTCGTTCTGCAGCTGCGTGGCCTCGGCCTGGGTGAAGCTACCGGTGATCTGGGCGTTACCGCCGGGAATCGCGCCCTGGATCTCCGGCGAGGTCACGACGTTGCCGTCCAGGGCGATCGCCACCTGGTCCAGGATGAAGGAGTTCTGGTCGTTGGCCTGGGCGGCCGTGTAGTACGTGCTGTACAGGTGCGAGGTGAGCGCGCTGAAGGCCGAGGCGCCCTGGCCGTTCAGCGTCAGGTTGACCTGCCACTGGTTGGACGAGGTGGACAGGCCCGCGGTGGCCGCGGTGACCCACGTGCCCCGCACCTTGGCCACGTCGAGCACGTACTTGCCCCACTGGCTGCCGTTGTTGCCGCACGCCACCACCTGCACGTTCGGGTTGTTATAGGGGGTGGTGTCGGTGTAACCGGCCGTGGTCTTCCACTTGTTGGTGTTGCCCGGCGCGCAGGTCAGCTTCGGATTGTTGAAGAGGTTGAGCACGTCCTTGCCGACCAGGCACGGATTGCCGAACGTGCCGGTGCCCAGGGTCGGGCTTTTGTTGGTGCACGACGAGGTAGGACTCGTGCTGGCACTGGGGCTGGCACTGGCACTGGGGCTGGCACTGGGGCTGGCGCTGGCCGAAGCGCTCGGTGACGCGGTGGACGTGGCGCTCGAGGATGCGGATGGCGAGGCGCTGGCCGCCGGGACGATCTTGGCGGAGGTCTTCGCCGAGCTGGTGGTGCTGGCGGAGGGACTCACCTTCGCCGAGGAGGTCGGAGTCGCGCTGGCCGAGGGACTCGCGCTGGCGGAGGGACTGGCGCTCGCCGCGGGAGTCGGCGTGCTGGCCGCGCCGTAGGGCTGGAACAGCAGCACCTGGCGGAACATGAGCAGGGCGGTCGAGCTCACCAATTGGATCGTCTGCTGCGACCCCTTGCCGGGGACCGTCACGACGAGCAGGTTGGGACCCTGCGGCTTGACCTGGGCACCGGAGTTGCCGGTGCCGTTGACCCGCGACTCGATGACGCCGACCGCCGCGTTCATCTCAGCGCTCGACGGGGCTTTCCCGTTGAGGGTCTGGGCCTGCAGGGTCACCTGGGTCCCGCTGGACAGGTCAAGGCCGAGCCCCACCTTGAACTGATGCTGCCAATGGGACGGGCTGAACATCTTTCCGCCGAGTATGCCCAGCAACATGGCCAGGATCAGCACGAGCAAAAGAACGAGCGCCCGTCCCGGATGCGGGACGGTTCTTGATGGGGCTGCCACTTCTCCGCCTATCTTAGATCGGCCGTTACCCGTAAAACCCTGATGCCAGCCGGCGGCTCAGTGCACGTTGCCCTTGTCGGACTTGGCCAGATCGTCGTGAGAGTTCGCGAGACCGTCTTCAGCTGACTTAACGCTTTCGGAGTCCTCGTGGGTTCCTGACGTCTCCTCGTCCTTGACGTCCTCGTCGAAGGCGGCGGGGTCGTCGTCCTCGAAGGTCTCGGCCTCCTCGCCGGGGTCGATGACCTCCATGATGGCGCGCTTCAGGTAGCGGACTTCCACGCCGGGGGCGACCTCGAGCACGACGTCGTCGCCGTCCACCTCGATCACCGTCGCGTACATGCCGGCCGTGGTGCGGACCCGGGCGCCGGGGCTGACGGTCTTCTGCTGCTGCGCGACCGCCTGCTGGCGGCGCCGCTGCGGCCGGATCATCAAGAAGTAGAAGCCGACGAAGACAAGCACGATCAGGATCGGGAACGTCAGCGCGCTTCCCGATGACTTGGTTGCCGCATCAGCGGCTGCGATAATCCCCATGACCGGGGCATCCTTCCAGTTGGTTCTGCATGCATGGTCGTGGCGGGGCCAACGGCCAACTGCCGAAGTTTAGCCGCGCTTTGACCGCGCACCAACAGGCTACGAGTTTTTGAGAGTGATCGTGACCTCGGTGCGATCTTGCTCGGCCCTATTGGGCCAAACAGGGCTCAGTCAAACAGGGTGGGCAGTTCGGCGAGTGACGGGGGCGGCTCAAGTCCCAGGTGAGCCCAGCCGGCGGCCGTGGCCACCCGGCCGCGCGGGGTCCGCGCCAGCAGCCCGCACCGGACCAGGAACGGCTCGGCCACCACCTCGACGGTCTCCGCCTCCTCCCCCAGGGCCACCGCCAGCGTGGACAGGCCGACCGGCCCGCCGCCGAACCGGCGGACCAGCGCCTCGAGCACACCGCGGTCGAGCCGGTCCAGGCCGTGCTCGTCCACTTCGTAGAGCTCGAGCGCGGTCCGGGTGATCGCCTCGGTGACCACGCCGTCGGCACGTACCTCGGCGTAGTCGCGCACCCGGCGCAGCAGCCGGTTCGCGATCCGCGGCGTCCCGCGCGACCGGGTGGAGAGCTCGGCCGCGGCCTCGTCGGTGAGCGTCACCCCGAGCAGCCCGGCGGACCGGCGGATGATGACCTCGAGCTCGTCCGGCTGGTAGAAGTCCAGGTGCGCGGTGAAGCCGAACCTGTCCCGCAGCGGAGCCGGCAGGAGCCCGGCCCGGGTGGTCGCCCCGACCAGCGTGAACGGGGCGATGTCCAGCGGGATCGCGGTCGCGCCCGGGCCCTTGCCGATCACCACGTCGACGCGGAAGTCCTCCATCGCCAGGTAGAGCATCTCCTCGGCGGGCCGGGCCAGGCGGTGGATCTCGTCGATGAAGATCACCTCGCCCTCGCTGAGCGTGGACAGTACCGCCGCCAGGTCACCGGAACGCTCGATGGCCGGGCCGCTGGTGATGCGCATCGGCGCGCCGAGCTCGGCGGCGACGATCATCGCGATCGTGGTCTTGCCCAGCCCGGGCGGCCCGGCGAGCAGCACGTGGTCCGGCGGCCGACCGCGCCGCAGGGCGCTCTGCAGGATCAGCGACAGCTGCTCGCGCACCCGCGCCTGGCCGGTGAACTCGGCGAGCCGCTTGGGCCGCAGCGCGCTCTCGATGACCCGCTCGTCGGCGTCGGCCAGCGGGGAAACCAGCTCGTCGTCCTGGCGGGTCCGGCGCGCGGCGAGCTCGGCTTCCTCGGCCCGGCGGAGGGTCTCGTCCTCGGTCATCACCGCTACTGCTTACTCAGCTTGCGGAGCGCGGCCCGCAGCGCCGTGGCCACGTCCACCGCGTCGCCGTCGGCCCCGCCGATCACGCCCTCGTCCTCGAGCGCCGCGATGGCCAGGTCGGCGTCCCTGGCCGCCCAGCCCAGGTTCACCAGGCCGGACTGCACCTGGTCCCGCCACGAGGGGGCCCGCTGCGCCGCCCGCAGCGGTAGGTCGCCGCTGTCGCCGGGCGGCCCGAGCCTGTCCTTCATCTCGAGCACGATCCGCTGCGCCCCCTTCTTGCCGATGCCGGGGACCATGGTCAGCGCGGTGAGGTCCTCGGTCGACACGGCGCGGCGCAGCGCGTCGGGCGCGTGCACGGCCAGCATGGCCAGCGCCAGCCTCGGCCCGACGCCGCTGGCCGTCTGCAGCAGCTCGAAGACGTTCCGCTCGTCGTCGGAGCAGAAGCCGTACAGGGTGAGCGAGTCCTCCCTGACCACCAGCGAGGTGGCCACCTGCGCGGCCTCCCCCGGCTTGAGCGTGGCCAGCGTGCCCGGGGTGCACTGCACGCGCATCCCGACCCCGCCGACCTCGATGACGGCACCGTCCGGCGCGACGCCGGCCACCGTGCCACGCAGATGAGCGATCATGACGGTTTCCCTCCTCGGGCCGCTAGGGCGGCCAGGCGCAGCCCATCGCCGCCACCGCGCCAGATGTGACAGATCGCGAGCGCCAGCGCGTCGGCGGCGTCGGCCGGGCGCGGCGGGTCCGTGACCCGCAGCAGCCGGGTCACCATCGCCGTGACCTGGTCCTTGTCCGCCCGCCCGTTACCGGTCACGGCCGCCTTGACCTCGCTGGGCGTGTGCAGGGCCACCGGTAGCCCGCGGCGCGCCGCGCAGACGATCGCGACCGCGCCGGCTTGCGCGGTGCCCATCACCGTGCGCACGTTCTGCTGACTGAACACCCGCTCCACGGCCACCGCGTCGGGGCGGCAGGCGTCCAGCCAGGCCTCGATCTCGGTCTCGATCGCGAGCAGCCGCGCCGCGATGTCCTCGTCGGCCGACGTCCTGATGACCCCGACCCGGACCATGGTCAGCGCCCGGCCCGGCGCGCCCTCGACCACCCCGATGCCGCACCTGGTCAGCCCGGGATCGACCCCCAGCACCCGGACCGGGTGCCGCGCGTATGACAAGCCCACCAGGTGCTCTCCGTCTAGATCCGCGAACATCTGTTCGCCTTGAACCTACCGGCCCGCGGCCGGTGCGGCGCGCAACGCCGGCGGCGTGTCCGCTAAAAAGCGTCGAGCATGTAGGGGGTCGCGGCGAACGCGCCGTCCAGGGCGGCGTCGGCGTCCGGGCTGCCGCCGTCGGCCAGGCCCGCCCGGCGCAGGGTGGCGACCGGCGTCCCCGCGTACAGGCCGGCCAGGCCGCGGGCGTCCAGCGCCAGCGGCGCCTGCCCATCGGGGGACGCGGCGACGGGGGAAGAAGAAACCAGCTCCGTTCGGGGCCCGGAAAGACGGCCGGTGCCGGCCCGGACGGTCAGCTCCCACCGGCCCGAGTTGGCCGGCCGCAGGTCATCGGTGATCTGCAGCGGCACGGCGAGGTCCGTCGCGGGGAAGCCGCGGGCGGCGATGGCGGCGGGCGCGTCGAGCAAGCGGAGCATCCAGCTCTCCCGTTCGGCGATGTTGGCGTCCCGCTCGAGCAGCATCCACCAGAACGGGTCGGACGGGCCGACCTGCGCGCGCACGGTCTCGGTCACGGTGGAGTTGGACGCGGCCACCGCCCACAGCGCCCGGGTGGTCGCGGCCGAGGACGCCACCACCCGGTCGACGAAGATCTGCTGGTGACCGCCGCCCTGCCAGCGGTAGCCGAGGAAGCCGTCCGGGGCCAGGTAGGCGTAACGGTCCTGGTCGGCGTATCGGCCGGGACGGGTCAGCCAGCGGCGCACCGTGGCCTGGTCCCAGGTGATCGGGCCGCAGTCGCGGGCCTCCCGGTGAGCGCGGCCGATGACCTCGAGCACCTCGGCGGCGTCGTCCGGGCCCGGACGCCTGATCCGGGCGGCTCCGGGGTCTCCGGGATAGGGCCTGGCCATGACCGACAGCGCCCGGCTGGGCAGCACCGCCTCGTGCCGGTGGCCGGCGATCTCCCAGCCGAGCGACCGGTAGATGGTCATCGTGGCCGGGTAGAGAGCCGAGATCGGGTAGCCGCGTTCGGCCATCAACTCGACGAGCGCGGTCATCAGGGCGCGCCCGGCACCCTGGCCGCGGTACTCGGGCGCCACCTTGACGCCGGCCACCCCGGCCATGGGAACGGCCCGCCCCCGCCACCACTGGCGCATGTCGTGGTAAAGGGCGGTGCCGACCAGCCGGTCGCCGTCGAAGGCGCCCAGGCACCGGCCGGCGGCCACGATGGGCTCGATGCTCGGCTGGATCGTCGCCTCGCCGGACGGGCCGAAGGCGCGCATGGTCAGGTCCGTGTACTGCTCCCCGTCGAAGCCTGGGGTCAGCGGGCGGATGATCACGTCAGCGGTCAGCCGAGCTTCTCCAGGATATCGTCGGCAACCGAATAGTTGGCGTACACGTCCTGCACGTCGTCGGAGTCCTCGAGCGCCTCGATCAACCGGAACACCCGCCGCGCATGCTCCTCGTCCAGGCCCACCTCGACGGTGGGCAGGAACGCCGTGTCCGCGGAGTCGTAGTCGATCCCGGCGTCCTGCAGCGCCGTGCGCGCCGCCACCAGGTCGGTCGGCTCGGACACCACCTCGAAGGACTCGCCGAGGTCGTTGACCTCCTCGGCGCCCGCGTCGAGCACGGCCGTCAGCACGTCGTCCTCGGTGACGCCGTCCTTCTCCACCACGATGACGCCCTTGCGGTGGAACAGGTACGACACCGAGCCGGGGTCCGCCATCGAGCCGCCGTTGCGGCTGAACGCGGTGCGCACGTCCGAGGCGGCCCGGTTCCTGTTGTCGGTCAGGCACTGCACAAGCACCGCGACCCCGCCGGGACCGTAACCCTCGTAGGTGATGTTCTCGTACTGGGCCCCGCCGGCCTCCGCGCCGCTGCCGCGGCGGACGGCCCTGTCGATGTTGTCGTTCGGGACCGAGCTCTTCTTGGCCTTCTGGATCGCGTCGTACAGCGTCGGGTTGCCTGCCGGGTCTCCGCCGCCGGTACGCGCGGCGACCTCGACGTTCTTGATCAGCTTGGCGAATAGCTTGCCGCGCTTAGCGTCGACCACCGCCTTCTTGTGCTTGGTGGTGGCCCACTTGGAGTGGCCGCTCATGTGTTGTCCTTCACAATGTCTACGAATAGCTGATGAATGCGCCGGTCCTGGGTCAGTTCGGGGTGGAAGGCCGTGGCCAGCAGTGGCCCTTGCCGGACGGCGACGATCCTACCCGTGCCCTGGTCGGTTCCCAGAATGCTGACGCCCGGGCCGGTCCGCTCCACCCAGGGCGCCCTGATGAAGACGGCGCGGAGCGGGTCTGCGCTGTCGTCGAACCCCGTCAGGGTGATGTCACGCTCGAAGGAGTCGACCTGACGGCCGAACGCGTTCCGGCGGACGGTCATGTCGATGCCGCCGTACGTCTGCTGGCCTTCGACTCCATCGGTCAGCCGGTCCGCCAGCATGATCATCCCGGCGCAGGACCCGAACGCGGGCAGGCCTGAGGCGACGAGCTTGCGCAGCGGCTCGAGCATGTCGAAGGCGACGGACAGCCGCCACAAGGTGGTCGACTCGCCGCCGGGGATAACCAGGCCGTCGATCTGGTGGAGTTCCTCCGGGCGGCGCACCGGTGCCGGTCGCGCGCCGGCGGCCTCGAGCGCGCGCAGGTGCTCGGGGATGTCGCCCTGCAGGGCGAGCACGCCGATGACCGGCTTCATCATTCCTCCAGACGTGATCATGGCCCTCGACTTTGACAGCGCAACCGAAGACGGCGC
>WNGP01004755.1_pt1 | contig 16997 bp, 17 predicted proteins | sample 5407671 | NCBI WGS metagenome assembly WNGP01 (sample SAMN13153381, study PRJNA577476) | soil metagenome | isolation source: 40 cm soil or saprolite under Garry oak tree replicate 2 | place: USA:California | collected 2016-06-15 | reverse complement strand
GACAGAGCACATTCGCGATGAGCCGCATGGGTTCATCGCGGTGCGGATCGTTCCGCGCTGACCCAGCAGAAGGTACCTTTCAGGAGTGACTGGACTTCCCGAATGTCCGGGCTGTGCTTTTCCTTCGGCCCACTGAATCAAGGACTGTCTTCATGTAACAGCTCGCGTGGGCCCTGGTCTAGTCTAGGGTGGACAACTGATGGCCGACCACGTCCTGTGACCGGCCTGCCAGCGTCTTCATCGGCGGCCGGAACCTGGCGCTGGGTCGTTGCGATTCTCGCGATGGGCACTTCGTCGCTAGAGCAAAGATTGGCGTCAACGTCGATACTGCCGCCTTCGATCCAACGACAGGCCGCATACGAGCTACTCCAGCTTCCGTAACTGGTCGCGAATTACGTCCGCAGTTAGAGGCAGGTAGGAACCCTCGCGAAGCACGGTCTCCTGTCCGTCGCGGCTCAGGATGTAGCGGAGGAACTCCCTCACCTTGGGTTCAACAGGCTTGCCGGGAGCCCGATTGATGAAGACGGTCGTGAACCGGGTGATCGGGTAGGTCCGCTTCCAGACATTCTCTTTGGTAGGCTTCATGAACGGCCCGCCGTCCTTGGACGCCACAGCCAAAGTTTTAACGTTGGCGTTCATGTAGCTGACATTGGAATAGGCGATGCCGTAGGGGTCTTTGGCGAGGGCGTCAAGTATCAATTGGCCTGAGTCGATGTCTGATCCATCCGCGGCCTTCGCGTTGTAGAACTCCTTCATCTCGGAGTTCCACCTGTAACTGTCATTGAGTACCAACATTCGGAAAAAGCGGCCAAAGCCGCTGTCCGCGCCATAACCGTAAACATCAAGCGGTCGGCTCGCCCACTCACCGGTGAGCCCGAGTTGGCCCCAGGTGCGCATGGGTCCCTTGCCGCCCGGTGTAGGCTCGCACCCAATGATGCCGACGATCTGTGCCATCGTAAGCTGGGAGAGAGGATTGTCCTTGTGAACAAAGATCATCAAGGCGAAGGTCTTGTGCGGGTTGTCGTAGCTCCCTGTGGTCACTTCGATTCCGACGGGCTTATACCCGAACCACTCCTCGAAGGCCTCGTTTTCCGGTTGATAAATCTCGCGTCCCAAGAAGCCCAGGTCGGCTATCCCGCTGTACAGCCCGGCGATGGCCGTCTCGCTTCCATTCAGTGTGGTCTCAAAACGCACGGTGGGATGATGTTTGAGGAACCCTTCCTCCCAAAGCTTCATTAGGGCAATCGTGTAGTTGTTCCCACGACTCCGGATAGTCCCGGTCACGGGCTGTTGCGGCTGATAGGGGTCGAGCCCAGTAAGAGAATCCAGATCCTGCGCGAAGGCAGTTTGGAACGTAAAGACAAGGAGAGCCACGAGGGCCAGAAGGCAGCGTATCATTCCAGCTTTCTCCGTTCCGCCATCGCGACGACCCCGTTCAGCGGGAGATAGCCTCCGTCCCGAATCACAGCTTCCTGTCCTTCCCTGCTCAGGACATACAGCAGGTATTCTCTAATCTTGGGATCAATCGGCGTGCCCGGAGCGCGGTTGATGAAGATGGAGACTGCGCCCGTGAGCGGATAAGTGCGCTGAATGAGGTTCGCTTTCGTGGGCGCGTAGTAAGGACCGTCATCCCGAGGAGCCGATAACTTCCGCACCGGATGCTTGTACATCTCAATTGAGTACTCGATGCCATAGAGATCCTTTGCCATCGCGGGCGCTAATGCCAGTGGTTTTGCCAGGGGATTTTTGTACAGCAGCCTCGAATAGGCGATGCCGTAACGGTCCTTCGCCACGGCATCCACAATCTGTTGGCCAGCCTCGCTCAGCGACCCATCGGGTTGGCGAAGGTCGCTGAACCCGTGCATATCACAATTCCACTTGCGGCTGCCGACCATCACGGCGTCTTCGAAACACCGTGCGAATTCCCGGTTGGCGGGGCTGAAGCCATAGGTGTGAATCGGCTCGTCGGCCCATTCACCTTTGAGGCCCAAGTCGCCCCAGGTGCGGATTGCCTTGGAACCGCGCCTAAAGTCACCGCCGAAAATGGCATCCAGCTGCGCAAGGGTGAGATGTGACAAAGGATTGTCCTTGTGGACAAAGACCACCAGGGCGAAATCTCGGTCGCGGGCGTCACGGCTTCCGGTAGAAACTTCGATTGCAAACGGCTTGTACTGAAACGTTTCTTCAAAGCCATCGATGTCAACAGGCCACGTATCGCGGCCCGTCAACGCTATGTCCGCCGCGCCTGTGTAGAGGCCGCCGATTGCCGACGCCGTGCCCCGCAAGTTTGTTTCGAAACGGACGTCAGGATGGTACTTGCTAAAACCATCTTCCCAGTGCTTCACGATTCCCTGCATGTGCTTGTTGCCCCAGATCCGGATGGTCCCGGTGATCTTTTTCTCGGGCTGGTAAGGAAGGAGTGATTTCAGCAGGACGTTGGGATCCTGTGCGAAGGCACCGATCGCCCAACAAGCAGAAGCGAGAAACACGATGTGGAGTCTTCGCCTCGGCGTGCGGGAGAGCCTGCACAGTAGCAAACCGCAATTCTGGCCGAAGAGAGACATTTGCGCTCGCCGCATGGAACTACGGGCATCAGATCATTTGTTGGCGTAGCTCATCGCACGCGCGAAGTAGTCGCGATGTGAGCCGGCCACGACAACGGCGTCAAGCCCATTAGCCATTTCCCGGGCTTCATCCCTTGAAAGACTCTTCCCGCGGCTGATAAAGGCATTGTTGATTTTATCGAGGGCGTCAGCCGTTGAAGACACGTAAATAAGATAGACAATGTTGGGATCCATCGTGTGCATTTCGCCCGAATCAATTTCATACATGTTCACCAAACCATCGACAAGAAACTGATCGTACATAGGCTTCTGGTACTTGTCCCACCACTCCCGCCATTGATCCTTCTTCCCCGGCTGGATTAGCGTTGAGTTGAAGTATAGGTACCCGTTTGCCCCGCTGGAAGCTTTGCTTCGGCGGAGCTCACTACGAAGGAGAAGGTCGTGTTGCTTCGTTGCTGAATTTCCAATATTGCTAGATGGCACCTTGGCAAGCTCGGCCAGCACCTTTTCCAGGGCTGCGTGGTTAGGTATCTCGAACCAATACCCGTTCGTGACGCCATCGTCTTCCTTGATGATGGTGATATAGGTCCCGTAGTCAAATACGGTTCCGTCCTGCATCATCTTCTGGAGAACAGGCCGTACTGTCTTCTCCACTTCTACTGCATAAGCTCCGGCGTCTTTTCGGGCAACCTTCCACTCGGAGATGTATCGAAATGTCCGGACTGGCATCTGCTGAGAAAGCGCGGAAGGCACGATGAGCATTCCGACGCAGATAATCCAACCAAGAATTCTCTTGGGCATTTGTGTCCTCTCCAATCGCGAAAACGCGCGCCGACCACTATCCTGCCACTGCTCCAGCAATCTAGGGCATTGCGGGAAGCCTAAATTCCCAGGCAGTCCAAGCAGAGCCTACTCGCGCCAGAGAAGAACAAACAATTAATTTTTTTTAAGTTTAGGCTCGCCCAGCCGTGTTCCCCAACTTGCATGCGATCTTGTATTCGCGATATCTCGCCCGGCGCTCGGTTTCACGAAGTTACGAAAACAAAGAGAGGATTCGCGGGAAGCCTCTGCTTCAACACAGGTGAAATAAGGATTAATTTCCATTGAGGACCGGCACGGGTAGTGCCAACTGAAGTACACTCCGGGCTGGACCGCAGGAATTCGGGGAGGCATGAGATGCGTATTTTCACTGTGATAGAGGGTGTTGCTCTGTTGACCTTGTCCTACTGTGCCGCCGTAGCGCAGGATGCGACGGTCGCCGCACCGAATAACTACAAGGTTGAATTCGAAAATGAACTCGTTCGCATTGTCCGCGTCACTTACGCACCGTACGAAAAGTCGCCGATGCACGAGCACCAAGGCAATCCAGCTGTAATCGTAGTCTTGAAAGGAGGCGGCAGGATGCACTTTGTCTACCCTGACGGCACCACTTCTGAAGGTAAGCAGGAGGAGACGGGCTCGGTGCGGTTTGTGCCTACTCGCGCGCCCTTCAAGCATGCGGGCGAAAACGCAGTAGATAAGCCGATTGAGGTTGTCCGCGTGGAGTTGAAGACGAATCGGCAGACCAAACCATGCGCGGCCCAATAATCACGCCCAAAACTAGTCCGAGAAGTCATTTGATGCAACCCAATATCTTAGATGTTCAAGCAGTCCAACGAACTGGAGGGATAGGATGAAACTCTGGACCAAGTTTTGGTACACAAGCCTTGCGATGTTGGCGGGCACATTGGGATTGATGGCGCAGGAAGCGACGGCAACTAAAGAAAGAGACACAGGGCCAAAGAAACTCGTGATCACATATCGATGTACATCGGCGAAACGGCCCGCTTTCCGTCAGTATCTGCTGAAGATAGGTATGCCCCGTTTTCAAAAGTGGATGAAGGACGGCGTCTTGGACGACTTTCGCATTTTATATAACCGCGTTAACGACGACGCGACCTGGGACGCCATGGCTGTCCTCTCTCTCCACGATTATGCCGACGTGGATCGATGGCGGGATATTGAAGCGATTGCCCCGGGTGGCCTGACCGAAGAAGGACTAGCGCTCGCGAGCCCAGTCAACACATATTCAATGGACCTGGTCTGGCACGGATCGTCAAATTCTCCAGTGCCGCGCGGGAAGACTGTCTTCTTTCTCATTCCTTACGACTACTACCCCCATACAGTCGAGGAATACGTCAAGTACGTGAATGCGTACGTTATCCCCCAAATCGATGGCTGGATGCAGGCAGGCATTCTCGCAAACTACGGGATCTATCTGAACCGATACCCGACGTCGAGACCCTGGAAGGTTCTGTTTGTGCTCGAGTACAAGGACACTCTGTCGTTCGGTGCTAGGGAACGGACCATGGCCCAGGTGCGCGCTGCGTTGAAGGAAAACCCGGAGTGGAAGTCGCTCAGCGATACGAAGCTGAGCATGCGCGTCGAAAAGGAAACGGTAGTGGCGGACGAACTTCTCCCGGTTCCCTGACGGTGGACCCGGGCGGAGAACGGATTGCTATGAGGTTCACGCCGATCTTCTCAAACAAGCTGCTTTGAATGAGGCGTCGGTACGCTCGCGAACATCGTTTGGGAGCGCATGATTGAAGAACTTTTTGTCGGGATGGGCCCCCACCATCCCGGCAACGTTGCTCTTCCTCCAGAGTGATTGCTCACTTCCAGAAGAATCAAGCGATATCATAAACCGCGGCCCTAGTTGCACGAGGACGACTCGAGCTCTCGATGCCTTACGCAGAGAGAACAAAGCGTCGAAATTCAGGTTGTTGCCATCCCGACTCCACCCGGTCTTGAATCACAAGTCCCCACTTTTCGCGGGCGCTCGCTTGTCTCTCCGGAGGGCGCCCTATACATTAAAAGAGCTTAGAGTAAGTCCAGAGGACTTTCAATCCTGGGCTTCGTATACCCACAACGCAGCCCCTTGGTTCGCACGCCCAGGCACAGCCAGGTAGAGGCGGTCCCGCTTTTCATACCAGAGACCGGTGCGCGCACCTACCGCAGAGGGAATTTTCCCCATTGCCTCGAAGTGGTCACTACCATTCTGCTGGAACACGCTGATGAATCCTTCGCCGCCAGGAACATAAATGCGCTTCCGACTCGTGTCGTAGTACAAATCATCCAGATCCGTGAGCCGGATGGTTCCAGCTGGAACGATTCCGGATGCGAATCAAGCTTTCCTGCATCATCCAAGCGCTTGTTTGTAGCCGCATCCACGACGCCGATGGCAGACTCGTTGTCTTCACCATATCCGACATACACACGCTTTGCGCCGGGGTCGTACCGGAGATTGTCAGTGTTCTCGCCAAAGTCCAAGGTTACGGCCAGGTTGAAATTCTTGCCGTCGTAGATGCGCAACTTGCCATCTCCGGCGTTGGCCACAAACAGTTTATTAATGTCACCACCGACGTAGAGCACGCCCTGAGGTTCAGCCAGGCCGGTGATAGTGCGAACGACCTTGCCGGCGAAAGCATCAACGATCTCCACACTGTCGTTGCCGAGCGCCGAACCGATCACCCATCTGCGTTTCGTGTCCACGGAAAAATGGTCAATGCGACCGACAACGTTGGGCAACGGAATTTCCTGCACTATCCGCAGTGGGGCACTCTCCCTCTCAGTGGAATTTTGCCCAAGGCTGGCAACTGACGCCACACCTGTGAGGAACATGGCTAGCCCAAATCGCGATGCTCGATTCATGTGTTTCTTCTCCTTTACGAGGTCTAAGCCTCAAAAAAGAATGCAGCCTGTAACCTGTCTACTCCGAAAGCTGTTTCCAGCTCTCGGAAGCTTACCGCCTCAGAAACTCAACATTCTTCATGCCATCTCCTTTTAGAAGCGCGCCCATGCCTGCAGCGGCCATCTCACTCTTTGCCTCTTCAGTTTAATTACGGCCTTCGGTATGTATATTCAAAAGCTCTCCTGCACTGAATTAAAAGCAACATTAGATGCCGTTAGAGTCCGGTATCCGCGAATCGGTAGATACAAATGTCAGGGAACCGGTTCGTACACGCGGATTTGGGCGTCGCGGTCATCCTGCTTCGGGATTGCCACATAGAAACGATTCAGTTCGGGGACGAATAGGGATGTACGCGCGATCGGCGTCGTCGTAATTCTGCCCAAGCTCTCGTAGTGGTCAGAATCACGCTGTTGGTATACGGAAACGAATCCTTCGCCGCCCGACACGTAAATACGATTGTGGGCAGGATCGAAGGACACGCCGTCGATGAGCCCCACGCTTTCCAGGGCAGCGACAACATTCCCAGAATTGCTGTCAAGGACGACAAATTGGGGAGGTTTCCTCAAACCTACAAAGAGCCGGTGGCGCGTTTCATCGAGGGCCAGCGAAACGGGCTGCTGCGCCGCAGATATCGGCCACGTATTCACGATCTTCTGCGATTTCCGGTCGATAACCACGATGTTGTTGCTTTCGGGAATAGTCAAAAAAAGACGCCTGCCCTTCTTTTCCATCGCCATGCCGCCGGGATGAGCACTCGTCTGGATGTCGCCGATGTGAGTCTCTTTGGTTGTGTCAAGAATAGCGACCTCTCCATAATCTTTCCCGTCATCCCGCCCACCGTATCCGACATAGAGCACCTTTGCTTCCGCATCGTAGTCCATCAAATCAGCTCCCAGCGAAAGCCTGAGGGAATCCGTCAATCTTGCCGGCGTACCTTTCAACACCTTGCACGTCCCGTCAGTACCGTTGGCAACGAATAGCTTCTTCATGTTTGGCGCATAAAATACGCCCTGGGGTTTACTAAACCCTGGAATGCTCTGGGTCCTCTTCCCGGCCTTCAGATCAATGACTTCTAGGGAATTGTTTCCTAGCCCTGCCACAAATAGACGCTTGCCTTTGACGTCGACACCCAAGTGGTCCAACCGGCCTTCGACCTTGGGCATCGGGATGGTTTGAACCAACCGGAGGGGGACATTGTCTTGCGCAAAACAGAAAGGAACACAGCTCAAAAGCGCAGCCAACACGAACACCTGAAATTTCTTCATATGCGCGCTCCCGAATTGAATGGTGTCGAACGAGCCCAGACGAAAGGGTCTCGGTCACACAAACACCGCAACTCTCGACTAATCTACTGTGATCCCGCATGTATAGAATTAAAACGGACATTAATTGTTATTCATGATCTGTCTATGCATTTATTTCGGCAGTAGACGCAGCCGGGAGAAGCACCGAGAAAGTGGAACCGCGTCCCACTTCGGTTTGGCAATGAATTGTGCCTCCCAGAGCCCGCGCGATGGCCTGCGCGATGGCCAGCCCAAGTCCGCCGCTGCGGGTCTCTCCTCCATTTGGCCCGGCGCGATAGAATCTCTCAAAAACGTGCGGAAGATGTTCGGGAGGGATACCCAACCCTTGATCGTGAACGTAGACCCGAATTGCGTGATCGTCGCGATCCAGCTTGGCGCGTACACAAGTGTTACGGGGTGAGTACTTCACAGCATTGTCGAGAAAAATGAGAAAAAGCTGCCGAAGGAAGGCCTCGTCGCCCACGTATAACATCTCGGGTCTTATGTCACGTTCGATGGTTATGCCCTTGGGTCGAGCCAGAGCGAGGGCGATCTCACAAGCTTCTTCCAAAATTTCGTCGACAAAGATTTCCTCCTTGGCCAGCCGAAGTTGTCCGGCATCGGCCATGGAGAGCGTAAACAGGCCGTCGACGATGCGTTCCAATAGCCTCACTTCGTTCTCAATGATTAAGAGTGCTGTTTCGTACTCCTCCGGTGTGCGCTTCTCCGAGAGGATCAGCTCGGTCTCGCCACGCACGACGGCCAGGGGGGTACGAAGCTCATGCGATGCGTCCGTAACGAACTGTCGGAGCTGATTGAGGGCGGCCTTTACATTGTCGAACAAGAGGTTGAATGTCTGCGACAGCCGTCCGACTTCATCATGGGGATGGGTTATGACGAGCGGCGTATGGCGTACGTGCTTTTCTGGATGGGCCAGCGCTTCCGCGAGTTGCGCGGCGTTTTGGGTGAGGTTAACAATGGGACGGAGACTCCGACTCACGTACCAAAGAGCTACCAATCCGATGAGCAGAAGGGTCGCTGGCCACAAGATGATGAGCGTGTGGCGAAATGTCTCTAGCGCCTCCTCCGTGTCCCTTCTCGGCACAGCGATCGCCAGATACATCTGCGTCTTTCCGAGCAAGAAGGGGACGACGGCCATTCGAAGACGCCTGTCGTTCTCAGGCATGACTGTTCGAAACACTAACTTCGAGGAATTCAGCGGCGTATCATCCATTTCCAGGAGCTTGCCCTGCAGGTTTTTCGAAGATCGGAGGACGTGTCCGGAAGCATCGAGCAGTTCAAAATACTCGTAAGGGAGGTCAAACTCGAATACATCTTGTCTGCCCGGATTAGCAACGAGATCGGCAACGATGGGCTGAGCAGCCTTTCGCAACCCTCGATCTAACTGACCTTCGATCTCCCTCGAAAAAACTGAATAAATGATGACGTAAGTCCCCGCGAACAACACACCCACCACCAAGCAGAACAGAAACATCATTCGAAAGCGAAGAGAGCATCCTCTCATGACTCAGGTGGGCCAAAACGGTAGCCAAAACCGCGGATAGTGTGAATCAGCTTGGGTTTGTTCTCGACGTCGAGCTTGTGTCTCAGCCGATTGATGTAGACCTCAACCAGATTCGTCTCACTGTCAAAAGAGCCCGACCACACGTGTTCGACGATTTCGCAGCGAGTAGTGATCTCGGGAGAACGGATCATCAGAAGCTCCAGAAGCGCTAGCTCCTTTGATGTGAGCGCAATCTGCTCTCCTCCGCGAACGGCAATGCGGCGATGACGGTTCAGCTCGAGATCGGCGCAGTGGAGCGTGGCTCCGACTTTGTAGAATCCGCGACGGGTCAGAGCCCGGACGCGGGCGCGGAATTCGGCCAGCGCGAATGGCTTCGTAAGGTAGTCATCGGCACCAGCGTCGAGACCTTCGACGCGCTGATCGACCAGTGTACGTGCAGTTACCATCAGGATCGGAGCTTCAAGATTCATTTGCCGCAGTTCGCGGCAGACTTCGATACCGCTGGTTCCCGGCAAACGAACGTCTAGGACAACAGCATCGTACCTAACGTTGGAAGCGAGCTTGAGAGCCTTCTCTCCCGTGTCAGCCACGTCCACCGAGTAGGACATTTCGCGCAAGGCGCGCGCGATGAAACTGGCCACCTTGCGCTCGTCTTCAACAAGCAGCAAGTGCATCGACGCAAATATACACCTCTTTGTTGAGGAATTGTCAATTGCGGCCAGACCTTAACAGAAATTAATTCTGCGTTGACCCTGTCTCAATCGATCCGATCTCTCAAGAACCTCTCGGCTTTCACCCGGTGGGGATAGTTTTGCCGGCGGTCGACCTCCGATTTACGAGTGTGGCTGAGGTTTGGAAGATGAATGGAGCGTGCGATGAATCCGCGTCTGATCGCCTCTCTTTACAAGCCCGGCGGGCTCCCATAATCAGACAGATGAAGAACTGGTTCGTAGGGATTACTATCAGCCGACCGGAAGCTCGCCAGCTTGACTCCAGGCTACGTCTTCGTAGCTTCTCGACAGCCCGGCTGCCGCCACGCAGGTTTTAAACCTTACGGAAAATTAATTCTCTATTGTACTTTTCTCCGAGTACGCTCTCCTCGCTTTGGTGCACAGCCAGAACCCGCCTCGGAAATTGGGGCTGCTTTCGACTATGGCATGTGCAGGAGGAAGAGCGCCTTGAGAACGTTATTCGCATTCCCCAGAGTTTCCCGTCTGGTGATTTTTAGTCTTTTAATCGCTGCTATCGCTGTCCAGGCTGACACAATCAAGAAGCTATATGCGGTTCACGTGAACGGCAAGCGGGGCTTCATCAATAGCAGAGGTCGTATCGTAATTCCAGCTAAGTTCGATGATGTTCTTCACTTTCAGGATGGCATTGCACCGGTCAAGGTGGGCGCCAAGTGGGGATACATCAACGAAAGCGGGAGCTTCATCATCGAGCCTCGATTTGATGATGCTCGCAACTTCCTTGTTGGTCTTGGCGCTGTGAAGGTCGGTGAACGATGGGGCTTCGTCAACACCAAGGGAGAGTTCAGGATTCCGTTGCGCTACGATTTTGCACGAGCGTTTGCCGACTCCGGAGATACTCCAGACGAAAAACTGAATACCGCACGCGTGAAGCTGGATGGCAAATGGGTGCTCATCGATCCGCACGGAGAGGTGTTTTTGAGACCCCATGTGGACGAGCTGGGCCCACTGGAAGAAGGTCTCGCGCCTGTGAAACTCGGAGGACAGTGGGGATACATCGACCGAACCGGTCGCATGGTTGTTCAGCCCCAGTTCGAGGTGGCAAAAGGATTTGGCACGGATTACGCAGTGGTTGAGCAGAAAGGCCGATGGTGTTTTATCGACAAGAAAGGAACATTCGTCGTTCCCTGCCAGTTTGAGGGGGCGGACGAGTTCACCGAAGATGGGTTGGCGCCCGTGAAACTCGGAGGAAAGTGGGGCTACATCGATCGGAACGGGAAAGTAGTGATCAAACTGCAGTTTGACGGCGCCAAACCTTTTGAAAACGGGTTAGGCGAAGTCCAGAACGGCGATGGATTTGGGTACATCGACAAATCCGGACACTTCGTGTGGAAGCCCAGCAATTGAGGCTGTCCGCGCCCACTTTCACGATTGAGGGAGGGAACTGATGCTCGCGAGAATTCTCCTCGGTGTGCTCGGCACTGCATTGTTCGTGACGCCCTCCGGCATCTCACAACAGGCATCGCCACGTACATTCCGATTCGTCTCCGAATGGAAAGTTCCCCCGCAAAACGTCGCCGCTTACTCTGCGGACCTCGACAAGACTGTGCGCCCCACGCTCGAAAGCCTGCTGCAAGAGGGAGCTGTCTTGGCTTACGGACTCTATGTCACTACGGTAAACGAGGATGAGGGCATCACCAACGGATTTTGGTTCGAAATTCCCTCGCTCGTAGCGATGGAGAAAGTGCAGGACAAGCTCGCGAAACTCATGCCAAGTACCATAGTAAACTCTGCCATTCGGCACCATGACTATCTCTTTCGCGTGATCCTGCGCAACAACCGATCGGCCCGGGGATCGAACGGCTACTTCTATGTGAATTCGACTTTGCTCCAGCCCGGCAAACGTGACCAATGGCGGGAGTGGTGGCACAAGTACCAAAAACCCATGTATGACCAGTTTCTAGCCGAAGGGCTGATCACCTCGTATGAACTAGACAGCGGAGAGATACACACAATGGATCCCAACTGGATCTATCTGGCCTACGTAATTCCCACGGCTGAGGCCTTAGATAAGATAAACAACGAGTTCCGCATTCGAGTGGAAAAGCGCTCCACAGAAGAAAATCAGGCGATTAATTCAGCCCTTGAGGTTTTGGTGGTTGCAGGTTCACACCGCGACTATCTCGCGCGTACGACAAATTACGCGACAAAGTAACAGAAATGGAGACGCCGTCACGCCAACCTCAATCGGGCCACCTGACTGCCTCTAGTTTCACAATCGTAGAGGAAGACTACTGGAGCCTCTGACATCCGCCGACGTCTTCCCCTTCTTCTCCTCCTGCGTGACTATTTCTTGCACGCCTAGCAACCGCCTGGTCGAAAGAAATTCTCCCACCCTTCTCGCGACATCGGTCTATCGGGAAAACGAATAGCATTAAGAGAAATTAATGATGCATTTCTGATTTGACGCCATATACTCGCCGAAATTTTCGCATAAGTTCACCCTGTCAGCTGGAAATCATTGGAGGTGACGCCGTGAATTCTCGGAAGCCTACGTTCCGCGTAGCTGCGTTTGCATTTTTCTTCCTGGGTCTTTTTCTCAACTCCCAAGTTGCCGCTCAAGTCACCGGAGGCACAATTCTCGGAACGGTCCGTGACACGAGTGGCGCGACTATCGCCGGAGCAAAGGTGGTCATCCAGAATACCGGTACAGGTATCACCACAATAGTAATGACCAATGAATATGGTCTCTATCGCGGCCACAACCTGATCCCTGGGACGTATCAGGTCGTCGTTTCCGCCAGTGGTTTCGCCGCTCTCGTGGAAAAGGATCTTACTTTGGAAGTCGGAGCCGAGCTGCCGGTAAACCTGGTACTCCGGGTGGGCGGGTCGAGCGAGCGAGTCGAAGTCAGCGGAGTGGTATCAGACGTGACGACGTCGAACTCCACCGTCAGTGCCGTCGTAAATGCAAGAACTGTTCAGGAACTGCCCCTCAACGCCCGCGATTGGACACTGCTCGCAAATCTGGAGCCCGGTGTTGCGACCGTGCGCACCATGGTCGGCTTGAATGCGAATCCGGGAAGGGTTAATCGCGGCTGGGGCACTGAACTCACGGTTGGAGGTAACCGCCCTCAACAAAACAACTACAGGATGAATGGGGTGAGCATGAATGATTATGCCAACGGGGCACCCGGTAGTGTCCTGGGCGGTGACCTGGGCGTCGATGCCATCCAGGAATTTTCTGTGGTGACGAGCAATGCTCAGGCCGAATACGGCCGCAGTTCAGGCGGCATCATCAATGCCATTACCCGATCCGGAACCAACGCCTTTCACGGCTCAATCTATGAATTTCTCCGCAATAGTGCTCTCGACGCACGCAATGTGTTCGATATCTTGAATGGGCAGCCGATAAAGCCTCCCTTCAAGCGCAATCAATTCGGCGCGACAGGGGGTGGTCCGATCTGGAAAGATAAAACATTCTTCTTTGCCGATTACGAAGGACTGAGACAGCGCCTGGGCAACACACAAAGATCTGTCGTTCTCTCTCCAGCCGCTCGTGCCGGTAATCTCGCTAACGGAACAACCGTCGTGGTCGACCCCAATGTGGTGCCATATCTTGCCTTTTACCCTCTCCCGAACGGCGCCATTTCCGGAGATCGAGGAAATTTCATCGTCGTTAACACGCAAGTCGCCACAGAAAACTTCTTTACCACGCGCTTGGACAATCAGTTTTCGACCGCTGACAGCCTGAACGGCACCTACATGTTCGACGACAGCAATACGAGTGCACCAGACCTGCTGCATACCATCCTGCTGGGCACGATTTCGCGGCGACAGCTCGCCACCGTGGAAGAGACCCATACGATTAGCCCTAATTTTATCGACACCTCACGCTTTGGATTCAGTCGTGTCGTGGCCGTAGCTCCCAAGACTCTGGGAGCGCTAAACCCGATTGCCGACGACCCCTCGCTTGGGTTTGTGCCTGGGAGAAATGTTGGGGGAATTAGCGTTTCCGGACTCACGTTGTATCAGGGAGGAGTTGGCGCTGTTGGCGAATACGATTTTCATTTCAATTCCTTCCAGTTCTACAACGACGCATTCCTTACCAAGGGAAAGCATTCGTTGAAGTTCGGTTTTGCCGTAGAGAGAATCCAAGCGAATCAGATTGGCAGGTCTCTGCCCAGTGGACAATACGCTTTCGGCTCCATCCAGAACTTCCTGACCAATAAACCAAAAAGCTTCACCTCCGCGCTCCCTGGAACGATCACACCGCGTGATCTTCGGCAGGTGGTCTTCGGGACCTATGTTGCGGATGACGTCCAGCTGCGCCCGAATTTCGTCCTCAATCTTGGCCTGAGGTACGAGATGGCTACGGTACCAACCGAAACGGCCAATCGACTGACTAACCTTCATAGCATTACGGATACTCAGCCAGTGCTTGGGTCGCCGTATTTTTCCAATCCTACGAGACGCAATTTCGAACCAAGGATAGGATTTTCGTGGTCGCCATTTCACAATGCCAAGACTGCAGTCCGCGGGGCGTTTGGAGTCTACGACGTACTCCCCTTGACCTACCAGTTTCAGCTCGTTTCGATCTTGTCGGCCCCGTTCTTTGAGTCCGGATCGACGAGTCTGACCCCGAACACGTTTCCCCAGGGAGCCATTGGCTTGTTGGGTCCGAACAAGTTGCGCTATGTCACGATCCAAACCAACCCGTCACGAAACTACGTGATGCAGTGGAACTTGAACGTCGAACAAGAGATCATGAAAGATCTGACCCTCTCTGTGGGCTACGTCGGCTCCCACGGAGTTCATCAGCCCTTTCGCGTCGACGATGCAAACATCGTCCTGCCGATCGCGCATCCGGCGGAGGGCTATCTCTGGCCAACCCCGGTAGGCAGCGGTACCAAGGTCAATCCCAATCTCGGCCAGATCAGCCTCCTCTCTTGGATTGGCTCCTCTTATTATGATTCCTTGCAGGTGCATGTTTCTAAGAGAATGACTCACGGGCTGCAGATGGGTGGATCATATACTTGGGCCAAGAGTATGGATTCCGGTTCTTCCACCCTCGCCGGAAACGCGTTCGGCAACTCGATCTCGAGCTTGTTTTACTTCGACGCCAGGCTCCGGCGAGGTCTTTCCGATTTCGATATTCGCCACAACTTGGTTATCAACTCTATTTGGCAGATCCCCACACCGCCCTCGCTTTCCGGTGCTGCTCTCTGGGCGTTCGGTGGCTGGCAGCTCGGCGGAATCTATCAGGCGAGCGCTGGACTGCCATTCACGCCTCTTATTGCGGGAGATCCCTTGGGCATGAACAGCTCGGGTGAGGACACCTATTCTTTCCCCGATCGCATTTCCGGTCCTAGCTGCGGGACGGCCGTGAATCCGGGCAACGCTAACCACTACATCATGACACAGTGTTTTGCCGCTCCAAATCCCATCAATCGACTGGGAAATGCAGGTCGTAACTCCCTCATAGGTCCTGGGTTATCGAACCTTGATTTTTCGGTCGCGAAGAACACCAAGATTTCGAAGATTTCTGAAACCTTCAACGTTCAATTCCGATTCGAAGTCTTCAACATATTGAACCGAGTGAATCTGGCTCCTCCGATCGCTAACAGCTCGTTGTTCGATACTTCCGGGAATCCAATTAGTACTGCCGGTCAAGTCGATCAGACGGCCACAACTTCCAGGCAGCTGCAGTTCGGGCTGAAGCTGATCTGGTAAGAAAACGGCGACTAAATACACTTGAAAGGAACGGAAAGGGCTTCAAGCGATGAGAAGAATTTCCGCGGTGCTTGCCTTGGCCTCTCTGTGCGTCGCGAATGTTGTCTCGCTAGCTCACACACAAACAACAAGTGGAACGGATGTCTCTGTAGCGCAGATTTTCTTCGAAGTGCCGAAACCAGGCAAGGTCGAAGAGTACGAACAAGGGGTCAAGAGACACATCGCTTGGCGCAAAGCAAACCATGACAAATGGGCATGGCAGACCTGGGAAGTAGTTACCGGAAAAGATACCAGCAGTTACATCAGAGCCACCTTCGGCCACCGCTGGGAGGATTTTGACGATCGTGAAGAATTCAATGCAACCGCTCGCGCGGACCTCAATAAGAATGTGAGCGCCTCGATGAACTCATCCTCCTCCACCTTCTATGTTCTTCGGACCGACTTGAGCCTTTCGCCTGAACCTAAGGAGCAACCCAAGTACCTGCAGTTGAACATTTTCGCCGTACGGCCCGAAGGGGCACGAGAATTCTCACAATCCATCAAGAAAATGAACGCCGCACTCAGAAAAACGAATTTCACGAGCGAATCGTTTCTTTCCCCGAATAGCGCGGGAGGACACTCGCGTTGGTATTTCATGACGAATGGTGGCGAAGGGCCCCAATACGTGCTGGTAACGGACCGCAATAGCTACAAAGATTTTCGCCCCGTGGAAACATCCTTGGACGAAGTCATGGAGCAAGTGTACGGAAAGGAAGAAGGAGACGCGGTCATGATTAACGTGCGGAAGACATTCACGCATGTTTACAGCGAGCTCCTCCGATACAGGCCAGATCTGAGCTACAGCCCGTAACCCATTGTCAGCTTCGCAAAAGACGAGGTCGCGTGATGAATCGCAATAGGTACTCTCTTGGTCTGTTTGCGGTGGCAGTTCTGATTGCGTGCGGCCTATCAGCCCGCGCTGGATGGGCTCAAGTGGCTGGCGGCAGCAATCTCGGCACGATCATCGATACTTCCGGAGCCAGCGTTCCGAAAGCAACGGTATCAATCAAGAACGGCGGAACCCGCTCCGTTCGTGAGGTCATCACGAACGTCGACGGCCTTTATCGCGCCCCCGACCTGTCCCCGGGAACGTATGATATTGCCTTTGCTGCTCCTGGCTCCTCTCAACGCCGATCGTCTCGCCCCCGGTAGCCCGGAAGACGCCCGCCGAATCGGCAGGGGCCAATTGCTCGCTGCCGCCGTCTGTCCTAAGAATCTCGACAATCGCGCCAACGAGAGTCCCTCCCGTTTGGTCTTGCACGGTTCCAGAAATCACCGTGCTCGTGGAGGAACTCTGCGCCAACGCACCCTGGATCAGCACCAGCTTGACCGCTACCTCCCAACGTCAGAAACAGGCTTTTCGGCATCAGAAGGTGAACCACGTTTGTAGTTCAAGACGCCGGTTGTTCGCGCTCTCCGAGAATACTCCACCAGAGC
>WNGP01005651.1_pt1 | contig 17000 bp, 17 predicted proteins | sample 5407671 | NCBI WGS metagenome assembly WNGP01 (sample SAMN13153381, study PRJNA577476) | soil metagenome | isolation source: 40 cm soil or saprolite under Garry oak tree replicate 2 | place: USA:California | collected 2016-06-15 | reverse complement strand
GAGAGGGAGCAGGGCAGGCAAGCACAGGCGAGAGATAGGCCACCGCCAGCCACGCCGCCTCCCCGACCTCTCCCGCCGCCTGCTTAGAATTGCCATCCTGCTTGTATCCGTTGCCAGGCCTCTTGTGACGAGAGATGGTAATAGAGGCACACAAAGTCAAACAGATCACCAGCCCGTCCCCACGCGAAACAGTACCAGTGCGGATTCTCCCCCCCGAAGACCTGGAAGCTGGGACGCCGATCACCCCGGGAATGATGTTCTTTAAAAGGGCACGACCCGACACCTCGACGATCGAGCGCCATGTAGCGACCGATCACCTCCACGATGTCTTGAGTCCGGCACCAGGCGCGAATACTGCCACGACCGGGACGAGAGAGCGCCACATGGCTTGCCATTACCGGCATGTCTGGCACGGGAAGAGGCGAAGGCGCTGCACATTCCGCCAGAACCGCCGCAGGAACGGCCACCCGTTGTACGTGTTGGCAGGCCCAGGTGCAACACTCCCAGACCGTTTTCCCCGCTGGCACCACGTCCCCCTCCTCATTTAGTTGCACAAAAGGATACCACCCTCGTGCTTGCTGGTGGATCCCCAGGGGCAGGCGAATGAGGGAACACGCCCCATCTGGCCCCAGGGTATCCTGCTTCGGATAGAACTCGACGCCGAGCAGGTGCGCGGCGGGCAGCAGCCAGGCTCGTACTGCTCGTGCCGCAGTTGGTTCAGCCAGGTGCACCCACAAATGCCCGCCGCGCCGACTGGCTTCCAGCATGGTAGGAATACCCGACAGAGCCAGTTCCATCGCTAACCCCACAAGCTGATCTAACCCATCTGGACCATCCGCATCGAACACGGCAAAGGCACACTGATACTGCTCATCCAGCAGGTAGGTGCCAAGGGTGCACCGACCCGCCAGATGCGCCGTGAGCAGAGGCAGGGTGAGCGGTTCCCTCACTCGCCAGTACGAACCGTCCCGTTGCTGGACAGCGTATTGCGACCAGCAGTGGACAAACAGCGAGGCATAGGCCTCGACAAGATCAGCATGCGCCAATTGCATGATCACCTCCACACCTAGCTCCAAGAATGATCAGAGCGGTTTGACGTGGTTTCCCCTCTTTGAGAGGCGTTCTCCGCACAGGAACTTACGCACAGAGGCGGCCTGATCTAAGAGACTGAGACGCTTCCGGTAGATAGACATCACCTGCTCGATCTCGCAACGCATAAAAAAGCCATGAGGTCTTACATTGCCTTTCTCCTTTACAAAGAGCACGCCCGCGCTCGCACGACGCAGGTCTGCCTGGACGCCACCAGAATCCTGTTCACCCCTCTTCATTCCCTCATACCCACACCACCCCACGTCGCCAGATATCTACAGTGTGCTCAATAGCCGTAATATACGCTTCTTCATCATTGCCATCGCTTGAGGGCGCATATTTTGGAATAATCTCTTCCACCGTCACCCGGTGCCACTGCTTGATGTAAAGCGTGAGGATGAGGCTGAACCAGTGCGCAAAGCCATCCTCCCAACTCTCCATCTGGGCATACCCTCCCCGGTCGAGATCAACACACGGGCGATCGGGGATACAGCGCTCATTGCCTAACGCGAGCGTTTTGCGTGCCTCCCCTGTTGTGCCGAACGAGCTTTCGTGCATGAAAAAGGCGAGGGCATACACCGGGTCGATGCCGGTCCTCAGCCCATCATCATAGAGCGCCTGGCCCAAACCCGCAGCCGGAGAGTGATACACCGCGAGCACCCGATTGATGAACGCCGTTGAGACCGTGGGAGGGCCAAGTACTGAGTAGGATTGCTCGTGCTGAGAGGAAGGCGAGGCAGGAGACCAGACGATCGAGAGATGCACCAGCAAGGCGAGCCCCGGCGGCCCTGCCTGCGTCACCAGCCACCAGAAGACGAGCAACAGCAGGGCACAGCCGACCACCAACCACCGTACGACCACCACGATCATCCTCCCCTCTTATTCCACCAACTGAAGCTTGCCCTGGAATTCCTTGTAGGCTTCCAGTTGTTCCAGGTAATCCCGTTCGCTGTTGTAGAGGCCGTCCCCAATCTCTTCCGTATACAGCGGCTGAGGCAGGGGATAGTGCTCTACCTGTGGTATCGAGAGGTCAAGCTCGCTTTTCATGGCTTGCCATAAGCCTTGCATGCGTTGGCTGTAGCCCGCCATGCGCCCGGCGAACTCGCGTTGCAGCTGCTCATACTCCCCTCTCAAAGCGTTGAGATCAGGAGCAAATCCCTCCACCACCTGGTGCCACACCGTCCCCAGGTCACGCTCTAACACGGCACGCGCCTGAGCAACACGCTCATCGAGGGTGAGATCGTAGTAACAATGGAGGTAGCCACTCAAGACCGCCTGCAACTCGCCAGGGTAAAGCGCCTCAAGCGCGTCCAACTCAACCGCCCCTTCGCCATGCCGGGTCTCAAAGCCGATGCGCCGCCGCTCGGTCTCTTTGATGGGCGTCCGAGGCAAGCCATAGTATTGCACCTGGTCAAGGGTGAGCACCACCGGAAACACGCGCACATCCACAGCTAGGCCGAGCGTCCTTACAAAGTACTCCATCTTGCGCGAGACGGCCACCGGCATGGATTGCCCCGCCGGGTCGAAGTCCGAGACGTAGAGGATACGTGCCGGTTTGTTGGCTTCCTGTAAGCGATGCGCTAGCGCTAACGTGGCGGTGATCGAGAGTTCCCCCAGACCTGTTTGCAGATTGGCACCATAACGCTTACACAGCGGCTCAAGTACATCATTCATGGTCGACTTCTCACACCAGATTTCCAGGTGATAAGCTTGTTCACTGCGATAGTTGCTGATATGGTACTTGGGCAGGTCAGGAAACTCGGGCAAGGCCAGGTCAGAAGCCCACAGCCGTCCACTGGCATACACCTCCGGATCATAGGCATGGTGAGAGGCATAGACCACCGGGTCAGGATTGCGTCGGTCAGTAAACGCAGCCGGATCGACCAGGCCCAGGTAGCGCGCTGCCTTGGAGGCCAGGTTGAGTATGCCCCACGATTCTTCCGTATTTTCGTAGACCTTGCCATTGGGCAGAGCTACCGGAGGATTCTGGCTGATAATCTGGTAGTGGACACGTCGGATATGCACCCGATTCGTGTAGCCAAAGGCGTTCCACAAGTCTGCGAACCATTGGGCCAGTGCCCAATCGTTGGGCGTGCCAGAGTAGAACGGGTCATTCTGCGGAGCTAGCACGATCAGATCGGTCACTCGTTGCCCGTTTGACCTGGCCAACTGCTTGATTTCTTCATAGTCCATCCACAGACTCCTTCCTCACAAAGCAAGACATGCTTGCGTATGAGATATGCAAGCATGTCTTCTTTCCTTTTAATTCGGTTTGCGTTTGGTATAGTGCCGCCACTGGTGACGCGTGGGAAAAACGAGCGTTTGCCCATCGGCAAGGGCTTGACGGATAGCGGCTGCTTCCTGCCGGCTTCGTCGCTTGCCACTCCCACCACCCTCGGCTAATTGGTCACCTGCACCGGCGAAAAAGGGGCGGCACCATTGCCATTGCCTCCCGATGGAACAGGCACACGAGCAGCAGGAGCCGGAGCTTTCGCCACTTGATAGCCCTGTGCATAGGCAGGAGCAGAAGCCGAGGAAGGAGCGCCGGTACTCCCATTCATAGACCCGGCCCACCTGGGTTGCACCTGTTTGACCGGACTGAGAGCCCCATGCTTTTGCCGCTCCAAATCCATATCCACCACCGCCAGCAGCATCGAGACCAGGGGAATGATCGAGAGCACCACGTAGGTAAGCACCGTGAGCGTGGCATGTTGTGTGGGAGGCGTTGCTGAGAGCCACTTGGCTCGCTGAATGACTGCCGCCGCCAGCGCATAGTTACAGAAGATCTCGACCAGCTCGACAATGATACAAATGGGAGCATAGGCCCGGATGCGCTCTTTGTTCATCATGCGATGAGCCAGGCCTCGACTCACAAAGTAGCCCAGCACGCCAAAGCCGATCGCCACCGTCCAGGTGATCGCCGGTTGCATGCTATCCACCCCATCCAGGGGCGCAAAGAACCACCTGATGGCATGAGCCGAGGCCAGGGAAAAGGCTAAGGCCACCAGGCGCAGAACGAGGTGCTCAAAGCGACGCACCCACGTCCCATGCCCGGCAGCCATTTTCTGCATCAACTGCATGAATGATTGGCTCCTCTCTCCTTAAACTAGGCAGCCATAGCCATGCGACACACCAGGGTCATGAAGCCCGCTTTGCCCTTGATGCGCCGCACTTCCAGCGTGATGGGCGTCATCTTGGGAGGCAACTCGGTGCGCAGTTGTGCGGCCACCTGTTGCAAGACATCCAGGGGTTGCCCCTGCTTTTTGAGCTCTTTGAGGTGCTCGAGGGTAGCAAACCCATCGGTGATCTGGCAATCGTACTTTTCGTCGGTTTCGGTGTCGAGCACCGTCAGCTTGATCGAATGGCCTGGTTTGGGTTGGCCGGTCGATTGATCATAGAAGGTGCTCTCCATCACATCCCCGCTTAACACTAATCCTTGTAATATCATCGTTTTGATCCTTTCTTTCCAACCTGTTTGTTTTGAAACACACAAAAGAGGCCTCGACAATCGAGGCCTCTGACAATTGGCACGTGAAATGTTCCCCTAAATCACCAGATCACGTGGATTCCCATGATAGTAGGAATCGACCCGTACGTCCTGGACGATCGGATACTCATCCTCTTCCAACAAGGCGTAGGGAACGTGCTGAAGTGCCTTTCGCACCGCTTCCTCTCGCCTCTGGGCTGAATGCACGGTCGAGGCATGCACCCGTGTGACTGGATAATAGACCTCGACCCGCCACAACGTGACCGCCATCGTCACCCTCCCCTCATGCAAAAGGCACCACAACACGGAGCCATTCCAACGTGCCTGGCACATGCAACCTCTCAACATCAACCCTACAGAGAACGCACTACCACTCTTCATCGTCATTCGCCACGGCAGCCCCATCTAGCCAATATCCTTCAAACCCTCCAGATGTGACTGGTATCCCATAGGGGCGAGTTGGGGCCAGCGCTTCGGACTCATACGGCCCAACGTCCTCACGCCCCCCGTACACAAAATCAGAGCGCCATTGCCTCGAGCGCACAAACCCATCTGCCCGCACAAACGCCAGGTCGCCGCTCTCAACGATCGGACACCGCACAGCCACCCGACTCCGTTCCTCGTGCGAGAGACGCAACGCCGCTTCCACATAGAACCGAAACACCCGCCGCTGTTCTGTGGGATGCAAGGGGCGACCAAGCCCATTACAGAAATCTTGCGGCGTCAAGAACTGCACATCCATCGGATGCAGCAACGGCAGCCCTTGATGCGCCCGCCAGCGCGCACTAAAGGCACACCAACTGGCAATCCCTGCATGATGTTGATGTGATGTGTCGGCATTGAACTGTTGAAACCGCTCACCACGCCTGTTCATGGCTGGATTACCATGACCGCATTCAGCGGGTGTGCCAGAGCATCATTGGCGATCCAGTGCAGATCTTGCACCAGTTCGGCCAGCTGAACATCACCCTGCTCAACCGCTGCCTCGTACAATGCCGCGGTGAGGTCGACCACCTGCGACCAGTTGCCCGCTTCCAGGTGGATATTGAGGGCATCGATCAAGGCCTCAGCTGGTGGGTTCACTGACACCGCCATATCTTCCACCTCCTTTCCCTTCTGGCTTGCCATGGGACACCACCTAGAACCGTGGCAGCATGGCGGCCCAGGGCGAATACAGGTAGAGGTACAACAGAATCATGACGATCACAAAGATCAGCCAAATCAGGCATCCACTTCTCATGTCGTTTCCCTCCTACCACTGGCTAGCCATGCGGCGGCTTGTGCGATCAACTTGCTGTGGACGATAGACATTCAACCCCACTTTGACCGCTTCCCAGCCCGGCACCGCCACATTCCCGCCTGTCGTGGCGATGATCACCGACTTGCCACTGGACGACACCCCAAGCTCTTGATTGAGATCAATCCGTATGATCAGGTGATCACCCTCGACCTCAAACTCGACATTGTACATAGGCCCTTCTCCTTTCTGTCTCTCATGACTTGCCATTCATGTGAAGCATGAAGGCTCTTTATCGCTGCTTGCTGAACAAACCTTTATGATAGGATGGCGTCAACACCGGCACACACGAACACTGAAACCCTGTTGGAGTAAAACATCGACGCCCATAGCGCCCACAGTCGGCATAGTGACGCAGCCACGACCGAACGAGTGAGACATCTGAATGACGATGCACTTCGCCAGTCGGAGCGAATAACAAGATCTCTCGTGTTTGATAGTGTTGAGCGACAACCAATCCTTGAGCGGTCGCCTGATTGACCAGGCGCATCATCACCACGTCCTTTTTCGTGATTCTCATGCTGACCTCCTTGTGTTGTTTGCACATGGCTTATGGCTTGCCATTTGAACTACTTGTGAAGCTTCATCACCTCAGAAAGCTTTGTTGGGGAGAAATGGAGATCTCGCTCAATGGAAAAGCCAAACGGCCCCCTCGCTTCCGCAAGCTCTGAGAGCTGGAAGTAGCCCAGCATCCGGGGTGAAAAACTTACACATGACGAGGGGGTCTTCTTCATATTCCTGCGAGTAGAGGGGAGGGAGCATTTCCCGTAGCTCACTGGTCAACAGTTCCATGATGGTCACGCTCCTTTTTTAAGATGGACAACCTACACCAATGCCATCCCAAAACAACAAAAGAGACACTCGATCACGAGTATCTCTCAGCTAAACAACAAAACAGGATGCGCAGCGCGAAATGTCAACTCGCCCGCCGCTCTAATGCCCGACGCAACCGCATCCTTGCTCGACGATCAATCATCTGCACCGTTGAGAGAGCCACTCCCAACGCATCGGCAGCTTCTTTTTGCGTATAGGCCCGACCATCGACGAAGCCATACCGCAGCTGGATCACTGTCCGCTCACGCTCGGTCAAGTACTCAAGCACATCTTCAACCGACACAAAACCATCATCAGCGAAAGGAGAAACCGTAGCGTCTTCAATCACGTCCTCAAGCCGTGTGTCACCATCGTCATCAAGCGTCATATGCAAGCTCACAATCTGCTGCTCCTGGAGGACCACAAGCTCCCGGACATCACGTTCTGACAGGTCCATCGCCTCAGCCGTCTCTGCAAGCGTCGGTTCACGCCCAAGCTCAGAAAGTAGCCGTGTATTGACGGTGCCCATTTGCCTGATAGCTCGCAACTTATGCATCGGCACGCGAAGCGCGCCCTGGTACTGCCAGACAGCCGCCAACATCGTCGTGCGGATCCAGGTAAAGACGTACGTGCGCAGCGAGGATTCACCCCGGCACACATCATACTTTTCCAGGGCGTGGAGGAAGGCTTCATTGCCATCTTGTATCAGATCCATGAGATCCACGCCCCGGCAATGTCGTACGAACCGTTTCGCTAGGCTGATCACCAGCGGTTGATACCCAGCGACGAGTCGATCAAGGGATTGTTGCACATCTTTCCCAGATGCAAGACAGGAAAGTAACTGGGCTTCTTCATCGCTCGTCAATTGAGGTGTCTGCCTTACCTCACGAAGGTACAGTTCATGCGCACTCAAGGATCCATTCTGACTCTGACTTTCTCGCATAGGCCTTCCTCCTTTTCCATCCTGGTATGGTATACTGTAACGTTGATCTACTCTAATTATTGGTCAGATGAGTTCCACACTGAACGCCCAAATGAGGCGTAAAATGAGCAATTCATCTCTCTTTTCTACGACCTATCGAAGCGTAGAAAGAGGAATCCAGCAGGTACTTTCTACGAACCTTTACGTTCGTACTCCTGAGGAAAGCAGCATGGTACTATTTCAAAGAAGATATTTAAAGCCAAATAGTAGATATACCCACATCTAGGAGATATATATGACCGGGGAAATGTACCATCATGGACAAACGATACGAGAGTACCGTACGAAACGCGGCATGTCCCAAACGGCACTCGCTGAATACTGGCCGGGCGGCCCAAAGAACACAAGATATGTTCAATATGTCGAATCAGGCGAAAGACAAATTACCGACCAAAATACCCTCCGCAAATTGGGCGAACTGCTCGATATCCCACTTTGGCGATTTGGCTTATCCGAATATAACCCGTTTAGCCCACAGCATCTGCCTGGCCATGGTGAGCACATGTTTCAAGAAACACTCGATACCGTCGAGCAATTAATACACAAAGCATGGTATACACGACGAGTGGCACCGGCACCAGTCACGGAACAGACAGCACAGTATCTGCGCAATTTGTTTGAGCACTTTCTCTCTTTTCTTCCACCACCATCAGTATTAGAGCCACGCTTTTTACGACTCTACGCTCAGGTCCAACGCCTCAATGCCATTATGCTCATCGAACAGAAGCAATACAAAGAAGCATTAGCCACCTTTTCTAAAATGCACTCGATCGCCAAGCAGCTAGAAGAGCCTTCGACACTTGCTCTCGCACTGATGGGCATGGGAACAGAGTTGGAACGTGCAGGCTTCCAGCAGGAAGCTGTCAACCGATTAGAAGAAGCGCGTGATGCCTCTTTTGGTGCAAGCAGACAGGTAGCAGCCCTCGTCATGGCCTATCTTGCTCGTGCCTATGCAAGTCATGGTGATTCGTTGCGATTTCAACGGACCATTGACACAGCACAATCCATCGCCGCCAACCTGAAAGAGAAATACGGTGACGGAACTGATTATGTCTTTCATCGCATGAGCGGCATTCTTGCAGAACGCAGCTACGGCTACTTGGAGATCAAAGAACCAAAGAAAACGCTCGACATGCAAGAAGAAATCAAGCTTCAAATTGACCTCACACAGAACACCTGGCTTCATGCCTGGATCCCTCTCGATTGGGCACGAGCCTACTTGATGCTCAATGAGATTGAAGAAAGTGTCAAAGAAGGACGAGAGTTTTTCCACCGAGCTTGGTCCCTCCAATCTCCTCATGCGATGAGCCGAGCGTATGGCCACTTACTGACGCTAGAAGACGCCGGATATACAGATGTGAAAGACGTGCAAGACTTCCGTGAAGAACTGGACCAGGCCCTAAGAAAGCACATTGAAGAACAAAACCATGAAGATGCAACACAGCAAAACAACGAACATGCGAGAAAAACGTACCCGGTCTCCTTCAAAACCACTCCACCATCTAGGAAGCAAAATACTTCCGTGAAGAAAGAAATTGATTTGCTTGCAAAGGAAATGACCACGTTAATGAATGTCACGGAAACAAAAGGGATAGAATTTATGAGAGCTACCGAAAAGGATATCCAAGAGGAATATGACCTTGCTACATCAATGTTTGGAAATGCGACGCATGACATCCCAACACGCAAAGCATGGTTACACAAAAATCCTGATACCGATTTTATTGTAAGAGATGAGGGCAAGCTCGCCGGATTTATCAATATGCTGCCAGTGAAGGTCGAGACCATTAAGCGTTTTATGCAGGGAGAAATACGCGGATGGGAGATTCCCGCTGATGATGTCTTGCCATACACACCAGGAAGCACCTTAGAATGTATTGTCATGGGTATGGCGACAACTCCAGAAACGGAAAAACAAAGACGGACACTCTATGGGGCCAAACTCATTCACGGTTTACTTGATTTCTTGCGTCACCTCGTGGAGCAACACATCATCATTACCAAGCTCTATGCTACCAGCGTTACACCCACTGGAATAGCCATTCTCAGACACGCAGGATTCCAGGAGATCGGACAAATAGGCAAACGCATAGCCTTTGAACTAGATACCATGACTTCTCACTCACAGTTAGCAACCGCCTACAGAAAGTCTTTGAAGAGCGAGGCACCACTTGGTAAAACAAGGTCTGGTAGCGAAAGATAGTAAGAAGCCTATATAGCTTTGCCATTTGAGGGCAGATTATCCTGACTAATCTGCCCCATAATCCTTCCCACGAAACGAAAAAAAGAGCCGAGAGCAAAAAGCAGCGGAGCGACTTTGACATGAATAAGTTGCATAGTACACTTCCAGCCACTATTGCAGATGCCATTTATACGAAAGTTTGGCTGTTTCTTACAGAAATTCTGCTGCGATCATGGAAAGCTCTCAAGAGCCTCTGCAAGGCACTGTACGAAAGTTGGAACCTGGCAGGCATAACTGAAAACGTCGGTGAGTGCTCTGCCACTTGTCTGGCTTCACAGGACCTTCCATTATACTTCACAACCACATGGCAAAACTTTTGCATAATCCACAGCTAACTGGCCTGCTAATGCGCATCAAACGGCAAAAATGATTGTCACTTTACATCGGTATGCAGTACTTGAAGCCATGGTATATAGATGGAGATACATATAGAGAAATGGTCATAGTCCCGTTGAAAAGTAGGTGATTACATCGGCCTACCCGTTATATCTATTGTACCACTGAAACTGTACCGTTGCTGGTAACAGGATCAATATATCGTAGCATTGAGAGTCTAGACATAGAGAACTTCATGATTTTAGATTACAAGCCGCTGGACAAGATAGAGGGGAATGATCTCCAAGTTTTGATTGACGATAAGGTAGCAGAGCGTAAAAGGATCGAGTACAAACGCGATCTCCCAGGAACCAGCTACAAAGATCGGAAGGAATTTCTCGCTGACGTTTCGTCATTTGCCAACACGGTCGGTGGTTATCTCCTCTATGGAGTAGACGCAAAGGACGGTGTTCCCGTGGAGCTTTGCGGAGTAGAGATAGCGAGTGTCGATGATCTCAAACTTACCTGGGAAAATAGACTGCGCGATGGCCTCTCCCCGCAAATTCCTCCTTTCGATATTCAGACTATCGAACTCGCCCCAAACAACGACGTCATTATTCTGCATATTCCAAGGAGTTGGTTGGTCCCTCATCGGGTTACGCTAGAGAATCATGGGCATTTTTATGGGCGCAATTCTGCTGGACATTTTCAGATGGATGTGCCGCAGTTGCGAACAGCATTTGAGCTTTCTGGAACATTAACGGAGCGAATCAGGGATTTTCGTGCTGATCGTCTCAGTAAGATTATGTCAGGTGAGATGCCAGCATCGCCCAATGAGACAATGGCAAAGATTGTGTTTCATCTTGTCCCTTTCGGAGCCTTTGAGCTAACGTCACGGTATGATCTGAGTACTTTAACCCTACCAGACAACAGGGCTTTAATTATGCCACTTGTGATGGGGATGAATGACTTTCAGACGCGCAATTACTGTCAATATCGATATAACTTTGATGGTCTGCTCAACCATGCGCAATGGGCTACCGATCTTTCTGTTGCTGCCTGTCTTCAGGTGTTTCGCAACGGAATTGTTGAGGGAGTGGATGCTTCCATTCTGAATATGGACAGATTCCCTAAGCAAATTCCGAGCATCCATTTTGAACAAGTTCTCTGCCACGCCCTATCTGTGTACTTACAAACGCAAAAAACCCTCGGCGTCGACTTGCCCATCTTTGCAATGCTGAGCCTGCTAGAGGTAAAAGACTATCGAATGGTTTATGTTGGTCAATGGCCTCAGGGTCAGCAGGATTATCCTATTGACCGACCTGATCTTGTTATTCCTGAAGTGATGATAGATCGTTTTGACTGTGATCCAGCAGAGGTGATGAAGCCTATCTTTGATACTGTATGGAACGCCGCTGGATGGAAAGGGTCAATGCACTACGACGCGACGGGGAAGTGGAAATTGCCGAAGCTGTAATAAGTTGGCACAAAAGGTAGTACAAAGAGATGCTCGAACCAATATCTATATCAGCAGCAATCATCCTCCTCGAAAAAAGTGCTCCTATCTGGCTAGAGAATATACGTAACATTTTCCTGGATAAAGGAAAGGAATTAGTTTTAGAGCAAGGTCAAAGCCGCCTGCATGAAGATGTCGATAAGAAGAAACAACTTCGTCATCTAGAGCTTGCCTTGAAAAATGCAGCCGAGAGAGGCCTCTCACAGTTTGAAACCCTAAAAGACAGAGATCAATATCGTCACATTCTTACAATTTTATCTGAGCCTGGTTCACTTAACGATACACTTCGTATCGAAGCAATGCGCCTCTTCACGCTTTCTGACTCACCTCATCTTGAAGAATTGAAAGAAATTTATAATCGTTCACTTCGCATTCGTTCACTTACCCAGGAAAAACCTCCTGATGAAGTAGATACAACAATATTTTTAAATAGCTTTTTTGATGCCTTAATATCAGAATTGTACATGGATCAGCTATTTCATCGGCAGATGAGCGATGTGCTGAAAGTAGGTACAGGAATAAGTATGCAACGATCCTTAAAAGACGTTGTAGTAACACTTCATCAAATAGGTGAGACTATAACACCTACATATAAAACAGAGCAATTCGAACAGGATGTGCAAATCTATGCTACATATTTAGAGAGAACATTTCGTTATCACAAACTTGTGGGCATTGTTCCACAGGGTCGGAAAGACGAGAACGGAGACCCGGAACTGAATGGCATATTCGTACCATTACGTATAACACCACTAAACCAAATAAGTTCAAAGAAACCAACGAGCAACTTCCTCGTTCCCTTAATAGAACAAGTCTCTTTTCTCGTGCTTCTAGGTGGACCAGGTTTCGGCAAATCAATATCAGTTCGTTATCTTGCTTGGTGCCATGCAGCAGCCAATCTTCATTCTTCACCTGTAATATCTAGTCAGCTGCTTTCAGGAAATCCTTTGCCCCTCCGAATCGAACTTCGTCGCTTTGCCGAGGACCGCAAGCAGCATCCCAGTTATAGTTTCCTATCCTATACATCAGAGGTTCTATTGAAGCGAGAGAACATTTCTATTCAAACTCAAATGTTCCGGGAGCTTCTTGAACGTAAAGCAATGCTTCTGCTCTTTGATGGACTTGATGAGGTAGCTACTCTAGAAGAACGCCAAAAGCTCATTGAAGAAATCGAACATCTTGCTATGGAATATCCAGGAAATCGTATTCTGGTTACATCTCGTCCAGTTGGTTATGACTTTGCTCGCTTTTCAAGCCAGTGGTTCTCGCATGCTCAGATTCAAGAGTTTAATGATACACAAATTCACACGTTCTTAGAGAGATGGTATTTACATGTGCTTCATCGTGCTCCTCTTACCTCCGATGAACAGCAAGAGCTAGAAGAACTTTTTACAACATTAAAGGTGAGACCGCGTTTACATACACTAGCAAAGAGTCCTTTGCTTCTTTCAGTTATCGCAGCCCTGCATCGCTCTAAACGTCTACCAGATAGGAGAGTGTTAGTGTATGAAGAGTGCACTAAAATTTTGCTAGAGATTTGGTCTCAATTCCGCGGTACAGCTAGCAACTGGAGCAATCTTTTGATGACCGAAGAAGATCAGCGGGCGTGTATAGCACATTTAGGATTCGTTTTACACAAACACTCGCAAGAAAGAATCCAACAAGCAAGTGATCAGTCAATGTTTCGTGTAGTCGTTTCTAAAGAAGATGTATCAGCAAAATATCTTTTGCAAGAAATAGAATGTTTTCTTGAAGACCAGAATCTTTTTACATCAATAGCTGAAAAACGTGCCGAGGCGAAACAATTCCTCAAGATGATACAGATGGAAGTTGGAATCATTGTAGAGAGCGGGACGGATGAGGATGGCGAAGCTCTATATAGCTTTATTCATAGTACCTTTCAAGAATATTTTGCTGCGATGGATGTATATGAGCGATACCAACGAGAAGAGAAGGCATCTATCATTAGCTCCTTTCTAGAATTCTATCTCTTTGACTCTCACTGGCATGAGGTCATATTACTCCTTATCGGAAAGTTGAAACGTAAACCAGCGACAACTCAACTGCAACAACTTTTTGAAGGGAAAATAAAGACACGCTGTAGCGAGTTTACAAGTATCCTACATCAGGAACTCTTCTTTGTCAGTCTTTGCTTGACGGAAGAAATATCGATAGAAAATACGCTCGCTCAACAAGTTGCCTTGCATTTAAGCCACTTAGTATGCAGTTCTCCCTTTCCATCACAACGGGCCGAGGCATTAGAAGCACTTACTTCATTAAAGGACACAAGACAGTACTCTGAACTAGCATACGATGCTCTGATTAACCTTCTTAAGCACGAGACAGTGGATGTCACAACAAAGATGCAGGTAGCACAAGTTCTTTTTTTGAACAGTTCTACCGATTCTAAAGAGAAGTTACAGGCAACAAAGATACTTATGCAAGCAACATTATCTGACATCCCTTTTCAATCCGCCGAAGAAATCCTTGGGCATCTTTATTTCCGATGCCCGCATGACTCAGAGGATCAACAAAGTGTAGGACTTATCCTTTATCAATTAACACAAAGACCGACGGTCACTTTTGAAGAAGCTTTGTCTTTTTACCAAGGTATGCTCTATGCTGAAAGAGAAGATGAAGATAGGCCTTCTGAGACACCTCTGAGCAAAGCGGCCCTAGAGCTAGCACGACGAACTAATATCACTTTTGAGCAAAAGGTCGAAGCTACAAAAAGCCTTGCTGTTTATACAGATAGCGAATCAGAAATTAATAAATTAGCAATTCAAATGCTTCTTGAATTAGCTCAACAGGCCTCCATTTCACTTGAACATCGCGGACTCGCTGCCATGGCACTCTACAGATGCAGTTTTGATAACTCTATAGAGAAACACATAGCTACCCAGATACTTTTAGAGATAGCCCGCAATCCTCGTATCTCTGTTGAATTAGTTGTAAAGATTACAAAAACTTTTTACAATCCTCTTCATGGCTATTTAGAAAAGCGCGAACAGGTAATACAAATACTTAATGAATGGTTAGGACGGCCCAAATTTGCATTTGATGAGTTTATATTAGTCATCTGCGCTTTCTGCCAAATTACTACTTTGAGCTCAAAGGAACATGTTCAAGCGCTACAAAAACTCTCACAACTTTCACAACAACCAGACATTACCTTTGAGCAACGTATAGCAGCTATTAATGCTTTTATGGAAAATAGTGCTTTAAAATCACAAGAGCGTCAAATAGCCTTAAACAAACTCATGACGCTTTTACAACAGTCAGATCTCACAATCAATCAAACGCTCTATCTTGCTCAAGTTATCTACAGATATATACTCTACGCTTTCGCATTTGATGACATAGCACAAGAGGTCGACGATATGAATAAACATTTTGAGCAAGCTATTATGCAATCCTTACTTGATTTGACACAACGACCTCATATTTCGTTTGATCAAATGGTGTCAATTATTAAATTTCTGTACAAAGAAGAAAAGATGCAAATTTTTTCTGAACGTAATGGTGTAGTTGCTAGCCAGGTTGTTGTCGGTGGGTATTTCGTAAAATCTGAGGAAAGACAATTAGCAAGGCAAATCATATTACAACTATTACAAGAACAAAATCTCACAGAAGACCAACGATTACAACTTTTGACGATTCCTTTTAAAACAGCCTTCCCAAATTTCAATGATATTGCCTATTCAATAAAGATGATACTTTCCATCATGAAAAGAGAGGTAGCAAAAGAATATTTTGCAATGCATTTGCAACAGATAACAGGACGTAATGGAATTAATCTTCATGATCAAGAAGAAATTCAAAGCACCTCAGCAGATATCTTCTATTTAATAGAACTAGCTAAGCAAGGAGTGTTTCCAACGAATTTCGGAGATGGCTTGTATAAGCTGTTGCGTCAAAGGTTTCCTCTATATTGGAAAACAGAAGAACGTACAAATGATGTTATAATGAACCCTAGCGAATTATACTAAGTTAAGCATTAAGTTGGAGTGTAATACCTATTGATGCCATACCGAATTTTGGCTCTCCCGCATTTGCAGTGCTCAGCAATAAAGAGAAAGCGGCTAGAGCTGGCCTGGTAAGGCAGCGCATACCTCATCAATGTGTGAGAGATGATTTTTTGGGGGAAACATCCCTCAATACCGTTCTGCATTGGTTTCTTGGTGGATCAACACAATGGCTGAGCACTGCAAATGCGGGAGAGCCCGAATTTTGTGTAATGGCGTGAATCGAGAAGGCGTTAAAGCCAGTCTAGACCTAGCTTCCGGGCTTTTCTGCTATGTATCTTACACAAAATTCGGTCTGGCATCGTCTTTTTTTCATCCTATTTTTTTATTTTTCGTGATGTTTTTTTCAAAAATTCATCAAATCTTTTTTGATCTTGAGCACTGCAACTGAGTACCGTCCTTGCACCACAGCGCTCAAGCTCCTTCGCTTTTCCATAAATATCTTCATCATTGCTCACAAGAATAGCAGCTTTACTGATAATATGGCTAAGGCATATGAGTATATCTATATAAGCGCTCTTCCAGTCAGGCGCAAATACTACTTCTGGATCTTTCTTTTGAGCTTCTTCTAACATCCTATCAAAATCAATTTCCGGATGGACAATATCTCTAATCTCCTCAAATAAAGCTATTGTATCTTTTCCAGCCGGAAAAAGATTAGAGCCGGGATAAAGCTCCGGTTCTGGCATTATGGCTAGACGATGAAGATATAATGGATCAAAACCATGCGTCTTTATTTTTTGTTGAAGCTCTCTTTCTAAGTTTCTCCAGTTATCTTTATATTTGTCAAGCGGAATGCCATGTCTTTCACCTAGCCTGTTTTCATAGGCCAGCATAAGAGGAATTTGAATTTCGATCTTCCTCTGCTTATGAAGATTAACAAGTTGACGCACAAATTGTTGCACGAATGCAGTTTTTGGATCTTTCTCATCAAGCACAAATACGCAATTAGAGTCAAGTGTTACTCTTATCATAGGATGTTCCATTTTTCCGTTACTGATTCTTACCAAGCAGTTTTTAGTGGTGGAGCTTGTTCAAGATATACTGCCCTATCAACGCCACGAAATTGAAAATGACCTCATAGGAAGCTTCTATCTGACATCCACTCATAAATCCCCTGGGGGTTGCCAGCCCTGTAACAAAGCAGCGATCCTGGGAGGAAGGCCCTGATGTTGTGTGGCATAACTGGAGAGCATGGCCTGTGTCGTCAGCATCTCCAAAAGCCGTCCTAACC
>WNGP01003223.1_pt1 | contig 17001 bp, 17 predicted proteins | sample 5407671 | NCBI WGS metagenome assembly WNGP01 (sample SAMN13153381, study PRJNA577476) | soil metagenome | isolation source: 40 cm soil or saprolite under Garry oak tree replicate 2 | place: USA:California | collected 2016-06-15 | reverse complement strand
TGGGAGAAAGTGCGTTGGCGATACAACTCCGTCTCGATGTTGCACAGCTAACCGATGTTGGCCGCAAACGCGAACATAACGAAGATAATATGGCCTATGTCATCCCTAAAGACCCTCAGGTGATGGCAATGAAGGGTGCCCTGTTTATCGTCGCTGATGGCATGGGTGGACATGCAGCAGGTGAGGTTGCCAGCGAAATAGCGGTAGATTCGGTCAGTAACGCTTATTATATGGACGACAATGAAGATGTCGCCACTCCATTGTTGCAGGCGATTAAACGCGCCAATACGGCCATCTACCAGCGTGCGGCGGAAAATATGTTGCGCAGCGGCATGGGCACCACCTGCGTTGCGGCTGTATTGCGCGGCAATATGAGCTATATCGCCAATGTCGGCGATAGCCGCGCCTACCTGGTGCGCGGGAACCAGGTCAGGCAAGTTTCACAGGATCATTCATGGGTTGCAGAACAGGTCAGGGCAGGTTTACTCACCGAAGAGCAGGCGCGCACCCACGCGCAGCGCAATGTCATCACGCGTTGCCTGGGTACCCAGCCCGATGTCGAAGTAGATGTCTTCCGCGAACCATTGCAAGAGGGTGACTGCCTGATACTGTGCAGCGATGGGCTGTCCGGCCTCGTTAGCGACGAAGAGCTATTGCGTATCGTCGAGCAATCAGTTCCCCAGGAAAGCGTCTATCACCTTGTTGAAAGAGCCAATGAGAATGGCGGCCCGGATAATATCACCGCTATCGTTGTGCGCGTGCATGAATTGGGAGTAGAACCGCCGGGCGTGCGCAACCCCGTGCCGGTCGGTGGGCGTGAAATCGGCCAGGAAGATACCGGTGCCATAAATATGCTCGGCGCCGCAGCTACGCCCTATACCGTCGGTAATGTTGATGGGCGTGTAGTGAGCGCCCCGTTGCATTTGAGCAGCGGCCCTCTGGTCTCTCCTGAGAGTATCACGGCCCCCCAACCAGCTCTAGGGAAACAGCAGCGCAATCGTCTCTTTTTCCCCACACTCCTCCTGCTTTTTTTGATTGTGGTAGCGCTTGCCGGTGGTGGCTTCTTTTATATTGTACACAACAACGAAAGCCAGGCCATCGATTCGGCGTTGAATACTGCCGGGCAATTGATTATCCGGGCTCAGGGCGAGGTCTCATCCAATCCTTCACAGGCCTTGAAAGACCTGGCATCGGTCCAGAACAATCTGCGTGACCTGCAGAAAAACCATACCCTGGATAGTAATCAGACCAGTAAATTGAACATGTTGCAGGGCCAAATGGCTACCCAGGTAAAAGCTGCTATTGGCAGCTACAATACCGGGGCTAAAATCGCTGTCGTGCCCTGTAATGGCACGACCTCTCACCCCATCAATACAACGAGTACTAACATACAACCGTCCAGTATTGTCGCCGTTCAGGCTGGCAACGGCTCCACTGTCTTGTTTGCGCTTGGCCCGGATGGAGTAGTATACCAGGTCACCAATCAATATGGACTGTTACCTGTGATGGCTAAGACACCCTCTGCGAGCGCCTTTGCCATCGCCAGCAACGGAACACAGCTCTTTACCCTGGCAAAACAGTTGCAAGGCGCTACAAACCTGCCTAACCCCAACGGCTACAGCGTCAATATGTATGCGCTTGATCAGACGGGGAAATCGTTATCAAAGCCGGTTACCGCTGTGATTGGCCAGACCTTCACCACGGGAGGCTATGCCCCTACGCTCATTACCTCCTGGAAAAATAATATCTACGTGGTACTGACCATTACAAATCAGAACAAAGCGCGTATTCTCGCTTTTACGCCGGATAACAAAGGCCACCTGGTGCCTGCCAAACCATACGATTTTTCTAACTCGCAGCCTATCATGAGTGTAGCCGCCTTTGCCGATCAGTTCTTTCTCCTGCTCTCAAACGGCGCGGTCCAGAGTCTTTCGCTGGCCGGGGCATTTGGCAATCAGTCCCAGTCAACTTTCCCTACGGCTGTTCAAGTGAAATTGCCCATCGAGATGCCCCTCCCAACCAGTGCGAGTAATTACACCCCAACGATGGGGGTGCCGACGGTAACGCCGCTGCCGCAGAGTGGCAGCACTTCGTTGTTGACGTTGTTGATATCGACCGCGAACACCCTATCGGTAGGTGTGGTAAATACCGTCTCCCACCTTTATATTGGAGACTCGACCAATCACCGCGTGCTTGACCTTCAGGAAGCCGCCCCTCCCCCAGCGGGTACAGGTACGGGAAAGAGTATTACCATGCAACTGGTGCAGCAGTATGTTTCCTCCCAGGAACTGAATGTGGTGAAAAGTCTTGCCGTTGATCCCCAGGGCGCCAATCTCAATATCCTGGCGCAGCCGGGCAATACCTCTCCGGTTAACCTGGTTTCGGTCAGCACAGCGCCCATGCAGACCGCCTGTAGCATGTAAAAATCTGGGGTAGGCCCTCTTTGCACTACATGATATGATTGTCATGTCCCCTCGTCGTGAGGCGAATTTTTTACGTTCACTTTTCAAAGTCATATATATCTGTATAGCAGGTAAGGAGTTCATGTAGTGGGTTTTGAAGTACATTTCCGCACCCATACGTGTGGTGAATTAAATACCAGCAATATCGGACAACAGGTGACGCTTGCGGGTTGGGTGAATAGACGCCGCGATCATGGGGGCCTGATCTTCCTGGATATCCGCGACCGGTACGGCATCACGCAGGTCATCTGCGACCCGGAACGTTCTCCAGAAGCGCATCGCGTCGCGTCAGAGTTGCGTTCCGAATACGTCGTGCAGGTGACAGGTACCGTCGTGCCCCGTTTGCCGGGAACCGAGAATCCCAATCTGGCTACTGGTGCCATAGAGGTCGCTGCCAGCCGCATAGAGCTGCTCAGCCCTTCGCGCACTACGCCGTTCCCCATCAGCGACACCATCTCGGTTGATGAATCCCTGCGGCTCAAATATCGCTATCTCGACCTGCGCCGCCCGCGCATGCGCGACAACATCATCTTGCGCCATCGCGTGGTGAAGGCCATTCGCGATTACCTCGATGAGCGTGGCTTCCTTGAGATCGAAACGCCCATCTTGATGAAAAGCACGCCTGAAGGCGCGCGCGACTACCTGGTACCCAGCCGCCTCTACCCCGGAAAGTTCTATGCCCTGCCGCAATCTCCCCAGCAGCTCAAGCAGTTATTGATGGTGGCCGGTATGGACCGCTACTTTCAGATCGCGCGCTGCTTCCGCGACGAAGATCAACGCTCTGACCGCCAGCCCGAATTTACCCAGCTTGACCTGGAAATGGCCTTCGTCGCTGAGGAAGACGTCATGTCCCGCGCCTGAGCTACAAGCACGTCATGGATCGCTACGGCACCGACCATCCCGACTTGCGCTTCGACCTGCCTCTGGTAGAGATAACTGACCTGGCGGCGGCTGGCAACTTTGGCGTCTTCCAGAGCGTGCTGGCCTCAAACGGCATGGTAAAAGGTATTCGCGTGCCGGGCGCTGGCGGCTATAGCCGCAAAGAAATAGAGGAACTGACCGAATTTGCCCGTATGCTGGGCGCCAAAGGACTGGTTTCACTGGCCATCAGCCCGACCGGTGAAGTGAAATCCCCCCTGACTAAATTCATGTCCGCTGAAGAGGTACAGGCCATCATTGATCGTCTTCAGGGTGAACCCGGTGATCTGCTGCTCTTTGTGGCGGATAGTGCCAAAGTCTCTAACGACGTGCTCTTCCGCCTGCGCGTCAAACTGGCAGAGCGCCTGCAACTGATCGACCCCAATGAAATGGCCCTCTGCTGGGTAGTAGACTTTCCGCTCCTGCACTACGACGATGAGGGTCAACGCTACGAGGCTGAGCACAACCCTTTCTCAGGGATGGACGAATCCCATGTTGATCGGCTCGATACCGACCCCCTCAACATTCGCGCCAAACAGTACGACATCATCTGCAACGGCTACGAAATCGGAGGCGGCAGCGTGCGTATCAACGTGGCAGAAATCCAGCAGAAAGTCTTCTCGCTGATGAAGCTGGACGACGAGCAAATCAAAGAGCAGTTCGGCCACATGCTCGAAGCCTTCGAATACGGCGCGCCCCCGCACGGCGGCATCGCGCTCGGCATTGACCGCCTGGTCATGCTCTTCGCCGACGCCGACAATATCCGCGAAGTCATCGCTTTCCCCAAAACGCAGGCCGCCATAGACCTGCTCATGAACGCCCCCTCGCCCGTTGACGAGAAGCAATTGCAAGAACTGCATTTGAAGATTATTACGGATGAGAAGCGTGATAGGCAAATATAGGTGAATGAAAGATTATGTGAATATACCTAACCTCTGCATTTGGATACCTCAGTATACTAAAAGTAGGTCTCCCCCAGAACCTGACTTACTATTCGGCATCCGGTTGGGATGGTGGAAGGAGAAGATAATGGCATCAATGAATCCAATGGGTACGAATCGCTCAACGAGCATCGTATCCGCAAATCAAGCAACATCGTTGGGAATGTTACACCGGCAGTTACCAGCCGCTAATACAGCAGTTGGCATCGCCCCGAAGTTTACGCCCACGCTTTCCGAGGAGGAGGCGGTCGGGCAGGCCCGTCTGCTCAAGGCATTAGCAGACCCCACGCGCCTGCGTATTTTAAGTCTCCTCAGTCGGCATGAAGGCGAAGTATGCGTCTTTGAGATCGTGGAGAGCTTCACGCTGGAACAACCCACTATTTCGCATCACCTCCGCATTCTGCGTGATGCTGGCCTGGTGGATTGCCGCAAGAAGGGCCTCTGGGCCTACTACTACGTCCGCCGCGAAACCCTGACTCGCGCGCAGGAAGTGATCAACGGCCTCGTTGACTAGGACGTTGCAGGCAACTAATCCGTTCTGAGCATTTGCAAAGCTGTAGTCAAACAGCACAGAGAAGAGCGTTGTATTCGGCTGGTGGGGGGGAGTTTGTCGATGTGGATGGCCCGATACAATGCGCCTCTCTGTGCTGTTGACGAGAGCAGCCCCCAAAAATTTTCGCGCATGAATACTTGACACAAGTGGCGTGCACTGGTATACTCTCAATCACAAAGACAGTCATGTGATCCCGTAGCTCAGTGGATAGAGCGGCAGATTGCGGATCTGCAGGCCGCAGGTTCAAATCCTGTCGGGATCGCCATTTAGCTCGGTGGGCTTGAGAAGCGCGACCAAACAATGTTGGATGCGCTTCTCAAGCCCACCGAGCTTTTTTGGTTATCTGTATGCCCGTCTCTACAAGTCTAATGTTTTCTACGCTCTCCTTTTGTCCGGTGTCTAGAGCCACTCTCTACAGGGTCGCATGCAAGCACACCCATATGGTAGAGGTACCCTGGCATGACTTTAATTTCACGTTCCTGGGTTAGTACTGCTCTGTGCATCGATTTCTCCTTTCAAAGTACCTGGAATAGTACGCCTGAAAATCGTAAAGCCGTTCGGGAAGTGAATAAGGGTAGCGGTATCAGGGAGCGGCATTTCATTCCTGATTGCCCAGCGTTGTGCTTCAATCCAAGCCTCAGTTTGGTCTACGGCGTAAATGGGAATAAGTTCTCCCCACTTGCCGCGCACAATATCCAGCATCCAAAGCGTTTTGTTTGGCTCCATCCCTAATAATCTCCCCTCTTTGGCCGATTGTCTTTGAAGAGTACTCTAATAGAGTACTCCAATAAGGCTAATTCCGTCAAGGGGTTGGTACTGATACAATCGGGTGCAAAAGAGCAAGAGAACAGGCATGAAGCTACGTCTAAAGGTTAGGGAGATAGCAGAGTCACAAGGCTTTAATCAATCGACCTTAGCCCGTAAAGCCGATGTGGATTTTAATACAGTCAAGCGGGTGTTTCGTAACCCATATCGGGATGTATCTATTTCTACCCTCTACCGGTTGTCTAAAGCTTTACGTGTATCACTGGATGAGCTAATCGAAGAAATACCCGACGAAGAAAGCCCTGGCCCCTAAGCGCGGCTAAAGCTCTCCCTGTTTATTCAAATCCCCTCACATGGCTTAAAACGCGCTATCTAACACACTGAAGCCCCTGGAACGCGCCTCGCTAAACACCCTTTCTCTAAATTGCAGAGTCGCAAATAAAAAGAGACTCTCGTCAGTATGTTGAAGCCTCCTACCATTAAGATCCCGTTAAAAGATCTACCTACCCCCAAAAACTCCTATAACCAACGTTGAATGACAGTTCATTTTTTGTTACACTTAGTCAGGAGCCATTCTAATTTGTCTTTATTTTATCTTCTGAAGTAGTAAGGCCCTGATGCAGGTAATAACTGAACAATACTAACTTACTTCTCAGGCTCTTACGTTCAAGAAGAAAAGGAAAAGCATTGCTTCCAAAAAAGCTCCGTACAAGGGGAGGGAGCGGTACAAAGGGAGGATGGCATCCCCACCCATTATCAGATGGTGAGGATTCTGTCACAATTATTTTGAGATGCAGTATTTGCTTGATATAGAAACGTTGCTGCTCTTTTTGAGCAGTCGGAGACAGAGTGGCGAGGTCTCTACCGATCTCAAGCGCTTCCCCGGCATTGCTTACAAAGGGCCTTGCCATGTCTATATTACTCTGATTGCAGGAAAAGTCATCTCATGTATCGTCCAGGATCAGGAAGGAAGGACCCTGGTCGAGGGAGACAGCGCACTTCAAGCGTTGAAGGGGATGGGGCAACTTGATTGGGACTGGTCAACAACCAGCCTGAAGAGTGTCCCTGCCTCACCTGCTCAGACCAATCTTCCAGATATGTCCTCGATCATTCCCAGGCGCATTGTTCCCCTCGAAATGATCGATAGAAACACGTTACCTCGTAGGCATTGGCAAATCCTGCTCCTGGTCGATGGATCGCGAACGGCCGCTCGCATCGCGACCATCCTCTCGGTCTCACCTTCACAGTCAGATCTACAGGAAGTAATCAGAATGCTGCAAGACTTGCACCAACGAGGAATCATTGTTGCGGTGGATACTTGAGTAAATTCCCGCACCGGCAGAACCTATTAGAACAGTAGGAGGAACTTGCATGTATACAAGAGAACAGCCGTCGACGGACGATTCTTTCTCGACCATTGCACTGATTGAGCGCGACCCTGCTGGTCAAGAGCGCCCAGGTCGTTTGCGCTGGTGGTATCGCATAGCGGCACCACCAGCACCAATGGCCACAGCTTCACTCAGAGAACGCGAAGGGTATCGTCGAGGAAAATATATCAGCAATACCTTGCTCGGTATCATTGCCATTCTCGTCGTGGTTCTCGTTCTCATTGGAGGGGTGGTAAATCACAGCTTGCTACCGAATTTGGCACTGACACTCCTGTTTCTGTGTATAGGAGCGTTTTTTAACCGTCAGGGCAAAGGATGCGTCGGGGTCAATGAGGTAAAATAGGAAAGGAGAGAAAGAGGGAAGGAAGTCCGAGAGAGGCAAGGAGACTGCCCATGAAACGATGCAGAACGTATCCCCAGGTGAGTCGACACTGGTATCGACCCAACGAGCATCAGTGCCCGGTGTGCCAGCGAACCCTGCGACAGGCGATGACGCTGACGAGGCGAACGGTGATCACACTAGAGGGAGTGATCCGGCTGATCCACGCCGGCTATCGCTGTCCTGACGCGCAATGCGCGGGGCACCGGCGGACGTACCGTAGTGTGCAAGCGGATGCCTTGGCGCTGCCGGGCATGACGTATGGACTGGATGTGGTGCTACTGGTGGGGCGCCTGCGGCTGAGGGAGCACTGCACAGTGGATGAGATCCACCAGGAGGTGCTGGCGCGACTGGCGCCGTTGGGGGTGAAGATCGCGCGGCGGGAGATCTTGTATCTGTTCGAGACCTATTGCACGCTGCTGCGAGCGGCGAGCGAGGCTAAGGAGGATCAGCAGTGGCTGGGGCAGGTGGAGAAGAACGGGGGCATCATCGTGTCGGTGGACGGCATCCAGCCGGGAGTTGCGGCAACGAGACGGTCTACCTGGTACGCGATGCGCTCACGGGGCGCGTGCTGGTGGCCGAGAACGTCACGTCATCGGAGACGGCAGTGATGAAGGACCTGCTCGCTCCGGTGGTGGCCTTAGGCGTGAGGGTGCTGGGTACGATCAGCGATGCGCAGGAAAGCGAATTGCTGGCAGTAGAGCAGCTGTGGCCGAACGTGCCGCACCAGGTCTGCCAGTTCCATGCATTGCGCGAGGCGATCAAACCTGCCTACGAAGCCGATCGCAAGGTGAAGACGGCCATGCGTAAACAGTTGCAGCGGCAGCATCAAAGCCGTGCGCAAGCAACTGAAACAGAAGCCTGCCCAGGCGAGAGCGGGCGAAGCGGAGCAGCTTGCTGTGCTGGATGACTACGCGCCTTTAGGCGGTGTCATCACTCAACCGGGATGGTCTGACACCCTTCGACTTCGCAGCCGTACAAGCCAAGGAGGAATTGGATGAGGTGGCCCAGAGCCTGGAGCGCCTCTCTGAAAAAGGGGGGCCGTGAGTCCCAAGGTCTCCCAGAAGCTGCAGCGTCTCGTAGCGATCCTCTCCGAACGGGCCACCTGGGCCACCGAATTAGCGCAGGTCACACGCATGCAGCAGTGGGTGCTCGAAGCTGAGCAGATCCTCTCCGGCCAGGGGGCCCAGCCAGGAGAAGTGGAAAGTCGACGAGACCGTGGGGAAACGGTTGGATGCATGGCGACAGACACTCGCAGACCAGCTCACCGATGGCACGCTCTCGCAGTTGGAGCAGACCTGTCTGAGCGAGTTCGTGCAGGTGCTCTCTAACCTGCGTCCGTACCTGGTGCAGTGCTACAACCACAAGGACTTTCCGCGCACCAACAACGAGCTGGAACGCAGCATTCGGGGCCTCAAAACGCAGTATCGCCGCGTGAGTGGCCGCAAGAACTGGAACGGCTATCTCTTGCGCTACGGGCGAAGAGACCGCCTATGCCGCCTGGTGGGAGCAGGATGCGAGCCATCAGCAGCAACTGGCGCACTACATCGCTGGGCTGGATCGTACTCGCTGGCGTGCCTTCCGACGGGAAACCAAAGCCGTTCAGAGCGAACAGCTCAAGCGTTTTCGCTTTCGTCACAGACGTCAGCACTACCTCACCTCCCTTGAGGAGCGCTGGGCTGCCGCTCCTTCGACGTGACTTTTGCCCTGACGGTTTTTAATCAACGCGGGCAGGTCATTGTGTCAGGCATCATCGTCGTTCTGGTGCTTGATGTATCGATCATGGGGACGTTTCTGGCCTTCGGGAAAATGACCGCCTTTCTGCTCCCGCTCCTCGATCTCCTGGTAATTCCAGAACTCTTTGCTGCGTCCTTGCTTCCACCGCGTTTTGTTTTCTTCGACATGTTCCTTCATATTCTCTATGTTATTTGCGCGCTCACTTTTTTGTTCCCCAAGGATGCAGAATTAACTGCTCTGCTGAGCCACTCAGCTTCCTTCGGCGATGCGCTGGCGAAGCCAGTTGTCATCCAGGTTATTACCGCGATCATAGCCTATACCTGGATGAGAAGCGTTATACGCAGTGTCGAACGTGCGGATCGCGCCACCTCCCTTGCTGTGCTTGAGAGGAATATAGCCGAGCAGGCACAGCACGAAGCTGAGCAGAAACATCAGTTGGAGAGCGAGATCCAGGAAATTATTCAGGTGCATAGCCAGGTCGCGAATGGCTATTTTGAAGCACGCGTTCCTTTGCGACAAGGGAATTTCCTTTGGCCTGTGGCAGGATCGCTCAACAACCTCATAGCTCGCTTCCAGGGCTTGCTCAGGGAAACTCAAAGACTCCGACGGACGGAAGAGGCCATTGCACGCTTCTTCCATGCCCGGAACAGGGTAAACAACGGTCCCATTCCCTGGAGGCCAACTGGAACAACGATTGATGTACTCGTACAACAACACAACACCTTCTCTCAGTCTCTCAGACAACCTGAGCAAGAGAGACTATAGTTAGTTGAAAAGGAGACACAGCATGACCTCTAACACCACTGACCTGGAGTCCGTATTCACCTCTGTTGTAGATGATCTCGTTGGGCTGATCAAATCGCAGGCAATTCGTCTCGCTGCCCAGCTCCAACTAGCAGATTTAGTCAAAGATGGGCCAAGGAGCCTTGCGGAATTAGCGGAAGTGACAGGAACGAACAAGGCCGCGCTTTATCGGTTGTTGTATGCTCTGGCGAATTGCGGATATTTTGAAGAGGTTGAACCCGAGATCTTCGCCCAGTCCGAGCGTTCGTACGCGCTCCGAACAGATATTCCTCGCTCGCTGCATGGTTTTGCGATCATGCACGGGGGAGAAGAGTGGCAGTGGGAACCCTGGCGCAATGCGTTGCAGAGCATCCAAACAGGGAAACCAGTCTTTCCTGAAATGTTTGGAAAAGATCTCTGGCACTACTTCAAGGACGATAATCCCGAAGCTGGAAAACGTTTTCAGAAGGCTATGAGTTCGCAATCGAGGCAATATGAGCTGGCCATAGCTCGTGGCTATGACTTTTCCGCTGCCCGAACCATTATCGATGTGGGTGGAGGCCAGGGAAGTCTTCTTGCGACCATCCTCCAGACGTATCCGGCTATCGGTGGCACCCTTTTTGATCGTGAGTCGGTGATCGCAATGGCCCGACAAAGCAACTTCGTGGACGGACTCCAGGACCGCGTGACGCTGGTGAGTGGAAACTTCTTCGAGGCGGTTCCTTCAGGTGCCGATATGTACATCCTGAAACAGATCATTCATGATTGGGAAGACCCGGAGTGTCTCCAGATTCTCTCGAACTGCCGCAAGGCGATGAACGCTGATGGGCGCGTGCTCGTCATTGACGAAATTATCACTCCGGGGAAAAAGGTACCGCCGGTGATTGCACTCATCGACCTGCAATTGCAGCTCCTCATGACTGGCCGTAAGCGCTCTGAAGCAGAACACCGCTCGCTTTTTGAGGCGGCTGGACTCCGCCTCACCCAGGTTTGGCCTACAGACTCAACCTATACGCTTCTTGAAGCGAGGGCCCTGTAATGGGTCATTTACCCGCTTGCGAAGTTGTCCTTTGGGAAAATGTTATGTTCGTCTCTGCGAGCGTGATAGGATCACGCTCGCGGCAGATGACTCCACGACTGTTTCTCAATAGGTGAGAGCTATTACGCTCTGAATGGAGAGTATGAAGTATGGATGAATCTATCGTGCCTCAGTCAATAGTATCTCAGAAGGCGCATGTAGAGCTACCTGAAGTACTGCAGGAACCTACGTCTTCAAAACATCCGCTCTTTTTGGTGCTCTATGGTGTGGCAAACATGGTGATAGGCATAGGGAACATCACACTGGCCACCGTCTTGCTTCCGAGGCAAATTGCCTCCATGGTTTCTGCAAATCAAACCGGCACATTTGCCCTGATTGTGGGGGTGGGTGCTGTTGCTGCCGTGCTGACGAATCCGCTGGTGGGGATGCTGAGCGATCGGACGACCTCACGGTTCGGCAGACGGCGATCGTGGCTTGTCGCCGGTGGGATCCTCACTGTAGCCGCCGTTCTTCTGTTGTCAGTTGCTTCCTCGCTTCTGCTTGTTGTTATAGAATGGATCTTCTTGGAAATAGCGATTAACCTGGTACAGGCGTCGCTTACAGCCATTCTCCCCGACCAGGTTCCGGTCCGTCAGCGAGCAACCGTGTCTGCATTTGCCGCAGGCCTGGGGACACTACTGGGGGGACTTTTCGGACAAATACTCGTAGCGCAGGTATTCAAAGAGATACAGGCAGCCTATGTGTCGATTGCAGTTGCTATCGTGATTATGCTCGCCTTGTTTTTGCTCGTTCTACATGAAGCGCCCCTCCCCAGGGAATATGTCCCGCCGTTTCGCATCAAACAGATCTTCGCCGCGTATTCGCTGACCCCGCTGGCCCATCGAGACTTTTTCTTGACCTGGCTTGCCCGTTGCTTGATGTTCCTGGGCTATACGACCGTCGTCAACTTCATGTTCTTCTATTTGCAAGATGCTGTCCAGTATGTGAGGGTTTTTCCTGGGCAAACAACCGCCCAGGGCGTGCAAACCTTCTTTGCGATCAATGTCGGATCCATCCTCGTCGCGTCTCTGTTTGGCGGCATGCTCTCTGACAAGATGCAGCGCCGCAAGCTGTTTGTCATTGTCGCGAGCATAATTATGACAGTGGGATTATTGCTGTACGCGTTTTTCCCCACCTGGGCAATGGTTATTGTGGCGACAGTAGTCCTGGGGCTTGGTATGGGCGTCTTTCTGGCTGTCGATCTAGCGTTGGCCAGCCAGGTGCTGCCAAGGGCAGCAGATCGGGGGAAGGACATGGGCATTATCAATACGGCCATTTTCCTTCCTATGATCCTGTCCCCCCTTATCGCAGGCGTCACGCTCAGTGCCCTACATAGCTATCTGGTACTGTTTTCGCTTCTGGCAGTGGGTACGTTGTTCTCAGCCATACTCATTGTGCCCATCAAGAGTGTTCGCTAATCTGTCTCTCCAGGGCCATTGCATCTAATTGCATGGCCCTGTGGATAACCCACAGATTTCTTGACGCAGCATGGATTTCAGCATACAATATGTCAAAGACTTGTACGGGTTGTACAGCACAAGGAGTGGGGTGAGGTGGAGAGAGACTGTAAGGCGATTCGCGTTGAAGCGTAGCTTGCGCATCTGTAGGCCGCAGGTTCAAATCCTGTCGGGATCGTCCTGGCCCCAGCTCTCAATGGGTTGGGGCTTCATTGTGTGCAATGAAACGATAGGAGCAAGCATCGATGACACAGCAAAAAGCCGTTGTACTCTTATCAGGAGGGCTCGACTCGACCACCGTCCTGGCCCTTGCCCATTCACAGGCATTTGAACTCCATACTCTCTCGTTCGACTATGGGCAGCGCCACCAGCGCGAGATCGAGGCCGCCGCAGCCGTCGCGCGCCACTATCGCGTGCGGCAGCAAAAAACCATCACCATCGATCTGCGCGCGTTCGGCGGCAGCGCGCTCACCGCCGATATCGCGGTACCTCATGCCCGCAGCCTGGAGAAGATGGCGGCGGAAATCCCCATCACCTACGTCCCCGCCAGAAACACCATCTTCCTCTCGTTTGCCCTGGCCTACGCTGAAGTAACCGGTGCGAACGACATCTTCCTCGGCATCAACGCCATCGATTATAGTGGCTATCCAGATTGCAGGCCCGAATACCTGCAAGCCTACGAGCACATGGCAAACCTCGCCACCAGGGCCAGCACGCAAGAAGGCCGCCGCTTTCATCTCCACGCCCCACTTCTGCGCATGAACAAAGCCGAGATCATCCGCGCAGGTATCGAACTGGGCGTCCCCTACCAATATACCTGGAGCTGTTACGAAGGCGGGGAACTGGCCTGCGGCACCTGCGATAGCTGTCTCCTTCGGCTTAACGGTTTTGCTGAAGCTGGCGTGCAAGACCCTATTGCTTATCAACCAGCATAATACCAAAGAGAAAGGGAAGTAAACTTGAAAGTATCCATCTGGTTCGTCGTCATCGCCTCGGTATTCGTCACCTGCCTGATCACCGCGAACATCATCGCCGTAAAACTGATCCTGTTTCTCGGCTTCTTAGTTCCAGCCGGTATTATCGTTTTCCCCCTCAGCTATCTCTTTGGCGATATCCTCACCGAAGTATACGGCTACGCTGCCGCCCGGCGCGTTATCTGGCTGGGCTTCGCCTGCAACCTGCTGGCCGTCATCGCCATCTACATTGGTGGTATAGCTCCCGCCGCACCGTTCTGGCAGCAAAATCAGGCCGCCTACAACACCATCCTGGGCTTCGCTCCACGCCTGCTGCTGGCCTCATTCATCGCCTACCTGGTGGGAGAGTTCACCAACTCCTTCGTGCTCGCGAAACTGAAAATAGCCACCAGAGGCCGCTGGCTTTGGACGCGCACCATCGGCTCAACCCTCATCGGCGAGGGCCTCGACACGCTCATCTTCATCAGCATCGCCTTCTGGGGCATCATTCCTGCCTCAATGATGCTCACTGCCATTCTCACCCAGTGGATTTTCAAAGTGGTCTACGAAATAGTTGCCACACCCTTTACCTATCTCATCGTGGGCTTCCTCAAACGCAAAGAAAAGCTGGACACCTACGACTATTCCACCAATTTCAGCCCCATTCTATTCCGCAAATCCCTGGCGGAAAATTGACAGTAGAAGGCAGGGGGCCGAACGATCCGTAGGGGCGAGGGAGGATGATGTGGGGTTGGGAGTAGCATTTATGCCCCTTTATGGTCGCCCACGGGGTGGGGAGGTGGTCTTGTTTCCCCAAGATATCAGCCAGATGAACAGGACGCGGGCGACCATAAAGGCCCTCCCTTCCGCTCCCCACCGCTCTCGCCCCTACGGATGTTGATGAGCCTTTTCTTAGGTTGATGCGTATGGGGCAGGGGGCTGTGCCCCCTGCCGGGGTTTGTCGGGGTACCCAGTATCCCCAATAAAATCCTCACCCCCAGCGAATCAGCCCCAGTTCGTGCTTATTCGCCAGCGCGGGATGGTTGGGCAGCACGCGCACCCCATAGGCAATGCTCCCGCTCTCAGGTGGCTGCAGGTGCGCATCGTAACGATACGAGCCATCTAACTCCTGTTTCGTGTACTCCATCGGCAGAGCATGCTGCACAACCACCTGGTCTTCTTTCGCCTCACCGTAAACAAGCTCAACGGTCAGGTCTTCAGGGCGCAGGTTGTCCGCGCGTACCCACGCTCGCATATCGATTCCTTCGCCCAGGCTCAATTGACCATCACGCCTACCCTCCGCGTAAAGCCCCAGCCCGGTCCAGGCATGCCTCACCCTGTCCTTCCAGGTAGCAAGAATACGCGCTTGTTCGTAGCGGTTCTGCTCAATGCGCATGCCCTGTTGAATCGCCGGGACATAGAAGCTCGTCGTATATTCTTTGACCATGCGGCGCATACTGAACATAGGCGCGCAGGTGTGTATCGCCTCTTTCATGACAGCGATCCAGCGGTGCGGAATACCATCGCTTCCCCGCTCGTAGTACGTCGGAATGATATCGCCCTCGAGCAGTTGGTAGAGCGAGAGGCTATCCGCTTCATCCTGCACATTCGAGTCGTGGTATTCGCGCTCCTCGCCGATAGCCCAGCCGTTCTTGCCATTGTAGCCCTCGGCCCACCAGCCATCCAGGATACTACAATTCGGCTGCCCGTTGAGCGCCGCCTTCTGCCCGCTTGTCCCGCTGGCCTCATGTGGGCGTATGGGATTGTTCAGCCACAGGTCCGTACCGGAAACCAGGTAGCGTGCCATATTGATATCGTAGTTTTCCAGGAAAATAACCTTCCCCCGGAAAGCGTCACTGCGCGAGAAGCGGTAGACCTGCTCGATCAGCGATTTGCCCGGCCCATCGGCAGGGTGCGCCTTGCCCGCGAAAATGATCTGCACCGGGCGCCTGGGATCGTTCACGATGCGCTGCAGGCGTTCCGCGTCGCGGAAGATGAGCGTCGCCCGTTTGTACGTCGCGAAACGCCGCGCAAAACCGATAATCAACGAATCCGGGTTCAGCATACCCTCAAACTCAGCCATCTGGAGCGCGCCTTCCCCCAGGCGCAGGTGATGCTCGCGCAAATGGCGGCGCGTATAGTTAATGAGCGCAGTTTTTCGCTGCATATGAACCCGCCATAGTTCCTCGTCGGGAATCTCCTCTACCGCCTTCCACAGATCAGGCTCATCCGCGTGATTTTCCCAGTCTTCACCCAGGTAGCGTTTGAATAACCCATCCATCTCCGGCGAAATCCAGGAAGGTGTGTGTATACCATTGGTAATGAAGTCAATCGGCACCTCGTCAGCATCTACGCCCGGCCACAGGAACTGCCACATGTTGCGCGAAACCGCCCCGTGCAGCGCGCTCACGCCGTTGTGGTACCCCGTTAAACGCAGGGCGAGTACCGTCATGCCATACGTTGGCCCCCAGCCATGATCTTCGCGCGCCACCTCCATGAATTGCTCGCGAGACAGCCGCAGTTGTCCCCAGTAGGAGCCGAAATACTTATCCACGAGATCATACGAGAAGGTATCGTTGCCCGCTGGCACCGGTGTGTGCGTGGTGAACAGCGAATTCGCGGCCACCACCTCCCACGCCTCGTTAAAGCTCAGGCCGCTCGCGACCAGTTCGCGGCAGCGTTCCAGGTTCAAGAAGGCAGCGTGCCCTTCGTTGATATGCCAGGCGGAGGGTGTAATGCCCAACGCGCGCAGCGCCCGCACACCGCCAATGCCCAGCACGATCTCCTGCGAAATACGCATCTCGCGGTCCCCACCGTACAGGCGCGCGGAAAGTTCCCGGTCATTGGGCGCATTAGGGGGAACGTCCGTATCCATCAGGTACAGTGCAATGCGTCCCACCTGCAACTTCCAGATTTTGGCATGAATGCGGCGACCCGGCAGATCAACCTGGATCATCACCTCGTTGCCATCTGGTCCCAGGGCCGGCAGGGCGGGCGCTTCAGAAAAATGCAGCTTGTCGTAAAATGCCTCCTGTACCCCGTCACGGGTCACTAACTGGCGGAAATAGCCCTGGGGATACAGGAAGCCCACGCCCACAAATGGTAAACCCAGGTCGCTCGCCTCTTTGCAATGATCGCCCGATAAAATGCCCAGGCCGCCCGAATAGATAGGCAGCGCCTCGTGTATACCAAACTCCGCCGAGAAATACGCGATCACCTGGTTAGTCAGTTCTGGATACGTCTGTGAAAACCATGTTTCATCGATACCGGGATGCATATAATGATCAAAGTCGCGCAATACGTCATCGTAGTGTTCAAGATACACCGCGTCATTGGTCGCTTGCTCCAGCAATTGCGGCTGCACCTCGCTCAGGAAGCGCACTGGATTATGTCCAACCTCCTCCCACAGGCTGGGATCGAGTTTTCTGTAGAGCGCACGTGCCTCGGGATGCCAGCTCCACCACAGGTTATACGCCAGTTCATAGAGCCGGCTGATCCTGGCAGGCATAATCGGAAAGACCGTCACACGGCCAAAGACTTTCACTCGTTATGATTCCTTTCTATGACAACATCTCATGTTAAGTATA
>WNGP01001985.1_pt1 | contig 17002 bp, 15 predicted proteins | sample 5407671 | NCBI WGS metagenome assembly WNGP01 (sample SAMN13153381, study PRJNA577476) | soil metagenome | isolation source: 40 cm soil or saprolite under Garry oak tree replicate 2 | place: USA:California | collected 2016-06-15 | reverse complement strand
AAACCCTGCACTTCAGTGCTAGGGATAGAAGGGCCGTTCCTTGTTCGGAGCAGGGGTGGAGCGGCTTCCCGCTTGCATTCCTGTCCAATTTGTGCTACAACAGAGGCATGCATAAAATGTTTCAGTATCGTATCTTTCCAAATAAGAAGCAGGTGAAGAAGCTGGCCGGAAATACGTTGCTGTGAATCCGGCCTATACGAGTCAGGATTGCAGCAGGTGTCATCATCGGCAAAAGATGCCTTTGAGTGAGCGTACCTATCATTGTCCTTGCTGCCTCCTTTCGATTGATCGTGATCTGAATGCTGCCCTAAACATTTTGAGCGTGGGACGACACACTCTTGGCTTAGCCATAGAAGCCCCGCTTTCTAAGCGTAGGGAGTTGTCACAGTCTTCAGTTTATATTTATGAGTAGATAAATTTATGACCAAACAAGAATAAATAGTCATTTAGTCAATTTCTTAATAGAGACTGTGAAAGAGCGGATCCAAAAGGAGGCCCAATCATGGCAACCTCAGAACCTATCATTGTGATTGATCAACTAAAGAAATCCTACGGCAAGATCCAGGCGGTGAATGGCATCTCCATGAGTGTGGAGCATGGTGAAATCTTCGGTTTTCTGGGACCAAATGGCGCAGGAAAAACCACGACTATTCGCTGCATGTTGGATGTCATTCGCCCCACCAGAGGAACTATCCGCGTATTGGGGCTGGACGCGCAGCGTGACAAATTAGCCCTGCACCAGTATATTGGCTACCTTCCTGGTGATGTCCATTTACCAGGACAGATGACAGGCAAGCAGATCATTAACTACTTCTCGCGCTTACAAGGGAGTGAACCGGTGCTGCTCAGGGACCTTGTAGCACGCTTCGACGTGGAGATGAAACGACCTTTGAAGGGGTATTCTAAAGGTATGCGCCAGAAGATCGGTATCGTGCTGGCTTTCATGTGTGATCCTCAAGTGCTGATCCTGGACGAGCCGACATCTGGGCTCGATCCGTTATTGCAGAAAGTCTTCAACGAATTTCTGCTGGAAGAACAGGCACGAGGCAAGACCATCTTCATGAGTTCGCATATCATGAGCGAGGTCGAAAAGGTTTGCCATCGTATCGCAGTCATCCGCAAGGGAGAACTTGTGACTGTTGAAGAGGTGGAAACGCTGCGAGAGAAGGCGGGTCAACGAGTGACGGTAGAGTTTGGCGACCCCGTGACAGAGGAAGAATTGACTCGTATCCCCGGTGTGAGCATGGTAAAAAAGAGCAATGAACACTACCAGTTCAACGTGAGTGGCAGCATGGATCCATTGATCAAGGCTCTCAGCCGTCACGAGGTTATCCGCCTGCAAGTCGAGGAGGCACCGCTTGAGGAAGTGTTCTTGAAGTTTTATGAAGAGCCAGAAAAGACGACCACTGTGACGCGGTGAGTTGTTGTGTTCCTACAACAAAAGGAGATATTATAATGGCTACAACTTCGATATCAAAGAGTATCCCGGCACCCAGGAAGCGTGCGCGGGGCTTGACGATTACGATAAATTCAATTATCAATGCGAAGACACCGCTGGCTATGGGCTGTTTCTATGGTGTATTGATCGCCCTACTCCTGGCTGCTCTCTACCCTTCTATATCCAATGTTAATCTGGGAGCATACCTGTCCTCCAGCGTTATATCCGGTCTCATAGGCGGGCATATCACCAGCTTTTCAAGCTTTACAGCATTCCTGGGACTTGAGCTCTACAGTTCCTTCTATGGCTTGCTATTCGGTGGCATTATGGCCTATATTGGCGGGGCATCGCTCCCTGTTAATATTGAGAACGGTACACTCGACCTGGCTCTGGCACGGCCTATCAGTCGCACACGCTACTACCTGGAAAGCTGGCTGGGTGCGTTGATCTGCGGTGCTATCATTGGCTTATTCACTGTCTTCGCAGTCTGGCTCGATACGCTTCTCCTGAAAAATGCCGGTATCAATTGGCAGTGGCTATGGATCACGCAATTGGTACAATGGGCGTTCTTTTTCTTCGCGGCAGGATTGGGTATGTTCTTAGGCTCATTTATCAATGCCAGCCGTGGCGCGGGTGGTGCTGCTGTCGGCATCATCGCCCTGGGTTACCTTATGAACACATTCGGCAGCCTCTCTGACCAATTTAACTGGTTACTCAAGATCAACCCATTTTATTACGCGCCAGCCATAGGTCCGCTTGTCTTCCATCAACTGACCTGGTGGCATCCCCTGGTTCTAGTTGCCGCGGGCCTTGTGTTCGGTATTGCCGGGCTTTTAATATTCAACAGGCGAGATTTGCCGGCAGTGTGATTTTTAACAGCAATGGCGAATGTGTTATCTACGATCATCCACGCGTTTGGCCTTCAATTCAAAGCGGGGGAGAGTCCCTGGCTTTACGGCCTCGATAGGGATGCGTAAATTGAGGGCGATACGCAATTCTTCCTGGATGCCGGCTATAATTCCTGGCGGGCATTCCACCTGCAAGGCAATCTCATCCATTGTGCCTTCTTTGGTTACAATTACCCTGTACTCGGCAACCTCGGGGAAACGATGCAGGACATCGGCCAGCGCTGAAGGATAGACGTTGACGCCGCGCACAATGAGCATATCGTCTGCTCGCCCCAGCACACCTCCAGGTAGATGAAGAAATGTACGCCCGCAGGGGCAGTTATAGCCCCCATGTCTTACCAGATCCCCCGTCCGGTAGCGAAGAGCTGGACTCCCCCAACGCCCCAGGTTCGTTAGTACCAATTCACCCGCCTGCCCCTCCCTGACAGGCTGGCCACTCTGTGGATCAAGGATTTCTGCGATGAATTCCCCCTCGTTGATGTGAATGCCTTGCTGCTCTGAACAGGCAAAGCCATACGCTCCCACCTCCGTCATACCGGCATGGTCATAGGCGCTGGCAGTCCACGCACGTTCAATGCGTTCGCGAGTCGCAGGAATAGATGCTCCGGGCTCGCCGGCATGAATGGTCACCCGCACCGTCGATGCTCGCGGGTTTATACCATGCTCCTGCGCGACCTCCGCTAATCGCAGAGCATAGCTGGGAGTGCAAACGAGGACAGTCGCTCCGATTTCCTCTATTGCTCGCAGGCGCTGCAAGGAATCCATACCACCACCGGGCACGGTCAGCGCCCCAAGTTGCTTGGCTCCTTCGTAAGCTGACCAGAAGCCAATGAAAGGGCCAAAGCCGAAGGCGAGAAAAACAATATCATCGGAACTGACTCCTGCTGCCTGGTAGACACACGTCCAGCATTCCGCCCACCAATTCCAGCTCTCCTGCGTATCGAGCACCTTCAAGGGGCGACCGGTGGTACCGGAGGTCTGGTGCAGGCGGATATAGTTGCCCAAAGGGTAAGTAAGGTTGCTGCCAAATAATGGATAGGCATCTTGATCGGCCACTAGTTCGCGTTTCGTCGTAAAGGGCAAGCGAAAGAGGTCTGCCAGGCTGTCCATGCTGATAGATGCTCGACCCTTAAAGAGTTTTTCCTGATAAAAACGGTTGGCCGGCAGTATACGTGTCAACCCGAGCTGCAGGCGAGCCAGCTGATGCTCTTCGATCAGCGAACGGGAAGCGGTTTCCAGCTGTGACATGGAGAAACCATTCCTTTCTATTCTTCCGCATCCAATACAAGCGAACTAAGCGCACGACGGATATAGATTGGTGTTACCTGCTTGCGGTAGTTGATGGTCAGGTCGGCATTGTCTAAGGGCTTGGCGCGTTTGGCAGCCAAAGTTGCTACCTCGTGAATAATTTCAGGTGTGAGGCGTTGCCCTATGAGCAGTGCGGCAGCATCGGTTGCCTCGACAGGATAGGAGGCCACGGCCCCGAGCGTGATGCGTGCATTCTTTACCGTGCCGTCACCGGCTGTGCAGAGAGCTACTGCTACACCAAGGATGGGGAAGTCAAATGAGCCACGGCGGCGTAGCTTCAAGTAGACACTGCGCCAGCCATCAGCGGGCGGCAGGATAACTTCGCTGAGTATTTCATCAGAAGCCCTGGTATATGGGTACATACCATCGTCACGAAATAGCTTGCGTACCGCAACGAGACGTTCACCGCGCACGCTCACCAGTCGCGCCTGGGCATTCAGGCTGACCAGCACGGGAGCAGTATCCGCTGACGAAATGGCCCAGCAGCGTGGGCTGCCTGGAGCTACCAGGCAGACATCACCATCCTTTTTCATACAGTAGCCAATCGATTGACGCCAGAACTCGGTCTGATTGTAGTAATTGCAGCGCGTATCCAGGAAAAGATTGCCGCCGATGGTGCCAACATTGCGCAGTTGCGGCGTAGAGACTGAGCCGGCGGCGGTAGCCAGCGCAGGATAATGCCTTAGAACCAGTGGGTGCTCAGCAAGCGTGGTGAGTGTCACACCTGAGCCTATGCGCAATCCCTGCTCAGGAGACCCATCAATGCTCTTCAAGCCTGGAATACCGCGCAGACCGATTACAACCGGGGGCGTGAACTGGCGGCGTTTCATATTAGGAAAGAGGTCTGTGCCGCCGGCAACCAGCATGGCGCGCTCGCCCTCCTGGGACAGCATGTGCGCAGCCTCAGCCAGGCTGTGAGGAGCGCGATACTGAAATGGTGGGAGTCGCAACATCAGGAAACGCCCCCCTTCGCGGCGGTACGCTGGATTGTGCCCTCATCCTGGCCCTTGCCATCGCCATTCGCGCTGGATACCCCCGATAGCTCCCCCGCTTCTGCAGCTTCCGCGGGTTGCCATGTAATGAGACGGGTGGGCCAGGGCGACGGAGCCTGGGTGGGCTGCACACTTACAGCGCGTTGCGGCCCCACTGCGTTTCTGGCTTTCAATGCCTTGAGAACTTTGTCAGGAGTGATGGGAGTCTCGTCGATGCGTACGCCAACGGCGTTGAAGACGGCGTTGGCGATGGCCGGAATGACCGGGTTCAGCGGTCCCTGGCCCGCCTCTTTGCCTCCAAAAGGACCTTCAAGATCAGGAATTTCGACGAGGATGGTTTCGATTTCCGGCGTGTCAAGCGTTGTGGCAAGTTTGTAGTCCAGCAGCGATGGAATCTTATGTCGCCCTTTGCGGAAGACCTGCTGCTCCATGACCGCCTCTCCATAGCCCATGTACGCGCCACCTTCAACCTGGCCGGCTACCAGCAGCGGATTGATGGACTGCCCAACGTCGTGTGCCAGCCAGAGCTTTTCAACCACCACTTCACCCGTCTCTTCATCGACCGTTACCTGTGCCACGCAGGCCGAATAGGAGTAAGCCGGTGACGGTCCAACACCGGCGCCTTTATAGTCGCCGTGAATACCTTCAGGAGGGGCATAGGAACCGGACGAAACCAGGGCCCCAAAGCGCGCCTCGGCGAGTTGGACCGCTGTGACGAAAGGCAGCGCAACCCCTGGATCATCTTCGTCATAAATGATACCGCCAGCAGCATGCAGGCGTTCGATAGGGACACGCAGGTGTGCGGATGTCACTTCAAAAAGCTGCTCTTGCAGTTTTTTGGCAGCGGCAATAGCGGCATTGCCGGCCATGAAGGTAACACGACTGGAGTACGAGCCAAGATCGACCGGGGTGAGCGTTGTATCTGCCGTCTCCAGGTGAATTTCTTCCGGTGCAATACCCAGTTCTTCCGCCACGATATAGGCCAGGATGGAGGTCGAACCCTGCCCGATATCGGTAGCGCCACAATACACGGTGACGCCGCCTCCACGGTCGAGGCGAATTTGCACGGCCGAGTGAGGCAGGTTGTTCCAATAAATGGGTTTCCCCGCGCCACAGATATACGCTGAAGCGGCCAGACCTAAACCGCGTTTGCTTGATGCTTCTGACGCTTCTGATGCTTCTGGTGTCTCTGCTTGCTGGTTGGCAGTCGCGCTGCCCTGAGCCGCTCGAAACTCGTGCCAGCGCGAACGGTCGATAACCAGGTCAAGACATTCATCCAGCGCACAACTGGTGATACGCAGCCCATTGACCGTCCGGCTATATGGCTCAACCAGGTTGCGGCGGCGAAATTCAACGGGATCAATCCCCAGGTCATGGGCAACCTTATCCAGATGTACCTCTACGGCGTAGCGTGGCTGCGTTGTGCCATGGCCGCGCTTGGGGCCACAGGGCGGCTTGTTGGTAAAGAGGCGCATCCCCTCGAACTTGTAACAAGGGAGGTTGTAGGTGACCGTCTGCAATGCGCCTGTGTAATAGGTTGTTGCCACGCCATACGAGCCATACGCCCCGCCATCCAGGAACGAGCGGAAGTGCATGGCTGTGAGCGTTCCATCTTGCTTCACGCCTGTCTTGATCCACATCTTGACGGGATGTCGCCCTCGGTGGATCAAGAAAACCTCCTCGCGGGTGCAGGTGATCTTGACGGGCCTGCCCGTGCGACGTGAGAGTTCGCAGGCACAGATCTCATGCGAGAATGGGTCGGTCTTGCCACCAAAGCCACCGCCAACGCTGGGAGCAATGACACGTACATGGGACATTGGCAGCTTCAATACCTTGCTTACCTCGCGGTGAACGTAATGCGGCGTCTGCGTAGAAGTCCACAGGGTCACTTTGCCGCCAACGGGGTTGCTGGGGTTGGGTTCCCAGCTTGCAACACAGGCGTGCGCTTCAAGTGGCGCGTGGTTGTTGCCTTCGTAGTAGAGCCAGTCTTCACGGATGTAGTCCGCCGAGGCAAAACCCGCCTCCATATCGCCAAATTCGTACGAGACGGCTTTATGGATATTGCCGGTACGCGCTTCATCGTTGATTTTCACCTCTGGATGTTCCAGGGCCTCGTCGATGCTCATGAGAGCAGGCAATACTTCATATTCCACCTCGATGAGCTTCATGGCCTCGTCAAGAATATCGGGATCCAGCGCGGCAACGGCGGCAACCGGGTCGCCAACGTAACGGACTTTGTCGATAGCCAGGGCATACTCATCCTGGCTGGAAGGAAGAATACCAAACTTCTGCGGCAAATCTTCGCCTGTTAGAACGGACAGCACCCCTGGCAACTCCAGAGCTTTGCGTGTATCAATGGAAAGAATGCGTGCATGGGGATGGGGAGAACGGAGCAATCGTCCATAGACCATGCGCGGCAACATTATGTCATCAGCATAGAGCGCGCGCCCGGTTACTTTGCCATAGGCATCAACCTTGGGCCGGGGAGTACCGATGATACGATAAGGGCGAGCCTCGTCCTTTTGCTCGCCACTTTGCTGATGCTTATTCATGAGTTACTTACCTCCTTATCCACATCTGCAACGACGCTTGGGCGATGCGGGCGTCTAGCTTCGCTCAGCAGATGTGCAAGGTAGCCTTTTCCGATGCGTTGAGCAGCAGCATCGACTGCTTCATAGATTTTGGTATAGCCAGTACAGCGACACAGGTTTCCGGCCAGAGCTTCTTTGATCTGCTCACGCGTAGGCTGAGGATGGATCTCCAGTAAGGCAGCACCGGAAAGGAGCATGCCGGGCGTGCAGTAACCGCACTGCGCTGCTCCTAGCTCGGCGAAAGTTTCCTGGAGAGGATGGAGCTTACCATTCTGTTCCAAACCTTCAATGGTAGTGATCTGGCTTCCCTGTACTTCTATGGGTAACGTGAGGCATGAGAGGGCAGGCATACCATCTATCAGGACGGTGCAGGCGCCGCACTCGCCCAGCTCGCAGCCATGCTTGGTGCCGGTCAGGCCCATATCTTCACGCAGCACCTCAAGTAGTGTGTGGTGCGGTAACACAGCTAATTCATAACGCTCGCCATTGACATGCAGCGCAATAAGCTCACGCATACTGCCCTCCTTGTGTGTAATCAGTCCCCACGTAGCTGCTAATTAAGTCAAACCTTTTGTTATGTCTATAGTCTATCCCATGCTAATCCTATTGTCGAGGACAGCAGTGCAGTCTCTAGAGAGAAAGAGCGTGGCGCGGCGTGCGGCCGCACGCCGCGCCACGCTCTTTCTCTCTTTTTGGGGTGGGGTGGGGAATACATTTGACAACTTTCGAGAAGCCCTGCAGTCCCTGCTAGAGCTACGTTACCATACATTGCCCTAAATCGTAGACTATATATGCCTTTTGAAGCACACATATATTTTTAACCCCTTTTCTTTGGAGGAAAACATGACACAAGCAGATGAACATAAACAATTACCCTGGCACCAGCAGCGATGGCAATTTGGCACTTTAGCCGGGTTAGAGCCTGGCACTAAAGCCGCCGGTTTAATCGAGCATGGCAGCTTTGCCGATGGCACACCTTTACAGAGCCCCCTGCATGTACTCATAGGTGCAGAGGCCGGGCCCGTCCTGTATGTTCAAGCGGCAGTTCACGGGGACGAGGTAAATGGCGTAGAGACGGTTCGCCGGGTAGTCACCTCTACTGACCCTGAACAGATGCGTGGGATTTTGCTTGCTGTACCGATTACGAATGGGCCAGGCTTTGTACGGCACCAGCGGCGTAATCCCTTTGACGAGGAAGATATGAACCGCATCTGGCCCGGCAAAGCGGATGGCATGATTAGCCAGCACATGGCTAATCACTTTTATGATCAAGCCATTCGTCACGCCCAGTACGTCATCGACTTGCATACGGCCAGCCGCAATACCTTGCTCCACGTCGTTTATGGTCGTGGCGATAGCGCCAGCCGCAAAATGGCCGAGATATTTGGGCTTGAAATCTTGCTGGAAGAAGATATCAGCAAAGAGTTAGAACAGGCGCGCTTTACAGGTAAGCTGCGCAACGTTCTTACAGCCGGGGGAGTGCCTGCCATCACTCCAGAACTGGGAGGCAATGATGTCTTTGAAGAAGATCATATTGTCCTGGGCGTCCGTGGTGTGACCAACGTAATGAAGCACCTGGGCATGCTTGAGGGTGATGTTGTGCCACCGGATAGACCCCAGACCACCCTCTACGGTTCTCATCTCGACAATGTATATGCTAACCAGGGTGGTATCTGGGTTCCACAGGTGCAAGGCAGTGAACGAGTACGCACAGACCAGCCTCTCGGTGTCATCTATTCTCTGCGCACCTTCGAGATCGTAGAACGCCCGACAGCTCCTTACGATGGCTACGTACTGGGTACGGCCGACATACCTATCGTTAATATCGGAGATTCCCTGACCGCTATTTGTCGCGTTGACGAATAAATGGTGCATTCGCTCATTCCTGGGGAACCCGTAGGGACCCTGTCTGGGGGACAGGTAACCGATTTATCGGCCTACTTGCCCACCGGTCTACTCAGGCCGTCCCCAATTGCCAGGCGTTCTGATAGGAACGCTGGGTATCATTGAGCGTATCCAGGCGAATGCCAAGCGTCTGCAGCTTGAGGCTGGCCACCCGCTCATCGATCTCTTGCGGAACATCGTAAACGCCCGGCAGCAGGCTTTGACCGGCCTGGAAAAGATAGCGAGCGCTCAGCGCCTGGTCGGCAAAACTCAGGTCCATCACTGCTGCCGGGCTGGCCTCCGCGGCAACCTGGCCGACTAAACGTCCCTGGGCCAGGAGGTGAAGCACTTTCCCGTTCGGCAACTCGAACTCGGCCAGGTGCTCGCGAACTTCACTCTCGCTCACGGAAAGTTGGCGCAAGGCTGCAACGTCTACTTCAACATCGAAGTGGCCGGAGTTGGCAAGAATAGCGCCATCTTTCATCGTCAAAAAGTGGTCAGAGCGAATCACGCCTGCCATACCGGTGGCAGTAACGAAGATATCGCCAAGAGGTGCAGCTTCAACCATCGGCAGCACCTGAAAGCCATCCATCACTGCTTCAAGTGCTTTGACCGCGTTGACTTCGCAGACGATCACACGCGCTCCCATACCTCGCGCACGCATGGCAATACCTCGTCCGCACCAGCCATAGCCAGCAACGACGAAGGTCGCTCCGGCAAGGAGAGTATTGGTGGCCCGCAGAATGCCATCGATGGTGTTCTGCCCCGTACCATAGCGGTTATCAAAAAAGCGTTTGGTGGGGGTATCGTTGACCGCAATGACAGGAAAGCGCAGCAGTCCTTCAGCGGCCAGAGCACGAGCACGGACGACGCCGGTTGTAGTTTCCTCAATGCCGGCCACGACGGAATTCGCAGCAGAGTCGCGGTGCAAGGCCACAATCAGGTCGGCGCCGTCATCCATCACCAGGTGAGGTTTGATAGCCAGCGTCTGCTCAATGTGGCGCTGGTAGGTAGGAAGGTCTTCACCATAGAGGGCATAGACGGCAATCCCTTCAGCGACAAGGGCGGCACAGACATCGTCGCGAGTCGAGAGAGGATTGGAAGCGCAGAGGGCAAGCTCAGCGCCGCCAGCACGTAACACCTGCAGCAGGACTGCCGTTTCGGTCGTAATATGCAGCGAGGCGGCAATACGTCGACCCTGGAAAGGCAGTTCGGCGGCAAATTCGGTCTGAAGCCGGGAAAGAACCGGCATATGGCGCGCTGCCCAGGCAATACGCTGTCGTCCACGGTCGGCAAGAGAGATGTCCCGGATGTCGTAGTTCATTTTTGCTTCCCTTTCGTTGTAGACTGTTAATTTCTAAAGATCAGGCAACCTGATCTCCTGTATTAAGGCTCCAAAGACGACGCTGCTTGCGCTCTTCCCAGGCCAACCAGTTCAACTGGCTGTCCTGGTGATCAGCAGCACTCAGGGCAACGGGGGCCGCAACCTCTCGATGCCCCTGCCTGGCAAAGTACTCACCTAGAGTGCTGACCAGCGCCTGATTAGCGCTAACAACTGCCTGGCAGCGATTGACAGGGGTAAGGGTACCAACAAGCCCCTCACGACCATCAACCAGCAGAATAACCCCCAGGCCAGGATTATTTTCAGCAGTAGATGATGGTTGGAAAATTCGGCAGCCACGTGCGCGGCTCAGCGCAAGAACTTCTCTCACTTCGTCCTCGTCCCCAGTTGCTAAACTGAGATCAACCGCACTCTGTGCCCCTGAAATCATTGTCCGCACTCTGTTCAAAATCGGCTCGCGACCCCGCAACACCCAGAACTCGCCGGCCTTGTCTGGCTTTGCCATGGTAGCGAGGGCGCTGGCAAGAGTATCCAGCCTTTCCACCATAGTCGCTCGAACCTGTCCCAGAAATTGGTCAGGATTCTCAGCAAGATAGCGTGGCGGATCGCCCGGCTGGACAAGGGCCAGCCCCTTCTGGCTCAACCTCTCAAGAATTTCATAGCTACGCGAGAGAGGAACCTGGGAGCGCTTCCCCAATTCATATCCTGTAAGCGGCCCCTCGGCCACCAGAGTATAGTAAGCTTCAGCCTCGTATTTATTGAGGCCAATTTGCTGCAATAACTCGATGGGTGTCATCATCGTCTCCATTATTAACCACTATAGTGGTTAATAATATAACATGGTAAGCTGAGGCTGTCAAGGGGAGACAACAACAGAAAAGCGAGGAATCAGTAGATACCTCGCTTTTAATTCAAGAAAAAGGGCGCCTTCGCTAGAAAAGTAGATGTAGAGACTCGATCTGTCTCCCGCCTGCTAGCGTCACCACCGGGAAGGCCCGCTTGAAGCTGGGTGGCGCGGGAGGTAGGGGTAGCTGATGTCAGGCGGTGGCTTGAGCAGCGGTCGCAATAACAAGGTGATGACCAGGCCGGTCACAAAGCCTCCCACGTGAGCAAAATACGCCACGCCGCCCATAGCCTGTTGCGCACTGCCCAGCGATGCTACGCCATCGAAAAACTGCAACAAGAACCAGAGCCCGATCAAGACTATCGCAGGCAGCGTCACAATAGTGAAGAAAATGAAGATGAAAATAATCGTGCGCACCTTTGCAAAAGGGAACAGTACCAGGTAAGCCGCCAGCACCCCGGCAATGGCGCCGCTGGCCCCGAGACTCGGTATGGAGGAGTTTGGATCAACGGCTACCTGTGCGATGCTCGCAATCACTCCACAGAACAGGTAGAATACCAGGTACGGGAGATGCCCCATGCGGTCTTCCACATTGTCCCCAAAGATGTAGAGAAAGAGCATATTGCCGCCGATGTGCAGCCAGCCCGCGTGCAAAAACATAGAGGTGATAATAGTGAGATAGACTGGATTCGGCGTCTGAAACGGGATACTCGTTTTCAGGAGCGCCGTTTGGGGTATGCCGTGGGTCAGCGCCACCGGTACAACCGAATACGCGAACATGAAGGCCGCAGAATTAGGACCCAGCGATACCTCGTAGAGAAATACAATGACGTTGACAGCAATGATCGCCCACGTCATCCAGGGCATGCGTCGCCGAGGCCCCGGATAGTCCTTGATCGGAATCACACTCTTCCTCCTGTTACGTTACGCTGTCAGTTGCCTTGGACTCTGGCTCTTATAAATTGTAGCAAATTTGCGCGGATATGATCTAACCGGGAAGGTAATCCATACAGGTGTCCTGGCTGTCATCCTGAGCGCAGCGAAGGATCTCTACGTCCCATGAACCAGACCTTTCCCCTTCGCTGCGCTCAGGGCAACAGGCATTCTCTCCCAATGCCTGCAGCCCTCAAGTAGTCTTCCATCTCAGACAGTTCAAAGAAAACAAAATCGAGCGCTACCTTTTCCCCCCACCATTCATCCAGGTGAATAATCTCCTGACCCAGGTGAAAGGAGAGCAGGAGCAGCCCGTTCGGTCGCAGAACGCGCCTGAACTCCCGCAGGACCGAGATCACTTCTGCACGGGGAATATGGATAATGGAGTAAAAGGCCACTATGCCTCCCCACTCCTCATTCTCCACGTCTAAGGACGACATATTCCCCTGTTGGAACTCGATCCCAGGATTTAGCTGCCGCGCCTGCTCCACCATGCGCGGCGACACGTCGATACCCAGGACATGCACTCCCTGCTTATGTAAATATTGAGCGACATGTCCTGGTCCACAACCCATATCACAGACGGTCCCCAAACCCCGCTCTTCCGCTGCAAACCGATCCAGCAGGGCACGATCCATTGGTTTATGCTCTAGCTCGTGAAAAATCCTCGTAACATATTCCCCGGCGACCTGGTCATAACTATTCCGCAGTTCATTGATGTCCATGTTCATGCTCCACCTCGAATATAGTGTAAGAGTCGGTACCGGAATTGTATCATAGCATGAGGCATGATCGAGTGAATACAACATTCGCGCTGTCCACCCGGCAGCGCTCCTTGTAAGCACTCTGGACGTATGGTAGTATAGAAATAACCTGATACCAATCAGAGAGATAAATACGTTGGGGGACGTAGGAGATGTCAGTCAATTGCTCATTGCCGGAAAGGGGCACACCATGGCCAGAGACCTCAAAAAGGTACAATACTACTACGACTCACACCCCACCGAGGAGGATTTGATGGGGGAAACCTCATGGCATGCCGGTCTCATCGATTATCTCAAGACGGTTCTGCACTGGCTCTTCCGGGGGCAAGCCTGTGCTATCTATGATAATCTCAACTTCTACCAAACGCGAGACCCGATGGAATACCCTGTCGCTCCTGATCTCGCGGTCATCAAGGACATAGAGTTCCGGCATGTGAAAAGTTGGGCCATGAGCAGTAGCGAGCCACCGCCGCAGGTGGTCTTCGAAATTCTTTCAGAAGAGACGTGGAAAAAGGATCTGCAGGAGAAGCCGAGGAAGTATACCAGAATGGGAGTGCAAGAATACTTTGCCTATGATCCCAATGAGCCGCCCATCAGGCGCGGAACTACGCCACGACTTCTGGGGTGGCGACTGGACGTCCAACGCAAAGAGATGGTCGATATGGTAGCCAATCCTGCGGGTTGGCTATGGAGCGAGCACTTGGAGAGCTGGCTCGTCCCTGATCAGGCCTTCCTGCGCCTCTATGATCGACATCACCAGTTGCGTCTTACTGGAGAAGAGGCTCAGGCCCAGCGAGCCGAGATCGCAATCAGGCAAGCCGATGCCCTGGCTGATAAATTGCGTTCGCTAGGGGTCAACCTTGACGAGCTATGATCGTCTGTGGCCTTAAATCAAGTTTTCGGAGGAAGTCGATTCGGTTACCTGTTCCCAGACAGGATTCCCTCAAAGTTTTCTTAGGCGTGTTTGTCTTGTCCTGCTACGCCTCATTCTTAGTTGGAAAGAATCAAACTAACCCGAGTCGGATAGCATAAGCAACGGCAGCAGTGCGGCACGGCACGGCTAATTTGACAAAGATATTGCTCAGGTGCCGGTTGACCGTACGAGGGCTAATAACCAGTGACTGTGCAATTCTGCGATCAGTATACCCTTCCGCAACCAGGTGCAGCACCTCTTGTTCTCGATTAGTAAGTTGGAAGTCGAGAGCGTACATGAGATATTCCTTTCCTCCTCTTTCGTCTTGCTTTCTTTTTCACCTGATGCCAGTTCCTAACGATTCATCATCGGGGTAGTCCAGGACAGCCATCAATTTCATTGTGTCAGCCATAGTTTCCCCCTCGCTTTCTTAGGCAGACCATATTGCTTGATCCTGGTTACTGAGACGAGTGTAGCGTATTTTCCAGGCCTTTCCATCGATGAAAACACGGAGATTGTGAGGAAGCACCACGTAGATTTTCGCAGCTATTACGCACGGAAGGAAGTAAGAGTAATGCTTTTTCCCAACCCAGGGACAAATATGACATTTCCTTCCCAGTGCTGTATACTCAAAGACGCGGAATGTGAGCAGCACAACGGGCGAGAACGGATGCCATCAAGCCGGAAGACGCCGGCCCCAGGCAGGCGCCCGCACAAGCTGTCTCATCGAGAGCATGCACATCCTCCCTTCCGGGGAGCAGAAAGGGATACAGCCATGACCCAGGCGTATAACAAGAATGAGACGAGTCAGCGGCAGGACCGGCTCTTAACCACGCTGGAAGGACTGCTGGAACTGCCAGCCACCGACGTCACAGCGACGCTCAATCAAGCTACCTCCCTGATCGCCGAGGTGTTTGCCGCCGACAAGGTGGATGTCTTCTTCCATGACTGGGCCAGCGAGACGCTGGTGGCGCTTGGTACCAGCGATACCCCCATGGGCAGGAAGCAGAAGGCCATCGGCATGGACCGGCTGCCCCTTGCCAATCGTGGACGCACCGTCGAGGTCTTTCTCAGCGGGACCTCTTACCTCACCGGCCATGCCGACCAGGACCCTGAGGAACTCGTCGGGCTGAAGGTCGGGCTACAGGTGAAGTCTCAGATCGCGGCGGTTTTCGAGGTGGAGACGCTGCGCCGGGGCGTGTTGCTCACGGTCTCCAGCAAGCCCGAGTTCTTCTCGGAGCAGGACCTACACTTTCTGGAAGCGATTGCCCGCTGGATGGGCATCGTCATCCACCGCGCCGAACTCATCGAACGCATGCAACGCGAGGCCGTGGAGCAAGGCCGACGGGTCGCGGCTGAGGAGTTGCTCACGATCATGGCCCACGACCTGCGTAACTACCTCACGCCCCTCAAAGGGCGCATCGAACTGCTGGGGCGGCGAGCGCATCGGGAAGGGCGAGAGCAGGATACGCGTGATGTGAGTGCCGTGAACCATACGTTAGGCCTGCTCGAGCGGGTGATCGCCGACCTGCTGGATGTGGCACGGCTCAATCAAGGCATCTTCGCCATCAATGCCCAGCCTATGCATCTCATGGAACTGGTGCAGGAAGTGGTGGCGGCCTTCAGGACAGCAGACAGGCCCATCCACGTGCACACAGCGGTGGAGGTTGTCTTCTCTGCCGATCCGAACCGGCTGCGTCAGTTGCTGGAGAACGTGTTGGCCAATGCCGTCAAATACGCGCCGAAGCAGACCCCGATCACCGTGGAGGTGGCCATTGAGCGACGCCGGGACGGACCCTGGGTGATGCTCACGGTGAGCAATGGGGGACCAGGTATTTCGCTTGAAGTGCTGACCACGCTCTTCCATCCCTTCGTGGCAGGCTCCCAGTCGAGCGGATTGGGCCTGGGACTCTACCTGGCGAACAGGATTGCTGCTGCCCATGGGGGAACGCTCACGATCGACTCCCCAGCAGGCCAGGGGGTGCAGGTCACCCTCGCCTTACCGGTGGAGGAGGAAGAACTGCTCGTGCGCGAGCAGGAGACATCGGATCGAGACACCTGAGCTCGCCTTCCACGCGTGAGGCGCAGGAATGTGCGGTTCACCACATCCGTCTCTTGAAAAGAGGGCAAACAACTCTTCAGGACTTCTCGCCGTCGGCGGCTCACCCATTCAAGTGTTGTGTGCAGGCTTTGCAGCCGTAGATGGCAAAGCCTGCACACAACACAAACCTCTGGCGAACTGCTGTAGAGTGCCGATGTAGAGTGCCGATTTATCGAGCACGTGCAGTGATGAGCCACGAAGAGAGCAGACTTGAAGGGTTACCAAATATTACCCACTCTGATATGACGCACCGTCTTAACTCATGATCTACCGCAATTACTCAGTAATAGCTCGTCTGATCTCAAAAACAAAAATGACTCTACCAGGATAAATTGAGCCAATTTTCAGCTCAGCAAGAACGTGTTCAACCACTTCTTGCTGTCAGGACAGGCTTAAGGTCTAAGTAGATTATCCCAAAGAGTGCCCGAGCCTGTCAATAGATAAGAGGTTCATACTGCGTCCATGTTCACAGTTAGCAACAAACTTGCAGACCGAGAAATTGTTCTGCCAACTTCTGACATCCTCACGGCGGTGAGGCAGCGATCTACATGTACTCCTCTAGCCAGGGGTACGATATGCAGGCACTGATCTTAGCCGGCGGGGCCGGAACCCGCCTCCGCACAGTACTCACAGGGCTTAACAAGCCAATGGCCCCAGTAGCTGGTAGACCCTTCCTGGAGTACCTGCTCCTGCAGCTGAAGAAGCACGGGATTGACGAAGTCACTCTGTGCGTCGGCTATAAGGCAGCTCTCATTCAAGCATACTTTGGCAGGGGAGATCGCTTGGGCATGCAGATAAGCTACTCCTACGAGACGGAAGGAGCTAGGTTGTACAATCGTAGACATTAGTTTGGAGCCTATGGGCTTGCAAACATGGAGGGGGAACAGCCATGCCTAAGACAGTGCTGCAGACCGAGGCTCAGATTGAGCCAACAACGCAGTTGCAAGCAGTCATTAGCCAGCGGATCGAAGCCAGTATTGCAGT
>WNGP01002287.1_pt1 | contig 17008 bp, 15 predicted proteins | sample 5407671 | NCBI WGS metagenome assembly WNGP01 (sample SAMN13153381, study PRJNA577476) | soil metagenome | isolation source: 40 cm soil or saprolite under Garry oak tree replicate 2 | place: USA:California | collected 2016-06-15 | reverse complement strand
TTTGGCCAAGCTCATCTCCTTTTCGTTCTCCACTCGCCCGGAATAATAGCCCCGCAGGCATGGTCTACGCTGAGCAGGGAGAGTTCCGCGATGCTACCACACGCCACTCGGTCCGGTCGGCCATCAACTTGTCCAATACTGGGCATCATCATTTACGCTTGTTTTCGCGAAACCGAGTGGTAGAATTTCTGTTAGTCCAAACCGCGCGGCCATCCCGGCAGGCCGGGATGACGAGGGTGCCGTGAAACGCGATCTACCAGGTTTTCGCGTTCTATTTTTCTCCTTCCATGTTCTGCTGATGGTTTGTCTGCTGGTGTTACCCGCGGTAGTGCCAGCCGCCGCTCAATCCAGTTCCGAAGAAAGCAAGCCCAAGGAAGAAGCCAAACGCGAGGAAGTTAAGGAAGTCAAGCAAGACGACGTCCGGAAAGATACGCCGGGCACCCCTTTCAAGCCGGGGGGAACGATTCATTTTGATGTCGACCTCGCGCTCATCAACGTTACCGTCACCGATCCCTACAATCGCTTGGTTACCGGCCTCGAACCTGACAATTTTCGTGTCTTTGAGGACAGCATCGAGCAAGAAGTCGTCACCTTCTCCGCCGAAGACGTCCCCATCTCCATCGGCGTGATCTTTGATTTCAGTGGCAGCATGGCCAACAAAGTAGCCAAGGCCCGCGAGGCCGCTATCCAATTTTTCAAAACCGCTAATCCTCAGGATGAATTCTTCCTTGTCAGCTTCAACGAGCGCGCGGAACTGACCAGTTCCTTTACCAACAGTGTGGAAGACCTGCAGAGCCGCATGCTGCTCACTGCGCCCAAGGGCCGCACCGCGCTCCTCGATGCCATCTACCTCGGTCTCAGCCAGATGAGGGGTGCACACAACGCCAAACGTGCCTTGCTCATCCTATCCGATGGAGGTGATAATCATAGTAGGTACAACGAAAGCGACATCAAGCGGTTGGTAAAGGAAGCGGACACGCAACTCTACGCCATCGGCATCTTTGACCCGCTTGGTTATCGTGACCGGTGGGCGCGTGTTCGCCGTGGAGAAGCTGGATGAACTGCCGGATATCGCTTCAAAAATCGGCATGGAGCTGCGAAACCAATATGTCCTCGGCTATCGACCAAGCAACAAGGTCCACGACGCACGCTGGCGCAAACTCAAGATCAAGTTGCGAGCGCCCAAGGGACTTCCGCCCCTCAGCGTCTTTTCCAAGACTGGTTATTACGCCCCCAGCCACTGAGTCCTCGGGGGGTTTCCTTCCTTCCTTGCGCTATCTCTCGGTCTTGATTTGCGCCGCCGCTATCTTGGCTTCCGCCGCCGTCGCCCAGATTCCCATCCCCAATTCGGTGCCGCCTCCACCTAGTCAGGGCCCGGACGCCGGTAAACAAGGTCCCAGCATCAAGGTGGACGTTAACTTAGTCGTGCTGCACACGACCGTCATCGATGACCGCCAGCGCTTCGCCGACGGCCTGAAGCCGGAAAATTTCCGCGTTTTTGAGGACAAAGTTGAACAAAAACTTTCCGTGTTCAAGCGCGAAGATGTGCCCGTGAGCATGGGACTGGTCATCGACAATAGCGGCAGCATGCGCGACAAGCGCCCGCGCGTCAATGAAGCCGCCATCACTCTGGTTCAGGCCAGCAACCCCCAGGATGAAGCGTTCGTCGTCAATTTCAACGACGACTTCTATCTCGATCTCGACAAGGATTTCACCAGCAGCGTTCCCGAGCTCAAGGAAGCCCTCGAGCGCATTGATTCACGCGGCAGCACGGCCCTACGCGACGCTATCCTGGGCTCTCTCGATCATCTTAAGAAGGCTAGCAAGGACAAGAAAGTCCTCCTCGTCGTCACCGACGGCGAAGACAACGCCAGCCGTAATTCCCTAGAGAAAATGATTCGAGAGGTCCAGAAGACCGATACGGTGATTTACACAATCGGTCTCCTCGGCCAGGAAAACAAGAAGGAAGCCAAGCGTGCCCGCAAAGCGCTCGAGCAAATCGCCGCGGCCTCCGGCGGGCTAGCCTTCTTCCCGGAAAACGTCGATGACGTGCACAACATCTGCGAACACGTGGCTCATGACATTCGCAATCAGTACATTTTGGCCTACTATCCCACCAACACCCGCCGCGACGGAACCTTTCGCGCCATCCAGGTGGAAGTGATTCCCCCGCATGGCCGCGGCAAACTCGTAGCCCGCACGCGCAACGGCTACTACGCTCCCGGCGCGGCGTCCTCTGCCTCCGGTAACTGACAGCCATTGAGGAGGGCAGCAGCCCTTCCGCCGCTCTCCGCTCTTCCCTTGTCATTCGTTCGCAGCTTGCGTATAGGTAGAACTCATATAGGTAGTACTACTAGGTGTAAGCGGTGGCTCAGGAAAAAGTGGAGCTCCTTAAGGGAACTCTGGACACGCTGATCCTCAAGATCGTCGCTGCCGGACCCCTTCACGGCTACGCCATCTCCCAGCGCATCCAGCAGATCTCCAGGGATTTCTTTCAGGTCCCGCAGGGTTCCCTCTATCCCGCGCTTCACCGTCTTGAGGAGCAGGGCTGGCTCGAGGCCCAATGGAAAGACACCTCCACCGGCAGGGAAGCGAAGTTTTACACGCTCACGCGCAAGGGCCGCAAACAGCTGGAGACGGAAGTATCGAATTGGGAGCGCCTCTCTGATGCCGTCGCTTTGACCGAACTGCGGAGTAGAGGGGCTGCCCATGCGCTGGTTCTGCCGTCTTCGGCAATAGGCCCTTACCGCAAGGCGCCTCGACTCCGAGCGCAATTCCACCTCGAGCGGCAAATCGCGGACTATGTCGCTTCCGGCCTGCCCCCGGCGAAGCCCGCCGCCGTGCCTTCCCTCGAATTTGGCGGCCTCAAGAAGGAGTGCCGCGAGGCCTGCTCGATCAGTGCCGCACCTTCGCCCAACCTGGCCTTGCTCCATTGATGCGGCTCGAGTCGGACGGGCGGCCTCTGGATAGCTATTCTCGGTCTTGTCTTGCTAGGGTGCTGGCCAGGACCAAAGCGTCTGCACCCAGTGCCAGGACTTCAAAACCGCTAGTCCACGGTCCCGGATCGTGCAGATGCCCGCTGATGCGAGGGATGTGCAGCAGTAGGAAGAAGAGAAAGAGGATCGTTCCCAAGAGAGCGGCCGCAAATCGCGCTTTTCTCCCGAAAATGATCGCCGCGCCCGCGGCAACCAAAACGACGCCGATCGTGCACGCCCAGAGTGGCCGATCTGGAAACCAGGGCGGACCTAGCCCTACGGCAAGACGGGCGTAAACAAAATGCTGAATCCCGAAAGCCACAAAGGCCATGGCAAAAATGTATTGCCCGAATTTGAGGAATGGATCCGCGGTTTCGCGCTCGTATAGGGGAGAAGCGCTGGCAAGAACCCAGGCGCCTCCACACATCGCTAGGGCCACAAATCCGCTGGTCCATTCATTTCCGTCGTGCGCATGCAAGACGATCCTGGGGATATGCAGGAGCACCACGAAAAGAAAAAACATCACCCCCAGCATGGTCGCTGCCGGCCGCGCCAATAGTTCGACTAGGATACCGACAGCCGCCGCAAGGAACGCCACCCCCACAAAGTACGCCCAGAACAGCCGTCCCGGCATCCACGCAGGCACCAATCCGGCCACGAATCCACCATACAGAAAGTGCTGAATCCCGAAAACAACCAAGGAAATGGCCACAAAGATTCGTACAAGCGTTTGGCTCGTTTCCCTGGTGGAGAGGACTGGTATCGTGTTCACGCGGTGGCCGCAACTCCAAGTAGTTTACAAGAGTTAGACCCCTTTGCAGCGCTCCATCTCTACCCTATCCCGCATTCCTCGCCAAGACCGCTCTGCGCTCCCACGTTAATGCCGCTCCGTCCCGGTCTTGGTGTTGCTCGGCAACCGCCGGCTGGCCAAATGGGCCCGCCTTCGGCCTCCGGCAACTGACCATTGTTCCTGGTTTTGTTTCTGGGGGTCGCGGCGCCTGTCCTGCCGAAATGGTCATGGAGATGTCTTTTCTCGAAACCTGCCGTGGCCTAGAGGCCATACCACGATTGCGCGCGCTAGAATATAGGTATGCAACGCAAGGTCTTCTGGGCTACCTTCGTCGCGCTGGGATTGACGGCGGACTTCACTTTGCCCATCTTATGGTCGCTTCTGGCCACGATTCCCATCGGCATCTTTAGCTGGTGGGTGGCGTACCGCAGCGACTGGTTCTGATGCGGGAATTCTCAGTCGGCCCGATCTTGTCCCCAGATTGCGAGTTGGTGGTTGAGAGTATGGTTATAACCACGATGGGTGTTTTGTTGAATCAGATTGCCGATCAGGAAATCGGTCCTCTGGAGCATCGCGCTGCGGGATTTCGCTTCGAGCCCTCACCGGTCACGATTCTCTCGTCCGCTTAGGTCGCTACCTCAGTACGTGTTGCTTCCTCAGGTCACCGAGGAAGCTCTTCCCATGCGGAATCTCCGCATCAAAATTCTCGGCGATCGTCTGGCCCATATCCGCCAGCGTGTCCCGCACTCCCAAGTTCACGCCCGCGCCACCTCCCGGCGAATACGCCAATATCGGCACATACTCCCGCGAATGGTCCGTGGTAGCCCATCGCGGATCAGGATCGCATCCATGGTCCGCGGTGATCATCAGCATGTCGGAGAGACTCAGCTGCGGCAAGAACTCTGTAAGCATGCAGTCAAATTCTTCGAGCGACTTGGCAAACCCTTCAACATCTTTCCGGTGGCCATACAACATGTCGAAATCCACTAAATTGCAGAAGACTAGCCCGCTCGCGCGCTCGCTCACCGCGGCAGTCAGTTTCTCCATCCCGTCGGTGTTGTTCTTAGTCGTGACGTACTCTTCGACTCCGCGGCCATTGTAAATGTCATGGATCTTGCCAACTCCGAAAACACGAACTTTGTGCTCCGCGAGAACATCCATCAGCATCGGCTTCGGCGGATCCACTGCATAATCGTGCCGCCGCGTGGTCCGCACGAAGTTTCCCGCCGTTCCTGCAAACGGCCGAGCGATCACGCGCCCCACGCGATGTGGCCCATCCAGCAATTGCCTGGCAATTTCGCACATGCGGTAAAGCTCGGTCACCGGAATTACCTCTTCATGCGTGGCGATCTGAAACACGCTGTCGCCCGAGGTATACACAATCGGCTTGCCGGTGCGCAGGTGTTCTTCACCTAATTCCTTGATGATCTCGGTACCGGATGCCGGCTTGTTTCCAATTGTCTTCCGGCCAATCTGTTTCTCAAACTCTTCGATCAATTCCTTCGGGAATCCGTTCTTGTAGACCGGAAAGGCCCGATCTAGCAAGACGCCCGCCATTTCCCAGTGACCCGTGGTGGTGTCTTTTCCGGGAGAACGCGTCGAGCCTTTTCCAAACGCTCCAAGCGGAGCACTAGCCGGCGCGTGATGTTTCAGCGGCGCGATATTTGCCAGTCCAAGCCGCACTAAATTCGGGATTTCCAGCGGCCGCGATTCCGCGATGTGTCCAAGCGTGTTCCTGCCGACGTCGCCGTAGTCCGCCGCATCCGGGAGCTCACCTATCCCCACGCTGTCCAGCACGATCCAGAAAATTCTCTCGAATTCCCTCATATCCCGGCCCCTCAAGCCGCTTTCAGCCGAACTTTACCACACCCCGCTGTTCGCCATTGCCACCGAGCGATTCCAGTTTCCTGTAGTGGCCGAGGGAAATTTGTCATTAAGCGCGGGCGAAGGAGACGGTTTTTCGTACTCCCTTCTAGCCGGCGCTCACAGTTCTTGCCTTGCCTGTCGTACAGTGTATCCAACCGCTCGCTGAACTATTTTCCTTTCGCGTGCGTAGTACCAGATAGCGGAGGTGTGCCATGGCCCAGGGTGGCAATCCCAAGAGAGTTTCCCTCGTCTTCCCGATTATCCTCATTACCATCGGTGCTCTTTTTCTCTTCCGCAATTGGCGTCCGGGTTTCGACCCCGTGCCTATTCTCTGGACCTACTGGCCGCTCATTCTCATTTTTATCGGCGTCGGAAAGATATGGGATAACCTGCAAAGAGGGCGCAATCCGGACGCGCCTCCAGGAGTCTCCGTCGGCGCCACCATTGGTACGATCGCCTTTGTCGTCGTGTTGGTCGTGCTGCTCTGGCACGGACGCGGCTATTCCCTCAGCCATGGCTTCGATTCGAGGTCACAGCACAACACCCAAACTGTGGATCTGCAGGGAGCAAAGTCGGCGCACGCCAGGCTGGAAATGGGCGCAGGACAGCTCATTATCAACGGCGGCTCAAGGCACATGCTTGAAGCGGACTTCACCTATAGTTATTCATTCGACGCCCCACGGGTCGACTACAGCGTGACCGACGGCGTTGGCCAACTCGACATTTCTCAACAGTCCCACTCCCTGCACTTCGGCCGCTCGCAAAACGATTGGAATCTGCATTTCAGCAAGGAACTCCCGCTGGAGTTGAAAGTGGATATGGGCGCGGGACAGGGAAATCTCCATTTTCGAGATATTCCTCTTATACGGCTGGATCTGAATCTCGGAGCGGGCCAAATGGATGTGGACTTCACCGGCGACCGCAAGACCGATTTGACTGCCAACATTGAAGGGGGTGTGGGGCAGGCCAACATCCGCCTCCCGAAAAACGTCGGGGTCATTGCACACGCATCCGGGGGCATCGGCTCGATCGACGTACGTGGCCTGAAACACGATGGGGACTCCTACACCAACGATGCTTATGGAAAATCCACTGCGACCATCCACGTGAAAGTGGAAGGCGGCATCGGTCAAATCACCCTCACGCAGGAACCGTGAATTTGGGTCCGCGAGAATCGGCGTTTGCCCCGCTTTGACAGCAGTCGTACAATTTAAGTTTAGGCAATGCGCTCGAAACGCGTTGTCTGGGCTTGCCCTTTGGCGACGAAAGAGATTACCAACGCGACCACGGATATCCGGCCGGAACAGGAGTCGATCCGCGTCCGCGGCGCCCGCGTCCACAATTTAAAAAATATCAGCGTTGAAATTCCGCATAACGCCATTACCGTCGTCACTGGCGTCAGCGGCTCCGGAAAATCGTCGCTGGCCTTTGACACCATCTACGCGGAGGGCCAGCGCCGCTACGTGGAATCGCTGTCCGCCTATGCCCGCCAATTTCTCGAGCGCATGGAAAAACCGGACGTGGAGGAAATTTCCGGGATCGCCCCGGCGGTGGCCATTCGGCAGAAGAATTCAACGCGGAACCCGCGTTCGAACGTGGCGACGGCGACGGAAATTTACGATTATCTGCGACTGCTTTTTGCGCGATGCGGGCAGACTTTGTGCATCAAATGCGGGGCCGAAGTTCGGCGGGACAGTCCGGACGAAATCGCTACGCGCATTTTGTCGCTGGCGGCGGGGCGGCGGTTTTACGTTTTGCACCAGTTTCGAATCGCCACGTCCGGCGCGACAGCCGTTTCGAAACGCGGGGCCAAGAAACCGGGCGCCGGACCCTCACAAGAACAAGTTCGGCAGGGGCTACTTGATCTGCAGAAGCGAGGTTTCAACCGACTTTACCAGGCGGGACGAATCCACGAATTTTCGTCGCCGGAATCGCTTCTCGATGTCGAGTTTTCGAAACCCGTCTACGTCCTTGTCGACCGTCTGGCGGTCAGTCCGGAGTCACGCGCGCGCCTCGTCGACTCCATCGAAGTTTGCTACCGCGAAGGGCAGGGCGAAGCCATTCTCGAGTTTATCGCAGACGGCGCGGGGAATTCCGCCGAGCGCCTCACGTTCAACGAACGATTCGAATGCAAGAACGACGGGATTCTATACCAGGAACCCGAGCCCCGACTCTTCTCTTTTAACAATCCGTACGGGGCGTGTTCGCGCTGTCAGGGGTTCGGCAACACGATCGACTTCGACTTGAATCTGGTAGTGCCCGATCCTAGTAAGTCTCTTGACGACGGGGCTATCGAACCGTGGACCAAGCCGCGCTATCGGGTGCTCTTCCAGGGTGCAAAAAAGTGGGCCCGCGGACGCGGAATTCCGACCAACGTGCCGTGGCGACAACTCACCGCAGAACAGCGCCGCTTGATTCTCGACGGCGATCCCGAGAACGACTACGAGGGGGTCAAAGGCTTTTTCAACTGGCTGGAGCGGAAGAAATACAAGCTGCACGTGCGCGTGTTCCTCAGTCGCTTCCGTGGCTATGCGACCTGTCCGGAATGTGGCGGGACTCGTTTGCGCGCGGAGGCCCGTGCCGTCCGAGTAGCGGGAAAGCCCATCACCGAGGTTTGCAAGCTTACCGTCAAGGAAGCGCGCGCTTTCTTTTCCACCCTGCAACTCTCCGAAGGGCACATGAGAATCGCCGACCGGGTCCTCCAAGAGATTCGCACGCGCTTACAGTTTCTGGATGAAGTCGGTCTCGACTACCTCACACTCGACCGGCTCACTTCCACGCTTTCCGGCGGGGAGTCACAGCGGATCCAGCTGGCCACATCGCTCGGTGCGCATCTCGTTGGCGCACTTTACGTGCTTGATGAGCCTTCGATTGGCCTGCACCCGCGCGACACGCAGAGGCTCATCGATATTCTCAAGTCGCTTCGCGATCTGGGAAACACGGTTCTCGTCGTGGAGCACGATCCGGACACCATCCAGGCCGCGGATTACGTCATCGATCTCGGTCCTGGCGCGGGCGAACTCGGCGGCAAGCTGCTCTTTGCCGGCTCTTATGCGGCCATGCTCGAGGACCATAAATCCCTGACTGGCCGGTATCTCAGCGGGGAGCTGCGGATTCCCGTGCCCAACGTGCGCCACAAACCCACGGGCAGATTCCTCCGGCTTTACGGCGCAAGTTTGCACAACCTGCAGGATCTGGATTTGATGATCCCGCTGGGCACGCTCACGGTGGTCACTGGAGTGAGCGGTTCCGGCAAGTCCACGCTGGTTCATGACGTGCTGTACAAGGCGGTCACCACGAAACGCGTTGGAGGCAGCGTCAAAGAATTCTGCGACCGGCTGGAAGGGGATGCGCTTGTCCAGGAAGTGGTAATCGTGGATCAATCGCCGATCGGTCGCACACCGCGTTCGAATCCGGCCACCTATCTGAAAGCGTTCGACGCGATCCGGGAAGTATTTGCTGATACCCCCGATTCGAAGCGCCGCGGCTATGCCGCAGGTCACTTTTCCTTCAACGTGCCGGGAGGCCGCTGCGAAACCTGCCAGGGGGACGGCACGGTTACCGTGGAGATGCAGTTTCTGGCGGACGTCGAGCTGATCTGCGACGAGTGCCGGGGCACGCGCTTCAAGAGCGGCGTTCTGGAAGTGCGGTATCACGGGAAGAATGTCCACGAGGTATTGCAGTTCACGGTCCGCGAAGCCCTGGCTTTTTTCGTCAATGTTCCAAAGATCGTTTCCAAACTCAGAGTTCTGAATGAGATTGGCCTCGGCTACTTGCGTCTCGGACAATCGGCGACAACGCTTTCTGGCGGAGAAGCGCAGCGCCTGAAGCTCGCGGCGCACCTGAGCCGCACCGACAATCAGGGTATCCTCTACATTCTCGACGAACCGACGACGGGATTGCATTTCGATGACATTGCCAAGCTGCTCAGCGCATTCCGCAAACTGCTGGAAGGCGGTGCTTCGCTGCTGGTTATCGAACATAACCTTGAGGTCATCAAGTCGGCGGACTGGCTAATCGATATGGGCCCTGAGGGGGGCGACCAGGGCGGCAAGATCATCGCGTCGGGAACTCCCGAGCAGGTGGCCCGCAATACGCAATCGCACACGGGCCACTTTCTCGCGCGTGTCCTGAACGGAAACGGCCAGGCAAAGCGTCCCGCGAACGAGGCATCCAAATCAGCAGGCCCTTCGGCCCCAATTTCCGAAGGAACTAAGATTCCGCCGGCCGAACCATGAAGCTTGCTCATCTCCGTTCGATTGCGATACGGACGCTGTTGTACGGCTTTTGTATTGCCGGGGCGCAGTCCTGGGCATGCGCTGAGGCTAAAGCTGCGCCCCGGCAAGAAAACCAGGCCAGTGCCCGGGCCCAGTCTTCTTCCACGCCTAAGCCCAAGGCCGACACAATATCCAAGTCTAAAAAAGTCGCGAACCCTCTGAACGACTTGCTAGAGGAAGCTCAGCGGGACATCGACAAGGACAATTTTGCCGATGCCATCGCTCCACTGCAGAGAGTTATCGCCGAACAACCTGAATTTGCTTACGCGCACTTTCAACTCGCCTATGTCTACACGGCATTGAAGCGGACGGATGAGGCTCGCGCCGAATACACACGCACCATCGCTATCGATCCAAAGATGTCCGAGGCTTATCTCAATCTCGGCATGGTGCTTCTCGACAAACAGGAAGACGCGGCCGCGGTAGCGCCGCTGCGCAAAGCGGTTGAACTGCTGCCGTCACAAAGCCGGCCCCGATACCTTCTGGGGGTCGCGCTGGACCGCTCGGGAGATCGGGCTGGCGCTGGGGAATCCTTCGAAGCGCTGCTACATCTGGATCCCAACGACATCACCGCCATCGATTACCTGGGTTGGGCGGCCCTTCAGAAGGGACAGGCTGAACAAGCCGAAGCCCGATTCCGGCGCGCGCTGGAAGTTCAGCCGAATGCGGCTGGGGGGCGCAAGGGTCTTGCGGAAAGCCTCGACGCCCAGAAAAAGCCCGAGGCCGCCGGCGCCTACCATGAGTATCTCGAAGTCCAGCCCGATGATTCCGAAGCGCGGGCTCGGCTCATCCATCTTCTCGTCGAACAGAAACAGAACGACGCGGCCCTCGCGGAACTAAATCGCTTGGACGACGGAAAGCAGCCCACGCTCGAATCGCTAAAGCTCCGTGCAGACATCCAGATTGCCGGGAAGAAGTGGGATGCTTCGGTGACCACCCTTCAGCAAGCTCTCGCGCTGGCCCCCCATGACGCCCAACTGCACGGTGGTTTGGGGCGCATATTTCTCCAGAAACGTGACTTTGCTGCTGCCGAGAAAGAGCTGCGTATCGCGTTGCGTGTGGATGGCAAGAATCTGGATTATTGGAAAGACCTCAGCTCCACGTTTTTTCTGGGAGAAAATTATCCGGCGACGCTGGTGACGCTCGACGAGATAGCTAAAATGGAACAACCGGGCGCAGGAGTCTGGTTTGTCCGCGCGATTTGCTACGATAAACTGAACCAGCCGAAGATTGCTTTGGAGGCTTACCAGAAGTTTCTCGCGCTCGATCAGGACAACAATCCCGATCAAATCTGGCAGGCCAAGGAGCGGAGCAAGGTGCTGCAACGCATGCTGGAACGGAAAAGGTAAGCCGATGAGTGCCGGCGGGAGGTCCCCGGGAGCAGTGTGCGGCCTGCTAGTTTTACTCTTGTTCCTGCCTGCCGGCGTCACCGAGAGCCTGGCGGACCTTCAGGCACGCTTCGATCGCGAAACGAACGGGGTTCATAAGGCTAAATTAATTGAAAAATTGGGGGACGCACAACTGGAGGAAGCGCGCCGCGCCGGAAAAGCGGGCGAATATGACTCCGTGGGTTTGACGCTCGAAAAATACCGGGACAATGTTCGTGCGGCGGTGGAGGCCTTGAAGAAACAACACCCGGACGCCGAAAGACAATCCAACGGATACCGTCAACTGGAGATGCACGTGCGAAAGGGCATCCGCGAAGTCGACGAAACACTGCTGGTGTCCCCTGAAGGCTACAAGCCACCGCTCCAGATTGTCCGCCGGGATCTGATTAGCGCGGATGAAGAGCTTCTGAAACTGCTTTTTCCCCACCGGCCCGTGGAACAGCACGCGGCTGCGCCTCCGGCGGAGAAACAACCATGAACTTCAAATGGCCTCTTTTTCTCCTCCTGGCTTTCAGCCTGCTGGTCGCGCCCCCGTTAGTTCGCGCCGGAGCACGGCAGCAGAAGGACTATCTCTCGGCGCTGGAAGCGGACAAAATTCGCGATGCGGAGACGGTCAACGAACGCATAAAGCTGTTTCTGATTTTTGCCGAGGATCGCTTGAAGAAATTCCAATACGAATTGGAGCATCCCTCCTCGAATCGCCACGGCGACATGCTCAATTCGCTTTTTAACGCTTACGTCGGGTGTGTGGACGACGCTGCGGACCTTATCCAACTGGGGATCGAGAAACAGGAAAATATCCGGCAGGGAATCGACCTGATGACTTCGCGCGCGAAGGAATTTCTGGCCGTGCTCGGGAAACTCCCCACTGAAGGTCCCGAGCGCGAGCTTTATAAGGACAATCTGGACGACGCGATTGAGGGCACTCGCGACGCGATGAATGACGCGGAAAAGGCGAAGAAGAAAGTTGCGCCGCCGCCCGTCCGGCGGAAGAACTGATGCGTGTCAGCCGCCGGTTTTTAAATTGTCAGTCAGAGAATAGGATTGCTTCTTTTGCCTTTGCGCGTTGCTCGGCTGCTGGTTGTCGGCGGGATTGTAGAAGGGGAAGAAAGAAGCTGGCGAAAGCATAAGATTCACGAGCAATCCGGGAATCCGTTGAGCGTATGAGATCGAAGAAAAATAAAAGCGGTCTGGTTCCGGGAGGCGGGCCTCTTTTTCAGCGGATGTTCACGCGGCTGGGTTGTGACGGCCGGCCGCCGCGCTTCCGAGTGGAGTTTTATCCCTATTCCAGTTTGGTGCTGACGATTCGACGTCGGGAGGAAGTCGTATACGTTCGTTTCTCCGACCTCTTGCGACGAGCGCCGCTTGCCGTGCTGGAAGGCGCGGCCGCGCTGCTGCTTGCGCGCGTGTACCGCCGCAAAGCCTCGGCGGCTATCACTGAGGCTTATCGGGAGTACGCGCGCTGCGGTCGCACACGGAGCCGCATGAACCGGATGCGCCGCCGGCGTGTTCGCCTGGCGCCGACGACCCCGCGCGGGGAGCATTTCGATCTGGACAGGCTTTTCAATGAGCTCAATGGGAAATACTTTGGCGGGAAGTTGCAACGTCCGCACATCGGATGGAGCACGCGGAGCTGGCGGCGGCAATTCGGCTGTTACGATCCCGGACCGAATCAAATTCTTCTGAATCGGCGCATGGATCGCGCGGGCGTTCCGGCGTGCGCTGTGGAATACGTTTTATTTCATGAGATGCTGCACCTCAAGCACCCGACTCGCCGGTCGGGCTGCAGCATGGTATCTCATTCGCTGAAATTTCGAGAAGAAGAGAAGCGTTTTCCGGAATTCGCGCGTGCGCGTCGCATCCTGGACCGGCTGGCCCGCTGATTTTGGGGAGCGAAGCGGACGTTCCAAAGGGAGCCGAAGGATGTTGCGGCGGAGCTACTTTTTCTCCTTTTCGACGTTCTTGTAGAGTCTGGCGATCTTTTTCCGAACTTTGTCGCCGTCTTCGGCGTGCGGATATAGATCGAGATAGCGCTGGTAGGACTTGATGGCTTGTTTCTTCAGGCCTTTCTTCTCCTGGGCTTCGGCGAGGTATCGAAAAGGGATGGCATAGCCGGGTTTCGCTACGGTGGCGTCCTGAAAGCGATCGATGGCCGCATCCAAATCGCCCTTCTTCATGTAGTACTGACCGACTTCGAGATCTTTCTCCGCGCGTAGCGGGTCCCAGGCGGGCTGGTCGGGTGCGTTTCGCGTGGCGATTTCTTTCTTCTGCTTGGCGGTGGACTTTGGCGGCGTGGCCGTGGGTGCGTCGGCAGGTTTTGAGGAGGACTCCTGTTGCCGATCTTCGGCGTGCGCCTGGCCGGCGGCAAGCAGCAGAAAAACTGCCGCGAGAGCAGGAATCGGACTAGTGACTCTTAGGTCTTTCACGGAGGTCTCCCGGTACTCCGATTCGGTCTAGTATGATGGAAGTTGTCTGGTGATTGTAGATTTGTGTTTTGAGCCTCCATGGAACCCCGCGAAAAAGCCGCGCAGCTTCCGGAAAGCCCGGGCGTGTATCTCTTCAAGGATGCCGGGGGGACGGTCCTTTACGTTGGCAAGGCGCGCAACCTGCGCAGCCGCGTGCGCTCCTACTTCCTCGAATCGCGTTGGATCGATGCCAAGACGGGATCGCTGGCCCGCGAGATTGCCGATCTGGAGACGATTGTCGTGGGCAATGAGCGCGAAGCGCTGGCGCTCGAACACAATCTTATCAAGCAGTATCGTCCGAAATTCAACGTCGTGCTTCGCGACGACAAGACCTATCCCTATATCAAATTCACGGCGGCAGAAAAATATCCACGGGTGTACTTCACGCGGCGCATCAAGAAAGATGGGTCACTCTATTTCGGTCCGTATTTTCCTTCGAGCCTGGCGCGCCGCATTTTGCATTTTGTTCACAAGCGGTTCCTCGTTCCTTCCTGCACGGTCGATCTGACGCGCAACCATCCGCGGCCTTGCCTGCAGTATTACATCAAGCGGTGCCTTGGGCCGTGCGTAGCCGGGCTCACGACGGACGAACGCTACGCGGAAGCCGCGCGCGATGTGCGGTTGTTTCTTGAAGGGCGCCGACACGATTTGATCAAGAGTCTCGAAGAACGAATGGCGGCAGCGGCGGAGAAGGAGCTGTTCGAACAGGCGGCCGCTTACCGCGACTTGCTGCGCACACTTGAAGACATTGAAGAACGCCAGCGCATCGCCGCGGCACAGGGAGATGACACCGACGTGCTTGCCTATCACGCCGAACCACCGCTCGTCGCCGCTGATCTTTTTCACTTGCGCGGCGGACGCGTAGTGGATCGGCGCGAATTCTATTGGGAGGAGCTAGAAGAGTTTGACCCGCAGGAATTCGTGCCTTCACTTCTGAAGCAGCTGTACCTGGAGGCGGAATATCTGCCGAAAGCGATTCACGTCTCGGCGGATTTTGAAGATCGCGAACTGCTGGAGGTGACCCTGACGGAGCGCGCGGGACACAATGTGGAGATCTTCACGCCGCAGCGCGGAACCAAGCGGGCTTTCCTGGATCTCGTGGAGAGCAACGCGAAACATTCGTTCGAACAGCGATTCCGGGTTTTGACCCCGACGTCGAAAGCGATTGGCGAAGCGCTGCAGAATGCGCTCAACCTGGCGGAAGAGCCGAGGCGCATCGAGAGCTTCGACATTTCTCACATGCAAGGAACGGACACCGTCGCGTCTATGGTCGTTTGGGAAAAGGGGCGCATGAAGAAATCGGACTACCGCAAGTTCATCATTCGTGGCGAAGAGGGACCCAACGGAAATGTTCGGTGGCAGAACGACGACTTTGCCAGCATGCGTGAAGCCGTAGCCCGGCGATATCGCCGTTTGCAGGAAGAGAAGAAAGAACTTCCCGAGCTGATCCTGATCGATGGTGGCATCGGACAACTTCACGCCGCGGCGCGGGCGCTCGAATCACTTCAGATCATCAATCAGCCGGTCGCGAGCATCGCGAAAAAAGAGGAGATTCTTTACGTCCTGGGCCAGGAAGACGAGCCGATCGTATTGGAGCGACACTCGCCGGTGCTGCACCTTATTCAGCAGATCCGCGACGAAACGCACCGGTTTGCCGTCACCTTCCACCGCCAGCGGCGCGGGAAACGGCAGACGGAAACCGCGCTCAGCGAAATCCCTGGTGTGGGGGTAAAGACGGCGCAGAAACTATTGAAGGAGTTTGGGAGTGTGGCAAACATTCAGCGGGCGGGGTTGGAAAAATTGAGCAGCGTTATTTCGCGGAAGAGTGCCGAGAAAATACTGAGTCAGCTGAGTGCTTCGACGCCGCAGTAACCGGTTGGGGAGGGGCATAGCGGTTAGGCTATATTGCGCGCTTGCAGCTGCTATGCTACGGTTTCTGTGGAGGTTGCTATGGCGGACAATGTCGGTTCCAAGGTGACGTATTTCCTGGTAGGGCTGGGAGTTGGAGCGCTGGTCGGCGTTTTGTTTGCGCCCAAGTCCGGGGAAGAGACCCGCGATTTTCTGGCGAAGAAGGCGGATGAGGGCAAGGATTACGCCCAGAAGAAGGCCCGCGAATTACGCGAGCGCGCCGATGAGTTGATCGAGCGAAGCAAGGAAGTTGCGGTGCGCAAGAAGGATTCTATTTCGGCGGCAGTGGAGGCCGGACGCGAAGCGTATCTGCGCGAAGCGAAGTCCTAAGGGCGCGGCAAGGCGGTAGCACGGGGTTCCGTCTCTAAACGGGGCGGGTGGGGCAGCTATGCAATTGTGGCTCGAAATTTTCAGCATCGTCGCGGCAATGGCTCTGGTGGTGCAGGTGGTGATCCTGACGGCGCTGTTCTTTCAGCTTCGCCGCACGACGGAGAATATGAATCGGCTTGTGGGCGAGTTGCATTCGCGAGTCGGCCCCATCCTGACGCGCGCGCAGATTCTTTTGGATGATACGCAGCCGAAAATCTCGAGCATGGTGAACGACGCGTCGCACATCGTGTATTTGGCGCGCGGACAGGCGCAGAAGATCGACCGTGTGTTTACCGACGCCGCGGACCGAGTTCGCGGTCAGTTGGTGCGTGCGGATCGCATCTTGGCGGGAACGCTCGAGGCGCTGGAGGATGCGGGCTCGAAGTTCAGTCACAGTTTCTGGCGGCCGATGCAGAAGGCATCGGCACTGGTGCAGGGAATTAAGGTCGGGCTCGATCTGTTACGGTCCCGGCGTAGCCGCTCCCGTGGAGATGAGCCGCGCGAACAGCAGGAAGAGGAACTCTTTATTTAGCAAGTTCTTAATTGTCAGTTCTTGGCTTTCAGCAGTAAGAGAACTTTTCGGGAATCCTTTTTCCCGTCGGCCGTCCCCTCAGGTGAGCTCCACCAATTCTGCAATGGAATTCTGCTCCACCCTCCTGTCTCCGCCGGTCGGCAATAGTTACAGCCTTCACTCGAAAAAGGTGTGTTCAGCGGATCCAGCCGCCGCCTAGGACGATGTCGCCAGCGTAGAATACGACGGCCTGGCCCGGGGTGATGGCGCGTTGCGGCGTGTCGAAGGCGACACGCGCGCTGCAGGCATCCAGCGGCTCGATGCAGGCTGGGGCGGGCTCGTGCTTGTGGCGGATTTTGGCGAAGGCGCGAATCGGGGCGCATGGCTTCTCGCAGGAAATCCAATTCACGCCTTCGACTTCGCATACTGTCTTTCGGAGAACATCGTCTTGGCCGACGA
>WNGP01001982.1_pt1 | contig 17014 bp, 14 predicted proteins | sample 5407671 | NCBI WGS metagenome assembly WNGP01 (sample SAMN13153381, study PRJNA577476) | soil metagenome | isolation source: 40 cm soil or saprolite under Garry oak tree replicate 2 | place: USA:California | collected 2016-06-15 | reverse complement strand
CTTCTTGTAGACCAGGCCGCGCTCGAGCATGCGCAGGAACAGCCACTGGTTCCAGCGGTAGTAGCCGGGCGAGCAGGTGGCGAGCTCGCGCTCCCAGTCGATCGCGAAGCCGAGCGAGCGCAGCTGGCCCTTCATGGCGGCGATGTTGTCGTAGGTCCACTTCGCCGGCGGCACGCCGTTCGCCATTGCGGCGTTTTCGGCGGGCAGACCGAAAGCGTCCCAGCCCATCGGCTGAAGCACGTTGAAGCCCCGCATCCGATGGAAGCGGGTCATCACGTCGCCGATGGTATAGTTGCGCACGTGCCCCATATGCAGCTTGCCCGAAGGGTAGGGAAACATCGACAGGCAGTAGAACTTCGGGCGGCCGCCCTTTCCGGGCGGCTCCTCGGTCGCGCGAAACGCGCGGGTCCGCTCCCAGTGCTCCTGCGCTTCGCGCTCGACGATCTCGGGGTGGTACTGGGGCTGCATGAGCGGGTTCGGGAAAAGCTTGGATTATAGCCGTGCGGGTCGGCGGCGCGCCGCATCCGCCTCGCGTTCTATCAACGCAACGCAAACCGATTGGAGTGAATCGTGATGAGGCAGTGGTCGATAGTCGCGGCGCTCACGCTGAGCGCAGGCGCCGCGATGGCGCAGTCCGAGTCCAACTCGAAGCGGGCGCAGCCCGCGCCGCTCGCCATGGTCGAAGCGGTGCAGATGCCCGCCTGGGTGGAGCGCGGCGGAGCGAGCCATCCGCTCGCGCCGGGCATGGGGCTCCAGGACAACGACCGGGTGAAGACCGGGGCTCACTCGCGCCTGCTTCTCAGGACCGCAGACGGCAGCGCGGTGAAACTGGGCGAGAAAGGCTCGCTCTTCCTCGGCGCGATGCAGATGCGCGGCGACAAGGTTTTCGAGGCGACGCTGAAGGTGGCCGAAGGGGCGTTCCGCTACACCACCGAGGTGTTCTCGCAATTCCGCGGCAGGCGCGAGGTGAACATCAGCATCAAGACCGTGACCGCCGGCATACGCGGCACCGACCTGTGGGGCAAGTCGGCGCCGGACCGCGAGGTCGTCTGCCTGATCGAGGGCAAGATCGAGATCACCCCGCCGAACGACGCCCCGTTCACCATGGATCAGCGGCTGTCCTATTATGTCCGAGAAGGCGGGCTGTCGCGGCCGGTCGCGACGGTGATGCCGGACCAGCTGAGGGAATGGGCGGCGGAGACCGAAACCCAGGAGGGCCGGGGCGTTTCGACGCGCGGCGGCAAATGGAAAATCACGGCCGCCTCGGGGCTCACGTACCCGCGGGCATTCGATCTTTACAGGGATCTGCGCAACGCGGGATATCCGGCAGAGATGATTCCAGAAAAGGTCAAGGACAAGCGGGTGTACAACGTGCGGCTTTCCGATTTCACGACGAAGAAAGACGCCGAAGCCGTGGCGAACGCGCTCAAGCAGCACGCCCAGCTCGGGAGGCACGCGTACAAGGTCGGCACCTAAACCCTGATCCGACCGGCCGCGGGCAGGCGCTGAAGTAAAATGAGGCCTTTCGCGCCGGTCCGATGTCGCTCCTCGAAAACCTCAATCCCGAGCAGCTCGCCGCAGTCACTCTTCCCGATCAGTCGGCGCTGATCCTCGCCGGCGCCGGCTCGGGGAAGACACGCGTTCTCACCACCCGCATCGCCTGGCTGATCCAGACCGGGAATGTGAGCCCGAACGGCGTTCTCGCCGTTACCTTCACCAACAAGGCGGCACGTGAGATGCTCACGCGCATCTCGGCGATGCTGCCGATCAGCACCCGCGGCATGTGGGTCGGCACCTTTCACGGCCTGTGCAACCGCTTTCTGCGCGCGCACTACCGCGACGCCGGTCTGCCGCAGCTCTTTCAGATCCTCGACTCGCAAGACCAGCACGCGGCAGTCAAGCGCGTGCTAAAGGCGCTCAGCGTCGACGAGGACAGGTTCCCGGCGCGGGAGGCGCAGTATTTCATCAACGCCGCCAAAGAGGAGGGCAGGCGCGCGCGGGACGTCGAGGTCGGTGACGAAATCGCCCGCCGTTACGCCGAAATCTACGCCGCCTACGACGAGCAATGCCAGCGCGAGGGCGTGGTGGATTTCGCGGAATTGCTGCTGCGCACCTTCGAGCTCCTTTCCAGGAACGAGATCCTCCGCGAGCATTACCGGAACCGCTTCCGGCACATCCTGGTGGACGAATTCCAGGACACCAATCGCCTTCAGTACCGCTGGCTGAAGCTGCTCGCCGGGGCGAAAAACGTCGTGTTCGCCGTCGGCGATGACGATCAATCCATTTACCGGTTTCGCGGGGCGCACGTCGGCAACATGGCCGAATTCGAGCGCGATTTCCATGTCGAGAACGTCATACGCCTCGAGCAGAACTACCGCTCGCAAGGGCTCATCCTCGCCGCGGCCAACGCGCTCATCGCCCACAACAAGAAGCGCCTCGGCAAGAACCTGTGGACCTCCGCCGGGCACGGCGAGCCGGTGCGCATCTACCAGGCGCAAAGCGACGGCTACGAGGCGAGCTGGCTCACCGAGGAAGTGCAGGCCCTGAAGCGCGGCGGACTGCGTCTTGCCGATATCGGGGTGCTGTACCGCTCGAACGCGCAGTCGCGGGTGATCGAACATTCGCTTTTTTCCGCCGGCTTGCCGTATCGCGTGTACGGGGGCCTGCGTTTCTTCGAGCGCATGGAAATCAAGCACGCGCTCGCGTATCTGAGGCTTGCGGCCAATCCGGACGACGACGGGGCTTTCCTGCGGGTGGCCAATTTCCCGGCGCGCGGAATCGGCGCGCGCTCACTCGAAACCCTGCAGGACGCGGCGAAGGCCGGCGGCGCGAGCCTCTACAAGGCGGCCTCCGGCCTTTCCGGGAAAAGCGGCGCGGCGGTTGCCGCGTTTCTGCGCCTCGTCGAATCGCTCAAGGTGGAAACACAGCGGCTGCCTTTGCCCGAGACGGTGGAGATCATGCTCGAAAAGAGCGGGCTCGTCGCGCATTACAAGGCGGAAAGAGACGGTGCAGACCGCGTCGAGAATCTGAACGAGCTGGTGAACGCGGCCGCTGCTTTCGTGCACGAGGAAAAAGAACACGATCTTTCGGCCTTCCTGGCGCACGCCTCGCTCGAGTCGGGCGAGAACCAGGCGGCCGAGGGCACCGACGCGCTGCAGCTGATGACGGTGCACTCGGCCAAGGGCCTGGAGTTTCACGCGGTGTTCATCACCGGACTGGAAGAGGGCCTCTTTCCCCACGAGCAGAGCGTTCTCGAAGACGACGGCCTGGAAGAAGAACGCAGACTGATGTACGTCGCGATCACCCGGGCGCGGACGCGGCTCTACCTCTCTTTCGCCCAGACGCGCATGCTGCACGGGCAGACCCGCTACAACGTCGCCTCGCGTTTCCTGGACGAGCTCCCGGAGGAAGTGGTGAAACGCCTCACGCCCCGGATGGGGCGCGGGAAGTTCGATGAGGCGGCGTGGGCGCCCGCGCCGGCAAAAACTCACGCAGCCAAGGTGCCGGGCCACGGATTTCGCATCGGTCAGTCGGTGCTGCACCCGAAGTTCGGCCAGGGCGTGATCGTCAACGCGGAAGGGTCCGGTGCCGACGCACGCCTGCAGATCAACTTCGGCAAGCAGGGAATGAAATGGCTCGCGCTGGAGTACGCGAAGCTGCAACCGGCGTAGGCGCCCGCTGTTCTCGCTTCGCAGCACTTAATTACGTGTATTGTTTGTCTATCGCAGCACCTCCAAAAAAGAAGTGTTGCACTTGTAAGTTGAAAGGAAGATTTTCGTTTTTGCAGACACCCGTCTGGCGCGGCTTTCCGGGCGGTTTGTGTATGTTTACTGGAACACCTCGCTTTCTACCTCCCGCGATTGGCCGGGCCGGGACGGGGTTAGGATGAGAGGAAGTTTTCCCCTCCTTCCTTAAGAGGGGTGCCCGCGCAGCGGGCGGGGTGGTAAAGCGGCCCAGCCTGTCAGGTTTACCCGACTTAACCTGTCGAGAACGCGAGAGTAGGATGCGCCTTACATAAGCGCGGCGCGCCCGGGTGCGAGCTTCTTGGGCATGCAGCCTTGCATCTTTCCCAGGGAGCGGTCTGAATGCAGCTATCCGGCGGTCGATCCGAGAGCCTGTGCGTTGCGAACGGGGCGGACAGCGTCATCGTCTCCAACCGCGCGGCGAAGACAGCGGGCGCGCCACGATCGACGTGCTGCCCGAAGTGGTGGACGCGGTGCAAGGCAAGATCCTCGTGCTCGTGGACGGCGGCTTTCGCCGCGGCACCGACATCGCCAAGGCGCTCGCCATGGGCGCGAACGCCGTCGGCGTCGGCCGGCCGTATCTGTGGGGACTCGGCGCGTTCGGCGAGCCTGGCGTGGCGAAATTGCTCGAAATCCTGCGCACCGAAACGCGCGTCCCGATGACGCAATGTGGTGTGCGGAGACCGTACGCGTGCCGCGCAAGCGAGGCGCAGAAGTGGGAAAAACTCGTCAAGGCAAGCTAAGTGAAAGCAGAGTATTCATCTAATCCAGCTTCTCTAGGTACAAAGCTACTAATGGACCGAGAACATAATCCATTTCGACAAATTGGAGTTCTTAGGCAGGCGCTTGAGGACGCAAAAAGACCGATAGGTTTCTTGCTTGGCGCGGGTGCGTCTAGCGCTATCAAGGTGAAAGACGGGCAATCACTAATTCCTGACGTCGTCTCGATGACAACGAGGCTTGAAGAAAAAATGGCAAACTCTAAACACAAAGCCTGTTTTGGCCTCCTATCGAGTCAGTTGAAAAGTCAAAAAGCGAACGCCAACGTCGAAGACTATTTGACGTTTGTCCGAAATTTGTTGGAGGTCGTAGACAAGACTCCACTTAAGGACTTGGATCATGAAGGACTTACGTCGGTCGATTTGGAAATTACGGAATTTGTGAGAACGACAACTTCAGTTAACCTACCGGATGAAATAACGCCGTTTGATCAGTTAGCCGTCTGGGTGCGTAGTGCCTCACGTGGGCACCCCGTTGAAATATTCACGCTAAATTACGACCTCCTCGTCGAGCAAGCGTTTGAGAGGCGAAAGGTTCCCTTCTTTGATGGATTTATTGGTGCGCACGAGCCGTTTTTTGACACCTTCGCGATAGAGAGCGAGGTGAACCGGAAAGGGGACTCGGATCGAATACCGTCAAGGTGGGCGCGCCTTTGGAAGGTACACGGTTCGATAAATTGGTGGGCCAAGAAGGTCGGAGACAGCATAGACGTGATTCGGACTAGAGAAGGTGCTGGCCGAGCATGTCTGATTTTCCCATCACACCTCAAATATGACCAGGCGCGGCAGATGCCATACCTGGCGATGATGGAGCGGCTAAAGCAATTTTTGGCTCTTCCGTCTTCTGTACTAATTACCTGCGGGTACTCATTTAGGGATCGACACATCAATGCACTATTGGTGCAGGCGCTTTCAGGCCGCTCAGACGCAGTTACATTTGGCATGATGCGAGGCGGGGTTGAGAAATATGGAGACGTGATCCCTATTGCAGAATCCGTACCAAATCTCAATCTTCTGGCGCGTGACGGTGCCGTGGTGGGTGGGAAAAAAGGATCGTGGGGTCTTGCAGACAATTCTCCGATGTTGGCGTATGGCCTTGCGAAGGAAAGCAAGAAAGTAGATGGCGCAACGAAGGAAGTCTGGGTACTTACTCTAGGCGATTTTGTGGAGGCGGGGCGTATGCTTCACGATCTGACAGGTCGAGCCCCCATCGAAACGGCGGCCTAGAAAAAACGACAGGATATGTCGAAAGAATCCACACTCCTCGGTACCGTAGAAGCGGTCGCAGGATCAAAGGTTACCGTAGTCTTAGACGATGAGGCGGCGTTCGGATTGGCCTTTGTTAGCGGCGTTGGATACAGAGTGGGTCAAATCGGAAGTTTTGTTCGAATCCCTCTAGGTTATCAAGATCTTTTTGGAATTGTTGTAAGTGTTGGCTCAACTACGACCTCAGAGCTCCAGGAAGGCCTGCCGCGGGGGAGGCGTTCATTAACAATCGAATTGGCGGGCGAGAGTGATCGTGGTGGAGACTTTCGACGTGGAGTATCGCAGTTTCCGACGATTGGAGATCAAGTTCACATCGTTACTGAAGACGACCTGGTTCGAATATATGGACGTCCACAAGACGGAAGGTATGTGCGTATTGGGTCGGTCGCTAGTGCCGAGTCTATCCCAGCTCTTATTGAACTCAATAAACTTGTTACTCGCCATTGTGCAGTTATCGGATCAACTGGCGCTGGAAAGTCTACGACTGTAGCAACGATTATCGCCACAGTATCAGATCGGTCGCGCTATCCATCTGCGCGCATTCTTCTACTAGATATTCACGGAGAGTATCCGAGTGCATTTTCTGGTGTTGCTAGCATTTTTCGTGTCGATGCTAACGAGCAGGCAGGGGAAACGAAGCTGTATGTCCCATACTGGGCACTCAATTTCGACGAGATTGTTACAGTTGCGTTTGGTGACTTCGCCAACGATGCCGACCGCGGAATTATTCGACAGCGAATCGAAGATAGGAAAAGAAAGACATTTGAACAGGCAAAGTATGCCGGCGTGAGTGAAGAGAACCTCAACGTTGACACACCGATTCCCTTCAGCATTCACGATATGTGGCTTGAGTTACACAAGCTCGTCTATGCCACCTATACGGTTCAGGGAACAGCACAATCTGAAGACAACGTTGCCTACGAAGTCAACGGTAAGGGAAAGCCTATTGAAAGGGGCGATGCGCTCAAGGTGGTCGCTCCTCGGTACAGAGGTCACACACAAGCGGCTGGAGCATCAAAGATCTACCAGGCGGCTAACTCTCCCAACATTCGTCGCCAAGTCGACGGGTTGGCAAGCAAGCTGCGCGACCCTCGCTTTGATTTTCTATTTCGGCCTGGCGCATGGATGCCAGATCCTTCGGGCGCTGTGAAAGCTGATTTAGATAAGCTAATTGAAGGATGGTTAGGCGGGACAAATCCGATGGCAGTGTTGGATCTCTCTGGCATTCCTTCTTCCATACTCGAGGTGCTGGTTGGAGCTCTTCTCAGAATTATTTTCGACTGTTTATTTTGGGCGAGAAACGTGTCAGAGGGTGGTCGCCAACGTCCACTGCTAATCGTCATGGAGGAGGCTCATTTTTACCTGGGGCCCGGGACAAATAGTCGTGCTAGCCACGCAGCTGGAAGAATCGTAAAAGAAGGCCGTAAGTATGGAATCGGTGCGATGATTGTTAGTCAGCGCCCATCTGAGATTGACCCAACAATCCTGTCTCAGTGCGGAACAATAGTTGCACTTCGCCTAACAAATCCATCAGATAGGGGAATCGTTATGGGTTCGGTTTCGGACAATCTGGAGGGGCTGTTGGCGACTGTTCCAACGTTAAGAACAGGGGAAGCCATAGTAATCGGGGAAGCGGTACAGCTACCGATGCGGACGCTAGTTGCGGCGCCGCCGCCAAATCGAAGACCGGACAGTAAAGATCCAGTTGTCTTCACGTCGGACGAGCAGGAAGGAGGGTGGAATAGTAGGTTGCCTCCATCAGACTATGCGGATGTAATCACTCTATGGCGGCGTCAAGACTACAGATCGGAACGGCTATTGAAGGAAGAGAAAAAAAAGGGCAAATAGTATGGAAATGTTCGTGGTGAGCTCGAGTAATATTGCGCGGGTCGGGCATGACGTTCAAAGTCAAACTCTGCGAATCGAATTTCGCGATGGCGCAACATACGAATACTTTGATGTTCCCGAGCACATTTTTCAGGGTCTACTAAATCCTCCGGGCGGCAGTGTTGGTCAATTCTTTAATCAGAACGTAAAAGGCCATTACCGTTATTCCCGACTCTGAGGTACATGGGAACTCGACTAGTTCTTTCTTCGCCGTAGCAAGTCAAGTCTGTGGTGGAACGTGGTCATCTAGAGGGAAGGTGGTGTGGACCTAATTGAAGAACTATCTCGGCAAAGGCAGTTGTACGCGCGTTGCCCACGTTGTGATTGTGAGTTTCGTTTAAGCGAGGCCCGTCTGTTTGATGCTACGAAAAAACTTCCGAGTTACGCGATTGAACACTTAAATGAGCAGCGGGACGGTCTCAGGGAAGGGCGTCGAGAGCTTGCGAAACGAAAGCAACAAGCAGCATCGCGGCCCCGAATTGCTGCTGAGTCCATCGGAATCGGGAAGATTGTAGAAAAGATTGCGCCTTCCCTTCGTGGATTTCCCGTCGCATCAGCAGATTGTAGGTCATTGCTAGAGCCAATCGATTACATTGTATTTCGAGGGCTATCGACGGTGGGCCGCGTTGAGGCGATCTACTTCGTAGATGTGAAGACCGGGCAAGCGCGCTTGAGCAAGACTCAGAAGCAAGTACGAAAACTCGTAGAGGGTGGCAAGGTTCGGCTACTGATAACTGACCACCGGGATACGGAGGCGAGATGAGTCTTGTCACGACATTTCAAGCTATGAGGGAGCTTTACGGGTTCTGTCCATGTTGCGGCGAGCCGTTCCGGCTGAGCGAGACATCACTCTTTTTTCGCTCTAGACCGCCGTTAACAGAATTCGATCGAGTTGAAGCTGCACGCGACAGGCTTGAGGGACAAATCGAGAACTTTGAGGAGAGGGAGGAGGAGATAAGACAAACTGCACGAGAAAAAGGGCAACGTGCCGCTCACCGGCGCGTTCGTTCAATTGTACCCTTGTTAAGAGACATGAAAATTGAACCATCTGACGTAAAGGTTTTGTTTCATCCAGTGGAGTATGTCGTGTTTCATGGGCTCAACGATGAGAATTGCTCTGCAATTGATTTTGTTGATCATCCGCCGGAATCTCAAAATCAGGAGCGAGTATTAAGGTCCATCTCGGATTCACTCAAAGCAGGTAACGTTGAGTGGCAGACGTTCAGAGTTAGCGACGAAGGTACCGTCGCCTTGGAGAAAAAATAGGACGGTGCTGCGGCGCCTACGCTTGGCCCTCTCCCGTAACTTTTCTTCAGGGTGAGATCTATCTAGCTTTTAGCGGTTCTTACCCTGGTACCGGCAGTTTAGGTGCAAGATTACCAAATGGACCACGACACCCTGGACCGCTTTCGCCAGACCCACCCTGCGTGGCGGCTGCTCGCAGCAGATCATGCGCCGCTGATCCTGAGTTTTTTTGAACTCGTGTTCATTCGGCCGAACCGCCGTGCGATTCCCGCACCAGAGCTGACCTCACAGTTGGACGCCTATCTGGCGCAATTGAGCGAAGCACACGGGGCTGAGAGATATCCAAAGAGTGCGCGCCAGTACCTTGAGGACTGGGCAGCACCTGACCGGGGATTTCTGCGCAAGTATTATCCTAGGGCTGGCGAGGAGGCGGAATTCGACCTAACGCCGGCGGCGGAAAAGGCCGTGGAATGGATTCAGGGCCTCACACCGCACCAGTTCGTCGGCACCGAATCGCGCTTGTTGACGCTGTTTCAACTACTGCGCGATCTGGCAGTCGGTGCACAGTCCGATCCGGCGGCGCGGGCCCAGGAACTGGAGCGTCGCAAGGCCGAACTGGAGCGCGAAATTGAGCGCGTGCGCAGCGGTCAGGCGGGCCCGATGGGCGCCACCCAGGTCAAAGAGCGTTACTTCCAGATCGAGGACACCGCGCGCCGTTTACTGGGCGACTTCCGTCAGGCAGAGGAGAATTTCCGCAGCTTGGACGCGCAGACGCGCGAGCGCATTGCGACCAGCGTACAACCCAAAGGCTTGTTGCTTGACCAGATTTTCGGGGAAACCGACCACATTCGGAAGTCCGACCAAGGCAAAAGTTTTGACGCTTTCTGGGAGTTCCTGATGTCGCCTACACGCCAGGACGAGCTGCAGTCCTGGTTGCACGCGATGCACGAACTCCCTGTGGTGCGAGAGCTTTCCACCGAGGACTTCGTGCGCAACATTCCGTTCCTGCTGCTCGACGCCGGCGAAAAAGTGCACGGTACCGTCGCACAACTGGTAGAGCAACTAAGGCGGTTCGTAGACGATCAGGCGCACCTCGAAAATCGCCGTATCCTGGACCTGATCAGGGAAATCGAAATCCATGCAATCAAGCTAAGATCCCAACTGCCGCAGGCTTCCGCATTTGCAACTATCGACGACTTGGCGCCACATTTCGCGCTGCCGATGTGCCGTGCCCTATTTCGCCCGCCGAGAAATCCGGTCCTCGACCTTGGGGTGGTGGAAGAGGGAGGGGCCGAGCTGGATCTGGCGGCGTTGTTTTCACAGACGCACGTGGACGAACAGCTCTTGCGCGACCGCATCAGGGAATTGCTGCGCGGCCGGTCGCAGATCACGCTGGCGGAAATTGCTGCCGCCCATCCACCTGAGCACGGCTTAGCCGAGGTTGTGGCCTACCTCAAGATCGCCGCGAGCGACGTCGCGGTGGTGGATGAGTCCGTGACCGAGGTACTCGTCATTCCGCCCCGAGGCGCGACACCCGAAAAGCGCATACGGATGCCACGCGTGATCTTTGCAGGGTGACCGCGATGGATACGTCGCAACGTTCGCAGCTACCGGCAATCCTGATCAACCTGCTGAAAGGCGTCATATACCAGGAACTGACGCCGGAACTGTGGCGCGATCTTTTGACCTTGCAGGGTGCGGCGCGTGACCATCTACGGTTGTTGGCTATGGAGCTGGTTATAGATGAAGCCGAAGGGTACGCGTTTTTGCGACAGGTCGAAACAGACGCAGCCGACGCGGATAATGCTGTACCGCGCCTAATAGTGCGGCGTCCGCTCAGTTACCCGGTGAGCTTACTTCTGGTGCTATTGCGCAAGCGACTCGCGCAGCACGATGCGCAGGGCGGCGAAACGCGCTTGGTCCTGTCGCGCGAGCAGATGGCAGATATGATGCGGACTTTCCTCCCATCGGGTACCAATGAAGCAAAGCTTATGGATCAGATCGAGCGTCACATCGCCAAGGCAGAAGAGTTTGGTTTTCTGCATCGCCTGAAGGAAGAAGAAGAGGTTTATGAGGTGCGCCGTGTCTTGCGCGCCTTTGTTAACGCCGATTGGCTGGCGGAATTCGAAGCGGTCTACCGGGAACATGCCCAACGGCTCGACTGAGCGGCCGCGGCCCGACTTCCGGCTCGCGCGTTTCGAAGTGCTCAACTGGGGCACTTTCGATGGCCGTGTCTGGAAGATCGAGCCGAACGGCGAGAACGCACTTCTGACTGGTGATATCGGTTCGGGCAAGTCCACGTTGGTGGACGCGCTGACCACACTGCTGGTGCCGCCGCGCAAAATCACCTACAACAAGGCGGCCGGCGCCGAGGCACGCGAGCGCTCGTTGTATTCCTACGTGCGGGGTGAGTACCGCAGCATTTCGAACGAATTGACGGGCGGCGCCCAGGCGCAAGCCTTGCGTGGAGAGAACAGCTACAGCGTTATTTTGGGTGTGTTCGCGGACCGTGGCTTGGACCGCAGCGTCACGGTAGCCCAAGTGTTTTGGCTCCGTGATGGTGAACGCAACCCGTCGCGGTTCTACATCGTCGCTGATGGGGCATTGGCTATCGCCGAGCATTTCTCGGAGTTTGGTACGGATATCCAGAACCTGCGCAAGCGGCTCCGCGCTGATCGCCGTGTGACGCCCTTCGACAGTTTCGAGGAATACGGCGCGCGGCTGCGGCACGAACTGGGTATTCCTCACCCGCAGGCGTTGGATTTGTTCTATCAGACGGTCTCAATGAAATCGGTGGGTAACCTCACTGATTTCGTACGTCGCCACATGCTGGAGGCGGATGATACTGGCGAGCGCATTCGCGCACTGCTTAGCAATTTCGAGAATCTGAACCACGCGCACGAGGCGGTGGTACGGGCACGCGATCAAGTCGAGCGATTGACGCCGCTGGTCGTTGACGGCGACCGCCTCGAAGCGCAGGAAACGGAGACTGGTGCGTTGCGGCGCGCACGCGATGCGTTGGCTGCCTGGTTCGCTGGACATCGCGCACGACTACTTGCACATAAGATCGAGGAATTGGAGTTCGACAAGCGCAAACTGGAACAGCGCCTTGAACGGGACAAGACGCGCCTCAATGAATTGTCCCTTCAGCGTACCGATCTGAGGGCTGCGATTGAGCTCCAAGGCGGCGGACGCATTCGCGAGATTGAAGCAGACGTTCAGCGAAAGCAGGCGGAACGGGAACGTCAGAAGAAAGATGAGGAGGACTATCGACGCTTGTGCGGCGCACTAGGACTTAAGCCAGGTGCAACGTTGGAGGCTTTTCTTGCCTCCGCGCGCGCCGCCGAATTGCGCCGCAAGGAGGTCGAGACAGAGAAACAGCGTGTGGATCACCTTGCGATTGACAAGGCGGTCGAATTCAGGGAGGGCGAGAGCCGCGAAAAGGCACTTTCGGACGAAATCCAGTCCTTGAAGAGCCGGAAGAGCAACATCCCAGCAGACAGCATCCGCATCCGGCACGCGCTTGCGGAGACGCTAAACGTAGACCCTGAGGAGTTGCCCTTTGCTGGTGAACTGCTGCAAGTGCGCCCCGACGAGGCTATCTGGGAAGGGGCGATCGAGCGTCTACTGCACGGGTTTGCTTTGAGCCTATTAGTGCCGGACGCGCTATACGCGCAGGTCAGCCACTACGTGGACCGCACCCATCTGCATGGCCGACTCGTTTATCTGCGCGTCCGGGACGAAGCGCTACGACCGTCAGCGCGATCGACTTCGCCGCAGTCGGTGGTGCGCAAGCTTGCTATCAAGCTCGACAGCACTTTCTATGCCTTTCTTGAACGCGAGTTAGCCGAGCAATTCGACTATACTTGCTGTGACAGTCTGGAAGAGTTTCGGCGGCTGCCGCGTGCCATCACGCGCAACGGCCTTATCAAGACGCATGATCGCCGTCACGAGAAGGACGATCGCCATCGGCTTGATGAGCGCTCGCGCTACGTATTGGGCTGGGATAACCTGGCGAAGCTAAAAGCCTTGCAGACTGAACACGATGAAATTCGTCAACGCTTGCTCGTCACAACTGGGGAGCGCGAGCAGCTCAAGAAGCAGAGCGAGACCTGTGAACAGCAGTTGCGGGCTGCCGATCGCCTGCTGGAGCTGAAGGACTACGCGCGCATTGACTGGCGCAGCACAGCAGCCGCGATAGAGAAGCTCGAAGACGAAAAACGGGCGCTGGAAGCATCCAACGACCAGCTCCGCACGTTGCGCGAGCAGTTAGGAAGGTTGGATCGGGATTACGCAACCGTGGACCAGCAGAAGGAGAGCACGAACCGCGAGCTGGGTGTGGTGCTCGACCGGTTGGGGCAGTCGCAACAGGAGCGTAGCGACGCGCTCGAGGAAAACGCCGCTTTACCGGAGACCGAGAAAACTACAAGCTTTCCATTATTGGAGGAGCGGAAGCTGCAGGTGCTTGGCGAGCAGGCATTGGAGTTGCGAGTGCTGGAGAGTCAGCAGCGGCGAATGCGCGAAGCTCTGCAGATGAAAATAGACGCCGACGACAAGGTCGCCGCGCGTTTACGCGAGAAGATCGTCGAGCATATGCAGTTATACAAGACTAGTTATCCGGCCGAGTCCGTTGAGATGGACGCACGAACCGAGGCATTGCCGGAGTATCGGCGGAAGTTGCAGGTGCTGCGCAACGACGACCTGCCCCGCTTTGCAGCGCGCTTCAAGGAACTGCTCAACAAGGAGACCATCAACAGCATGGCGGCTTTCCAGGCGCACCTGCAAAAACGCCGGCACGAGATTGAAGAGAAAATCCGCATCATCAACACGTCGCTTGCAAGCATCGAATACGATCGCAACCAGGGCACCTACATAGAGCTGGTGAGTATTACTTCACTTGATGCGGACGTGCGGGATTTTCAAACCGATCTTCGCACCTGCATCAGCGGTGGCGATGAAAACGGCGAGTTTTATACCGAGCAAAAGTTCCTTCAGGTCAAAGCGCTGGTCGAGCGGTTCGCCGGACGCGAAGGGCAGGCCGATCTTGATGACCGCTGGGCAGCCAAGGTGACCGATGTACGCAATTGGTTTGAATTCGGCGCAAAAGAGCGCTGGCGCGCGGACGGCACCGAGCGCGAATTCTATCGCGACTCCTCCGGCAAATCCGGCGGTCAAAAAGAAAAGCTTGCTTACACAATCCTCGCAGCGGCGCTGGCCTACCAGTTCGGGCTGGACGACACAAGTGCCCGTAAGCGACGTTTTCGTTTCGTAGTGATAGACGAGGCATTCGGCCGCGGATCGGATGAAAGCACGCGCTACGGCCTGGAGTTGTTCAAAAAGCTTGACCTTCAACTCTTGATCGTCACGCCGTTGCAAAAAATAGCAGTCATCGAGGATTACATCGCGGCCGTTCACTTCGTGCACAACGAGGGCGGAGAGAATTCGATGGTGCAAAACCTGACGATCGAGGAATACCGGATGCGCAGGCAGGAGTTTCTCGCGGCTGCTTCTGCATGATTTCGCAGGAACAGATCCGAGCCCGAGCGCAGAAGCTCTGGGCAAGCGGGCAGGCGCTGCGCGCATGGCTCAAGACTGAGTCGCTTTTTCCCTATCCGATTCCGTTCCGCAAGCCTTCAGCGCAGGAGTGGCTGGACCGCTATGCTGAAATACGCGCCCAAGTCGAGCAGTTGGAGGCTGCGAGCAAGGTAAGGCGCGGCGCTGGCTATACCGTTGTGTTCAAGGACATCGCACATCAGAAGCTCGGGCGCCTGCGTGTGCCCGAGCGCATCGTGTTCGAAGCTGTCGAGGATGTTGCAGTCTACATAGGGGAAAGCGCTGCACTCGAACGCTTCAAGGAACTCGCGGGGATGCTTCGCATGCGGGAGCCCCGCTTGTTGAATTGGCTAGTTGAGCAGCCGCTATCCGCGCTGGAACATGAACCGGCCTTGCCGCGCTTGCTGACAGTGGCCGCGTATCTTCAGACGCATCCCAGGCCGATGCGCTATACCCGCGAGCTCGGCATCCCCGGCGTGGACAGCAAATTTATCGAAGAGCACCAGGCATTGTTGTACGATTGGCTCGATCGTTTGCTCCCGATAGAAGCTCTGGACGTTTCGGTGCGCGGACTATCTGACCACGGCTTCGAACGGCGCTTTGGGCTGCGCTACGAGGAACCGCTGATCCGTTTCCGGTGGCTCGACCGACGATTGGCCTTGGCGGGCGGTATTACAGATGCCACGGTGCCAATATCGCAGTTCATCGCTTATGCGCCATCCTGCGCGCGAGTTTTTGTGACGGAAAACAAGACCAGTTTCCTGACCTTGCCTGAGTGCGACGGGAGTCTAGCTGTTTTCGGCGGGGGCTACGCAATAGACAACCTAGGGAACGTACCCTGGTTGACGGACAAGCTGCATTACTGGGGCGATATTGATACCCACGGTTTTGCGATCCTGAACCGGCTACGCGGCTATTGGCCGCATGCACGTTCGTTTCTGATGGATCGAGATACGCTCTTGGGCCACTGCAAATTGTGGAGCGAGGAGCCGCAAGAATGCCGATGCCTACACGACTTAATTGAACTCCATGCTGATGAACGCGGACTCTATGACGATTTGCGTTGCGACAGACTTGGTGTGCGCGTGCGATTGGAACAAGAACGGATTGAATATGACCGTGTGCTTGAGGCAGTGGCGATAGTCGGCCGTTAATAAGGAAGGGACTATAAATTCAAGCGCATAGCAGTCGCGTCGAACCTTCACACTGATTTTCTCGTGTATTGGCCTAAGACTTTCCGAGTGCTTGCTCGCGCCCAACAACGGACGTTGCGACTTAGGTTTCGTTGTTCCCGATTACTTGCGGGCTTGAGAGTCCTGAAACAAGGACAGCTGGCTCGCCCCGACCAGCACCGCCTGTTCCACCGCGCGCTTGGCTTCGTCGAGCGTGGCGGCTTCGCCGGAATGATCGCCCGCCTGCCAGCGGTAGATCCCGTCCCATTCCTTCTTCGGGCCGAGCTTGACGAGCCCGAGCCGCTCGTTGCCGAGCCAGTAGCCGTGGGACAGGTAGCCGCGTTCCCAGAAGGCCTGCTTCCTCGAGCGCTTCGGCATCCGCTTCTCCCCAGCGCGCATTCTACTCACGCGCGGGGGTTGCGGGGGAGAGGGTCACGGGCCCTCTACCACAGCGCGCCGATCGAAATCAGCCAGTAGCGGGCGAAACGCCCCGCCGCCTGAAAGAGCATGATCGAAAGCCAGTTGAGCTTGAGCCAGCCCGCGGCGACGCAAAGCGCGTCGCCGACGAAGGGCAGCCACGCAAATACGAGAAGGGGCGCGCCGTAACGCCGCAAGCGATCGAGATGCATGAACGGCTTCCTCGAGCCGATGTAGCGTCCGATCAGGTACGAGGTCATGCCGCCGAGCGTGTTGCCGAGGGTCGCGACCGCGAGCGCGGACCAGAGCAGCTCGCCGTGCATTCTCAGCACCGCGAAGAGCATCGCTTCCGAGCTCAAGGGAATGAGCGTCGCTGCGAGAAATGTCGCAGCCAACAGGGACGCGAGGCTTGCCCCGGGTGAAAGAAGGCTTTCCACGCGGAGAGCATAGCAGCCTCTGGCTTAGGGAATATAAAAGGGGGTGTGCCCTCTTTTCGACAATCTCATAGAGGGAAATTTCCGTCTCGTGTACAGTATCGAAAGCTCCCCCGAAGGGGTCGGTTGAGGACCCCCTTTTGGGGGGGTATGAAAAACAGCGTGAAAAACGACTATCTGGAACGGATTCTGCGGGCGCGCGTGTACGACGTGGCGGTGGAAACGCCGCTCGAAGTCGCGCCCAATCTCTCGGCGCGGCTCGGCAACCGGGTGCTTTTGAAGCGCGAGGACATGCAGCCGGTGTTCTCCTTCAAGTGCCGCGGCGCCTACAACAAGATGGCGAATCTGTCCGCTGCGGCGCTCGCCCGCGGAGTCATCGCCTCTTCGGCCGGCAATCACGCTCAAGGCGTGGCGCTGGCCGCGCAGAAGCTCGGCTGCGCGGCGGTGATCGTAATGCCGTCCACCACCCCCAAGATCAAGGTCGACGCGGTCAAGGCCCGCGGGGCGGAAGTGCACTT
>WNGP01007303.1_pt1 | contig 17027 bp, 23 predicted proteins | sample 5407671 | NCBI WGS metagenome assembly WNGP01 (sample SAMN13153381, study PRJNA577476) | soil metagenome | isolation source: 40 cm soil or saprolite under Garry oak tree replicate 2 | place: USA:California | collected 2016-06-15 | reverse complement strand
GAGTCCCTGCCGGATGCGTCGCGCGAGCTCGCGGGTGTAGATGGCGGGCTCCGCCTGCTCCTGCTGGAGCACATCCTGGGTGTACTGGTAGAGCTGGAGCGCCTCCTGCCGCCTCTCTTGCTCCACCAGCAGGATCATCAGGCGGCACAAGGCGTCCTCGTCGGCCGGGTCCTCCTCCAGCGCGGCGAAGAGCAGCTCCTCGGCCAGGCTCACCCGCTCGTCTTTGCGGTAGAGGTCGGCCAGCTTGAAGAGCACGCGGTGCCGCGCGCCGTTGATCGTGTACCTTCGTGGCTGCGCCCATGCAGCATACAGGTCGTCCTCGAGAAACTCGCCCCTGAGGAGGGCATGCGCCTCCTCCAGCAGGGGGAGCGGGTTCTGCCCCTGGCACTCCGCCCGCAGCGCCTGCGACACAAGTGAGAGCAACGCGTCGGCGTCGACCCACAGGCGCTGCTGGCCGGCCAGTTTGAAGATCGTCTCCCCGCCGCTGCGCAGGGTGAGCAGTAGGCTTCCCACCTCGCCCGTGCGCAGGATGTGCCGGCGGAGGACGGACGCCGCCGAGTCGAGCGCGTGAGCGGCGTTGATCGTCTCATGGTCGGGCCAGATGGCCTCGATGAGTTCATCGCGCGCTGCCCGGCGGTTCGCCCGGCACAAGAGCACCTTCAGCAGGGCCACCGCCGGTCCCCGATTGCTCCACTCGCTCCGAGCCACGCGCGCGTAACACGGCGGCTCGTCCTGTGGCTGCGAGGGAGTACGAACCAGCCGCTCGAGGGCGAATTCCCCCAGCGTGGTGATCCGCATCAGCGGAGGCTCTGTATGGTCGTGCTCAGCTCTGCTGTACATCACCTGTATACCTCCTCTCCCACGCGCCTTGCCTCGACCTGCAAGGCGCGTGCAGCACCCGCCAGTGAGACCCTGACCGGCAGGCACAGGCTATTCTCTCCCCGTCCGCCGATTATAGCACAAGCTCCCGTGGGCTGAACGAGAAAGCCGTGATTCTTCGTGAGCTGTTCGTGAAGCGAAGCTCCTGCTCTCGTTCCCCGCCCGTCTGTGCTCCCTCCCCATCTCTGGCTTATTCTTTCCGGCCTGCCGAAGAGTGGAAAGGAACCTTCTACGCACATCACTTCACCGGTCACGGAGAGTGCGCGTATCCCCTCCTGGCCAAAGGCCGTGAGGGCGTCGTGAGTAGGCGTGTGCGTCTGGTGAACGCCGATGAGGAGCGCATGAGGGAAGCATGCTATGGTAGGTGTGGAGACCGGGAATGGCGGCGGGAGCAAAAAGAGTCTTGAACGGCATGGAACTCAGATCACCGTCACGGGTGGCGAGACATTCTCTCCACAAGAAGAACTGGTCCGGGATTTGATCGCCATTGTGACCGTGTTCTCAGCGCGGCTTCCTGGCCTGCGTTCCCACAAAAACCTGATTCGAGCAGGGGCTCTGGGAAAGGAAATCAAGGATGATCAAGGCACACAAGATCAGACTCCAGCCCACGCCTGAGCAAGCCAGCTACTTTGCCAAAGCCGCAGGGACCGCACGATTTGTGTGGAATTGGGCGTTGGCTGAGTGGAATCGGCAATATGAAGCCGGCGAGAAGTCCACCGCACTGGGTCTCAAGAAGCAATTCAATGAGATCAGGCGGGAACACTTTCCCTGGACCTGGAATGTGACGAAGAATGCTTCTGATCAGCCGATTCTGGACCTGGGCAAAGCGTTTACGGCGTTTTTTGAGGGCCGTGCCCGCCGCCCACGCTTTAAAAGCAAGAAGCGAAGTAAACCGTGATGGGCGCACGGATCACCAAAACGGCGGACTGGTGGTTTGTGTCCATCCAGGTCGAAATCCCTGATGCGGTTCGGGTGAACAAACCCGAAGCTTGCGGCATCGATGTGGGACTGAACCGACTGGCCACCTTGAGTACGGGAGAGGGAGTCGAGAACCAAGCCTTCCTCAAAACGGCCCTCAAGAAACTTCGTCAGGCGAACAAACGACTGCATCGCAGAAAGCTTGGATCAAACAATCGGGAGAAAGCCCGCAAACAGGTGGCCCGCCTGCACTACCGCATCACCTGTATGCGCGATGATATGCTCCACAAGCTGACCACTAGGCTCGCCACCTGTTACGGGATCATTGGCATTGAAGACCTCAACCTCAAAGGGCTGCTCAAGAATCGGCGCTTGTCGCGCGCGTTCTCAGATGCCGCCCTTGGCAAGCTGTTGAACCTGCTCGAGGTGAAGGTGGAGCAGAGCGGTGGGCAGATCATCAAGGTGGGGCGCTTCTTTCCTTCGAGTAAGACCTGCCATTGACGTTAACTTGGCTGTGGACGCGGGGTAAGACCGAAAATGCGCCTGTCGCATTGAGGCTCCTACGGATGAATCAGCAACAACGAAAGATGCAGTAGAGCTATGCTCGCATACGTTTTACTCCATTAATCGGAGCAGCTGAGAAGGAGGGAAGAGCTTGCAGCGGCAACTGCGGATCATGGTGCTGGACGCCTCACCGACCTCGCGCAAGATCCTCGAGGTCATCCTCCGTCGCGAGGGCCATCAGGTCGCGTGTTTCGATGATCCGCTGGCGGCGCTGCGCTTTCTCTGTCGGCAGGGCCCTGCCGACCTGCTCTTCCTCGGCCTGGATCTCCCTAAGATGGATGGCTTCGAGGTGCTGAGGCGCCTGAGAGACAAGCCGCGTTTCCGCTCGATGGCTTTCGTCGCCCTCCTTGATGAGCACGACGGAGTCCTGGTCCGCTTGAAAGCCCGCCTGGCGGGTGCGCAGCAGGTCGTGACGAAGCCGCTTGTGCGTCAGCAGATCTCCGCCCTGGTGTCCGAATATCCGTGGAGGAGGGCTTCTGACCAAGGAGCAGACCAACGCACAAGGGGCCCAGCCCGGGATGACGGTGGGGCGGCTTCCTGCCTGGGAAGGGGATGGCAAACGGTTGACAGTATCGAGGGTTTGTAGCGCCAGAACAAGGCTTGACGATTGCCTATACCAGGGTAGCAGGCCAGGCCCAAAAACCTGACCTGGCTCATCAGATCAAGGCGCTTGAAACCTACTGCCAGCAGCAAGGCACCCGGGTCGATGAGTGGATGTCAGATATCGCTAGTGGGCTCAACTACAAGCGCAAGCAGTTTAACCAGCGTATGGAAATGATTGAACTCGGTCAGTTAAGACGCCTTCTCATTGCCCACCGTGATCGGTTGGTACGCTTTGGCTATGACTACTTTGAAGCCTTCTGTGAGCGACACCATACTGAACTGGTGGTAATCAACGGTGAGGCCATGTCACCTGAGCAAGAGTTCGTTCGGGACTTGATAGCCATCGTTACCGTTTTCTCGGCTCGATGGCACGGCTTGCGCTCCTATCGGAAAGTGTTCAAAGACGCCGCGTTGCGAAAGGTGAGCGGGTCAAGATGAAAGACCTCAAGCGCGAGTACAACCAAATCAAGGGTGAGCAATTTCCCTGGGTCTACGAAGTGACGAAATGCGCTCCAGAGCAGGCATTTGCTGATCTTGGGCAAGCCTTCGCCAACTACTGGCGCATGAAAGAGGAAGCAACCCAGCCCAAGCTCAAACATCCACGGAAGGATGGCGAAGAGGCAGGCTTCCCGCACTTCAAAAGCAAAAAGCATGATCGATTGAGCTTCTACCTTGCCAACGATAAGTTCTCGGTCGATGGGCATACGCTCCACGTTCCAAAGTTGGGCGCTGTCAACATGACTGAAGCGCTCCGGTTTCAAGGCAAGATCATGAGTGCCACTATTTCCTATCGGGCGGGCTGGTGGTTCGTTGCTATCGCGGTTGAGGTGGAATGTGAGATGCCACCTCATCACGGCGGAACTGTTGGGATAGACCTGGGCATTAAGACGCTGGCAACCTTAAGCGACGGTGAGAAGTTTGAGAACCAAAAACACTATCGTGCGCTTATTGGCCTGGAAAACCTCAACGTGAAAGGCATGCTGGCTAACCATTGCTTAGCGCAAGCAGTAAGCGATGCCAGTTTCTTTGAGGTCAAGCGTCAGCTTTTCTACAAGTCTGAGCAGTACGGCAGCTCTGTGCAACTGGTCGACCGATGGTTTCCCTCATCGAAGACCTGTCACTCCTGTGGCTGGGTCAAGGAAGATTTAACGCTTGCCGACCGTGTCTGGGTGTGCGCACAGTGCGGTACCGTTCATGACCGCGATTTGAACGCCGCCATCATGGTCGAAAGTGAAGCTCTCCGGAAGGTTCCGGACGTTCCGGCAGTGGCTTCGCCGGAACGTAAAATCGCCTGTGGAGCGGAACGCTCTGGCCCAGCAATGGGTGAAACGGTCTGCGGTGAAGCAGGTACGACGATGCTGTAAACACGTTTTACTACATTTGAGAAAGCAGCGAGCGTGATGCGACGGCCAGGGTACACACCATCTGAACTCCCATTGTGGGCGGTCGAGCGCATCCCCTGGTTGCGCAGGCGGCTCCTCTCCTGGTTCAAGCAGAGCGGCCGGCCCTTCCCCTGGCGCGACCCAGAGAGGACACCCTACGAGGTGGTTGTCGCGGAAATCCTGTTGCAGAGGACGACCGCGGTCGGGGTTGCGCGGGTCTACGCCGGGTTCGTCGAGCGCTATCCCTCTTGGGACGCTCTCGCGCAAGCGCCATTGGAGGGGCTCGAGAACGCGATCAGACCCCTCGGGCTCTGGCGGCAAAAGGGGCTGGCGTTCAAGCACCTCGCGCAGTCGATCGAGGAATATGGGGGGCTCGTTCCCCGCACGCGCGCGGAGTTGGAGCGCCTGCCGGGGATCGGCCCCTACACAGCGAGCGCGGTCCTGGCCATCGTGTACGGGCGAGCCGAACCGCTCCTTGATGTGAACATGGCCAGGTGCCTTTGGCGGTTCTTTGGATCACTTGAGCCGACGACGGAGGGGCCCAGACGTTCGCTGCACGCGCTCGCTCTTCGTCTGGTGAGCGGCAAGCGCAGTCTCGAGGTCAACTGGGCCGTGCTCGATTTCGGGGCGCTCGTGTGCCAGGCCAGGCGACCGCGCTGCCAGGAGTGCCCGCTGCGAACCAGGTGCCAGTACGCCGGGTCGCGGCGGCCGCGACCTACTCCCACTTCAAATGTCCTTTCAGGCTCACGAAGCGCTGGTGGCCGATGATGATGTGGTCGACCAGCTCGATGTCGAGAATGCGGCCGGCCTCCACCAGCTGCAAGGTCGCTTCGATGTCCTCCGGTGACGGAGTCGGGTCGCCGCTGGGGTGGTTGTGGCAGAGGATGAGGCCCGGGCAGTTGCGGATGATGGCCGGCCGGAAGACCTCGGCGGCGCGCAGGGCCGTGCTGTTGGCGGTGCCCTGGTAGAGGTTGGACTTCTCGACCAGCTGGCCCTTGCCGTCCAGGAGCAGGATGCGCATCTGCTCGGTGTCCAGGTAGGCCAGGTCCAGCATCACCAGGTTGGCCGCGTCCGCGGGGGTGCTGATCTTGTAGCGGGCGTCCACGTGCAGCGTGCCCAGCCTGCGCCCGATCTCCAGGGCCGCCTTGACCTGCGCCGACTTGGCCTCGCCCATGCCGTGCTCGGCGCACAGCTCGCGGAAGTCCGCGCGCACCAAGCCGGGGAGCCCCCCGTACCTGGTGAGCAGCTTGTTGGCCAGTTCGAGGGCGTTATCGCCGCGGGTGCCGGTGCGCAGGATGATGGCCAGCAGCTCGGCCAGCGAGAGCGCCTGGGGGCCGAAGTGCTGGAGCCGTTCGCGCGGGCGCTCATGGCTGGGCATTTCGCGCACCGTCGCGTGGTAGTCCAGTTTCGTGTGTTTGTACGTGTCGGCGTTCGTTTCGAGGGGGAGCATGCTGTTGTCTTCCTCCTTCGCGTCGTAATGGGTCTCCCTCCTCACATTCCGCACGTGGCTGGCAAAAGGGGAAATGGGGCCTGTTTCCTTGCCGCAAACGGCGGCGGCAAGGAAGTGAGAACCGCCTTTACCCGGCTCGGGACCGCTGAGCATCGGCTGCGGCTGTGCTTTTCCCCAACCCAACCCCAGATTTTGGGTAGAACCACAAAACCTTGCGCCCAAAACAAGGACTCTCCATGATCACACCTGGCTTCAGGCCAGTGGCATCCTGGCTCGCTTTGGTGTATAGTAAGCCCAATCTATCTCTAAAACTAATAATCCGGGAGGCAAAGATGGAAGCAGAAGACATAGAGCGTTACCTTGCTGAGCTGGGAGCCGAACTAAAAAACCGAGGACTCAAGAAGCGGGTTCGCGTTCTTCTGATAGGAGGCGCATACATGCTCCTATTCGCCAATGCACCCCGTTCCACCAAAGACATCGACATCTTCTGGCTCGACGAAGATGGATTTCAACGAGCGTATGCTCCACTGCGTGAGAGCGTCCAGGTGATCAAACAAAAACACGACCTCGATGCTGACTGGTTGAACTATCTTGCTCAGATGCTTCTGTACGATGAAGTGGTCGTGCCTGATGGCAAGCTGTGGAAACGATTTGGACCGTTTCATGTCTGCGTCCCAGAAGTCGAGTACATCCTGGCCCTCAAAATCACCGCGGGACGCCAGAAAGACCTGGAGGATTGTGCTATACTACTACCGAAAACAAAGATCCGGACACGCCAACAGGCTCAACAGCTCTTGGATCGGTATATCTCACCAGGTGGCCAGCAGAGGAATGCGCGATGCGTATCGACAACGCGCTAAACCAACTCTTTGGGAGAGAAGCCTGACTATGAAATTTGAAACCCTGCGTCTCATGGCACAAGATTACGCTGAACGGCACAAAGAACCGCCGCCGCTGCCTACCACGGTCGATACGATGGCGTGCGCCTACCAACGGATCTGCCAGGGAGAAGACCCCTGGACAGCCCTGGGAGATTTTTCCAACGCCTGGTTTGGCTACGCCAAGCATATCCGACCCGACCTGGTAAAGGACCCCTTGATCAGGCCAGAACATGAAACCGAAGCTACCCGGCGTTGGGGAGCTTTTTGCGCCGCATCTGTCGAATACCTATGCGTCATCCATCACCAGCCTTGCCCAGAGTGGGTACACGACTCCTCCTATATCCTGGATACTCCCTGGTGGTATACCCAACGTGCGAACGATCCTGCAATCCGACAACACACGCGGAGAACGACCCCGCCACCTTTTGCTCGCCGTAACATCTTTTGCTGTAATCGGCTCTATCAAAATAAATACGAGATGTACGAATGGATTCAGGAGGCCATCATCAAGGGCATAACGGATGTGCATGAAATCCAACGGTATGCTCGGCAGAAGGAAATCAGCTTGTACGGAGCCTGAGTTCATCAATGTGATGACCATGGCTACCCGTGGCCGGACTGTGCGGAGTCGCGGGGGTGTACCAGGAGCCTGGCTGTACAGCAACCCGTACAGCAACGCCGACGAATATCAGTAAGAGAGAGCGGTTCGCAGTGAACAATGAAGCAAGGAAAGAAGCGCGAGGAGAACACGTGCGAACACCGGCGAACAAGCCCAGGCGTATCCCGTATGCGCTATCACATAAAATCTTCGCACCCCCTTCTATCTCAACTGGCGCGACAAGCGGCTTGAGACAATTTGCAGTGGCGTTGCTATTGTCTGTACAGCAACCGTACAGCAACCGCCAGGATATGTGGCTCTCGGACGGTCTGACGCTGTTAGGAAACTTTTCTGGCCTTTCTTGCTTTCCCATGCTAGGATAAGAAACCAAAGAGCGAGTCCTTTGTTCCCACCTGCCTGGAGATTGGCGTTGCACTTCGCCGGGATAAGTCAGTTCGTCAAGTTAACCAGCGCATGATCTATGAGACCCTGCAATGGGTAATTGGCCTGGATATCATAACGAGGATGCAGTCGTTCAAAAGATTCGGTTCTTGAAGAGGGTTGGATTCACAAACCGGCTTTTCCACTTGCTGTGTTCGCCCAACGCTCCCAGAAAACCAACTCATCGAACGGCTTGCGCCCACCTGGTTTAGGTGCTTGAGGTTGTTCATGGCTGTAGAGAGGATAACCGAGGGAAAGAACCACATCAAAGTGAAGTTCCTGGGGTACTCACCGGCTACGGCCAGATTGATATCCTCTGACTCGACTTTTCTTATCTCTCAATGGATTGGGGCTGGTCGAAGGGCAAGGGTTTTCAAGACTGGCAGGGGCAGCGGCTTGTGGAAATGGTACATGAACTGCAACCAGCTAACTTGCTCAACGACCGCGTGGGCGTTGACCCGGATTTTTATACACCTGAACAGCCCCAGCCTGCTCAGTGGGTGCAGGTTGATGGACGACGCGTCACGTGCGAGGCGTGCCATACTTTAAATGGAAGTTGGGGCTGCGATCGCGATAACCTGGACTGGAAGTCGCCGGAATTGCTGGTCCGCATGCTGATTGATACGGTGTCTAAAGGCGGAAATCTCTTGCTCTTGGTTGGTAAAAGTGGTAGAAAAGGAAAGCGCATTCATCCCCGCATGAATGGCAAATTTCCATTCGTCTTTCTATTCATCAGAATGGCACCTCGACATCACGCGCACCTTGGCGGATGTATTCAGCGGCCAGGGAATAGTCCTCTTCACGAGGTGAATGTTCCAGCATGAGTGGCATATCAGGGTCGACGCGCTGTAATTCTTTGAGAAACACGCGGTAATTGAGATAACCTAGACCGGGTCGGCATTCGTCCAGGTGGAGAGGCAGATACCCCGCTGTAAGAACAACATCTCTGGCATGACAACTTTTGATATGCGGTCCAAGCCTGGAAACGAAATCGCGGATAAGTTCTCCATTGTGATAGTAGCGCTGCGGGCTGTTCACGAGGTTGGCTGGATCGAAATGGATGGCAAATTGCTTGCGATCAATGGCTCGAAGCAGCTTTTCATAACTATCAGCCGAATCTGGATATAACCAGGGCATGGTTTCCAGGGTATAAAAGGTTTGTGTTGGTTTCACGGCATCAATGATCATCCTCACGGTCTCGACAATCAAGTCAAAGGTCTCGTTGGTCAGGTTATCAGGGTCGGGACCATCCCAGATTTTGGCGCGAGAACCGGAAATGTTGACACAGCATCGTGCGCCAAGAGCGTCGGCCAGAGCTACGTCGGCCAGAGCTAAGCGCTGCTGGCAATAGTTAATCGCTTGACGCCGTTCTTGCTCATCGCGATTGAGAGGATTATTCCAGATGCCGACTTCCGCGATGAGTATACCTGCCTTGTCGGCGGCTTGCATATAGGCATGTATCGCCTCGTCGACCTGTTGAACCGGGCAGTAGGCTGCGCGGTATCCTCGTTCTCTTAATGCTGCAACCCAGGCATCTGCATCAGAGTAGTTCTGAAATAAGGGGCCACCTAATCTCATCTCGGTTTCCATCTCTGAGTAATCAATGGAATCAGTGTAATCATTTGCTGGTAGGCAGGCCATTGATTGATTACGTGGCTCCTTCCAGAGCCAACGCGGTCACAATATCACCCAAGGGCCAGGAAAACTCAAATTTCGTTTCCTCAAACAACAGGAAGATGCCTCCGGACATGGCGCAGAAGCCTTTCCCGGCAGCGGACACCAGACGGCATTGGAGGAAGAAAATCGCCGCCTCAAACGATGGAATCAAGAGAATAGGTTGCCATGATCTTCTCCGCAATTGGTAGCCTTATCCCGAGTTTTGGCTTCGTTGCTGGACCGTATAGAACCGATATAGGCCAGACTGGCGGCTAGTTGCTGCTCTTCGTACGCAATGATCGCCTCCACTGGCTCACCCCGTTCAAACGGTGTCCGCCAATCTCCTGGAGGCTTCGCATTGGCCTGAACGAAGTGCTTTACCCTGGCAAGTTGCACTGCCGAACGCGGTGGATAATCCGGCCAGTAATCATCGGCCTGCACTCGAATATGTCGAGCCTCCAGCGCCCCAAGTTCAATTGACATCGTTACGTTAGGAGAGTCTTTTGCTAAGATTTCAAACAGAGCTGGGAGGTTGATCACTCCCTGCCCAAGCGGGCAGCGAGCAAGGCTGTATCCCTCCTCGCTCAGGTAGATCCAGTAATCCTTGAGGTGAACATTTTTCACGTAGGGAGCCATTCGCCTGGCAAAATCCAGCGGTTCCTCAGCCGTAGCCAGGGGATTGCCCGTGTCTAAAGTGATGCCGAAGCGCCGCGAACCGATCGACTTACAGAGCCAGAGCAGTTCCTCAGAAGCCAGATCCTGGTGATTCTCCACCGCAAGATTCACACTGACCCGTTCCGCAATTTTCGTCGCCTCCTGAAGTCCCGTCAGGACCTCCTCTAGAAACGATTGCCAGCGACCAGCCAGAGGCCTCCGATCACCGCCGATCTTTGCTCCTCCTACCACCGTACGAACTGTACCGGCACTCAATCGCGCTCCCAGTTCTAGAGCCTCTGCGAGTTTGTCGGGCATATACCCACCGGCTGCAAGCGTGATGAACAGCCCATGCTCCTGGGCATAGCGCGCCACCGTCCTCACGTCCTCACCCTGCAACAGGGACACAGGCAGTTCCACTCCCTCCAGGTTGGCGATAAGTGCCCTGTCCAGAAGTTGTATGGGTCTGATTGCGGAGCGCCCAGAGGCTGGGGAGATGCCCATGCTAAAAACGGTGCCATATACGGAGAGGCCGATACGCATCTTATTCAGCCGTCCACCCTCCATCGAAGACCAGGGTCGAGCCGGTCATGAAGCCGGACGCATCCGAGGCGAGAAAGACAATCGCTCCCCCGATTTCCTCCGGTTGTCCCCAGCGGCCCAGCGCGATATGGTTGAGAAAGAACTGGTTCGCCTGCGGGTTGTTCAGCACAGGGGTGTTCAGTTCGGTCGCGAACGGGCCGGGGCACAGCGCGTTAGCCGTAATGTTGTAAGGAGCCCATTCCAACGCCTGCACTTTCGTTAACTGGATGAGCCCCCCCTTGCTGGAGCAATAGGCCCCTCGCTCGGGCAAGGCAGTCAGGCCCAGCATGGAAGCAACATTGACTACCCGCCCATAGCGCTGCGCTTTCATAGTGCGAGCCACAGCCCGCGCACAGAGGAAAGGTGCCTTCAGATTGGTATTCTGAACCAGGTCCCAACTGGCCTCGTCAAACTCCTCAATAGGTTTGCGGACGTTGACCCCGGCATTGTTGACCAGGATGTCAATGCGCCCGAGCGCCTGTAAAGTGGATTGGACCATCGATTCAACCTGTTGCGCATCGGTCACATCAACTGTGAGGCCAAGAGCACGTCGCCCTGTAGCCTCTGCAATGGCGGCAGCACTCTCCCGGGCCTTCTCGCTTTTGCGGCTGGTCAGCACGACATCAGCCCCGGCTTCAGCCAGTGCCTTGGCCATCGCAAATCCCAGGCCACGATTCCCTCCTGTGATCAACGCGACGCGTCCATCCAGCTTGAATACATCTAGAGACATGAAACTATGCTCTCCTTTCATCAAACAATCGGGCGTGGAGACCCGCCAGCGTTCACGTGGCGGGAGAAAACGCCCGCTCCTTTCCCAGGTGGTAACGATATCCATCGCTCCGCGCGATGAGCTGACAGTAGCGATGCGCTATGCCTTGCACGACTCCCTGACTTGTCGTGATATTGAAGTAGCCTGCGCTGCGCACGGCCACTTTGCCCACATAGGTCCCCTGCTTTGTTCCACTGCTCACGACCACGCGCACCAGATCGCCCGTCTGAAATCCCGCGACCCGCTTGTGCTGCTTGGAACCGGTACGCGGAAACCCAAAGCGATCCATGCGGCACATTTGCCTGCTGCCATGTCCCTCCTGTTGCCAGGGTAAGGCTCACCTCGTCAATGTTGCTGAGCGGTTTGCTGTGCAAGACGCTGAGTTTGCCCCTCGCTCTGTTTGATCCTGCACCGAAGCGGTCCGAGCTGGTGAAGCACCCGGACGTTCCTATACATTCGCTCGCAACGGAGTCCGTGACCGGACCAAGACTGGTCAGGAGTGAGGCTCACAGACCAGCCGCAAGCCTGCCCCGTTCGACGGGGCGGGTTCCTGACCCTAAGATCTGCCAACTCCGAACCCGTATGTTTTGTAATTTCAAGCAATGCCTCAGATCCTCGTGGGACTTTGAACAATTCCATGTTTTGGATTTTCATGGAAACTGCCTCTCCTGCTAATCATTGCTTGTGACATCTGCCCACGGCTAGAATCCTGTTTCTTACCCACATGTTACAAACGGAGGTGAAAAGCAAGGTGACCGCCCTCCAGAAGGCTTTGCAACGCGAGCCAGCCTTTCCAGATGGTGCGCCAGCCAGGCGGACCATCATGGGAACGTGCCAGATAGCCACCCAGGCGTGCGACCTCCGTCCAGAAGGTGCCCACCGTCATGGTGGTAGGCGACTGACCACAGCGCTGGGCCAAGACGGCAAGCATCAGCGGCTCAATGACCTGATGAGCCGGACGCTCTGGATCTTCACGGGCCACTACACGTACTTGCACCAGGCGTACAGCCAGTGCAAGCGCATCAGGCCGTCAACCGGAGGCCCTTGCCGGTGCTCAATGCGACACCCGCTTTTCAGGCATTGATGATAGTCCTCCGCCAGAAAGCTTCGCCCATACCAGTCCACCCGCTCCCAGGCTTGTGCGAGCGTGGTGGTAGGCACCGGGGGAAGCCTCATCCATTCTAGCGGCTCCTCGCCTGCGGGAGCCTGCTCTTCCCAGACGCGGACGACCCACAAGTCGAACGTGCCTGGCGACCATGTCTGGCGGGAACCTCGAACGGACGACTCGCCTGGCTTGGCCAAGACTGTGCGCGATCCAGAGCATACCTGATCGCTTCCTCGCTCTCCTCGATGCGCCGTGACTTCCCCGCTCGCACCAGAAAGTGCGTCTGGGTGGCCTGACAGGCTTGAAAGAACGGGAACATGTCCGCGCCCCGATCTCCGACATGCACCCACATGGTTCCCGACTCAGGGGTGCCAATAGCATCCACCTGGCGCATCCAGACATCGGTTTCGCGCTCGTTTCGCTTGCGCCGTTGATAGCGTTGTTCTCCCTCGGGAGCAGGAATGCGTACAAAGAGTTCCTGGGCCATGCTCCCCAGCACCTCTCGGCTCTGAGGAAGCACCGCCAGCACGGTTTGGACGAAAAAACCACGCCCTCGTTCGTTGCCGATTTGTCCCACACCGCTGATCTTGTGCCGATGCGACAGATCAATGTCGGTCGTATCTTGCACCAGCAGCACGATGGGCGAGCAAAGGGCTTGTTCCCTGCTCTGTTGAAAGTGAGGCTGCATCAATGCCGCAAAGGTGACATCTGGCTCGTCAAGCAACCGATACAAGGCTTTGGTCTCTTTCCAGGTGTGCATTTGAGCTGGCAGAGAACCCAGCGGGTTCTCCCCCAGGAGGCTTTCCGCTTGTACCGCTCGTTTCGTTCGACGCCTATCATGCAGTTGGACACTCCCAAAGGTTCGCTCGGCCCAGCTCTTGGGATCCAACAAGTCTTGTGTGTTCATCCTTTATTGTATCACTTTGGAAGATGTGGGTATGAATCAGGGCTAAAGCCACTGGGTTTTACGGCGCGGTTCGATAAAAAGAGAGCGGTGGCTGAAATTGATGGGAATGTGTCTGAAATGCGCAGAATCAGCCGTCTCCACACAAACTTTCTGGCATGTATCTCTAGAGCTACCGCGGCACTCTGTCAGCTCGCATAGCATGCGTGAGGGGCCAGGCGAGCTGTGCTGAATATGAGTCTCCCAGTCTCGTTGCCCATTGTCCGCAGGAGGACTGGGAGGCTTCCGTTCAGATGCCCCCTCACTACCAGTGGCCTCAAGAAGGACTCCGCGATGGTCGATGGTGAATGCTTCTGGCCCGAAAAAGTGAGCGTTGGCGAAGTAGTCTATCTCCCCGGTGGAACCTTTGGCCCCCGCCAGCAGCGTAATCTCCAACTGGTCATGGATCGCAGCGGTCATTTGACTATCTGGATCGACGGAATGCCCCGCACCGCGACTGCCAACACGGTGGGGTGCTTTTCCCTGGGCATGAAGAGCGCTTCGCTTCGCAGGTGTGAGGCGGGCACCAAAAGATTGAGCGACCTTCAAAAAAGTTTGACAAAGTGAGACATAGCCTGTATACTAGATGGATGAAGAACAAACGTTCGCTGCACCCCAAGGAAGCGTCCGACCGATAGCCATTGACGAGAGCTTTCCATAAACTGAAAGGTACATCCATGCACACAGTCGACTTGACGGGAAAGCGTGCCCTGGTAACAGGTTCGAGCCGCGGATTGGGTCGCCATTACGCCTTGCATCTGGCCAGGGCGGGTGCTGATGTGATTGTTCACGACGTGAACGAGCGCGCAGCGGCGGAGTTCGGAGAGGCCCCTTCGGGACCAGCGGTGGCAGAGCAAATCCGTGCTCTGGGTCGCCGCTCCGCTTTTTTCGGCGCCGACCTGACTGACCCGGCACAAGCGGAATACCTCGTTCAGCAAGTGCTGACAACACTGGGCCATCTTGATATCCTGGTCAACAATGCTGGTGGGGACATTGGCTGCCGCACTCCCCGGCCCGACCCCAATGATGCACTGGAGATCGACCCCGATGATATCCGTTGCGTCCTTGAGCGCAACCTGCTCACGACCATGTATACCTGCAAGTATGCGGGTCTGCACATGCGCGAACAGCGCTCGGGTAAGATCATCAATGTGGGATCGGCGGCTGGACATCTCCCTGTCCACACCGGCATTATCTACGCGGCAGCCAAGAGCGCTGTTGCCCATTACACCCGCTGCCTGGCCGAGCAACTGCGGCCGTATGAGGTGAATGTGAACGGCATTGCCCCCGCACCAACATATACCGGTCGGTTCCTGGCGACACGCCTGGTTACCGACCAGCAAGGTCTCTCTCGCCTCCAGCAGATAGCCCAGCCAGAAGATATGGTCCAGATCGTGTTGTTCCTGGCTGGCCCCCAGGCGGATTTCCTGACCGGTGAGACCATCGTGTGCTGGCCTGGATAGTCGGCGGTCAAGCCTTAGATGATCGGGCCACATCCAACTGTCCATGGTTTCGCTCGAGATGGCATGCTCGTTACGTCATCAATGACGCTACTCCGGGGAAGGGCGACTCGATGGCTTCGAGTGGAAACTCGACGCGCCCACCGCGACGACTTGACTCGTAGGTCGCGAAAATCAGTTCGGTGGCGCGGAGCGCGCGACGTGCCGATAGCTCAGGCTCGCGGCCGGTCTTGAGCGCATCGATTAGATCCAGCACGCCCTGTCCAACGAGCTCGCCAAGATTCTCGCCCATCTTTTGTGCAACCTGGACGTCGCGCCAGTCCGCATCCCCTTTCCCCTTGACGCGTATCGATGTCGCGCCGGGGGTCACTTCGATCACTCCATCGCTGCCGACGAGACGGTTGCTCAGTTTGCGCTCGGTCCCGTGCCCGGTCAGTAGCAGACCCTGCACTCCGTTCTCGTAGGCGAAGAGGCTGATCCCCTGGCCCTCGACAGGAACACCGAAGATGGTCGCGCAGCCACGCCAATCGACCTGGCCAATCGCCCACTTGACTGTCGTTTCGTCGTTATAGAAGCCGAATATATCGAACCAGTGCGTGCCCCAGTCGAAGAGGTTATTGCATGTGCCCTCCAGCCGCTGGAGTTGCCCGATAGAGCCTGACCTGAGCATGTCGCGTGCCGCGTGGAAGGGCGCTCCGAAGCGTCGCTGGTGGTTGAAGGTCAGCTGCGTCCCGTGGGCCTGACAGACGTCAACCATCCGCAGAGCCTCGGCATACGAGGGCGCCATCGGCTTCTCACAGTGGATCGCCTTGACACCGGCCTCGGCTGCAGCGATGACCATTGGCGCATGGTGATGCGGCCAGGTGCAGATGCTGACGATGTCGAGTTGCTCCCGCGCCAGCATCTCCTGGTAGTTGGCGTAGATGCGTTCGCCGCCGTGCTCGGCCTGAAACGCACGCGCGTTATCCAGGTTGATGTCGGCCAGGGCGACCACCGTTGTATCAGCAGAGGCGGTGTAGCCATTGGCGTGGAAATGGGCCATCCCGAAACCTGAGGCGCCTTGCGACTTCCTCGGACGGCCACAGCCGATGATCCCGACATGAAACTGTGCCATAGGAATAGACTCCTCTCACAGCCCGAGGTTGCGAAGATAGGCACGGCTTATCGTCACACTTTCGCGCGCAGTTGGCTTCTGGGTGACATCCGTCTCGACGATTAGCCAGCCCGAGAAGTCCACAGCACGCAGGATGGCCAAGATTGCTGGGAAGGAAACACAGCCCTCGCCGAGCTCGACAAAGATGCCCTGTTGCGAGAAGGTGTTGTAATCCCAGCCGGCGTCCCGCCCACGGTCGCGCACGTCGGCTGCTATGTCCTTGAGGTGCAGCGTCTTGAGACGTTTGGCGTAGTCACGGCAAAAGGCGACCGGGTCGGCGCCTGCCCAGGCCAGGTGGCCGGTGTCGGGGCCAAGGAAGACCAGATCAGGATCGGTGAGCGAGAGCAAGCGGTCGATCTCCTCGCGTGTTTCGATAACGGTGCCGACATGATTATGAAAGCAAGTGCGTACACCTTCAGCAAGGGTGATCGCGCCGACCAGATTCAGCGTCTCAGCGAAGATCTGGAACTCCTCGTCTGTCAGGCTATCTTCGGGGCGCACATGTCCTGCCAGCTTATTGCGTGGCTGACCACTGCGTGTCACGTAGTCGAAGCCACCCGGCGCGACGTAGAGCTCGGAGGAGCCGACCGCACGCGCAAAGGACGCGTGTTGTCGTACCCGCTCCAGGATCTCATCGCGCCGACGCTTGTTCCAGAACGCCGTACCAATATACCCGGGCGCCGGGCGCAGCCCGTATCGAGCGTAGAGCTCGATGGTCTCCTGTGCCGAGCGGGACCGCTCGGGGCCCGCAGGCGCACCGTCGTAGCCCGCTTGCGCAATCTCGCTCAGAACTTGCTCCTCGGGCGCAAGCCACTCGGCCCCGCTCGACATAAACCTGATCCAGGTAATCTGGCCGCAGCCAACGAGAATATCACTCAAAGGTATTGTGTCCTTTCCGTAATGGGAAGTCCGTTTCCCATACTGATTCAGTTCTTCCATGAGTTTTCAGTGTACCATGCCTGGCTACAATACGGAACTGAAGAGGAGAA
>WNGP01002278.1_pt1 | contig 17032 bp, 19 predicted proteins | sample 5407671 | NCBI WGS metagenome assembly WNGP01 (sample SAMN13153381, study PRJNA577476) | soil metagenome | isolation source: 40 cm soil or saprolite under Garry oak tree replicate 2 | place: USA:California | collected 2016-06-15 | reverse complement strand
TTCTCCGTCTAAACGAACAATCAGAAAGTACTCTCAATTCCTATTCTTTTCACCTGGGTTGCGTACTGAGCAGGGACTATCTTGAGCATACCAAAGATATTGAGAAATGGGTGACAAGTGGAAATGGATGATCAGACAGCAGAGCACAAGCATCTGTCTGTCATGGTCACCTGAAGAAGGACACGGCCCTCACTGCTTTTACCACAAGCAGGCACTGTTCCCCAAGTGTTAGGAAGAGCCCGATTAGGAAGATCACTGCCTGTATTAGAGCACCCCACAAAATGAGCCTGCCCGAGGCTGGCGGGGTCAAGTGAAAGAGGGGGCCAGCGCCGGCGGGTCAGTCGAACTCATAATGAATGGACGCATTGTCCCTGGGGCAGTGCATGCCGGAGGAAGACCTCCCCAACCCGCTCAACTGAGCATGAGAAGCGCTTTATTTCAGATAGCGATTGACAAAAAAGTCCGCGTAGTAGCGTTCCCAATGCGCGCCGGGGGCTTCGCTCGCCTGCTGCTTGTCGACGAGCACCAGCAGGTAGATCAGATCGCTTTTCAGCAGCTTCGCGTCAAGCAGCTTCTCAACGCCTTTCTCCAGTAGGTGGCCCGCGTACCAGATCGACCAGTCGGGATCGACCCCGTCAGTCTCCTTATAGGCGACATGATGATCCTCCGCCGTTTGGTGGAGCAGGGCTGCGATGGTTTCTTTGCGTTCTTTGTGCTCTTCGTTCATGTTTGCACTTCCCTCTTTCTCATACGCAGATTGGCAATTGCCTGCACCAACGCGCCCGGGTCGGCCTGCTCAGGCAGGTCGCACTCCTCTCTGGAGTGCGGCCTGCCACGAGGCGCGAAGATCCCACGTTGTGCCACGTGCATTGGCAGTCCTCCCGTCAACGAAGTGCCAGGCAGGGACCAGGAAGACCGACTAGGACTCGGCACCTATCTCGAGGACGCGTATGCCCGGCATATCCATGAGGTAGCGTCCCTTGACCTGCGCAATGCGCATGAGCACCGTGTCGCAGGACTGGCAGGTCGCAGGACTGGCAGCGTACGACTGTCCCCATCCCATGCATGTAGGCGACAATCGCCCCAAGGGCATTGGTGGCGCCGCAACCTGCACAGGTGGCCTGGACGAGCGTCATGTCAAAGGGGAGGGTCACTTGCAGCATGCCCCCGGCGGCGTTACCATCTAGCTTCATCTCCATCATGCTTCTCCTGTCGGTCCGAATCGTTCGGTCTTGACTCGGGCTGGTTCGTGTCCCGCGCCGTTCCTACGTGAGGTAGGGAGACACCTCCCCGTCATCGAGCCGTTCGCTAGTGAGCGTCACGCGTGGTGCCTCCTCCGGTGGCGACGCAATCCAATAGCTACGCTCGGCCTGGTAGCCGTCTTCGGCCGTGAGGCGCACATCCACGTGCTGACCAGGTCGATGCCCCATCCAGTTGGGAAGCGTGAGGGTGATGCTCCTGGCCCGTGCCGTTTCTGCTCGGGTGGCCACCACTTCACCGCGTTGCCAGCTCAGTCGCCCCAATAGCGTTCTTCTTTCCATGGATCACCGTGATTATTATAGCCCAACGACTCCCAGAAGCCCGGTTTGTCCTGCTTGATCAGGCGAAGACCCCGCACCCACTTGGCGCTCTTCCAGAAGTAAAGATGAGGCACCAGCAAGCGTGCCGGGCCGCCATGTTGCGGCTCCAGAGGCTGTCCCTCGTAGGTGTCAACCACCCAGGCTTGCCCACCCAGCACCTCTTGCAGAGGCAGGTTGGTGGTATAGCCCCCATCGCTGAAGGCAAGCACATAGCTGGCGTCATACGTGACCTGCGCGAGCAGGGTGTCGAGGGAGACGCCTTCCCAGTGCGTATCCAGCCTCGACCACTTGGTCACACAATGAATGTCTTTGGTCACCGTCTCGCGCGGTAGGGCACGAAATTCGTCCCAGCTCCAGCGTTTGGGCTGATCCACTTCCCCGACAAGGGAGAAATCCCAGGCCGAGAGCGGTGTATGCGGCGTCGGCCCTGCCGAAAGCACTGGAAAGCTGCCCTCCAGATATTGTCCTGGCGGGAGTCTGCCACTTATGTCGCTAGGCTTTCGGCGGCCGCGAAACCCGCGCGCGATTAATCCTTCACTCATCGTCTCACCTCCTGCTCCCCTTTCGCTTTGCTCATACTGTGTCTTCGTATATCGTGCGCCTTTGACGTCGTCTCAGGGCACGTGGCGCAAGATGGACCCGTCCTCCCCTGTTGTTCTCTGAGCGACGCGACTCTGCTGGTTGTGCGAATCGCTTTTTGCGTTTTCGACACCGAGACTGCGTCGCACCTCCAGGGAATGGACAATCGCATCCCTGCTCACGACGCCGAGCAGGGTACCATGTTGCATAACGGGCAACTGATTCACCTCACGACCAGCCATCAAGGGCAGTACATCGCTCAAAGGCTGCAGCGGGGTCGCGACCTGCTTTCAGAACTGATACACCTGTGTGCCATATGTGCCTTCTTCTCCCTGGAGAGCCCTGATAACCAACTGGAGTGAGTTGGAGATGCGTATGTGCCTGCTTGCAGTCTGCATGACCTACCTAGGACTCTGCCTGGATTTGGTGACTTTTCACCGTACAAAGTATAGGTCGTTGAGACCCCTTTTGTCAAGTATTAATAGTAATCTCATCTACTATTTATATGAACAAAGATATATTTTTCCTCCAGAATAGCCGCTTCGCGGGGATAGCGGCCTCCTGCCGGATTGAGAGGTTCAAAGTTAAGCAGGCGTCACCTGCTTTTTCTCTCATCAGGATGGCGAGGCATGCAAGGAAACAACAGGTGAGAAAGCATACCAGAAACAAAGGAGATAACTCCGGCACAGTCCATTATCGGCAGCGTTTTTGGGAACAGAAAAGGGCCAACTCTGTCGATCACATGAGCATTTTGCTCAGAACCGGACCGATACTAAGGATGATTGGCTCAGTTTGATGGGATCGTAGCGCTTGCGTCGCTGTCATACAATAAGAATCGATGTTTGACAGATACTGATGCCGGTCGCCCCCGTTTTCATGTTGTCACCAGCGTTCAGCTGAACGGTGGAGCAGCTTCATAGCCGCATAGCAACGGAACATCTTACAACTGCTCCGCACGTATCCACGGATGCCGGATGCAAAGTCGCTATCTTAACGTTGGGCCTGGAGGGGCAGAGAGGAGAGGCACATGGTACAGCACATCTTCTCGCAAGAGAAACTGGTAGGAGACCTCGAGCTGGTCATGGCATTCAATGGGCCGATGCCGACGGGCGTGAGTGTTTCACACGCCGGGCGCGTCTTTGTCAACTTTCCACGCTGGGATGATCCCACTGACTTCACGGTGGCCGAACTCCGAGAGGAGCATCTTCATCCGTATCCTACTGCCGAAATGCAGCACACGGATGCCCCCGACCACTCCTCGGGGTTGTGTTGCAAAAATGCTGGCGGTATGGTAAACTCTGCGGCATTCAAGAAGAGCCGAGGAGTTCCCTTCATGAACCAGCAGAGTCCGTTTAAATGGCGTCACTTTGAAGCCGAGATTATTCTCCTATGCGTGCGTTGGTATTTGCGCTACTCATTGAGCTACCGCGACCTGGAAGAGATGATGGCCGAGCGCGGACTCGCAGTCGATCATACCACGATCTACCGCTGGGTGCAGCGCTATGCCCCCGAACTGGAGCAACGCTCTCGGCCGCACCTCAAAGCCACCAATGACTCCTGGCGTGTCGATGAAACCTACATCAAAATCAAAGGAACGTGGACGTACCTCTACAGAGCCGTCGACTCGGAAGGCAACACGCTCGAGTTTCTCTTGAGCCCGACACGCGACGCTGAGGCCGCCAAACGCTTCCTTATAAAAGCGCTGCACTCGACAGCGTGTTCAGCTCCTGGGGCACGGCCGCTCGAGGAGCAGGTGGAAGAGCCGACGGCTCTGGCTGACCCCATCACCACCACATCGGCTCCTCGGGTGATCACTCTCGATACAAACATGGCCTCTCCGGTGGAAGAGCCCACGGCTCTGGCTGATCCCAACCCTCCTCCGTCGGCTCCTCGAGTGATCAATGTCGATAAGAATGCGGCCTATCCCAAAGCCATTGCAGACCTCAAAGCCGCTGGAATCCTTCCCGCGTCGGTCGAACTGAGGCAAGTCAAATATCTCAATAACCTGATCGAGCAAGACCACCGCTTTATCAAACGGGTGGTCAAGCCAGGGATGGGCTTCTTTTCCGTGGAAACAGCCGGGCGAACGCTCCAGGGATACGAGGTGATGAATATGATTCGCAAGGGACAGGTCAGCGGGGTGGGCAAAGGAGACATCTCTGGGCAGGTCACCTTCATCGCCACCCTGTTTGGAGTAGCGGCCTAAGCTGAGCAAACAGGAGGGCCTTCACGCTCGTTGCGTTTCATGCTGATTTTTTGCAACACAACCAGATTTTTACATGTAAGATGTGAGACAATTGGAATTCGCGTTTTCAGAGAAAACGCGTAAAACATTTTCCAGCTTCTGGGAAAAGCTCTCTTAGCCAACGAGAGCCTTGATTCATCAAAAGTTTGGAAGACCCAGCATTCATACGACGAACAGTCTTGCGTAAAGGGTGGCCAATGGGGGAGAGATTTTCGAGAGAACTGTTTTTGCAACACAAGCACGATGTCTTCTCGACATCCAAAAGGATGAAAATGGCTATTTGCGAGAGAACTCTTTCCCCTCTCTTTCTAGCAGAGCTATCAATCTGCTGTATTCATGCTATCTTATTTGAAGCATTCATGCTATCTTATTTGAAGTATTGAGTGTTCAAATTTATAAAAATTCGTCTAAAATTACTTGAAAAAATACAAATCTTGGTATATACTTATTGAGGTGAATCAGTCCACGCTCTACTGTGCTTTGTTCAGTTGCACAGTATCTGTTACTATTTGGTGACCTACCCACCTGAGTAGTTACGTTTGTTGTTGTCTTTGTACTTAGTAGAGTGTGTCTCTTGATTATATCATCAGGGTCTCACGGTAAGCGAAAAAACAGCGCATCGGATCTGCAACATGGTCCTGACATTGAGCGCTAGAAGGACGGCGTTGTTGCATTGTTCATGCGTCCTGTGAGAGATAGCGTGACTCCCTGATCATCAGCTCTCTAGTGATGTCGGCTTAAATTCCCCTAGAGAGAAGGCTTTATTTCTTATTTATCTGGGTGAGGCAGTAATTCAAGGCATGTTCTCCTCCACACCTTTTTTCATAGCCAAGCAGCTTGTATCTACAAGCTGGGAGACATGGGCCTGTCGGTAGTTTTTTGCCAATAAGATACAACAAGCGTTCTCAATACGCTCTGCAAGCTGCTTGAGTACGTGGGGGAAGAGGCACTCTCTCTCCATAAGCCGTTCGCACTCATCCCGCTCCACAAGACGCCTGATGGACTCTGTTGTGCCTTTTCATCAAAAAACTACCGACAGGCCAGTAGCTACCCTCCCCTGTGGGGCATGTTCTTGTCTCCAGCACAGAGTAGCCGGTGCTGGTTACGTTTCCAAGAAGGAAGAGAGGGACATATGAACATCGGCATCATTGGTACAGGAAATATGGGAAGTGGTCTGGGCAAACTATGGGCACGCTCAGGCCACCAGATCATGTTTAGCTCACGCGAGCCGGAGAAGGCAAAAGCCTTAGTGAACTCCATGGGCCCAAACGCCAGTGCTGGAACAGTTGCCGAAGCAGTGCAGTTTGGCGAGGCTGTCTTACTTGCGGTGCCTTGGGCCAGTATTGAAGACGCCATCAAAGAGGCCGGGCCACTGGACGGAAAGATTCTCATCGACTGCACGAACCCACTCACCCGGACTTCATGTCACTCGTCCTGGGTCATACAACCTCCGCAGGCGAAGAGATTGCCAAATGGGCGCTGGGCGCGAAGGTTGTGAAAGCATTCAACACCGTCCTCGCGCCAGTTATCCACTCCAGTCCGCAGTTTGGGAACCAAACTGCGACCGTGTTCTATTGTGGGGATGATGCTGCGGCCAAAGCGATTGTCGCAGGACTGGCGAAAGAAAGTGATTTTGACCCGGTCGATGCAGGCCCGTTGAAAAATGCGCGCTATCTGGAAGCACTGACAGAACTTCTGGTGCAACTTGCATATGGACTTGGCATGGGCACGGACATAGCCATTAAATTGCTCCGTCGCTGAGTGCAGCGGAACTAAGAGAGGGAAGAACATGGCAGTGCAGATCTTGGCCAAAGATGAGCAATATGTCTTGAATCACTGCACGAAGTACCTGGCACGCGATAACACCGATCCGCGCCACAATTTTGGTCAATTCCGCGACGACGATCTACGGTCACGCCTCTGCGAGTCCTGGCGCTTCCCGGTGATCGACAGCTATAGCGACGGCGTCAACTTTGAGGCGTCTTTTTGGTACAACGCGGTCACGTTTGTTTATCCGCACTACACCCTCCCTCTGCCACAGAGTGTTGCGGTCATCGCGACGTTCGCCAACCTGTTCGAGCCGATTCTTTTGAGACGAATTGGCGAGACACCATTTTACGCGCTGACGGTCGTCGTACCAAAAGGTGAGGTGCATACCTACAAGTTCATCGTTGATGGCCAGCCAATCCTGGACCCTGTTAATCCCCAGCAGGTCATATTGGATAACGGCCGCCTATGGTCCCGCTTTTTTACGCATATGTGCACACAGCCGATTAGCTTTGAGCGCTGGGAGGCAGCACTGCTCGGTCGTATCACCGACCACATTCTGCCGTTCCAGACAGAGGAAGGCGATCAATTTCTTAAGCGCTATTACGATTCCCTGGATCTCCAGAGTAAGGACGAACAATTACCTCACGCCTACCGCCTCGACGAGCCCGTCGGTGTGGTCAACTTTATCGACAAATTGGTCGCCAAGGAAGAAAACCACCGCTTGATCGATTACAAGATCTGCCTGAGCATAATCGACAAAGTAGTCCGCCAGCGGGATCCGTACGAAGAGCCAGTCCGCATGCCACGCGAAACGTTCATGGCTCTCTACCAAGAGATGGCGACCGATAACGTCGCCGGCTGGGATTACGACAAATACCATAGCCCACGTTTTTTCCTCGGGCTCTTACGCCGTCACACGTTCACCGGCGCATTTTCGCACCTCAAGTATGGTGGCAACATTGGTGCGGCCGGCTGGGCCTACCTTGAAGAAAGATTCCGAGACTCACAAACGGGCAAGACAATGTTCGACTGGCGGCGCATCATGGAAAAGCCGCTTGGCGGCAGTCCGGATTATCACGGTTAACCACAACTTAGAGTGGCGGGAGAAGATCCAATGCAGACCAAATTTGACGTGGTGATCATTGGGAGCGGCGCCGGGGGCGCGCCGATAGCCCATACACTGGCCCGAGCTGGGAAATCCGTTCTGATCCTCGAGAAAGGGCCATTGCTGAAACCGCAGTACCAGAATTCCGATGGGTTAAGTGATTTCAAGCGCGACGAACTGTTCTCGACTGGTCCGGAGAAGAAACTCCGCATTGCCGGCGTGGCGAATCAAGGAGATTCGTACTACGGCAGCCACGTCGAGCCCGATCTGAACGACGAGCCCCACGTCTACCGTGGCAAGGACGGTCAGGATCGGGCCACCATTGAAGGCTACACCGCACAAGTCGTCGGTGGCGGGACGCAGCTCTACGGCGGCGTCTCACTTCGCTTCACGCCAACCGATTTCCGCCTACGGAGCTTCAACGAAGGGCGCAGGGACCTCCGCAATGATCCCAACAGCGACGTCCCGCGGGAGGCCCGTGACTGGCCGATTTCCTACGATGATCTCGAGCCGTACTACTGTAAGGCTGAAGAGCTGGTTGGTATCAACGGCACTCGAGAGAATCAGCTCAAGCCGGCCAGCGTCGACCATTATCAGCCGCCACTCGAACCCAACCCGATCAGCCACTTCATCGAGCTCGGGATGGACGCGCTAGGCATGCCCCGTTATCGCACACCGCTGGCTGTCATCACTCAGGATCATGTACCAAGCGGGCGCAAGGCCGCCGACCCGAAGACAGCCTTTGTCAATCGCTACGGTGATCCCCTCGGGCTGAAGTCCAACACTTGGGTCTCGCTCCTGACGCCGATCAGCACTCTACCTAACTTCGAGATCCGACCGAATTCGGTTGTCACCCATTTAGAATGCGAAGGTGCTCGGATCAGTCGAGTCCACTACCGTGGCCCCGGTGGCGCGCCGCAAACAGTTGAAGGCACGCTGGTCATAGTGGCGTGTTCGGCCATTGAATCGGTGCGCCTCCTGAAACTGTCGGCTGAAGCCGACCCGGAATTTGATCGCCGCATCAACCAGAACGATCTACTCGGCAAGTATTTTCTCACCCACTGCTTCGGCGGTGGCCAGGCAATCGTGCCGGGGCGCTATGATAAATCCATCACCCTCGATAGCGACTGGGCCACCGATTTTGGTGCCCGCGAGGAATTCCTGCGAGAATATGGCCTATGGGCTGGCGGAGCAATTTACAACAACACCTCTGACGAGGCCTTGCCGATTGCACTTGGGCGCACCCACGGTGCCCAGGACCTGGACACCATCTGGCAGGCGTTCATCAATGACACTCAGCTGACTGGCGATCGGCTGGCACAGTTCGTCGACGAGAACTTTGGCTCGCGCCTCTCGCTGGCATTCATGGCCAACCAGGTGCCAGTCAAGACCAACCGGATCGAACTACACCCCATCGTTCGGGACAAGTGGGGACGCAAGGTCGCCTATGTCATCAAGGATTGGCATCTCCATGATATTGCCTTGATGGACGTCCTCGCCGATCAGTGTGGACAAATCCTCCGTCGAGGCATCGGCCCCACAGGGAAAGATTTTTCGCAAGGGGCCATCTACATGGCTTCGAATGCTCCCGCTCGGATGGCTAACCACATCTTGGGTGGAGCCAGGTTCGGCAACGATCCCGCTGACTCGGTCCTCGATCGAGACTGTCGTGCATGGCACTTCGACAATCTCTACCTGACTGACGGCGCGTTCATGCCAACCTCAGGGGGAGCTAATCCCACTCTAACGATCCAGGCGAACTCTTTTCGCGTCGCAGATTTGCTCACAGCGAGGTGTTGATGCTATGAGAACTGAATTCAACGAGATCTTTACTACCCCCGAAAACGCCGTATTCAAGATTGTCTTCTATCCGGATCGCGTCTACCATGCGGCATATCTTAATGCCACTCGTAGCTCACGTTACCGATACTATGTGCATGAAGTACGTAATCAGTTAGGCATTACTGTGTTGAAAGGTGAGGTTTATCTGGATGGCGAGTATCTCTGCAATTTCCTACGTATTGAGTACCGTGCTATCCGTCTCGTCGAGCAGGCACGGGAGAAAGAGAGGTTCCTGCGCGAGGAGCTGCTGGCATGGGTGCGAATTATCCCTGCAGACGGCCAAACCCCTACCGAAGCGACTGTACGGCTACACTATGACCGCTGGATCAATGCCTATCAAGTTGAGATCTGGGAAACGCTGGAGCCGCCGGCTAATAAGCACCACGACTTCAGCGTCCTCGACATGATGGGTAACCAAGGCGACATTACTCGCATCCCCGCCTTCAATCCAGCATTACAGGACTACAAAAAGATCAATCATGTAGAGTTAGCATTCCGCGAAAACGACCGGGACCTACCGATGGGCTACCAGATCAACCAACCCCAGTGGGACAAAAATTACCTGAGAACACATCAGGAGCCCCGCAGCACAGAACCTAGTTCACCTCTCAATACGGTCGAGGATGACTCTTACCTCATCAACTTTCAACGCGCCTGGTTTCTGCAAGCGAACGACGTCCCCCCAGTTCGCTATCGCAATGGAATGATGGAGCCTGATAATCCTGAAGCCCGAGACGATAACATCATCGAGATGCGCTGGCTTATCCAACAGCAACTCGCCGGAGGGCTGGTCTTCTTCCACCAGGTGACGATTCCGCCAGGTTGTATCGAAGGGACGCACCAGCACATCGGTACGGAGGAACTCTATTACATCATCGAAGGCGAGGGCAACATCTACGCAGGTGCAAACGATGACCCGAATACCGCTGCATATCCGACAGTCGTTCGCCCGATCTATGGCCTTGAGCCACGCCCTTGCCGTGAACTGCCAGTGAAGCCCGGGAATCTTATCTTCACTAAAAGTGGTGGTATTCACGGCATCCGTAACACCGGAGACGTGCCTCTCCGATTCGTCGCGTTTCTCTATCATACAACTTGAGCGTGCATTTCATTCAAAGGAGCATAGTCATGGATATTGTCCATGCAGATAGCATCTTCCGTGTCGAACCAGGGACTGTACCTGACTATAACCAGGGAAACTCTCTACTCAAAGTAATGAATCTGGTCGAAAAGACGTGCCTAGCGGCTGAACGCGAATACTATTCAATGACTGATCTCCAGTACCTCTTTCCCTTTGACTATTTGCAGCTTTACGGCCCGAGCGGCCCTGATAACAATATTCTCGATCCAACCCAGCAGGACAACAAGACTGACTTTCAGAAGCAGAACGTGCGCGACTTCTACACGACGGATACGGCACTGGTCCGTGGGTTGGTTAGCGTTGATAATTGGCGGGGACCTTTTCTCCGACTGTCCTATCGCGGTGGCCCTGATTCCAAACTCTCGATGGCGGCCAAGCATCAGCTTAGCGATAAGATCAAGCTTTGGATCAAGGTCGGCGACGCGTCAACTGCACAATTAATTACCGTTCCATACAATCCTACTAGCGATCGCTATGAGGTCGAGTTATGGGCGGATCCAGGCATGGATCTGCGCTCACGCCTGGATGCGAAAGGTCGCGATGCGATTGACCGGGGCGAGTTGCACGTCCGGGGCGACCTGGTGCATGGCAGCCCATCTGATTTCAAACGCGACGGGCTAGATGGCCGCTATATGACCCAGGTCGCGCCGAATAATACCATGCACCCGATCCTACCGGTACATATCGAGTTGGCCTGGACTGATTTTGCGGAAAAAGTCCGCGACGACCAGAGCGGAGTAAACTACCACTACGAGTTCAACATGATCCTGCGCGGCTGGGACAATTTCCTTGGCGTGGGCATCAGCCCCAACCCGCATGGCGGGCTCGGCTTTTTGGAGTATCGAAACTTACTCTCCAACTATGGCCGCTACACCGATCGTAAGGAGCTCGGACGCAAGCTTGAGCCATGGAACTTCGATGCCTTCGGCAATAAAAACCATAGTCACGAGGTAGAAGATTTTCTCGCTGTCGACTACATGGATCTACACATTTTGAACCCAAGCTGTGGTATTGGTCTTCACCGCCATCGCGACAATCAAGAGGTCTTTCTGATGTTGGAAGGCCGCAGTTTTATGGTGGTGGGAGACTGGTGTAAGATGCCGCAGCGCGAGCGCTGTTTTGAAGTTCGAACGTTGCGGCCAGGGCATTTTGCCATGCTGAAAGGGGGAAATCTACATGGCTTGATGAACTCTACCGATGAAAACATCTCACTCTTCATGTTCGGCGGTTACGATTAATGACCCTGTATACCAGAGCATCTTCTCGATGTTAGGAAGGAAGAATCTCTATGCCAACTAATCCTCGTCCTAGCGGTCAAGAAGTTGCGATCGTTCTAGCTGAAAAGCTCGGGTTTTCCCTCACACCGATTAATTCAGAGCACGTTCTGATTCAGGGAGGGGTTCAATCGTGGCGCTGATGTAATCGTTGATGCTAGCCTCAACCTGTAAATCACACAATTAAACTGGTAGCGTATCCTTTGCTAAGGGTTAGGAAAGGAGGGGGAGAGAAGAGGAAAAAAGAGAGCTGAAGCTCACCAAAGTGGTAGAGTGGTGACAAATCGATTACTACCACACGAGGAGGCTTCAGCGGGATGAGTATACAGTTTTTGCCGGGGAAACTAAAAGGAGAAGAGCGCAAAGCGATCATCCAAGTGGTACAAAAGCGGCTGCTACTATAACTGAAATACTGTGATGAATGCGAGTGACACCCACTCAGGAAGGACGTTTTATGGCCACCTCGGAAAGATCCGTTGCAGTCACCCAGGAGAATATTGGTCCTAATACCCCTATGGGGGCAAACCTTGTCGGCACTGGCGCGACGTTTCGGACATGGGCTCCTGGCGCACGGGAAGTCTACATCTGTTATGATAGAAACTGGGGACCAAAGGACGCGAATATGCTCCTGACAAAAGATAGCCAGGGCTACTGGACTGGCTTTGTTCCGGGTATTACCGATGGGACGCAGTATAAATTCTATGTTGTTGGCGCTGGCTCAGAGGGCTATAAGCGAGATCCCTATGCCCGCGAGCTTACCATCGATCCTCCCTTCCCGCGTAGCAACTGTATTGTGTGTGCCACCGACCGCTATCCGTGGCATGACCGGGGATTTCGTCCCCCAGCCTTTAACGATCTCACCATTTACCAGTTTCACGTTGGTACCTATTATATACCTGCCACCCGCCCACGCACATCGGCGAACTTTCTCGATGTGCTGAACAAGCTGGACTACCTCCTTGCCCTGGGGGTGAATGCCGTTGAGCTCCTGCCGGTCGTTGAGTTCCCAACCCAATTCAGCCTTGGCTACAATGGTACCGACCTCTTCTCTCCTGAGATGGACTATGCGACGGATAACCCGGCAGAGCTCGCCGAATATCGTGATACCATCAATGCACTACTAAGACGGCGTGGACTGCCCGAAATCACGATCGACAACATCAGATGGTCAATGAACCAATTGAAAGCCTTTACCGATCTCTGCCATGTCTATGGTTTAGCGGTTATTCTGGATGTGGTCTACAACCACGCAGGCGGGGGCTTTGATGACAATAGCATTTACTTCTTTGATCGTGCTCCCAATGGGAACAACAATAATAGCCTGTACTTTACAGACCAGGGATTGGCGGGCGGTCTCGTCTTTGCCTTCTGGAAACAGGAAGTGCGACAATTTCTCATTGATAATGCCCGGTTCTTTTTGCAGGAGCATCACGTCGATGGTTTCCGTTATGATGAGGTTAGTGGGATTGTCAGTCATAGTAATAATGGCTGGCGCTTCTGTCAGGATCTCACGCGCACAGTGCGGTCCGTGAAACCAGAAGCGATCCAGATTGCGGAATATTGGCCCAGCGATTCATTTGTTGTGAAGCGTGTGGATGATGGCGGCGCAGGGTTTGATGCGACCTGGTATGCTGGTCTACGCGATAGCGTCCGAGCCGCCATAAGTCAGGCAGCCAGCGGACGTGAGAGGCTTATTGATTTGGATTCCGTCGCAAATTCCCTGCGTCGTCCGGCTGATTTTCCGGCAATCTGGAAAGTTGTCAACTATGTTGAAAGCCATGATGAGGTTTTTCTCGGACGTTCACCGCGCATTGCGGCCTTGGGCGATGCATCGAATGCCCGTTCGTGGTATGCACGGAGTCGGGCACGGGTCGCTAACGGTCTTGTGCTCACCTCCCCGGGAATTCCCATGCTCTTTATGGGCCAGGAGTTTCTTGAGGACAAACAGTGGAGCGACGATCTCTCTGTTGTTAGTGATCACTTGATCTGGTGGGGGGGTCTCCAGCAGGGCGATAAGGCGATGGTAGATCATCTGCGCTTCGTACAAGATTTGATCGGCCTGCGTCGCCGCCATCCGGCCTTGCGTGGTGAGCAAGTCAATGTGTTCCATGTGCACAATCAAAATCGCATCATCGCCTTCCATCGCTGGCTAGAGGGGAGCGGACGAGACGTTGTGGTCGTGGCAAGCCTCAGTGAGTTCACATTCTATAACTACAATCTTGGTTTCCCTCGTTCTGGCCAGTGGTTTGAAGCCTTTAACAGCGACGTGTATGATAACTGGGTCAATCCGCAAAAAGTTGGTAATGGCGGGAGCATTTTTGCAGGCGGGTCTCCTCTACATGCTTTACCGTCCTCTGCTCCGATAGTGATCCCGGCCAATAGCATTCTTGTGTTTACATCCGATATGGGAGATTAAGCTGCCTCTTTGAGGAGACAATATTCTTGTCAGGATTTCACTCCAGATCGTCCTGCCAGCTCTCACGACGCTGTGCTGGCTACTTAGGATATCCGTTCGAAGAATCGAGGGCTTGTGTCAGTAGGATCCCCCTCCCTCATTGCCATAACGAAGAGATAGATGCAGTCGCCAGGAAAATCAAGAACAGACAAGCCAATATTCAGTAAACGAATATGGGATCATCCTCACATTTGGGGAAAGCTCTTCTATAAATGTGGAATGAGGACATGTGTTTGAGCATGAAAAAAGGAACCAGTCGGAACTATAAACTCAGCAATCCCCAAAAGTGAGGAAAAACCCCTTTTATATTACACAAAACACCTGCAGGTGGTTGAGGAAGCGACAACGGTGGCTTGGAGTCCGAATGGGCGTGAATTGGCTGTGCTCTCTTCCGAGGAGAGCGTTGACCTCTATGATTGTACCGATGGTCGTAAGCTCGCTTCACTTGTGCTGGAGAGCAAGAATATGGCTACACTAACGGGTGGTGCCAGTGTGTTGCGCTGGTCGCCTGATGGAACACACTTGCTCTTCTCGAACACCCTTTGGGACTTGGTAGGAAACTTTTCTTTAGAGCAGTAATAGGACTATCTCAGCCGCGGTTCTATGGCACATCGTAACTTTTGGTCAGAATGGCCAGCAACCAGGCCATGAAAGGAGGCAGGACACCACCCTGGCTGTCCACTCCCCGATCTCCTCAACACGAGGTGAAGGCAGGAATAGTGCCTCAAGAAACGGATGACAGAGAACAAGCGGAACTCCTTCAAGAGCACTTCGATCACCACCACCAACGTCAAGTCCGATGTTCACCCTGTTGCCCAGATGTTGACCTTAGCCTCCCCCCTTCTTGCCAACACGGCCAAGGAGGCGCCGGATGGTTTCAGGGGAGACCCCATACTCCTCAGCCACGTTGCGTAGAGACTGCTTCTTCTCCAGAACCCGAGGCAGCACAGTCGGCCATGCTGAAGAGGGGATGCCAGAAGGAAGATCTTTTGGTCCTGGTCGGCGCGGCGTTTCAAGAACAAGGGGTGTTTGGGCTTTCTCCTCTTCTGCGAGAAGGATGTGCAGGTTCTGAGAGAGCTTGCCAGACGGAGAAAGGAAGAGAGAAGAAATTGGTGACAGAGGAGCCGAAACCCGTCGGTTCCGTCAGATGGCTTTCAGCCCAGGTGCCAGCAGGCTTTGCCCGTAGATTGCGGATGCGACCTCTTGATCACCTCTTTTCTTCTTGCTTGCCTAAGCCTAGAGCGCCGGTCAAGTAATTAAGCAGCTTGTAGAAAAGGTTCAGAGCGCGCTAAGACATGGAGATTATGGATAACAGCGCAGCGACGGAGATCAAAAAGGTTTTTGCGCAGCCCACGATAGCGTGCGCGCTCTCCCTGCCAGTGACCAATATGAGCCAGGGTGTGTTCGACCGCCACACGCTCACGCAATTTAGCTCGTCCTGCTTGGGTCAACTGGCGCTGGCGCAACTCGACCAATAATGCCTCATCGGGATGAATGCTGACACTGCGCCCCTTGGGACTCGTGGTACACTGGGTTTGCAAGGGACATTGCACGCAGCTCTTTTTTGGAAAGTGGACCACTCCTCCTGGAGTAAAGGGCATTTCAAGCTTCGCAGGGCAGCAGATGATCTGCCGCTCCCAGTCCAGATGGAATGCCTGTTTGGAAAACTGTTTCCCTTGTCGCACCGGCCAGGCTTTACAATAGACCTCGAGCTCAGGGGAACGGGTACGAACCCAATGGCTACTTAAATAGGCACGGTCAATATGGAGTTCTTGCAAGGTGACTGCCTGGTGCTCCAGATCCGCACTGATGGCTTCGGTCACGCTGGCTTCAGGAGCATTGGCAGCGGTCACGCCAACGGCTCGTACCAAGCCACTGTCCATGTCATGGAGAACATGGCGCTTGTAGCCATCCACGCGGACACTGCGACTTTTGCGTCCATGCCGCATCTGCCCATCCTCCACGCTGATCCGTCGATCTTTAGCCACGCCTTTGATGAGCGTGGCCTTCCCTTCTTGCTCTTTCTCGACATCCTGCGCTTTGACTTGCCTGGCGACCTCCAGATACTGTTGCGCTTTGGGGTGCTGCTCGGCTTGTGGCAAGCTGCTCAACCAGGACTCCACTTGCGTCAGTGTGGCGAGCACGAGCGACAGGGCTTCCTCTTTCTGCGTCGTTTGATCCCAATCATGGTCCAGATTGGCCTTCAAGCTGGAACCACACACCACCTCGGCTCCTGCCTCCTGTGCGACTTCAGCCAGCTCCCACTCCCGCTGGGCTGCAATCACGCTCATCACTTTCCGTAGAGCGTGTCCCACTAAATTATACGTGTCTTCCACTCGTCCTGCTCCCCACAACGGGCTACTATCGAGCGCGGCTCGAAGGGCGCGAGAACCAAAAGCTCCTGATTGCTCGCCCAGCTCAATGCTGCGTTCGATGAGTCTCCTATCCATCTGGGCTTCTATCAAGCGGCCCCGGAAGCCGACTAACGTTCCTTTGCTAAATGGGGCTTGCTCGCTGTCCAGGCAATCCAGTACCAATTGCCACCGACGATCCATCACCGTGGCTTCAATGACCTCATCATCGGAGACTCCCATGTAGGCCTGAAGCAGGCTCGCCAGGGCCAGTTGTGCTGGGGCGATCGGAGGTTGCCCCCGCTTGCTATCTTGATAGAGCGTGGCCAATTCGTTTTGAAAGGCCTCGTCAAAGATTTCGTGGCGCTGCTTTCGCAAGAACACGAACAGTTTCGCTTTCTTCATCCGCTTGAGCACCTGCTCTTCTTTCGTCGACAATTCGGTTGGGGGTTGCCACAAGGTTGGTTTCATTCGCCATTTTCCTCCTTCATTTTCCTTGAGCTAACCACTCCTTCTTCAGTGTTGTCAACTTTCCTTTACTTGACCGACGCTCTAGACCAAGTCCCACGGCTCTCGGCTTGAGGCACTTTCCTTATCCACAGAGTCCCGTACAAGGTGTCTCCGTCCATCAATTGTTGTAGGTGCCGCAGGTGCGCGGAGTGAACAAGGCATATGACTTTGAACTCGTTC
>WNGP01002426.1_pt1 | contig 17039 bp, 12 predicted proteins | sample 5407671 | NCBI WGS metagenome assembly WNGP01 (sample SAMN13153381, study PRJNA577476) | soil metagenome | isolation source: 40 cm soil or saprolite under Garry oak tree replicate 2 | place: USA:California | collected 2016-06-15 | reverse complement strand
AGCGCCGTGACCCACCCGAGGAGTCGCGTCACGTAGCGCGGATCGGCGGCAGCGCGCCTCGCCATGAGGAGCGCCGCGAGCAAGGTGCCCGCCGTGCCGGCGATCAGGTGCATGAGCCCGAGGAGCTGTCCCGCCTGGCCCACCGTCATGTGATGCGAGCGCTGCAGGAAGGTCGGGGTCCACCACATGAGTCCCCAGCTCCAGAAGGTCGCCACCGACCCGCCGAGCAGCAGGTGAACCGCCGAGCGCTGCCGGGTGATGAACCACACCGTAGCGCCGAGGGCGCCCGGGGCGGCGGGCGCCGAGCGATCGAGCTGGCCGCGGCGCGGCTCGCGCACGGTGAGCGCCGCGATGAGGGCCACCGCGAGCCCCGGAACGCCGAGGACGAGAAAGGCGGCTCGCCAGCCGCTGCGCTCGGCCACCTCGCCCGCCACCTGCGATCCGAGCCACGCCCCGAGGCACGCGCCGAGGGCGAAGATCGTGAGGGCCATCGGGCGGCGCGCCGGGGGAAACTTGTCGGCGAGTATCGAGGTTGAAGGAGGAGTTCCGCCGGCCTCGCCTATGCCGACTCCGAATCGCGCCAGCAGCAGCTGCCAGTAGCTGTGCGCGAGGCCGCAGAGGGCCGTCATTCCGGACCAGACGGCGATTGCGACCGCGAGGATGTTGCGCCGACTCACCCGATCGGCGAGGTCCGCGATGGGAATGCCGAGCGTCACATAGAACACCGCCAGCGCGACCCCCGTGAGGAAGGCGATGCCGCTGTCGGACAGGTGGAGTTCCTCCCGGATCGGCTCGATGAGCGTCGAGATCGAGAAGCGGTCGGCGATGTTGAGCGAGTACACCACGGTGAGGACCGCCAGCACGTACCAGCGGTCCCGCGGTGGCGGCGCAGGACTCAGGGGCTCCAGGTCCACTCCCGCGCGCTGGCGCGACAGCCGCCGCCCGCGGCGCCGGTCCAGGCGCGCCCCAGCACCGCGCGGCCGCTGGCGGCGCCCGTCGCCTCACCCGCGCGCAGCGCCCGCACGCCGTTCACCCACACCTCATCGACACCGGTCGCGAGCTGGTGCGGATGCTCGTAGGTCGCATGATCCTGGATCGTCGCCGGATCGAACACCACGACGTCCGCGAAGTCGCCCGCCTTCAGCATGCCGCGGTCGGCGAGCGACAGCGTGGCCGCCGGCAGCGCGGTGAGCTTGTGAATCGCCTGCTCGAGGCTCAGCAGCTTCTCCTCACGGACGTATTTCGCGAGCAGCCGCGCAAAGTTGCCGTAGGTGCGCGGATGCCGGCTGGATTTCAGAAACACCCCCTCGGGCGCCGGCGCATCCGCATCCGAGTCGAAGCTGACCCAGGGGAGCGCCAACTCGCGGCGCACGTTCTCCTCCGACATCAGAAAGTAGGCCACCGCTACGCGCGATCCGTCCTGGATCACCAGGTCGATGGCGGCGTCCTCGGCACTCACGCCACGCATCTTCGCGACCTCGGCGAGCGTCTTGCCCGTCAGCGGCTTGAGCTGCGGGTTCTTGAACCCGAGCAGCAGCGTGCCGGCGGCGCCCGCGGCTCCGTAGAGGTTCTCCCACGGCGGGGCCGGGTCGCGCATCTCGGCGAGCACACGCGCGCGAACCGCCGGATCCTGCAGCCGGCGGATCCAGGCCTCGAGGCCGCCGTCCTGCACCCACGGAGGCATGGCGGCATCGAGCCCGGTCGCACCCGCCGTGTACAGGTACATATCCGCGGTGATGCGGATCCCGGCGGCGCGCGCAGCCTCGACCTCGTGGATGAGCGCGTCGAGCTTGCCCCAATTTCCTCTGCCCGCAGCTTTCAGGTGATAGATCTCCGCCGGCGCGCCCGAGGCCCTGGCGATGTCGATGGTCTCCTGCGCCGCCTCGAGCAGCCGATCGCCCTCGCTGCGCATGTGCACGCTGTAGATCCCGCCGCAGCGCGCCGACTCGCTGGCGAGCGCCATGAGCTCGGGGGTGCGAGCGTACTGGTTCGGGCTGTAGATGAGCGCGGTGGTGACCCCGAGGGCTCCTTCCTCCATCGCCTGGCGCACCAGCGTGCGCATCCGCTCGAGCTGCGCGGCGGTCGGTTGCACGTCGCGCTCGCCGAGCACGTTGGTGCGGACCGTGCCCGCGCCCACGAAGGAGGCGACATTGGGCGCAATGCCGTGCCGCTCGAGCTTGTGCAGGTACTCCCCGAGAGTGGTCCAGTCGACCGTGTAGTGAATGTCGGCCTGGCGCTCCCTCGCGTGGCGCTTCATCTCCGGAGTCAGCGGCCCCATCGAGTCCTCGCCGAGCACCTCGAGCGTCACTCCCTGGCGCAGATCGCTCAGCGCCCGGCCGTCCGCGATGAGGGACTCTTCCGGGTGCGCCAGCATGTTGATGAACCCGGGCGCCACCGCCTTGCCGCGCGCCTCGACGCGCTCGGACGCCGACCCGGGAGCATGCGGTCCCACGTAGACGATGCGATCGCCCCTCAGGGCTACGTCGCCCACGAACGGTGGGCTCCCCGAGCCGTCGTAGACGGTGCCGCCGCTGATCACCACATCGTAGTGCGCTCCCGCACCGCTTGCCTCCTTAAGGGGCGCGCCGACACCGGGGCTCGCCGCGGCAAGACAGAGCCACGTGATCGTGACCGCGAGCGCACTCCGGGCGAGCGCGGGGGCGAGCGGGCGGGCGGGTGACATGTTGACGCGACCTCCCTCCAGCCGTGTCAGATCCAAGGCCATGTGCTCAGGGCGTATCCGAACCGCTGCCAGCTCGGGCGCGGCCCCACTCATATTATAGGCGGCGTCCCGAGGGCCTGCCGGCGGCACGACGCCCGCGCCTCGCTCAGCCGCGGTGAATGAACGGCCAGGGAGAGACCTCCGCGCCCGGCTCGCCCGGGACTTCGATGAGGGCGGGAGCATCGTCCGCAAGGGCACGCTCGAGCGCGCTGCGCAGCTGCCCCGGAGTAGCGGCGCGGTAGCCTGCCGCGCCGAAGGACTCGGCGAGCTTCACGAAGTCGGGATTGCGCAGCGCTTCGCCGAGAAGCCGTCCGCCGAAGGTGGTCTTCTGGTCGCGCAGCACGTTGCCGAAGCTCTGGTTGTTGAACACGATCGCCACGGAGCCGATGCGATGCTGCACGGCGGTGGCCAGCTCCTGCACTCCGAACATGAAGCCGCCGTCGCCGTTGGCCGATACCACCGCCCGGGTCGGATTCGCGACCTTGACGCCGAGCGAGGTCATGTAGCCGAAGCCGAGGTTGTCCTGATAGCCGCTCGCGACATAGGTGCGCGGCTCGTACACGGGGAAGCCGAACCGGGCGGTGAATCCGACCTGGCTGATCTCTTCGACGAAGAAGCCGTCGCGCGGCAACACCGCGCGGATCGCATCGAGGAAGGCGAGCTGCGGCTGCACCACCTCGAACTCGCGCCGGGCACGCGCCTTGAGATCCTGGAATTCCGCTTCCCGGGACGCACGCTTGCGGAGGCGCGGCGCGAGCGCCTCGAGGAGCGCGCGCACTCCGAGGCGCGCGTCGGTCACCACGCCGACCTCGGTCGGGCGGCGCGGCATCTCCGTCGGGTCGATGTCGATGCGCACGATCCTCAAGTCCGACGGCACCTGCTTCCAGCGGATGAACTGCAGCTCCATGCGCGTGCCGATGGCGAGGAGCACGTCCGTCTTCGCCCAGAGCGCGTACGCCGCCGCCAGGTCGAGCCCGAAGGGCGAGTCTTCGCTCACGATGCCGCGGCCGCTGCGATGCGCGGTGACCGGGGCCTGCAGCAGGCGGGCCAGCTCGAGCACTTCCGCACCGGCGCCGAGCGCGCCGGAGCCCACCATGATGAGCGGCGCCGCAGCGGAGGCGATCAGCTTCGCCGCCCGCTCGATCGCCTCCGGGTCCGGCAGCGGCGGCGCCATGGGGTGCGCGCTCACATCGAGCTCCACCTGCGCCTTCTGCCCGAGGGTATCCCAGGGGCATTCGAGGGCCACCGGCCGGCGACGCCCGCTCGTCAGCTCCTCGAACGCGCGCGCCACCAGGCGCGGCGCTTCGCTCGGGTGACTGATGCGCGCCGACCACTTGGTGAGTCCGCGCAGTATCGCCAGCTGGTCGGGAAGCTCGTGCAGGATGCCGTGGCCCCGGCCGATCTCGTGCGAGAAGACTTCGGAGGTCAGACACAGGACCGGTGCGTTCGCCGCATAGGCGGTACACAGCGCCGCCGACGTGTTGAGCACTCCGGGACCGGGCACGCAGGTATAGGCCCCCACGCGCCCGCTCGAGCACGCGTAGCCGTAGGCCATGTAGGCCGCCCCCTGCTCATGGCGCGTGCCGAGGTAAGCGAGCTCCCCTTGCCGCTCGGCCAGCGCATCGATCAGGCTGTAGGTATGTACCCCGGGGATGCCGAAGATGTGCCGCACGCCGTTGCGGACGAGACCATCGACGATCGCCTGCCCGGCGGTTACGACCTTCCGCATGGGGCTATGCTAACAGTCCCGCGGTCGCGATCGGACGGATGCCTCACGCGCGTGCACGTAACTCCTTCAGCGCAGCGCGCGCGGCCATACGGCCCGATGCGCCCACGATACCGGGCCCCGGATGCGTCCCGGCGCCACACAGATGCAACCCCGCCACGGGCGCGGCGTGGCCGGCGAGATCGGGCACCGGGCGCATGAAGAGCAGCTGATCGAGCGCGAGCTCGCCGCGCGATACGGCGCCTTCGCGCAGTCCGAACCGGCTCTCGAGGTCGACGGGCGAGAGCACCATCCGCTCGCGCACCCGGGAGGTGAATCCGGGCAGGTGCGCCTCCACGACGCGCAGCGCCCGCTCCGCCACGGTGTCGCGCAGCTCGCCCCACTCGCCCTCGCGGAGCCGGTAGGGCGTGTATTGCACGTGCAGGACCGCAACGTGCTTGCCGGGAGGCGCGAGCCCGGCGTGGACCGCGCTCGGAAGGTGAATCATGACGAAGGGCTCACTCGAGCAGCGTCCGTACTTGGTCGCATCGAAGGCGCGCTCGACATAGCGCATCGACGGCGCGATCAGCATCGTGCCCGCGGCGCCGGCGGGGGCGGTTGTGGTGGTGGTGGTGGTGGTGGCGGTGGCAGCGGTGGCGGCGGCCACCGAATCGGGCAAGGCATCGAGCGCCAGCAGGATCTTGGTGGTCACGCCGCGGAAGCGGATATTGCGCACGGCTTCGATGAGCACCGGGTCGAGGTGCACGGGGTCGATGAGCCCGAGGAGGCTGTGGTACGGATCGAGCGCGGAGATCACGGCTCTGCAGGCGATCGCTTCCCCGGAGCTGAGCGCCGCCGATTCGATCCGCCCGTCGCGCACTGAAAGCTCAACCACCGCGCCCTGGGTCTCGATCGCGACGCCCGCGGCGCGCGCTCGCCGCGCCAGCGCGTCGATCAGCGCACCCGGCCCGGCTTTGAGTCGCAGCCGCTCACCGATCACGCCGGGCGCCGCACCGACGTGACGATGCAGGAAAGCCAGCGCCGTCCCACCCGACATCGGTCCCTGGCAAAGGTCGGTGACCGCAAGCGCCGCGAGCGCGCCCTTGAGTGGCTCCGACTCGAAGAAGTCGTCGAGCCAGTCGGCGGCCGAGATCGGCAGCGCGCGCAGCAGCTCGACCATGCCACGGCGCCCGAGGCTGCGGTATTGGCGACCGAGCCGGAGCAGCGTGAGGAATTCGTCGATCGCTCGAGCGTCGACGCGCGGCGCGGCGTCGCGAAACAGCGTCGCGAGAAAGCCCGCGAGGGATGCGAGCTGTTGCACGAACTTCGGCCAGCGCTCGGCGTCGTGCGCGGAAAGACGCCTCAAGGCCGCGGCGGTCGCAACTGCGGAGCGCTGCAGCGCGAGCGGTCCGCCCTCGCCGAGAGCGATGACGGTCGGATCGGCTGCAACGCTCGCATGGATCTCGGCCATGCCGCGGAATGCCTGCGGGTCGAGGTAACCGAGGTCGGGCACCAGTGGGGCGGCGCGCCAGCCGGGCGCGAATTCGATCTCGCGATAGATCCCCCCGAGATCGGGGCCCGGCTCGAGCAACAGGACACGCACGCCGGACGTGGCGAGCCCGGTCGCCGCCACCAGCGCATCCGGCTCGCTGCCGAGGACTACCACATCGAAGGAGCGACTCATGTGTCGGACAGAATCCGCTGTGCGGCGAGGCGTCCGGCCGCGCCCATCACGCCACCCCCGGGGTGCGTGCTCGAGCCGCACTGGTAGTAGCCGGGAATCGGCGTGCGGTAACTCGACCAGCGCGCCGCCGGGCGCAGGAAGAACAGCTGCTGCAGCGCCAGCTCGCCCTGGAAGATGTTCCCCTCGGAGAGCCCGATCGTGCGCTCGATGTCCGCTGGCGTCAGCACTTGGGCGTGCAGGATGGCGGACTTGAGGTTGGGCGCGTATTCGCTCAGGGTGTCGATGACGGTATCCCCAAACGCCTCACGCCGGGCGTCGGTCCAACCGCCTTCGATCGCGTAGGGGCAGTACTGCACGAAGATACTCGCGACGTGCCTGCCGGGCGGCGCCATGTTGGGATCGATCACTGAAGGGAAGATGATGTCCATGTAGGGGCGCTTCGAGAAGCTGCCGTACTTGGCATCGTCGTAGGCGCGCTCGAGGTAATCGAGGCTCGGGCTGATCGAGATCGCGCCGCGATGGTGCGCGCCGACACCGGGTAGGCAAGTGAAGTCCGGCAGCTCCGACAGCGCCAGATTGACCTTGCCGGAGGAGCCGCGGAAGCGGAAGCGCTGCACCTGCTCGAGGAGCTCGTCCGGCAGCGCCCGCCGGTCGACGAGCTCGAGGTAGGTGCGGCGCGCATCGAGCCCCGAGACGATCACGGGCGCCCGGCACTCTTCACCGCTCCCGAGCACGACACCGACCGCGCGTCCTCTCTCGAGGAGGACCTGCCTCACCGGCGCTTCGGTACGAATCTCGGCGCCCTTCTCCAGGGCCGCACGGGCGATGGCCTGACTGATCGTGCCGTTGCCGCCCTTGCAGAATCCCCACGCGCGGAACGCGCCGTCGATCTCTCCCATGTAGTGATGCAGCAGCACGTAGGCCGAGCCTGGCGAGCGCGGTCCCATGAAGGTGCCGATGATGCCGCTCGCGGACTTGGTCGCCTTGAGCGGCTCGAACTCGAACCATTCCTCGAGGTAGTCCGCCGAGCTCATGGTGAGGAGCTTGTAGAGCGCGTGAAACTGCTCGCGGCCGAGGGAGCGCAGGTGCCTCCCGAGCTTGAGCAGGCCCTTCAGGTCGCCGGGTCTGAGCGAGGTGGGATCGGGCGGCATCATGCCGAGCAGCGGCTTGACCGCCTGCGCCATCTGCACCATCAGCCGGCCGTAGGCGACCGAGGCTTCGGCATCCCGCGCCGAATGCCGGCAGAGCTCGCGCCGCGTGAGGTCGGCATCGCCCCAGCTGCCGAGATAGTCGCCGTTCGGCAGCGGCACGATCGTGCTCTCGAGGGGCAGGATCTGCAGGCCGTGCCGCGGGAGCTCGAGGTCGCGGATGATCTCGGGCCGCAGCAGACTCACCACATACGAGAAAACCGAGAAAGTGAAGCCCGGGAAAACCTGCTCGCTGACCGCCGCGCCTCCGATCACCGGACGCCGCTCGAGCACCAGTACCCGGCGGCCCGCCCGGGCGAGGTACGCGGCGGCCACGAGACCGTTGTGGCCGGCGCCGACGACGATCGCGTCATAGGAGCGCTGCGCTCCCGGTGCTGGCGATGAGCGCACGTTCAGGCCCTCTTCCGCTCGGGGTCGAAGAACGGGAGCTTGCGCACCCGGGCGTTGGCGCGCTTGCGTCGGTGCTCGACGGTCACCTCGATCTCCACCGGCGTATCCGCCGCGAAGTGCGGAGCCTCGAGGTGCGCGAGCGCGAGATACTTCTTGAGCAGCGGCGACCAGCATCCGCTCGAGGCGTAGCCCACCTGCTCGCCGCCGCGATAGATCGGGACGCTGCTGCGCCAGGCGATGGTCGGGAGCGAGGGTGCCAGGCCCACCGCCCTGAAGAGCGCCTCGAAGGAATCCCAGTCGACTTCGATCCCTACGAAGCGCCACGCGGGTCCGCGCGCCTTCTCGGCGCGCAGCGCCGCCTGGCCGTTGAATGCGCTCTTGTCGAGCCGCACCGCCCAGTCGAGCGAGAGCTCGTAGGGCGAGGACTTCTGGGATTCGATCATGGCGTGTTGCGAGGACTGGTAGTCCACCTCGAGCATCACCAGGCCCGCTTCGATCCGCACCACGTCGAGCGCCCAGATGCCCGCCGGAGTAATCCCGTAGTCCGCCCCGCGGCCGATCAATGCGTCCCAGACCGCGATCGCCCCCTGCGCAGGGATCCACAGCTCGTACCCCAGATCGCCCGTGTATCCGGTGCGCGAGATCTGCACCTCGACGCCGGCGATGCGGTTCTGCATCACGCGGAAGTATTTCAGTCCGTCGACGGGCTGCTCGGCGACGGCATCGAGCACCGCCCGCGACAACGGACCCTGTAATGCGAGCGCGCCCACGGCGTCCGACACCTCACCGATCTCGACTTCCATGCCGAACGCGTTCTGCTGCAGCCAGCGGAGATTGGGCTCGGCCGCCGTGAGGCGATACTGCCGCTCCCCGAGCCGGCTGATGGTGCCGTCGTCGATCGTCTTGCCCTGCGCGTCGCACCAGGGCGTGTACAGCACCTGGCCGATCTGGGTCGTGCTGACGTTTCGCGTAACCAGCCGGTCCAGCAGTCGCGCCGCATCGCGGCCGGCGATCTGGTACTTGTGCAGCGGCGAGACGTCGAACAGCGCCGCGGCGTTGCGCACCGCGGCGTACTCGCGCTCGTGCGTCCAGTCGTAGGCGCTCGCCACGGCGTGACCCGCCCAGCGGCGCCACGTCGCGCCGAGCACGAGGGGCGCCGTGCGCACGTGAAAGGGCGTGGTTTTGAGCATCCCCGGGCGGCTCCGCAGTCTTATTGAACGATCGTACAATAAGGTTTCGAAACGGATCAACCGAATCCCCGCCGGTTACGCGAGCGGCGGCGCCGGCGGTGCGCGCGGGCCGCCCCGCACGCGCCTGGCGGGCGACATGGATATGTGCCCACGGCAATGCAGTCTACTTCAGCCTCGCACCCGACCAAACGTCCGGCTGGGCCGTCGCGACCACCGGCATCTGGCGCATGCGGGCGCCCGGCGCCTGCGCTACAATTATCTGCTGGATCCTGTGGATTCAGGCGATCTCGTACTACGGCAAGCTCGCGATCCATCCGACGCCGCTGATTCCGGTCTATCAGGTGCCGTGGCAGATGCGTGCAGGATGCGAGGATGCATGCAGCGGGTTGAGTCAGGCGTGAGCGCAGCGGCGGCGAGACTCCTCATCGTCGACGATGAGGCCGCGCACATGCGCGCCCTGTGCGACACTCTCGAGCGCGAGGCTTACGTCACCCGCGGCTTCACTTCCGGACGCGAGGCGCTGGAAGCGCTCCGCGAGCAATCATTCGATCTGCTGCTGACCGATCTGCAGATGCCGGAAATCGACGGCATCACGCTCATGCGCGCCTGCCAGGAGATCGATCGCGACATTGCCTGCGTCCTGATGACCGGGCACGGCACGATCGCGACCGCGGTGGATGCGCTCAAGGCGGGCGCGCTCGACTACGTACTGAAGCCCTTCAAACTGTCGAGCATCCTGCCGGTGCTGGCGCGCGCGCTGGCGACGCGTGCGCTGCAGAGGGAAAACATCCAGCTGCGGGAGTCACTGGCGATCTACGAGCTCTCGCGCGCCATCAGCCAGGGCCTCGACCGCGATGCGATCGTCGAGCGGACGCTGGCGGCGGCCGCCGGGCAGCGCGATGTCGGCGCCGTTTACCTCCTCGTGCCCGCCGAGGATGGCGGCACGCTGCGGGTCGCGGGATTCACCGGGCCGGCCCCCCGGGCTCTGGAGAGCGCGGCGCTGAAGCTCGGCGAGTCGGCCGAGCGCTGGGTCGAGGAGGCGCGCCGCGAGCTCGGGGCGCGCGTGGCGCCTTCCGCCGCCGGGGTTCTCTTCAGGCACCCGTTCGACCCGCGCATCGCCGTGGCGCTGCCGATCGTCGCCGGCGGAAAGTTCTTCGGAGTCCTCGGCTTCAGCTCCTCGCGGCCCGAGCGGAGGATCCCCCCGGGACAGCTACGCGCTCTCGACGTCCTGGCGCGCACCGCCGCCAGCGCCTTCGAGACCGCGGCGCTGGTCGGTGAGCTGCGCCGCATGAACGAAGAGCTCGAGCTGCGCGTGCGCGAACGCACGCGCGATCTCGAGATGGCCAACCACGATCTGGAGGCCTTCTCATACTCCGTGTCGCACGACCTGCGCGAGCCGCTGCGTGCGGTCGAGGGCTTCTGCGAGATGTTCCGCGCCGAATTCGCGGCGAGTGTCCCCGAGGCGGGGCAGAAGATTCTGGAGCGGATCTGGGCCGGGGCCGGCCGCATGACGCGGCTCATCAACGATCTGCTGCATTTCTCGCGCTTCGGCCGCCAGCCCCTCGAGTGCGCCCGCGTGCCGCTGCGCGAGGTCGTGGAGCAGTGCGTGGCGCGCCTCGAGGAGTCGCGCGACAGCCGGCGGCCGAGCGTGCAGATCGGAGAGCTCCCCGACTGCTTCGCGGATCGCGCGCTGCTCGAGCAGGTGCTGATCAATCTGTTGTCGAACGCCATCAAATTCAGCGCCGGACGGGACGACCCTCGCATCGAGGTGGGTGCGCTGCGTCAGGGCGCCGACATCGTCTATTACGTGCGCGACAACGGCGTCGGCTTCGACATGCGCTACGCCGACCGGCTCTTCGGCGTGTTTCAGCGCCTGCACCCGCAGGAATCGTTCGAGGGCACCGGAATCGGCCTGTCGATCGTGCACCGGATCATCACACGTCACGGCGGCCGGGTGTGGGCCGACAGCCGCCCCGGTGACGGCACCACCTTCTATCTCAGCCTCCCGCGGCCGAGCGAGCTCGGCCCAGGGATGTAACGCCACGCTCAAGCACGCGGAGACTTAATAGGGGCTCCGCGTGCGCTTTGCCGGCTTACCCTCCAAGACGGCCGGTCTTGCGCCCGGAAAGTGTGACGGCCATCCGGGTGAGGTGTCTTTCCGGCGGGTCTAATGAAAGACGCGATGGACTGTTTAAAAAACACCCGTGCGCGCGCGAGCCCCTTTCACCGTCCAGCTTCGGCAGATTCGGTGCCGGGCGCGCGCCGAATGTAAGCACGGGCGGAGACGTGGCGATGGATACGCCCCCCCATGAGCCTGCCCGCAGGCCGTTGCGAGTCCTGCTGGTCGAGGATTCCCCCTCGGACGTCGAGCTGACAAAATGGCGTCTGCAGCAGGGCGGCTACGCATGCACCTGCGAGTGCGTGGTGAACGAGGCCGAGATGCGCAGTGCGCTGCGCGCGGGTTCGCCCGATCTCATCCTGTCCGATTTCAGCCTCCCCGGATTCGACGGCATGTCGGCACTGGCCATTGCGCGCGCCGAGGCACCCGGGGTGCCGTTCATCTTCCTCTCGGGCACCATCGGCGAGGAGCGCGCCATCGAGGCCCTGAAGTGCGGCGCGATCGACTACGTGCTGAAGAGTAATCCGAAGCGCCTGGTGCCGGCGATACAGCGCGCACTCGATGAGGCGGCGTTGCGCCGCAAGAACCAGGCTGCCGAGCAGCACGTCGCCCGCCTCGCCGTCGTGCTTCAGACACTCTCGGCGATCAACTCGGCGCTGGTGCGCATCCAGAACCGCGACGAAGCGCTGGCCGAGACCTGCCGCCTCGCGCACCGTATCGGCGGATACCCGCTGACGATGGTGGCGCTTCTCAACCCCGCAACGCGCATGGCGCGACCGATCGGTTGGGCGGGCTACGACTTTCTCGATCAGCCGTGGGAAGAGTTTCCCGTGGCGGTTCACGAATCCGGCGATACCGGCCTCATGGGCCGGGTGATCCGCAGCGGCGAGGCGGTGCTCTGCGAGGACATCGCGACCTACGCCGACGTCATCCAGGCACGCGAGGCGTTGAGCGCCGCAGGCATTCGCTCGCTCGCGTGCCTGCCGCTGCGGGTCGACAACACGCCGGTGGGGGCGCTGCTCTGCGGCACGCGCTCTCCGACCGTCATCGCTCAGGACGAATGGCTGCTGCTCGTGGAGCTCGCCTCCAACCTGTCGTTCGCGCTGCAGTACCTCGACAAGCAGAATGCGGTGCACTTCCTGTCGTATTTCGAGCCGCTGACCGGTCTCGCCAAGCGGGCGCTGTTCTGCGAGCGCCTGACGCGGCTACAGGCGCGCCGCAGCGGCAGTCCGCCGCGCCTTGCGGTGACCGTGTTCGACATCGCACACCTGCGTGTCATCAACGACTCGCTCGGCCGGCACAGCGGCGATCGGCTCTTGCAGTGCGTCGCGGATCGGCTGAAGACGCGCTTCCCGGACACCGAGCACATCGCCCACCTGGGGGGCGGGACCTTTGCCTGCGTGAACGCCCTGCGAGAAAACGACACCGGCGAACTGCGTACACTGGACGATGAGCTCATGCGGCTGTTCACCGAGCCGTTCCGCATCGACGGCCGCGACGTCGTCGCGGAGATCAAAAGCGGGGTGGCCTGCTATCCGCAAAACAACATCGAGCCTCACGACCTGGTGCAGAACGCGGAAGCGGCGCTCAAGGAGGCGAAGACCTCGGGCGAGCGCCACCTGCATCACCGCGTCGAGATGAATGCCGAGCTGGCGCAGCGGCTCAGCATGGAGCAACGGCTGCGGGCGGCGCTCGAGACCGACCAGTTTCGCCTGTACTACCAGCCCAAGATCGCGCTGCGAAACGGCAGAGTCGCCGGGGTGGAGGCGCTGCTGCGCTGGCAGGACCCGGAAACCGGCCTCGTCGCGCCCGCGGTCTTCCTGCCGCTGCTCGAGTCCGCCGGGTTGATGACAGCGGCCGGCACCTGGGTCATACGACAGGCGGCGTCCGACTGTCGCGCGTGGCGCTTGAAGGGTCTGCCGCCGCTGCGGGTGGCCGTCAATGTATCGCCTCCGGAGCTGCGCCGCCGCAAGATCGCGGACGAGATCCTCGAGTGCATCGGCGATCTGGCAGGCGATCCGGACTGGGGGGTCGACCTCGAGATTACCGAAGGAGTTCTCTCGGGTGATGCCTCCTCCTGCGTCAACGCGCTCAGGCTTCTGCGCGCCGCGGGCGTGCGCATCGCCATCGACGACTTCGGCACCGGGTTCTCGTCCCTCGGACGCCTGTCCGAGCTGCCGATCGATACTCTGAAGATCGACCGGAGCTTCACCAGCCGTCTTCCCACGGACCGCAAGAGCGGCACGCTGGTCTCGACGATCATCGCTCTCGCGCGTGCATTCGACATGACGACCGTAGCCGAGGGCGTCGAGAATCGGGCGCAGCTCGATTATCTCCTGCGCGAAGGCTGCGACGAGTCGCAGGGCTACCTGCACACCAAGCCGCTCCCGAGGAGCGAATTCGAAGCGTGGCTCCTCCGTAACGGCGGCGTGGGGCTGGGCGCAAAGGGCCTCAGAAGCGCTCGCGGCTGAGACTCGGGCGCCGCGCGGGGAATTTGCGCGGCGAGCTTCGGGCGTGGCGGCGGAACATGTTGGAGCAACAAAGGACGTCAGCGCACCATAAGAGCGCAGCGCTCTCAAAAGAACTCGCCGAATAAGCCTGTAACTGATTGATCAAACGCGAATGCCCATTTCTGGCATGGCGCGTGCTTATACCAGCTCTGCGCCGCCCTGCATTGGGCGACGATTCGCCGCGTCTGCGGGGGAGGAGTTGGGTCCATGAAACTGATCACGGCGATTGTCCGAACACACAAGCTCGATGAGGTTCGCGAGGCCGTCGGCGATTTGGGCGTCTCGGGCGTAACGGTTACGGAGGTCCGAGGCTTTGGGCGGCAACGCGGCCACACCGAGGTCTATCGGGGCGCCGAGTACGTCGTCGAGTTCGTGCCGAAAACCAAGATCGAAATCGCGGTCGCCGATACCCTCGCTGAGCGGGTGATCGAGGCCATTACCACTGCGGCGCGGACGGGCAAGGTCGGCGACGGCAAGATTTTTGTGGTCGACCTTGAGCAAGTCGTGCGTATCCGCACCGGCGAACGCGACGCCAGCGCCCTTTAGAACCACAAGTGAGTCAGCTCAGGGGAGACAAGTTGATGACTACATTGTCGCGGTCGTTACTGTTCGTTTTGCTGGCGCTGCCGGTGCCCTTGGCCTGGGCCGATCCACCGGCGGAGGCCACCGCGGCGCCAGTCGCTACCCCGGCGCCCTCGACGACTGAGCCCTCCGTCATCCTCAACTCCCAGATCAACTCCGGCGATACCGCCTGGATGCTCGCCTCCATGGCGCTGGTGTTGATGATGACGGTCCCTGGACTTGCGCTCTTTTACGGGGGGATGGTGCGCAAGAAGAACGTCTTGGCGACCCTCATGCAAAGCTTTGCCATCACGTGCCTCGTGACCCTTCTCTGGTACGTCATCGGCTACAGCCTCGCCTTCACGCCCGGAACGCCCTACATCGGGGGCCTGAGTCGCCTCTTCATGAACGGGGTGATCTATATCAAGGACGTTGCGGCTGCGGCGGCCACCAAAGACACCCCGGCCGTCGAGGCGGTGATCGGGAAGGTGTCCGTAAGCCACCTGGGTGTGACGATCCCCGAGACCGTCTATGCAATGTTCCAGCTCACCTTCGCGATCATCACTCCTGCGCTCATCTGTGGTGCGTTTGCGGAAAGAATGAAGTTCTCCGCGATGCTCTGGTTCATGGCGATCTGGTCGATCATCGTGTACGCACCCATCGCCCACTGGATGTGGGAGCCGGGCGGCTGGGGCGCAACCGCGGGCGTGCTCGACTTCGCGGGCGGCACGGTCGTACATATCAACTCGGGTATCGCCGCGCTCGCGTGTGCCCTCGCGCTCGGCAAGCGCGTCGGACTCAACAAAGAACCCATGGCGCCCCACAACCTGGTGTTGACGGTGATCGGCGCTTCGCTCCTCTGGGTCGGCTGGTTCGGGTTCAATGCCGGTTCCGCGGTGGCCGCCGATGGCCGCGCCGGCATGGCCATGGCGGTCACGCAGATCGCCACCGCCGCAGCGGCGCTTGCCTGGATGTTCATGGAATGGACCATCAAGCGGAAACCGAGTGTGCTGGGCATCGCCTCCGGCGCGGTCGCCGGCCTTGTGGCCATCACGCCTGCGTCGGGCTTCGTGATGCCCACCCCTGCGGTCATCATCGGCATCGCGGCTGGCGTGATTTGCTTCTTGGCCGCTACGTCGCTCAAGAAGGCGCTGGGGTACGACGACTCACTCGATGCGTTCGGCGTGCACTGTATCGGTGGCACCGTCGGCGCATTGCTCACCGGCGTATTCGCGAGCGCCGCGCTCGATGGCGGACAGGCCGGAAGCGTCGTCACGCAGCTGAAGTCATCGATGTGACCATCGGACTGCGGGTCACCGAAGACCAGGAACGGGAAGGGCTCGACGTATCGCTGCATGGCGAGCACGTCGAGTAGCGCCCATCACTGATCCTAAGGGGTCTCCGCCGCCCAACGGCGGAGACCCCTACCCACCCTCTTCACGGAGCTCTGTGTCATGCATGTGCCAGTCACTCGAGCCTCATCCCTCCGCTTCGAGGAGACCCTCGACACGAACCGCATTCGCCTCGCCTTGCGGGGCGCACTCCTCTGTCTCGTGGTCCTGGGCGCCCGCGGCGCCCAGGCAGACGAAGCCAAGCCTGCGGAGCCCGTCAAGCCCACCGCGCCGTCGTTGACCGATGTGCTGGGGGCATCCGGTATCGACCTTCACGGCTACGTGGATGCGGCTTACTCCTATCTTTCGGGCGCGGGCGTCTTCACGAGTGGGGTTGCGGACCGTGTGTTCGACACCGAGCCCGACTCGTTCAACGTGCACCAGTCAGCACTCATCGTCGACTATCAGCCGAAGGAGGGCTTCGGCGGTCTCGTCGCCCTCACGGCCGGAAGAGACGCCCGGGTCATCGCCTCTCTCGGCGAGTCGACGAGTAATTTCGATGTCACCCAGGCTTTCGCGCAATACGCCCACGGTCCGCTGACGATCATCGCCGGCAAATTCGTGACGCTCGCCGGAGCGGAAGTCATCAACTCCACCCAGGACACGAACTATTCGCGCTCCATTCTGTTCGGCTACGCGATTCCCTTCACCCACACCGGAGCCCGGCTCACCTATGCCGCATCCGATCAAGTGAGCGTCATCGTCGGCGTCAATAACGGTTGGGATCAGCTGCAGGACGCGAATAAACAGAAGACCGGCGAGCTCGGCATCTCGTTCACCCCAAACAAGGTCTTCTCCCTGGCGGCGCAAGGCTACAGCGGCGTTGAGCAACTCTCCGGGGGCACGTTTATCGGCGCCGGCACACACGGCCTGCGCAGCTTGATCGACGCGGTGGGCACTTACAACGCGACCAGCCAGCTCACGTTCATTCTGAACGTCGATTGGGGCCAACTGAATGATCAATGGCGACTATCGGTGCGCGCCGAGTACTTCGACGACAAGGACGGTTACCGCACTGGCGTCATTCAGAAATGGAAAGAAGCCACGCTGACGCTTGCCTACCTGCCCACAAAATTCATTGAAATACGCGGTGAGGTGCGCGGTGACAAGTCCGACTCCAACGCCTTCGTCAAAGACACCGCATTCTTCAGCGGCACCCCGGGCGCGGGCGTCACCGGCAATCAGGCTTCTATCGGCCTCGAGGCGGTGTACAAGTTTTGAAACGCGAAGGGACCACGTACTCGCTCCTCGGCATGCCGACGGTGGTGGGGGGCACGGCGTTACAGCAGATCTCGCCGCCCGAGATCCGCGCGCAGGTGATGGCGATCCAGGTCCTGCTGGTGAACCTCCTGGCGCTGTCGCTGGGGCCGTTCACGGTCGCCGCGCTGACGGAGTACGTCTTTCACCGGCCGGCGTCTGTGGGCTATGCGTTGGCATGGACCGACGGTGCCGGGGCCCTTGCCGGTATCGTCGCGTTCGCAGCTTCGAGGCGCGCCTTCCGCAAACAGCGAGGGTGAGGGGATTGAAGGTTATTCGCCCCGCCTTTGGGGAGGGGCCGG
>WNGP01001974.1_pt1 | contig 17055 bp, 8 predicted proteins | sample 5407671 | NCBI WGS metagenome assembly WNGP01 (sample SAMN13153381, study PRJNA577476) | soil metagenome | isolation source: 40 cm soil or saprolite under Garry oak tree replicate 2 | place: USA:California | collected 2016-06-15 | reverse complement strand
AAGCATGGGGATGAAAGCCACTCGTCAAAATCCATAAGGGACTCGATCAATACTGCTCCTGTTTGCCTCAGGCAGCCGCGTAAATTCAATGAAACACTTCAGAGCCGGCTGCCTTTAGGCTTTTTGCCATTAGCCATCATAAGGAGAAAGTCATCGACTGTCAAGATACCATAAAAACTGGTTGGCTCTGCCTCTGAAGGGCAATGAGATGGTGTCAAGTGCCCGGGTGCATCATTTTTCCTTCCCAGTGTTTGCTCAGTTAGCCTAATGCGCCTATAATTATACAATGAAATTGTCTCCCAAGTAGGTCCTGTCCTACCCTGCAAGTTCAAAACACCCTATATTCATCTTTGAGGCGTCTTGGTTATAAACGTAAACGCGAGATTTTGGAGGAAATCATTGGTAAGGATTCTCGATAGTATTGACAGTCCAGCTCAATTGCGCGCCTTGACCTCTGTGCAAATGCAGCAGTTGGCCAGCGAGATCCGATGCGAAATCATCGAAAGAGTTTCGGTAAAAGGTGGACACCTGGCCCCTAACCTGGGCGCGGTTGAATTAACCATAGCTCTCCATTGTATCTTCAACACCCCACATGACCTGCTGGTCTGGGATATTGGCCACCAGGCCTACGGGCATAAACTCTTGACAGGCCGCCGTGACCGCTTTCACACCATTCGTCAGTTTGGTGGCCTTTCCGGCTATCTTAGACGTGATGAAAGCCCATATGATGTATTTGGAGCAAGCCATGCCAGCACCTCGATCTCGGCAGCGCTCGGCCTAGCGGTAGGCCGTGACCTGCAAGGTCAAAATTTCAAAGTAGTTGCAGTCATCGGTGATGGCGCCTTAACCGGAGGGATGGCGCTGGAGGCTATCAACAACGCGGGTAGTCTCAAGAAAAACCTCATCATCATATTGAACGACAACGAAAAATCGATCTCTGATAATGTCGGTGCCCTGCATCACTACCTGGGCAAGTTGCGCCATATGCAGACCTTGCCCAGTTACCGCTACCTACGAGAGATGGCAAAAGAGTCGATCGAAAAATTACCTGTGGTGGGTGATAAAGCGCGTGAGGCCGCAGGCCGTGCCGAAACAAGCTTCAAGAATTTTGTAATGCATAGTAAGAGTGGGCTGATCTTTGAAGAGCTGGGCTTCAAGTTCTTCGGTCCATTCGATGGACACGATATCCCATTGATGCTGGATGTCTTTGAGAATATCAAGCACATTGAAGGCCCTATAATGGTACAGGTGGTCACTAAGAAAGGCAAGGGCCTGGACTACGCCGAAGAGGACTCAACAAAATGGCATGGCCCGGGCGCATTCGATTATCAAACAGGCGTCATCAAGAAGAATGCTGGCGACCCGCCGACTTACACAGACATCTTCGCCAATGCCCTCGTAGATCTGGCTGAGAAGGATACCTCCATCGTCGGCATTACTGCCGCTATGGCAGAAGGCACAGGCCTGAAGAAGATGCACCGGCGCTTCCCCGAACGCTACTTCGACGTAGGCATCGCGGAACAACACGCTGTGACTTTTGCCGGTGGTCTGGCCGTATCGGGCCTGCGCCCGGTGGTTGCCATCTATTCGACATTCTTGCAACGAGCCTATGACCAGATCATTCACGACATCTGCGTGCAGGATTTGCATGTCGTCTTTGCTATGGATCGTGCAGGCATCGTTGGCGAGGATGGTCATACCCAGCATGGCGTCTTCGACATCGTATTCATGCGCGTCGTCCCCAATATGAAGGTAATGGCTCCCAAAGACGAGAACGAGCTGCGCCACATGCTCTACACCGCAATATATATGGACGGCCCTGTATGCCTGCGCTATCCACGTGGCAAGGCCCTTGGAGTTCCTCTGGATGCTGAATTCCGCAAACTGGAGGTCGGTAAGGCAGAGCTCGTCAGCCCATCCACCCTTGAGGAGGCGGAGCAGCAAGATTGCGCCATCCTGGCCTATGGTACAACCGTCGCTCAGGCAGAGGAAGCAGCCAGGGAACTGGCCGCGCAGGATATCCATGTCGCCGTGGTCAATGCGCGTTGGGCCAAACCTCTTGACGAGGAATTGATAACGCGCCTGGCCAAAGGTGTGCGGCGTCTGGTGACTGTGGAAGATGGCATGGCGGCTGGCGGTTTCGGCAGCGCTATGCTTGAATTGTTAGAGGCGCGCGGCCTGCTCAATACTGTCGATATACGCCTCATTGGCTATCCCGACAAATTTATCGAGCACGGCGCCCCTTCAATTTTGAAGGAACTCTATGGCCTCTCATCCTCCCATATCAAGGAGGTCGTCCGCGATCTCGTACACGCGCCAGCCAAAGGCTACGAACTGGCCCGCTAACTCAGATACGGGCGCCCAATAGGCATCAACCGAAGAAACAGCCCATCACCATCCGTAGGGGCGAGGGCGGTAGAGCAGCGCGGGAGGACCCCTACGGATCACTCGGCCTGCTGCCTATCTCCGTGGCTTCTCCATACCCTCGGTTGATGCCTATTGGGCGCCCTGCAACCTCGCTCAAATACGGTCATTTATACAATCACCCCGTCGCGCATGGCAATAATGCGGTTGGCGCGTCTGCCGACCTCCAGGTCATGCGTGACGATCACAAACGTCTGTCTATTTTCACAGTTGAAGCGGCCGAGCAGGTCCATAATGTCTGTGGCAGCTTCACTATCCAGGTTCCCCGTCGGCTCATCCGCCCAGACGATAGCGGGATTATTGATCAGCGCGCGGGCAACCGTCACGCGCTGGCGCTGTCCTCCTGACAGCTCCGCCGGGCGATGTCGAGCGCGTTCAGCCAGCCCAACGCGCTCGAGCAATTCCAGGGCTCGCTTACGCGCCTTGCGGCTCGAAATCTCTGCAATCAGCATGGGAAGCTCAACATTCTCCACTGCAGTCAACATGGGCAGGAGGTTGAAATCCTGGAAGACAAACCCCATGTGTTTGGCGCGGTAGGAGGTGCGTTCATTATCGCTCAGGTCGCGCAGGTTATCTCCTTGAACGTAAATATCCCCCTCATCTACAGTATCCAGACCTGCCAGGCAGTTGAGCAGCGTCGTTTTGCCGCAGCCGCTCGGACCCATGATGGCTACCATCTCACCCGTCGCAACCTCCATGTCAATATTGCGCAGTGCCTCCACCCGGATTTGCCCGCTTCGATACGTTTTCCACACCCTTTGTGCCCGAATCATCATCTGCACGCTAGTAATTTGTTGACCCTTCCAGGTTCTGATAGTCTGATCTCGTTACGGAGGTTATTGTATCACATAGGGATGCTGTCACACACTCGCGTGTCAGATAAATAGCTTCCGTGCGGTTCCGTGCGTGCAGTTTATCGAGGATATTTTGTACATGCTTATGTACCGTTGATTCCGCGACACATAGCTCCCCGGCGATCTCGCGATTCTTGTGTCCCCTGCGTATCAGGTCAAGAATCTCTCGTTCCCGTTCCGTCAGAAGATGCAGTGCTATTGCCTGCTCTGGCTGTGCTGCCCCGGCTGCTACCCGTCGTCCTCCTCTGACCTGAATCAGCTCGCTGCCCCTAAACCTGGCCTGCCCACCCGTAAGCGACATCTCGCGACTGGCCATTCCTGTATTCGTAGAGAGTTGGAGCGAACGTATATGAGCCAGGATGCGATTAGCCAGGGGACGTGGTATGCATAGCTCGTCCCGTACTGCACAGCGAATTGCATGTATCAATGCATCAGGCTCGATGTCTTTAGTGAGGTAGCCCACTGCACCACTTTGTATTGCGGAGAAAATATGCTGTTCGTGGTGCGATGCTGTGAGGATCACAATGTGTGAATGTGGCGAACAGGCCAGTATGCGCTCAGTCGCCTCAAAGCCATCACATCCAGGTAAGTCCAGGTCCATCAGAACAACATCGGGTTGAGCCTGTATCGCCTGCACCTCTGCCTCGCGGCCGTCGCAGGCCTCCCCCACTACCTCCATATCGCTCTCCCCTTCGACCACTCCCCGTACCACGCGACGAATCAGCGCGTGATCATCGACTATCATTATCCTTACCATCTACTTTTCCCCCTGAGTGACCAGCAGGGCCACCCATTTCAGCTTCTTACTACGTAAAAAGGATATGAGTTAATAGGTGCATATATACACACACTTTACACTATACTGCCCTATTCAAGAAGCAAGCGGTAATATAGATGCGTTTCGCAGGTTTACTCATCCACTGGCACCAGTTGCACCCTGCGTAGTAAACGAGTCGGATAGAGTGGCGTTGCTTTTGCTGCCACAGGGGAGTATCTTGCCTGTCGTGGAGTTATGCCTCCCGTCACAGGTGTTGGACTGGGGCCGATCAGGGGTAGGCTCCACAGAGGTGTATCCGCCAAATCATAGGCGATCAACTGGATACGGTGATAGCGTGCTCTGCTCCGCATAAACATCCTCCCCCTCCAACATTACACCCCTTGCGCCTTTCCCAGAGTATACTCCATTTCTCCCCTCTTGGGGAGAGGTATACACTAGAAATTGCAACTTCGGGGTCTGGCCCAATACTAATACCGCAGTGCCTCCACGGGAGGTACGCGGCCTGCTTGCCATGCTGGAAGCAAGGCAGCTGCTAGCGATGCCAGCGCGGCCACACCCACAATAATCCCCAACTCTCCCCAGGGAACGCTAAATGTCAGCCCTGTCTGGTAGCGCTCAAAGAAATTAACGGCGAAGATATTGCGTGCGAGTATCAGCCCCAGAGTAATGCCCAGCAGACTTCCTATACAGCCCACGAAAAACGATTCGCACAGAAATGCCCCCTGTATCAGGCAACGGCTGCAGCCCAGTGCGCGCAGCATACCGATCTGCTGGCGGCGTTCGATCACTGCACGCGTTCCTGTTATCGCCAGTGCCGCAACGCCCAGCAATAGTGCCATGCCTACAACTCCTATCAAAATGTTGCTGAGCAGGATGCGCGGCCCGCGTACCTGCCAGATCGCATCTTCCAGTACCGTCGTCTCCAGCCCATAATCAAGAAAGGCCGAGCCAAGCGCCAGCGACAGTGCTCGTTTATCTTGCCCAGGAGCTACTTTGAAGTAATAGGTCTGCGTATCAGGCGTCGATGGATCGGCGCTGATGTGCCCGTAGGTCGCGCTCGGGATATAGATGCCGAAATGGGCGCTGTCGCTGTTGTCCACAACACCAATGATGGTTAATTTAATCGCAGAAGAACTTTGCACCCCTGCTACCCATACTGGCGTCGGCTGGAATGTCGTATCGCCCTGGTAAATGCCGTCCATTGAAAAGCTATAGTAAGGATCGAAGCCAGGTGGGTGGACGGGTGTACCTGCATCGGCAGGTGGCGGCGCGTTGGGATCATAGACTGGACCGTTGAAGAAGCTATTGGGACGATATGGTAATGCGCTGCTATCGATGAGCGCATAATGTGAATTAGATTGCAGGGCCTGCCAGATCGAGCTATCACTATCAAAGCCCTGCGCCCGGGCTGTCAGGTGTAGCCCCAGACCCTGGAGGAAGCCTCCGCTTACCACTTGCGCCGGGTACAGGTGCCAGGCCGGGTTCGCTGCGTTGGGCTGGATCACCCCTACGGCCGTCGCCGAGCGTATACCGATGGAAGCAAAGTCCTGTGGATTAATACCATGGCTTGCCAGTACTGAGTTTATGCCACCGCCCACCGGCAGTGGCTTGAAGTATGTTACAGCTTGAATATCATATCCACCTGTCTGTACATCGATATTCGCATACGTGTTCTGCAAAGCGTTCGTGATCACCGCCATTACCGTCATAGCAAAAATAACCAGGCTGAACATCACTACGCTGAGTCCCGTGCGAAAACGATGATGAAGCGGGTACGCAGACGCCAGCCGCGCCATGATATGCAGCCGAGGGTGCCATGAACACAGCTTGAGCAAAGGATTCACCACCAGTTCCGCATTTGCGATGAGCGCCCATGCAGCTCCCAGTACCATCATCAGGCCCGCGATAAAGAAAACCTCGAGCCCTCCGCGGAAGCGTGGAAGCCCGAGGCCGACCAGCGCGTCGAAGGGCAATGCCCAGTATGTCACAATCGCCAGTCCCGCCAGTGCCGCAAGCATCCTGTTGGCTTGCATCCTCTTGTGGATCAGCAAACACACTACCTGTTCCACCACCGTCTTGATCAGCAATCCACCACCCACGACTAACAGCGTCAAACCCAGTGAGAAGAATGCGATCTCAGCCTGTTCCAGCCCCAACTGCATCAGCCAGTATCCAGCCAGCAAGGGGAGTAATCCTGACTGTACCAGGACTTGCAGCACTCCCATCAGCCCATCGGGTATCTGTTCGAGTATGATGTGCCGCGCCCGGTTGAGCTTTCCCTGCGCAATAGCCCTACTGCCCTGCTTTGCAAGTTTCAGAAGGAGCAGGCATAGTTTTCTCAATGATAATGTCTGCCGTCCCGACTCTGCTAGGTTACGGATAGCTTCCACCACCGTCATGCGGCTGACAAACCACGAAGAGACGGCTACAGAGCAGAATGTGAAGATCACTCCCAGGCAGTAGGCAATAATCAGGCTGTGTGGCTGAAACGTGAGTATCATTGGAAAGTCAAAACGAGCCAGGGTCGGCCCCAAAAAGGTCACCAGCAGCGCGCCCACTCCCACGCCGCTACCTAGCCCGACGAATGAAGCCAGCAGGTCGTACACAGTCCCTTCAAAAAGAAACATCAGCACCAGGTGACGCCGCTGCACTCCGATGGCTCGTGCCATCCCCATCTCTACCCGGCGCTCTGCCGCCAGCAGCACGAAAATGAGAAAGATCAGCAGTAGACCAATAGCCAGCACGAAGAGAGAGAAAAGGGCGAAGATGCGCGAGAAAATGTTTTCTGCCTTCTGCGAGTTCTGTATGCCCTGCTCCTTCACCTCGATGACGTGTACCCCTCTGGGAATCCAGCGCTCGATTTCTAATGCCACACTGTCAGAAAGCTCAACACCATTAACCCCTCCGCCCCCTCGGTTGGCGATGAACACCTTTGTGATGTCGTCCCTGCGCCGTTCAATGTCACGAAATGGCCGGATCTGGCTCAAAATATAGGGTGTGTCACCCGTGAGCCCGCCGTTGGCAACGACAGCGCGCACGCGAAAGCCATGGCGCTGGGATGGCCAGCGTTTTGAATATAGGTAGATGAAATCGCCTGGATGCGCGTTGAGCAGTTGTGCTGTGGTGTGATTGAGATACACCTCGTCCGGCGCGAGATCGGCAATGCGCAGGCGACCCTTGCCAGTATCGTTCTGCATGCCCCCAAAGCCCTGCTCGCTGCCCGGTATGATCGCCAGGGCAGTCACCTTTGATCGCACCTGGCGGGAGTTTTCGTCTGCTACCAGCAAATTTTGTTCAACCATCGCTGCGCCCACTGCTGTAATATCGGGATAGTTCCTGGCGAGCTTCAACAGATCGTAATAGACCTTATCGTCAAAGAAACCCAGCGCTCCATTTCCCCCTTCAACTGTCTCATCCACATTCCCCAGATTATAGATGGCAACGCTTTGTACTGCGGCAGTGATCACGTCGCCAATTGCCAGCACACTGGAGAGCAGCGTGGTCGAAAGCATCAACGCGAAGATAATTAACATCATTTGCGTACGCCGTCTGGGAATGTTGCGTGCGCCTATTTTGAAAAAAATAGCGTTGCCGAACGCCAGCAGCACTACCCCTCCAATGATGGCGCAAGTGATGATGAGCAGTATATTGGTAAGCGTATCAAGTTGAATGCCAAATGGTTGTGACATATTTTTTAAGCTATGGCGTGTGCTCTTCGCAGCGCCTGGTAAAAAACCTCTGCCAGTTGTAAGTATCCAAGATCATTTGGGTGAAAACCATCGCGACTGATATATTCAGGATGATTCTTGATCACATCATTGAACGCAGAAAGATCGACCAGTATGACGTGGTGCCGCTCTGCATTGTTTGCGATAGCAGCGTTATAATCGCGAATGCGTATATGCAGGACTTGTGGGTTAGACGTGCGGAAATGCGGTAGCAGTGTGATATCGGGTATATTGGCTAGAGCAATCCGTACATGTGGCATACCAGCTTGCAGGCGGCTCAACAATCGGTGGAGGTCGTGGGCGTAGCTCGAAACCGGCACATTGTCCGCGATGTCATTCACTCCCAGCCAGACCGTGACCAGGTCAGGATGCGCATCGAGCGCTACCGGCAGTTCAAGCCCCAGCGCACTATGCATCACAGCGCCCGGTATGCCCAGGTTGACCAGGCGAAATCTGTGGCCGAGCTCCACAGCCAGGTCGGATGCCCAACTCTGTGTGTATGGGTCATCGGTACCCAGTCCAAAGGTGTCCGAGGCTCCAATAGCTACATACGTGAGTTTGCCCTGCGTGCGCTGATTGCAAGCGCCACTCCTGCATGCAGGAGTGGCATTCGTTCCTGCGCTGCTACAGCTCGTAAAAAGCAATAAGAAGAGGAATAACTGCACAATTGAAAGCACAGTCTTCGACATGCGTTGTGTCTGCGTTCGCTTTGTGTAGGGAAAAGACGGCACCGTGATCCACCAGAAACCAGGACAATATTACTATCGTCTCAATATCATCCATAATCTACGCAAATTGTTTCATACAAAATCATACCATACAGCCTCTCGCCAGTCGAGGTACTTTAATACTTCTGCTGGTGTCCAGTGAAAATGTCGTAATAAGTGTTCAGTGAGTTTATCGCCTGTCATGATTCTTTCCAATTTTCTTCCATATCTATAGAACATCAACAGGAAGATACATGCTCTATTGACACTTAGCTATCGTCCCTCTACACTACGAGGTGGAACAGGTAGGACCTTTGCTGCTGTACTTTTACGGAGGTGCCCTTCATGCCGCGCTGCCCCAATCCCCGCTGCCAGGCTGATTACCCACCGGGAACCCTCCAGTGTGTCAATCCATTCTGCCGCTGTATATTGCCCGGAGCGGTCGTAGCTGGCCGCTATACCATTGAAACGCTGCTGGGTCTTGGTGGTATGGGAGCAGTGTATCGGGCGAATGATACCTTCGAGCTGCAGCAGGTAGCGCTCAAAGTCATCTCGGCGGTTAGTAACAATATGGAGTTGGCGACGGCGGTGGAGCGCTTTCGCCGCGAGGCTCGCTATGCGCATCAATTACGCCATAGTAACATTGTGCCTGTGCTGAACTTCGGCCAGGATGGGACCTTGCTCTACCTGGTCATGTCACTCATCACCGGCGGCACGCTTAAAGCTATGCTAAAAGCAGAGCAGCCCTTACCTACGGCTCTGGCCCAGCGCTACCTCAATGAACTAGGAGAGGCCATCGACGCGATACATGCACACCCAAGGCAGATCATCCATCGCGACATTAAACCCTCCAATCTCCTTATTCACCAGGACGATGGGCGATTAGTCGTGGCCGACTTTGGGATCGCTCGCGCCTTGCAGGAACAGGCGCTCACCCAACGCGGCTGGGCCCTGGGTACCGAACACTATGTTGCCCCGGAACAGGAGAAAGGAAAGGCAGAACCTGCCAGCGACATCTATTCTATGGGGGTCGTGGCTTACCAGACGTTTACAGGTCTGCTCCCCTTCCAGGCGGTTGTGCGCAGCCGCGCCGCTGAACTCCCGCCGCCAAGTAAACTGAATATATCCTTGCCCCCTGCTGTGGACGCAATTATCTTACGCGCAATGGAGGTTGATCCGGAGCTGCGCTATCGCTCGGGACGAGAGTTCGCCGAGGCTCTCAATAAAGCGCTGCAATCAAAGCCAACAGAGATAACGCCTACCGTATCGGTGGTGCCGGGTAGTGCCAATATCATTGTGCGTACCATCATTCCTGAGAACCCCTGCGGGGCCTGCGGGCAGGAGAATCGCAGCACTTCGCATTTCTGCCGGCGTTGTGGACATAGCCTTGACGAAACCTCGCCGCTTCTCACCGACATATGCCAGGTCGGCTATGTCAGCGACATAGGGCGCCGTTATGTCGCACAGGAGAACGAGGATATGCTGCTCATCGTACAGGGATTGTGCGCCAATCTTGCGCCACCACCGCGCCCATTTGGACTGTTTGCGGTGGCAGATGGATTGCGCGGCCAGCATGGCAAGTCCACCGGTGGGCACGAGGCGAGCCGCATGGCCATGGAGACGGTGGCCGATGTCCTGGTGCCCCTGCTGACATCACCTTCACATTCGACCTCCTATAGGGTATCAGGAGGTCTCGTATCGCGGGGTGGAGCGAAACAGCCCGGCGGCTCGTATAAAGCCTTGCCATCGCCAGAATCAATGATCGAACAGTGGCTGATCGAGGCGGTACAACAGGCAAACTCGGTGATTTACCACTGCAATGCCGACTATGAGACCAACATGGCGAGCACATTGACGGTGACGCTCATGTATAAGCACCACCTCTACGTGGCGAACGTTGGTGATAGCCGGGCGTATCACTACAGTCTTCGCAAGGGAATCCACAGGGTCACAGTCGATCATACGCTAGCGGCTAACCTGGTCGATGCCCATCTCTTCACGCCCGAAGAGGTATATAAGAGCGCGAAGCGCAAGCAGTTCTACCGCATTCTTGGACAGGCTGGTTCAATGCGTGTTGATCTCTCCCAGCATACTGTGGTAGTAAATGATCTGATCCTGCTCTGCACAAATGGCCTGTGGCATATGTTGCAGGATGACAAACTGGCGGAGATCCTGGCACAGGGCGGCGACCCGCAGAAGCTGGCGCGCGCGCTGGTTGACGCGGCCAACCTGGCAGGCGGCGAGGGGAATGTAAGTGCGGTCGTCGTGAAAGTCCAGTAATCTACCTGTTGCTTGAGGTGTGCTCACATCCAGGCCAAAAGCAGAAGAGTGTCAGCCGGCAGCCAAAATCCAGCAGCGTAGCAGTTCCGAAACACTCCACGCCTGTGCGAAGCAGCCTGCTGGTGTGAAGGGTGGCTCTGGCTCCGCAACCTCGCTAATCGTTCCCAGGCAGGCATCCCATAAATGCTCCACTAGCGGCTGCAACAGGGGCCGCAGTGCCTTCCGGTCCTTGTAAACGCGTAAATGCACATCGATATAGGGGCCGATCAACCAGGGCCAGACAGCACCCTGGTGGTAGGCGCCATCGCGCTGTTCTCGATTGCCATTGAAATGACTGCGATAGGCGGGGTCGTCGGGGCTCAGCGTGCGCAGGCCCATCGGCGTGAGGAGTCGGTCTGTCACATGCTGTAATATACTGCGCGCCTGCACTTCAGAGAGCAGATTGTTGGTCAGTGAAGCTGCAAATAACTGATTGGGTCGTAGCGAGGCATCGTTCCGGCCAGATACCCCTTCTACATCAATCACGTCGTAAAGATATCCGCCTTCCTCATACCAGAAACGCGCAGCGAAGTTTTGTTGTACCTGGGAGCGAAGCTGGCCGTATTGTGTGGCATCAGTGGAGAGGCGTACCGCCCAGGCTTCCATGTAAGTGAGCACGCAGTACCAGAGTGCATTCACCTCTACCGGCTTGCCGTGGCGAGGCGTCACTACCCAGTCGCCGACTTTGGCATCCATCCAGGTCAACTGTATACCGGGTACCCCCGCGCGCAACAATCCATCGGCCGGATCAACACCGATGCCATAAATAGTCCCACCTATATGCCATGTAATGATTTTCTTGAGCATGGGGAACAGCTCTTTCAACAGCGTTTGGTCGCCTGTCACCGCAAGGTAACGAGCGATGGCATGGAACATCCACAATGTGGCATCTGCGGTGTTATACTCGGGAGCTTCACCGCTGTCTGGAAAACGATTGGGGATAAGCCCTTCGTGAGTAAAAGACGCGAAGGCTTTGAGCAGGCCGCGCGCCTCGCTATACCTGCCTGTGGCGAGCAGCAGGCCAGGCAGAGAAATCATACTATCACGTCCCCAGTCCGTAAACCAGGGGTAGCCTGCGATAATCGTTTTCTGCTCGGGCGACAGGTGCAGGTGCCTGTTTCCGTCCGCGTCCTCCGTGTACTGGGGGCGTGCAACGATGAATTGATCAGCGGCAATTACCAGGCGAGCGCGCACAGGATCACATTGCGGCAAATCGCTGATAGTGCGATCGGCCACGGCCAGGAGTTGCTTGGTACGGCGCTGGTGACGTGCCAGGGCCTGTACCACATTTTCTTCGTGTTGCGGTTCGCCAAACTCGCTGCGTGCCCTCTCTTCAGTGCTCAACACGAGCGTCGCCCGCTCTCCCGGAACAATCTGTACGCGAAATGTTCCCGGCTGGTACACGTCGTCCAGGCTTGGCAGACCGCGCTCAACGTCGCGTCGATGCAGCACCCGCCAGTACCACACTCCTGTAGCAGTGAAATGTGCGGCGGGGCCGGCGATAAGGTAGTAGATAGGAGCGCCATCGAACGCACGCACACGACAGAGATTCCCCTCGTTATCAACGAGAAAATGCCAATCTGCTGCACCCTGCGTTGTGACGTGATGATCGCGTGAGAGACAGAACGGGGATAACGTGAGTATTAATGGCGTCTCGTCCGTTTCATCCTCGTAGGCCCCGTGCAGTGTATATTGCACATATGTGGTATTTTGCCCATACTCCATCCAGACACGTTTATGCAGCGTGAGATTGTCTTCCAGGCGATAGATAAAGTAAAGTATATCGCCTTCTAAGGAGACGCTCTCGAGATACTGGTATCCTTGCGGGTCGATGGTGCCATCGTGGTACTCGTTTACTCCCAGCTTGAGTTGTTGCCCGCCGGGAAGTTCAATCTCTTCATCTATCTTCGTGACCAGGATAGTGCGTTCGACAGGGGGACGCAGGGCAGCTACCAGCAACCCGTGATAGCTGCGGGTCGTGGCCCCTGCGATAGAGCCAGCGGCATAGCCACCCAGGCCATTGGTAACGAGCCACTCATGGTTAAGTCCTGATTGCACATCGCCGCACATCTCTCGCCCCAGGTAGAGATTCCATGCGTTTGTGGGTGGGCTATTCAGCGTGTCCGTATCATCATACCTCCCTCCATTTTAGATCCCTCCTCCTGGCGGATGACACTAGTAATGCACTCGCGCATGGCACCCGCAAGGCGTCTCATGGTAGTGGCACCCCTTGCGGGTGCCATGGTTCCCCAACGGAGACAGGGCTACGCCTCCATAGCCGCTTTCATGCGCCGTACTGCCATCTCAATGCGCTCATCGGGCGCAGTGATAGAGATACGTACATAACCTTCACCTAGATTACCAAAATTTGTGCCCGGTGTAATGAAAACGCCTGTCTTGTCGAAGAGCCAGCTACAAAAGTCGCGTGAAGTCGTATATAAGAAGTTATCGGGAATGGATGCCCAGATATAGAGCCCTGCCCGGGTGGTTCTGGCGCGCATCCCTATGGTCATACAGCCTTCTATGAGCAGGTCGCGGCGGCGCTGGTAAATAGCGTTACGCCGCTCTATCCAGGAGACCGGTAAATGTAGAGCTTCAATTGCGGCATACTGGATAGGACGGAAAATGCCGCTATCAATGTTACTCTTCAAGCGGCCCACGGCATCTACCAGTTCAGGGTTACCCACCAGCATGCCCATGCGGAACCCGGCCATATTGTAGGTCTTGCTCAGCGAATGCAGTTCGACGGCGACTTCGCTGGCTCCCGGAATCTGTAGAATGCTCATGGGGCGAAGATCGTCGAAATAAACCTCGGCGTAGGCCATATCATGAACGATCACAATGTCATGACGATGGGCAAACTCCACGGTATGCTCAAAAAAACTGCGATCGGCGCATGCGGCGGTCGGATTGTTGGGATAGTTGAGCCAGAGCAGGCGGGACTTCGCCAGGATATTCTGGGGAACACTATCCAGGTCGGGCAGGTAGTTGTTCTGCTCCACCAGGGGCAGCATGTATGGCTGTGCCCCGGCTGTGGTACTGGCGGTGACATAGACTGGATAATAAGGATTGGGAATGAGGGATACATCGCCGGCATTGAGCACCGCCGCGCTGGCATAAGCCAGACCTTCCTTAGAGCCAAGCAATGGCAGGATTTCTCGCTCAGGCATGAGGCGAACGCCGAAACGCTCTTCGAACCAGGCAGCGATGGCTTCGTGCAGTGCGAGCATGCCGCGATACTCCGGATAGCGATGGTTTTCGGGGTCCTGCATGGCTGTACACAGGCGGTCAACTACTGCCTGTGGCGCGGGTAGGTCAGGATCACCCATAGAGAGGCTGATGACATCTACCCCGGCGGCCCTGCGCTCGGCTATCTTCTGCTTTGCGCTGGCAAAGTGGTATGGCGGGAGGTCGTTAATTAAATTGGACAGTTGCACGAAAAATACTCCTCACGATTTGTTGTCTACATTCTACCAGAATTGCAACGTGAGGGCACCTGGGTTTATCCATAGGGAGTGGTCACTCCATCGGCTCAGCTTCATACCAATTTTTCCCCACCTTCAACTCAACTTTGATCGGCACATCCAGCTTCGTCACTCCTTCCATAATCGACGGGACCAGGCGCTTTGCCCGCTCAAGCTCTTCGATAGGCACCTCGAAAACCAGTTCATCGTGAACCTGTAGGATCATGCGCGTCTTCAGCCGCTTCTCCTCAATGGCATGATGCAGGCGAATCATCGCTATCTTGATGAGATCGGCATTCGCCCCTTGAATGGGCATATTGATGGCTTCACGCTCGACGGCCTGGCGTTCATTCGTGGGCAGGGAGAGCAGGTCAGGCAGGAAACGTTTGCGCCCGAACAACGTGTTGACATATCCCTGAGTACGTGCCTGGTGCAGCGTACTATCGACGTAACTTTTAATACGCGGGAATGTCTCATGATAGTGCTTGATAAAGGCTGTCGCTTCACTATTGCTCATGCCGGTGATATTGGCCAGACCAAAGGCGGATTGCCCGTAGAGCGTGGCGTACACCACCGTTTTCGCCAGCCTGCGCTGGTCCTTTGTAACCTCCGCCACAGATATGTTGAACAGCGTAGCGGCTATGATGGTATGAATATCCTCGTCTTTGCTGAAAGCCTCGATCAGGCGCGGCTCGTGTGTGATATGAGCCAGGATGCGTAACTCGAACTGTGAGTAATCGGCGGTGAGCAAAACATAGCTGGGATCAGCGATGAAGGCCCGCCGGATTTGCCGCCCTACCTCTGTACGGATGGGAATATTTTGCAGGTTCGGGTTGCTCGATGACAGGCGCCCGCTGGAGGCGACCGTCTGGTTGAACGATGTATGTACCCGCCCGGTCACCGCGTCTACCAGCGCCAGCAGGCCATCCACGTAGGTCGATTTGAGCTTGGCAAGCTGCCGGTATTCCAGCAAGTAATCGACCATAGGATGGAGTCCACGCAGGCTCTCGATGACCTCGGCGCTCACAGAATAGCCTGTCTTGGTCTTCTTCCCCCTTGGAAGTTTCAATTCCTCAAAGAGGATATCGCCAAGTTGTTTGGTCGAGTTGACATTGAAGTGATGACCAACAGAGTCGTAAATGGCTTTTTCCAGCATGCTGATCTGCTCGCTCAGTTGCCCATTCAGGTTATACAGGAAATCGGTGTCGAGTGCTACGCCATACTGTTCCATCTGCATCAGCACTGGCAGCAGTGGCAGCTCGATGTTGTTATACAGTTCGAGTAAGTTGTGACGGCGTAGTTCAAGCATAATCGGCTCGACCAGGCGCAGTGTCATGTCGGCATCGGCTCCGGCGTAGTCGGCAGCAGGACGTATAGGAACTTGTGACATGCTGATCATCTTACTGCCTCTACCAATAAGGTCTGAGATATTCGTCATGATGTGGCCCAGGCGCTGAAAAACCTGGTCTTTCAGCCCCAACCCGCGCCTTCCGGGATCTACCAGGTAGGCGCCCAGCATGGTATCGAAAGCCAACCCGCGCAGCCTGATGTTATAGTGCGCCAGTGCCAGCATATCATACTTGGCATTGTGCATATATTTTCTTATAGCTGAACTCTCGAGTATAGGGCGTAGCTGTTCCAGTACCAGTGTCAACGGCAACTGTTTCTCAGGCTCCTGACCGTCTGGAGTGCGGGTGTGGCCAACGGGGATGTAGTATGCCTCACCTGGGGCCATAGAGCAGGAAATGCCGACCAGTTCAGCGTGCCAGATATCATCGGAGGTCGTTTCGGTGTCAAGCGCAAAGGCTCCGGCATCGCGCAGGCTGCTGACTAGCACCTGCAGGGCCTCCTCGCTGTTGACGATCATCGTATTAGTGGTCCTGGCGGATTTATCTGGCAGGAACAGTGGTTCGGAAGGGGCGCTGGGCATGTGCAGCCTGCGCACAACCTCCGTGGGATGCTCAGGCATATCAAAGAGGCTCAGTTGCAAGGGTTCCGTAGTCGGGCTTTCCTCTGGTGCGCTCACAGCGCCAGTGGGAGGTGGGGGAGGCGACATAATGGGAACGATGCCAACCGGCGGTGCGAACAGCAGGTTTGCCTGCGTTACCCGGTCTTCTGTAATGGCCAGGGACGCCTCCTCCTCACCTTCCATCAGGCCAGGTTCTAGCTCGTCGCTGCTATCGCGGGCGAGCTCACCACCCGGTTGTGGAACATGTGAGGGAGCGCTCGTGGACTCCTGTTCGCGTAGGAGCGCCAGCACTTTTTCGATAAGCGAACGAAACTCCAGCTCGCGGAAGAGAGCCAGCACCTTGTCGCGGTGTATGTTGCCAACGCGGCAGGCCTGCAAATCAAGCTGTACGGGGGCATCCAGCACGATAGTGGCCAGGAACTTGCTCTGGCGGGCTTGATCCGCCGCATCACGCAATAACCTCTGCTCTTTGGATTTTAGCTCGTCGATGTGAGCAAGCACACCCTCCAGGTCGCCATATTCTGCCAAGAGCTTGCTGGCAGTTTTCTCGCCAATGCCGGGGACGCCGGGAATGTTGTCGGAGGTGTCTCCTACCAGCCCTTTGAAGTCGGGTATCCTCTGCGGGGGAATACCATAGCGTGCCTGCACTGCGGCCTCGTCATAATTTGTTACTTCGCTGATGCCGCGTTTTGCTGCCATGACCTGTACATGCTCGTTGACCAGTTGCAAAGTATCCATATCACCTGTGAGGATGATGGTATCAACCCCCTCTTGCGTTGCCTGTACTGAAAGAGTTCCCAGTACATCATCAG
>WNGP01006571.1_pt1 | contig 17074 bp, 10 predicted proteins | sample 5407671 | NCBI WGS metagenome assembly WNGP01 (sample SAMN13153381, study PRJNA577476) | soil metagenome | isolation source: 40 cm soil or saprolite under Garry oak tree replicate 2 | place: USA:California | collected 2016-06-15 | reverse complement strand
AATCTAGGCGGCTGAGTTCTCCGGTATCCTATCGCATAATCGTGACAACATCCTTGTCCACGGGTTTGTGATCGAGACTTACTCGCTGACCTGTGAATTTCACGCTGGACCCTGAGACAAATGCGTACTTGGCCCCCTCGACAAATCGGGGAGAAATCTTCTTGCAGACATCCCTTAACGTCGAGCCGGCTGGAAGAATCAAAGGTTTCTCGAAATCCGCATCACCATCAGGACGCTTTAGATAGATACGGATGAAATCGAGGGTTTCCCAGATCCTTTCGGCGAGAAGGTCCATGTTCAACCCCTTCTCAGCGGATATGGGGACGAAATCTCTCCCGATCTGTTTCTTCGCAGCGGCGAGGTACTGCTCATTCACGAGATCCACTTTGTTTAGGACGACCAGCGAAGGAACGTATCTCCGGTCTCCGGTCAAAACATCAATCAACTGCTCGTCAGTGACATCTTCCCGAACTAAAATGCCACCATTACTGATCCCGTACGCCTCGACTATTCCCTTAACAGTTGCCGGAGAGAGCTTGGTGAGCTTTACGCTTGTAGTCAGAGCTAGACCTCCCTTACTACCTCTAGTAACAATCACGTCAGGGGGCTTCTGGTCGATCCGAATACCCATGGCATGAAGCTCATGCTTCAACACTTGCACCTGACCAGGTTGAAACACGTCCAAGACTAACAGGACGAGATCTGCGTTCCTTGCCACCGAAAGAACTCGTCGCCCCCTGCCGCGACCGGACGATGCCCCACTGATTTCCTGGAAGGTCGAGGACCTGGATGTCCGCTCCGTTGAGACGGAGAATTCCCGGGACAACGGTGAGGGTTGTGAAAGCGTAAGCCGCCACTTTCGACTTGGCGTTCGTTAACCGGTTCAGAATAGTCGACTTGCCAACGCTAGGCAGGCCGATGAGAACGACTGTAGCATCGCCACCTTTTCGGATCTCGAAAGCTGGACCTCCTCCCTTGGAGGTGGAGCTTTCCAGCTCCTCGTGCAGCCGTGCGAGCTTTGCTTTGAGGAGGCCGATGTGATGTTCGGTTTTCTTGTTGATCTGGGTCTTCTTCATCTCCTCCTCAATCTGCTTAATCTTCTCAGGAAGACCCATAGCCGACGTGCCTCAGACATCAAGGCCGATGAGTCCTTGTAAACTTCACGTCGCAGACCCTACAGCGGAAGGACGAGACCCTAAGAAACAGGGCCGGGAGAGAGCGTGAATTTCTTCTTGCTAGGATAGAATCCTTTCAGCCGAAGGGGTTTGAGAATCGGGACCGTCTGAGGGGAGCGCTTTGCTAGCAGCCGGTGTCCGGGCAGTTGAACGGGTCGATTTGTGGATCGACATTGGTTAGCGTTTGTCGGGTGAACGGGGCGGTTGTGCCGTGTCCGAAGTATAGAGCCACCGTCGCTAGGTCTACCGCTCCGACCACTCCGTTGGTACAGGCGATATTGACGTTGCACCAGTAAGCATTGCTAGTTCCAAAGTTAGAGGCAATGTTCGCAAGATCCGTAATATCGACAAGTCCAGTCTTGTGGAAATCAGCATAACTGATCTTGTACAGAGAACTAGAGGTGGCGGATGGACCGTTCGGACAACAACGGACAAAGTTCGTGTTCTCCGACAAGAGAATCTTACCATCGGTTGCGATGGCCCCGCCTGTCAGGACGCCAGCCGATGTCTCAGCACATGGACCACCGATATGGCCGGCTGTAACCCCTGTTCCAGATATCGGAGCAATGCAAGCCCATGGTCCTGTGCCCACTTCAATCCCTGGACTGTTCAGGGCTGGGTACATGGGATCGAACGCTGGACTAGCACAGATTCCGCCAGGGATCGGCGGGTCACCACAATAAGGAGCCCACAATGATCTCTCAAGAATATACTCCGTAACACCGACGTTATACTCGAACAAAGCCCCCTGGCCCTGAAGCTTGACCCGTAAAGTCTTGCAGGGCTGCCCCGGGCCGCAGTCAAGACCGACAGCGCTGACGAGATTGATAACGAAACCTTGGAGCAGAGAGGATGGCACGTCCCGGTAAGCGACCAGGCTGTAAGCTACGTCGGTGGCCTTGACATCGTTGCCGTCAGAGAACTTCCAGTCATTCCTCAAGTGCCAGATCTGGGTGGTGACGCCTGTTGCACATCCATTAATCGAGTTGCATCCTATCTCGTTGGGGTTGAAGCTGGAGCTGTGACTAGTCGTTCCCCAGTCGATAAACTGGGCGTTAGAACCGCCTGTACTAGGGTTCTGCTGGAGCATCGTGTCAAAGACACTCGCGAGGAAGTCTCCTTCCCAGATACTGTTGAAGGTGAACGGGCTGAGATTGGTTGTGTCCTGGGAGAACCCTCGTCGAATGAGGTTTGGGTTACCTCCTCCGGGCGCATATGAAGCGCAGTTGGATGGAGCACCCGCTACAGCGCATGGGTTGTATCCTGGAACCTGGCGAGCATTCAGCAATGTAAAGTACGCACCGCTAGCAAGAGTTCCGAAGCCCAAGGTGGTGACGATGCTCGCCTGGGTGGGTGCACAAGGACTCCCGGACACGGGGCATTGCTGGAAGTTCCAGCCGTTGTTCGCAGCAAACGTGCTCACGAAATTGAACCCGGGTGCTTGCACCCCCTTGTTTACTTCATTCAGGAGTTCCCTCTGGAAGAACTGTCCTGATTGGCCTAGGGTGGGGGCAGACTCGCCCGCGCTACTCATCGTGTCGGATTGTGGATCGCACCAGAAATTGTAATTGTTCGGCTTAATCGTCGGAGCACCAGCACAAATAGCGCCGGTATTGATACTGTTTCGGTTTAGGAAGAACTGGTCTGGAGTTGGATCGAAGCTCTGTCCACCCGTGTATAACTGCCAGCAATCAGGACTTCCGCCTGAGGCAGAGGTATCTTCGAAGACGCAAGCATTCACTTGCGTGAAAGTGTAGTAGGTTTGCTGATAACATGGTAGGCAATTACCGTAGGTAACGACTCCAACGAAGCCGGGTTGAGCAGCTCTGCTCTGGGGTGTCCCAAAGAGAAAGTTCAATGTGTCGGCTATTATCTGACCGAACTGCTGCCTGCCACCGCTCGTTCTAATGAAGTCCTTGATGTGTCCAGTTCCTGCTGGGACGACATGGGGATAGGTTCCGGGGTCAGTAGTTCCTGCGGCGGCATTGGCCACATCGTTACAGGTAGCGGTCGAAGGTGAAAGTGTGAGACCCATCGATACGAAGTCGTCACAGGCCGCTCTCAAATCGTCATGGCCAGAATAACCCTGAGCAACACCGACACCTGATCCTCCCGTGTTCCACCATTCGGTGCTGGCCCCTATGTTGTCAATAGCAATATTGTAAGCTCCGACATCATGTCCTGTCGCTCCAGTTTGGCAGCCGACAACATTGAGCCAGGGGTGATTGCTGAACTGACATTCAGCATTGTCAATAGCTGCCTGGCTTGGACACGTTATTCCTTGTGGCACGGCTGCATAAGCACACGGGGCTTTTGCGACAGCTCCGAAGAAACTGCTGACGAAAACTGGATCGTCAAACAGATGAGTTATCGCAGCGCCCAGAAGAGCTCTTGCCTGGGTTGGCTTGGACCTGCTTGGGCTGTTCCAGTTGGCATTCAACGTACCAGATGTAGCTGTTGCACTCGCAACGACTGCAGTGGTGCCTGTTGCATTATAGACGTTGGACTTGAGGCTGTAAGTCCCGGCTAGGATACATGGAATGCTGTAGACACCGGTGGGCGTAGCACCTCCCAAATCGCTCACTGTTGCAGACGGTGATCCGCTTGGCTGGTTGGACGCGGTCAAAGTGTTCAGCGAGTCCAATATTGTCGAGCCTGTCTCCTGGTTCCGGAGAGTAATACTCAACGAGCCGAATCCAGTACTACAACCCGCAATGGAAGATGTCGTCGTGAATGTGGGCGTAGTTACCGTTCTCGTGGCCGTGAGCGATATTCCCATGAACGGAGTATAGCTGTTGATCTCTTGCTGGAAGATTCCCAGCGATTCCTGAGGTGTAGTGCAATAGAAATCAGGGTTGCTACAGAAGCTGGCAATGTCAGCCGAGGATTGGAGTTGCCAATCGCTGATGTCGATCTCGCCATTCAGAAAATGCTGGAACATTACGTCGAAGTCGGAATAGTAATGGATGATCATCTGCTGCGTGAAGGGACCGAAGGGGGCAAATGTTGTAGGACCACTCTGAAGCGCGCCGCGAACTGGGCTGTAGGTTCCCGGCAACACCATAAGCATGGACAAACAGAGCATCAGTGTGAGAGGAAGAACCTTGAACAAAGAAGTCTCTCAGGACGCCAACAGGCGGCGCACGTATAAGTCTATCTGGAAAAAGAGCATTCGAGAGATGTCCGCGTCTGTCCCTAGCAACCCGTAATGGGACAGAAGAACGGGTCGATCTGCGGATCGACCTGGACGAGCGTCTGAGGAGTATACGGGTAAGTAATACCGTGCCCGAAGTAAATCGCGACCGTTGCCAAATCTACGGCGCCTACTAGCCCGTTGGTACAGGCGATGTTGACATTGCACCAGTAAGCATTGTTCGTACCAAGACTGGACGCAACATTTGCAAGATCCGTAATGTCGACTATGCCGGTATTGTGAAAGTCGGCATAACTGATCTTGTAGAGAGAGCTTGTAGTCGCTGAAGGACCGTTGGGACAGCAGCGCACAAAATTAGTATTCTCTGTTAAGCGAACTGTGCCGTCGGTTGTGATCGAGCTGCCTGTCAAAGCGCCGGTCGCATCCTCAGCGCATGAACCACCAACATGACCCGCTGAAACCCCAAGTCCGGATATCGGAGCAATGCAAGCCCATGGTCCGGTTCCGACCATGATGCCCGGGCGGTTCGCGCTCGGGTACATTGGGTCAAACGTCGGACTAGAACAGGTTCCGCCTGCGACTGGTGGGTCACCGCAGTATGGGGCCCACAAGGACTTTTCAAGAATGTACTGCGTGGCTCCGATATTGAATTCGAAGAGGGCGCCTTGGCCCTGGAGTTTGACCTGCAATGTCTTGCAAGGTTGTCCGGAGCCGCAGTCGAGACCAGTAGCGCTGACGAGGTTCACCACGTAACTTTGTAACAGGGAAGATGGTACGTCCCTGTACGCGACTAGGGTGTATGCTACGTCATTGGCTGTGACAGAGTTGCCGTCGGAGAACTTCCAGTCATTCCTCAAATGCCAGATCTGAGTAGTGACCCCTGTTGCACATCCATAGATCGAGTTACATCCGATCTCGTTAGGATTGTAGTGCGAGCTGTGGCTTGTGGTTCCCCAGTCGATAAGCTGCGCGCTTCCAGTACCAGTGTTGGGGTTCGGTTGGAGCATTGTGTCAAAAATGCTAGTGATGATGTCCTGTTCCCAGACGCTGTTGAAGGTAAAGGGGCTGAGGTTTGCGGTGTCTTGTGAGAAGCCTCGTCGAATGAGGTTCGGGTTACCTCCTCCAGGAGCATAGGAAGCACAATTGGCTGGAGCACTAGGGACCGAACAGGGATTGTATCCTGGAACTTGGCGGGCGTTGAGCAGTGTGAAGTACGCATGACCAGCTAGGGTACCTACGCCGACAGTGTTGACAATGCTCGACTGTGTGCTGGAGCAGGAGCCACCGGTGCACTGCTCGAAATTCCAGCCATTATTCTCTGCGAAAGTGCCTACGAATTCAAAGCCTGGAACGTCCACAGCGCTGTTGAAATCATCGAGGAGCGCTCTCTGGAAGAACTGGCCCGATAGAGGCAGAGTTTGAGCGAACTCGCCCGCGCTGCTGTCTGTGTCCGTTTGCGGGTCGCACCAAAAGCCATAGTTGTTCGGGAAGAGCTTGGGAGCGCCCGCGCAGACAGCACCAGTCTGAATACTGTTCCGGTTGATGAAATATTGGTCTGGGGTGGGGTCGAAGCTGTGTCCGGCCGTGTATAGCTGCCAGCAATCAGGAGGTGACCCAGGACACGAATTACACCCGCCCTGGAAGTTCGGAGTATCAAGGAAGATGCAAGGCGTTACTTGCGTGAAGGTGTAGTACTTTGCTGTGTACTGGGGACATTGGCCATAGCATACGGTGCCGACGAAGCTGGTCTGGCTCGCCCTGTTCATTGGTGTTCCAAATAAGAAGTCGAGGGTATCGGCCAAGATCTGCCCGTTCTCCTTCCTCCCATTCGAAGTTCTGATGTAGTCGATGATGTGTCCCGTTCCAGCTGGAGATATGTGCGGATAGCTTCCTGGATCGGTTGGGCCTGCGGCAGCATTGGCCACGTCATTGCAGGTGGTGCTTGGGGGAGTCAATGAGAGACCCATCGATACGAAGTCGTCGCACGCGGCCCGCAGGTCGTCGTGGCCGGAATAACCGGTGGCAACCCCTGCGAAAGTTCCTCCTGTGTTCCACCATTCGGTTCCCGCTGCTATCTTGTCATCAGCAATGTTGTAGGGTCCAACATCGTGTCCGCTGGCACCCGATGCACAACCAACGACGTTCAACCAGGGATGATCACCAAACCGGCACTCAGCGTTGTCAATCTGAGCTTGTGTCGGACAAGTGACTCCTTGGGAGGGTGCTGCGAAAGCGCATGGAGCTGAAGCCACTGCTCCGAACTGGCCACTAACGAATTCTGGATCGTCAAAAAGATGGGATATCGCCGCACCGAAAAGTGCTCTTGACTGTGTGGGCTTCGCGTTGCTCGGGCTGTTCCAGTTGACGTTGAACGTGCCAGTAGTGAGAGCGTTGCTAGCGACAGTTACTGTGGCTGTTCCGCCGTAGATACTGGTTCTGAGACCGTAGGATCCCGCGAGAATGCATGGAACATTGTAGACCGCGTTCGGGGTCGAACCCCCGGAATCGCTCACACTGGCTGACGGTGTGCCGCTCGGCAGATTCGATGCGGTGAGAGTATTCAGCGGGTCCTTCACTAGCGTTCCAAGAGCGCAATTCCCATGAACAGAGGGTGACTGTTAATCTCCTCTCCGAAATAGCCCTGACTGTCTTGAGCCGTTGTGCAGAAGAAATCGGCATTTGAGCAGAAGGTGTTGATGTCGTTCGGCGTCTCAAGTTGCCAGTCACTAATATCGATCTCGCCCCGTTGAAAGGCAGCGAACATTAGATTGAAGTCAGAGTAGTAGTGGATTATCATCTGCTGTGTGAAAGGCCCGAACGGCGAAAACCGCGAGATACCAGTCTGATTGAGTGCACGGACTGTCGAATAGGTTCCCGGTAACACCATCAGAAGTGAGAGACTGAGAACTAGTGTGATACTGAGAGTCTTAAACAAAATGTGGCCTCCAGAAGCAGACAAGCAATGAGCACTTAGGTGTATCTGAAAAAGAACGGAGCGTTCGAGGAAGATCCATGGTTGCCTCTTAGCACCCGGTACTAGGGCAGAAGAACGGGTCGATTTGCGGGTCGACATTAGATAGCGTTTGCGGGGTGAATGGGTAGGTTATGCCGTGTCCGAAGTAGACAGCTACAGTTGCCAAGTCCACCGCGCCTACCAGTCCGTTGGTACAGGCAATGTTGGTGTTGCACCAATAAGCGTTGTTTGTTCCATAGTTCGAGGCAATATTTGCAAGATCCGTGATGTCAACCACTCCGGTATTGTGGAAGTCGGCGTAGCTAATCTTGTACAGCGAACTCGTGGTTGCGGATGGACCGTTCGGACAACATCGCATAAAGTTAGTGTTTTCAGATAGGAAAATCTGGCCGTCGGTTGTGATAGAGCTGCCTGTCAAAGCACCGGATGCGGTTTCAGCACACGGACCGCCAACGTGGCCCGCTACGACGCCCGTTCCAGATATCGGGGCGATACAAGTCCACGGGCCGGTTCCGACCATGATGCCCGGACTGTTCTGGCTCGGATACATTGGATCAAATGTCGGACTACCACAAGTTCCACCCGCGACAGGAGGATCACCGCAGTAAGGTGCCCAAAGAGACTTTTCAAGAATTGGCAATGCAACACCGATGTTGTATTCGAACAATGCTCCTTGGCCTTGGAGCTTGACCTGCAATGTCTTGCAGGGCTGTCCAGTGCCGCAGTCGAGACCAGTAGCGCTGATGACGTTCAAGACGAAGCCTTGGAGTAGTGAGGATGGTACATCTCTGTAGGCGAGGATAGTGTATGCCACATCATTCGCGGTGGCAGAGTTGCCGTCGGAGAACTTCCAGTCATTCCTTAAATGCCAGATCTGAGTAGTGACCCCTGTTGTACATCCATAGATCGAGTTACATCCGATCTCGTTAGGATTGTAGTGCGAGCTGTGGCTTGTGGTTCCCCAGTCGATAAACTGAGCGTTAGAACCGCCAGTGCTTGGATTCTGCTGGAGCATAGTGTCAAAGATGAATGAGACGACATCTCCTTCCCAGACGCTGTTGTAGGTGAATGGGCTGAAGTTGTTCGTGTCTTGGGAGAACCCACGACGAATCAGATTCGGGTTTCCTCCTCCAGGGGCATATGATGCGCAGTTGGAGGGAGCACCTAAAACGGTGCATGGGTTGTATCCTGGAACCTGGCGAGCGTTGAGCAATGTAAAGTATGCACCGCTGGCAAGGGTGCCGAACCCTTTGGTGTTGACGATACTCGCTTGAGAGTTAACGCATGATCCACCTGTGCACTGCTGGAAGTTCCAGCCATTGTTCTCGACGAATTGGCTCACGAAATTGAAGCCTGGAATGTCCACCGCATTGTTGAGTTCAGTCATGACATTTCTCTGGAAGAACTGGCCGGACAAGGTCAAGGTGGGTGCGAGCTCGCCTGCACTACTCCAGGTATCGGATTGTGGGTCGCACCAGAAATTGTAGTTGTTCGGCTTGATCGCTGGCGCACCGGCGCAGACCGCTCCGCTGCCAACGCTGTTTCTGTTTATGAAGTACTGGTCAGGAGTTGGGTTGAAGCTTTGTCCCGCGGTATACAATTGCCATGCGTCCGGGCTTCCCCCGGAAGCCGAAGTGTCCTCGAAGATGGTGGCCGTGCATTGAGATTGTAAACATTGGTAATAATGAAGGACGTACTGCGGACAAGACCAAAAGCAAATGGTTCCGACAAAGTTGGGCATACTTGCCCTATTCGATGGTGTTCCAAACAGGAACTCGAGCGTGTCAGTTACTATCATGCCGAACTGCGCTCTTCCACCGGAAGAGCGAACGCCAATCTTGATGTGTCCATCTCCCGCGGGCACGAGGTGTGGATAGCTGCCTGGGTCAATGGTGCCAGCGGCTGCATTGGCCACATCGTTACAGGTAGCGCCCGATGGAGTGAGGGTTAGACCCATTGAAACGAAGTCATCACACGCTGCTCTCAAATCGTCATGTCCAGAGTAGCCCTGAGCAACACCAACGCTGGATCCGAAACTGGTCCACCAGTTGGTGGTAGGTGTTATCTTATCATCTGCAATATTGAACGGGCTAAGATCGTGCCCCGTAGCCCCTGGCGCGCAACCGACCACGTTCAACCAGGGATGATTGCCAAACTGGCATTCAGCACTATCGATCGCTGTTTGGCTTGGACAGGCTAGTCCCTGTGGACCGGCTGCATACGCGCATGGGGCGTCCGCGACAGCACCGAAGAAGCTGCTGACGAATTCCGGGTCATCAAAAAGATGCGTCATAGCCGCGCCTAGAAGGGGCCTAGCCTGCGTGGGTTTGACGTTGCTGAGACTGTTCCAGTTAACATTCAACGTGCCGGAAGTAGCAGTCGCACTACCAACAACAACCGAGGCGCCGGTTGCGTTGTAAACATTGGACTTGAGACTGTATGTTCCGGCTAGAATGCAGGGAACATTGTAGACACCATTAGGAGTAGCACCGCCCGAATCACTCACGGTCGCGGAAGGCGATCCGCTAGGCTGGTTAGAAGCAGTCAATATGTTGAGCGAATCAAGCACAGTCGAACCCATCTCCTGATTCCGGATAGTGATACTCAACGAGCCGAAACCAACGCTACAACTTGCAACCGTCGAAGTAGTTGTGAATGACGGTGGAGTCGTCATCCTATTCTGCACGAGCGGTATTCCCATGAACGGGGTATGACTGTTGAGTTCCAAACCGAAGTACCCGAGACTTTCTTCCGCGCTAGTGCACCAGAAGTCAGGGTTGCTGCAGAAGGTGCTAACGTCGGCGGGGGACTGGAGCTGCCAGTCACTGATGTCGATCTCCCCGTTAAGAAAGTGCTGGAACATCAAGTCGAAGTCCGAATAGTAGTGAATGATCATCTGCTGCGTGAAAGGCCCGAAAGGCGCAAAGCGAGTGGGGCCATTCTGGTTGGCGGCTCGAACTGCGGGATAGGTTCCCGGCATCGTCATAAGTAGTGTAAGGCTAAGGATGAACGCTAGAGTCAGAGTCTTGAGCGTCTGTCTCTAGCACCCCATGATTGGACAGAAGAAGGGATCTATTTGCGGGTCCAGGAGTACGATACCCTGTGAGGGCTGCATCGGGTAGGTAATCCCGTGGCCGAAATAGATCGCTACAGTCGCGAGATCCTGCACATTAACGACGGGACCCGGTGCAATGTTTGAGTTAACCCAGTACGGATCAGCTTGCCCGAAACGAGATGCGATGTTCGCTAGATCTAGAACATTCACGACGCCGTTATTGTCCCTATCAGCCCAGCTGATCTTGTACAGACTGCTCGAAGGATCATCCGGACAGCAGCGGGCGAACTTTGCGAAGCGCGTCAAGAACATCTGGTCGTTAGTTGTCATCGCCTGACCTCCAAGGCAAGAGGTTTGTCCCGCTGGACAGTTTGTATGGGTAACTACGCAAGATCCGCCCACTCGACCAGTGTTGGGGAAGCCCGCGGGCACAACGCACTGCCAGGGCCCATCGCCGATCATGATTCCCTGTGCCATCGGGTCGAAAGTTGGATCCGCGCATTGAGAGGTCGGACTGGGCGGATTGCCGCAGAAAGGAGCCCAGATATGTTCCGGAATAATCGGCAGATTTCCAATGTTGAGATCATATAGCGCGCTCTGGCCCTGGAGCTTGACCTGAACCGTCTTACACGGTTGACTAGCACCACAATCGACACCGATTGCGCTTACGACACTGGCGACATACGATTCAAACGACGACGAGGGAACATCCCTATAGGCGGTGATCGTATACGCCACATCATTCGCGGTCACCGGTGTCCCGTCTTGGAAGTAGAGATCATTTCTCAAATGCCAGAACTGGGTCGTAACTCCTGTAACACATCCGTTGATTGTGTTGCATCCGATCTCTGTCGGATTGAACGTGGAGAAATGACGAGTGGTCTGCCAATCGACGACCTGACCATCTGTCCCGCCGGTATACGGGTTGGCATGAAGCATAGAGTCGAAGATCAGGCTTAGAATCTCGAACTCATGTGTTGTAACGGCCTGAAACGGACTTAGTTCTGCAGTGTCTTGCGAGATACCTCTCCTGATCAGTTCTGGATCACCCCCACCCGGAGCAAAGGATGCGCAGTTTGAGGGAGAACCAGGAGTGCATGGATTGTATCCGGGCACTTGACGCATGTTCAGCAGTGACCAATAGCCTGATCCAGCGTTCCAGCCTTGTCCTAGAACGTTTACCAAGCTTGACTGAGTATTTACGCAAGACACGCCGTTGCACTGCTCGAAGTTCCATCCATTATTGGCCGCGAACTGGTCGAGCCGGGTAAAGGCCGGAACAGTCATTCCATTCGAATCGCCCACCGCCGCGGCCTCCGCGAAGATCTGGGTCGATTGTGCGAGCGCAGGACTGAATTCTCCCGCAGCGGCAAAAGTGTCAAGCTGTGGATCGCAATACACAGGATAATCCAACAGGAACCCGGAGGTTGGCTGGCCTCCACAGAAGCTCGACGCGAAGGCACTGTAGTAATCATTGTAGAGTTGATCCGCGACAGGGTTCAGATTGAAGCCCCCAGTGTACAGGTTCCACTGACATGTCTCGAAGAAAATGCAGAAGGTCTGAGCGAAAGTTGGAGTTGAAGGACTGCATGACGTGCCCCAGTACAGAACCGTGCAACCATCATTGGGAGTGCCGAACAGGAAGTTGATCGAGTCGCCCAGGATTATTCCAAGCTGGTGCCTCCCAAGATCGGTTCTCAATCCCAGGAACACGTGTTGACCATTGCTCACCAGATGCGGGTATGCAGTCGGAACATTTGTTCCCTGTGAGGCTAAGGCCACATCTCCACAGTCGGTCGAGTTTGACCCCCCCGCTACGCTAAAGCCTGCTCTCAGGAAATCTTCGCACGCCGCTCGAAGATCTGAAACGCCTGAGTATCCCAGTCCAACGCCAAAGGTTTGCCCAGGCTGCGTCCACCATTCTAAACCTCCGCCAATAGTGTCAGTGACGAAGTTATACGCTGATACCGGGTTGCATGGACTGAACCATGGATGATCGGCACACTCAGCCGTGTTTGAGAAGAGATTGGGAACCTTCTGGGGGGGCGCTACTTGCTCGTCGTCATACGTTGCCATGCTTCCGAAGACACTTTGGACAAAGCTCGGTTTATCCACCAAGTGGGAGAGCGCCCTTCCAACGTAGACTCCCGCTTGACTAGGCTGCTTGGTGCTTAGACTATTCCAGTCGACAAGAAGCGTTGCTGTCACGGACTGGCCACTTCCAATCGTTATGCAAATAGTCGGAGCTGTTGCGGCACATGAAGAGTTAGAACCATAAACGGTCGACGAAATTTTGTAAGTGCCAGAAAGAATGCATGGAAAAACGTATGTCCCTGTAGGGCTGGATCCCCCGGAATCTCCCACTGAGACTGAAGGCGTACCGCTAGGCTGGTTTGAGATCGACAGCTTGTTGAAGGAATCTAGAATCGCGGAGTTTCCTTGCTCTTGGTTCTGAAGATTAACCGTTAGCTGGCCGAACCCCGCAGCGCAACCTGATGCTGTGCTCGCGGGTAAGACGAAGGATGGCGGAGGAGCAGTTCTGTTTGACTGAAGGGAAACGCCTAGGAACGGATTGTGATGATTGAGGTCGAGCTGGAAGATGCCCAGTTCAGAGGCGGGGTTACTGCAGAAGACGTCCAGATTTGAACAGATAAGCGAGAGTTCTGCCGATTGTATTGGTACATCAGGAAGATCCACACCCCCGGCCAGAAACGCATTAACCAGGGTTGTATAATCGCTGTAGTCTGTGATAGTGAGTTTTTGCTCACGTGCCCCAAAAGGAGACCAGAATAATAGGCCCTGACTCAGACCTTGGACCCTTGGCGGTGACATCGTCGGGAATGAGGCGAGTAGAATAATGATCAGAACCGGCACGAGAACGCCACCTTGATGTCGCGAGGCCGCTCAGCGGGCTCACAACCCGGAGCGCCAGTATAAGTTTATCCAAAAACAGGATAAAAGGCTCGATCTTCTCAAATTCAGAAGGGTCGACAATAATGGGTTTTTCAAACCCTGTTGACACCTGAATTGTTAGGCAAGGCATTGAAGTCGTGGCTGAAGGCTGGGTCGACGAAAGAGAAAGGGCAATCCTCGAAACAATCTATTACTGCGAAACCTGCAACATGGTTCTAGAGCTCAGCGATACTGATGTCGAACGCCACAAGAAAGACCTGCCGAATCATAAGATGCGCAAAGTCCTCATCGTCCGATGCGGCCATTGTGGAAACATCGTGACCGACAGTTACGCCCAGTACAGCCCCGAGCTGAACCAGTTCTGGTGCAAGAACTGCCTTACAGACCGATGCAATCATAAGAAATTCTACGGATAAGCCAAGCCTATCAATAGTGCTTCCTTTATACTCAACCTTTCAGAAGAAGGCTCCAGCTTCAACGGTGTCCTCTTGAACATCGACCTCGTAAGAAAACAGATACCCGTCACCTCCCGAAGGGCATACTTCGACAACGCAGGAACAGGCCCGCCTTCAATACCGGTTCTAAACGCGATTAACGAGTACATGGCCGACTGGCGCGAGTATGGCGAGAACTGGGAAGAATGGCTCCCGCTCATCATCGAATCACGCCGGCTCTTCGGAAAGATGATAGGCGGAGCTGCACTGGATGAGATTGCCTCCGTACCGAACGTTACAAGCGCGCTCACTGCGTTGGCAAGTAGTTTGCATTACAAACCGGGCGGGAATATTGTAATCAGCGAGCTCAACTTTCCCACAAACATCTACCTCTGGCATCTACAGAAAAAACATGGCCGAGCCAAAGACGTGCGACTATTGCACCGAGACCAAAGCGGGACGATCCCACTTGAGCAATGGGAGAAAGCGATCGACGACAACACCTCAATCGTCTCCGTCGACTACGTCTCCTGGACAAACGGATGCAGAGAAAAGATCCGCGAGATTACAAAGATCGCACACGAGCACGATGCTTTCGTCATCGCCGACTCATTCCACTCTCTCGGAGTCTTCCCACTCGACGTCCGACAGGACGGAGTTGACGCTCTTGTCTGCGGAATGTACAAATGGATGCAGGGACCCCACGGCGCAGCCTTCGTCTACACCAAATACGACAGACTGAAGGAGTTCGATCCCAACTATATCGGCTGGCATGGTGTCCAGGACTCGGTTGCGAGACGCCTCACCAGCCAGCAGGACTTGTTTGGAAAGCCGTTCAACATCGAAGAGACAATACCCGCCCCGGACGCGACCATGTTTGAGGGCGGAAGTTGGGGAGTGATATCCGTCGTCGGCGCGAAGGCGGCTCTAGAATTCGCACTGAAACACGATCAGGCGGAGAGATCCCATCGAGTCCTGAAGGTCACAGAGCATCTTATCGAGGGTTTGAAGAAGAAAGGGCGCAAGATACTGACTCCTTTACAACCTGACAGGCGAAGCGGAATCGTGGTCTTCGAAGACCCCGAACCCGGAGCCACTTACGAGAAGTTGAAGAAGCTCAACATCACAGTCGCGAGCAGGGTCAACGCGCTAAGAGCCTCACCCCATTACTACAACACTGAAGAAGAAATTGACAAACTCCTCGCCGCTCTCTAAACGTTGAAAATCGTAGTTGTGAACAACTACAAGGAAACCGGACAGATCGAGAAAGCAGTCCAGAACATAGAAAGATGCACCGGGCATCTAACAGAAACGATGAGTTTCGACGAACCTAACCTTCACACCAGAGTCACAGAATCCCAGCCAGACCTTGTTATTCTTACAGGGTCTAGCGCTCTGCTCTCGAAACCTAGAACACGGGAGCTATTCCAGCCTGAAATGGACCTTGTCAGAAAAGCCAAGTTTCCAGTTCTAGGCATATGCTACGGACACCAGATCATCGGATCAGCCTTCAACGCGCCAATGCGTGACTTGGGACAAATGCTCCGCGGCTACGAAAAAATAGATATCATCAAGAAACATCCATTGTTCGAAGGACTACCCTCCGAAATTGTAGTGGCAGAGTCACACCGACAGGAATTGACCAAGATCCCCGAAGGGTTCCAACATCTCGCACAATCGACGACTTCCAAGGTCGAGGCGATGGTACACCGGTCGAAGCCAATCTACGGCGTCCAGTTCCATCCTGAGCGATCGAATGACGAGCATCCGCATGGTAGGATAATCCTCCAAAACCTCTTGAAGCAGATCCGAGAATTCTAGCTGGTTTTCTAGTGCAGAATTCGGTAGTCGAGGACCATCGCGAGAAATACGATCGCGAGATAGGGGCTGGAGAATTTGAATGCGGTCCATGCCTGAGTCTTTGTCGGGTTGAAAGCCAGCTTCAAGTCTAGAATAATCATTCCGAGACCCAACGCTCCGGCGATTGCGAGATATATGATCCCGAAGGTTCCCAGCGGGACGAAGATGAGAGAGGATGGTACGAGGAGGAAGGTGTTGAGGGCGATGTACTGGGCGGCCTTCTTGTCTCCGACGACGACTGGGAGCATTGGAATTCCAGCCTTCGCGTAATCCTTGGAGGCTCGAAGGGCGAGGCTCCAAAAGTGGCTTGGTGTCCAGACAAAGACGAGCAGAGCCATCAGCCAAGGTGCGATAACACCAACGTTTCCTGTAGCAGCTGCCCAGCCCGCAAGGGGCGCGCAACTCCCTGCTGATCCTCCGAGGACGATGTTGAGGGTCGTCCGACGCTTCAACCATTTTGTGTAGAAGCCAACGTAGATCGCGGCGCCGAGAAAGATGAACAAGCTAGCCCATAGAGAGAGGAACAACAGAGAGACCCCGACTCCCCCAGCTATCAGTGCCAATCCGAACACTAGCGCGTTGAAGGGTGATACCTCCCCTTTCGGAATCGGTCGCTGACTAGTCCGCCCCATGCTCTGGTCGATATCTCGGTCAAGATAGCAGTTCAATGCACCAGCTCCACCCGATGCAAGAGTGCCAGCGACCAGTACCACAGCAAGGTTGAGTACGTGGATACCTCTTGTCGCGACAAGAAAAGCCATCAGCGCGGTAAAGTCCAGCAGGAACACTATCTTCGGCTTCGTCAGTTCCAAGGGTTTGGCGCAAACGGCCCTTACACAACGAGCTGAAAAGAACCAAATGCGTCTGAACCGTAGTTAGGAACTTCTGAAATAGGTCCATCAGCCGCTGAACGCTCCAACGGGTCTAAGTTGAGGGTCAACTATCTACTCATACTCGGATGCGTAGGCTTGAGCCTCTGGGCTTGGCAGCAGGACCCCAACTTCATCGACACAAATTTCGTGTTCAGCTGGAACAACCTGTTGGCTGGAAGAGTCTGGACCCTCTTCACAGCTCTCTTCCTCCACGCCAGCCCGACCCATCTCTTCGGAAACATGCTCTTCCTCTTCGTATTCGGAAACACATTGGAGAAGATGATCGGCAGAGACTACTTCCTCGCGGTCTTCTTCATTGGAGGATTCACAGCTTTCCTCCTCCCTCCCGCCCTCGGATTATACACGCCGGACACTGGCATGCTGGGCGCCTCAGCAGCCATCTTCACACTAGCCGCTTGTGTTATGCTGATGAACCCGTTGAAATTCTCGTTCCTCTTCATGGCTCCGCAAGGACTCGTGGCGATGCTCTACTTCCTCTACAACGTAGCACTGGTATACGATCCGACCCTAATTCCCGGTCTTGGCTACGACCCCAGCATCGCCTACATCGCCCACGTCATTGGCTTCACGGTTGGCGTTCCGTTTGGAATCGCCTGGAGCAAGCGCTGGCCGAGAA
>WNGP01004690.1_pt1 | contig 17074 bp, 14 predicted proteins | sample 5407671 | NCBI WGS metagenome assembly WNGP01 (sample SAMN13153381, study PRJNA577476) | soil metagenome | isolation source: 40 cm soil or saprolite under Garry oak tree replicate 2 | place: USA:California | collected 2016-06-15 | reverse complement strand
CGAATGAATTCCTCTTTCGTCATCGGCTGCAGCGCGTAGTTCATCAACCGCTGAACTCCTAGTGTGGAGACCGTGTCGGAGGAGAGATTCTTCCCGCACAGCGAGCCGGAGCCGTGGGCCGGGTAGACGAGGGTTTCGTCGGGAAGCCTCAGAAGTTTGTTGTGGAGCGAGTCATAAAGGTGGGAGCCGAGGTCGCGGGCACTCCAGCCAAGCGACGCGCGGAGGTCCGGGCGGCCCACGTCGCCGATGAACAGCGTGTCGCCCGTGAGAACAGCGTAAGGTTGTGTCGGGTCCTTTCGGAGATCGAACACCAGGATCGAGATCGACTCGATGGTGTGGCCGGGAGTCTCCAAAACCTGCAGGCGCAGTCCCGGGAAATCGAGGGTATCGCCGTCCTTCATTGCGGTGAAAGCGTACTCCGCTTGGGCGCGTGAGCCTAGATGGATGCTCGCGCCGCAACGGGCGCGCAGATTCTCGACGTCCGCGACGCCACCGAATACGGGAAGGGTCACCTCGCAGGCAGTATCAACATCGGACTCGGCGGCCAATACGCCACTTGGGCAGGTACGGTACTTGACCGCGCCAAACCCATTGTGATCATCGCCGAGCCCGGACGCGAGAAGGAAGCTGCCCTGCGCCTGGGCCGCATCGGGTTCGATCACGTCACCGGCTATATGCGGGGAGGCATGGAAGCGCTTGCCGGCCGGCCCGACCTAGTGTGGCCAACGGAACGTATCAGCGCCCCGGCGGTGGCGGAGGAACTGGCGAGCGCCGGTCCACCGCTGTTACTGGATATCAGAAATCCGCGCGAGTGGGCGACCAAACATGTCGACGGCAGCGTGAACGTCCCACTCAACCACTTGCAAGAGCGCATTGCCGAAATTCCGCGCGACCGCCGCATTGCGGTCCATTGCGCGGGCGGCTACCGCTCGTCGATCGCCGTCAGTATTCTGCAGCAGTACGGGATCACGAATCTAGCCGAGATGGCCGGCGGTCTAGCCGCCTGGGAAGCCGCTAAACTGCCGGTGGTTTCGTAAGCCCATCTCAAAAGGGTTGTTGGTGAAACATCGCGATTTCACCAACAACCCTGTCTTGAGTGTAAGGCCTGTTTTCGCCAGCTGTGGACCCAAACTCAGTTGCCTTGTGGCAACAGCTTGTTTCGATGATTCCCCGACACTATCCGCCGGGCCCCGCAGTCGGTTGCTTTACCGTTTGCTCTGTAACGACGAGGAAGAGTTGGAAATGGCTAAATTTGTGCATGCGCTTATAGCGGCGGCCACGATAGCTGATTTGCATGGAGGCGCTTTGCGGCAGCCAAACGCTGAACTTGCGTTTGTCGAACTCGACTGGTGCATACGAAATGTCGAGATGCTCTAGCTGCAACCGAATCTGCGGGAGCGGAGCGACTAGATCGGTCTCCAGACGGAAGATCTGGTAATTATCAGCCGCGATCCAAGCGCGACCTCCGAACCTGAGTTGATAGACTGAACGTTCGATTCGGATTTGATGAAACGACTTCTGCGGGTCCGCGCTCTCTACGAAGCGAAGTTGCCACGCCGGGACGCCCTGTAAGTTCGTCCGTCCGTCGCAGCGGAACTCGAAATTCCCGATCTTCTTTGGATGAAAGATTAAGGCGAAGGCCGCAGTCCCCGTGTCGTAAAGTTGGGAAGAATCGGTATCTGTTTTGCCCGCGCGGTCTTCCTCCACCCAGAATTCGCCGGATGGCGCTTGAGCGATCTCGGCTACGTAGCTAAACAGCTGGTTGGTTGCCCTACGCAGTTTGCCGTTCCTCTTGAACTCAATGTGCTCAATCTCCTCGGTGGCAGTGAAGCGCTGCAGATCATCCACCAATTCGGCAGCCCGCTCGCTGGCTCCGTGAAGGATCTCTGGCAACGGACATGGGACATCGCTCTGGATTTCATTTGTGAATCTTTCGGCAGCCTGTTTTCGCTGCGCCGGTTGCGCCAAGTCTGCATTTTCTAGCGGCGAGATATCGTTCGGCCCGACGGACGGAAAAAGGGCGCGCGCCTCTTCCACCCTCCCGCTGGCCGCCAGAAAGTCCGCCTCCATGGCTTGCACCTGCGCAGGACTGATTGACTTTACATCGAACAGCGACTCATCGACCTTGTTCGAGAGTCTTGTTTCGAAGTGATTGAAGCTGGGTTGATCGATATACAACTCAAGACTACTTTGCAGTTTTTGCAGATCACCAAAGACACGAGTTGCCGCGGTGACAGGATCGACCCCATCATTCACCTGCCTTTTGTATTGCTGCACTTTTGAGGTTTTCTCCGCATAGTCTCGGAGCGTGAGATAGTGAGTCAGAGCCCAACACTCCGCGTAGAAAATTGGGCCTTTCTTTTCCTCGGTGTAGTAGGGCGACTTCTCGTCCACGCTGAATAATGTTGTGAAAGGAAGCAGGGTTTCCTGGCGCAACAACATCAGGCGCTGGTGATTCGGCTCCCCTAAGAGGACGTCCTGATCGTAGATCTCGCTGGTCTCATAGAACTCCGCCAGACCCTCATTGAGCCATAAGGGCATCCGCTCCTCGGCCTGATGGAAGAACAGGTGAGCGTACTCGTGATAGACGACAGGGTACGGATTTCCAGCTTCCGAATCGAGCCGCATGAGGATGTAGTTCTTGTCCGCGGCCCCCACAAACATTCCGTGCAGTGGCAGCGATTTCCTGGAGTGATATGTGCCGGGTTCAAGCGCGCGGAATTGATCTTTTTTCGTGACAGCCAATATGAAAACCTGCGATTCGGGATCGTCTTCCAGTTGCGGGTAAGCCTGTTGAAAGATAGCCCGCATGCGCTCGAATTGGGCGGCGATGCGGCGGCCCTGTTTCTCGCTTGAGTTGGTGACAATCGTGAAGCGGGAACTACGTACCTCGATCCAGTTTGCCGGATGTTCGCGCGCGACGGCGAACGCGGCCCCTAGCAGAGGCAGCAATAGGATGAGATACTTCGACATTGCGGCGCACCCAAGAATCAGGACGTAAAGTTAGAATCTTGAAGGGCCCCAAATAAGAGGAGGTGGGAGCGTCCCAGTCTGCGTCAGCATACTCCAGAAGCGACTGGAAGTCTATTGTTTTTAGGAACATCTGTCAACCGACATTAGAAATGTCCCCATCGTTACGACATTAGAAATGTCCCCTTTTCGTAGCAAATGAAATGTCCGGTTTTAGTTAATCTCCCGCAGTCGCCGAGGCTGTGGGAAAGTGGGAATCCCGCGGGGTTCGCGGGATTTCCAAGCGGGGTGGGAAAGTCGGTTTTTTGACTTTTCCACCTCGCGTCTTTTCCACAGCCCGTCGCGCCGCCATTTTTTCTGCTGCCTGCCAACCACGTGATCTTCTTCGCCATCGCCCGCTCCATCGCGGCCTTCGAGTAAGTAAACATACTCTGCCCATGCTCTCCCAACTTCACCGCCGCAAAGCCGACATTTCATTGATCAACGACACTGGCGATGTCTCTGGCTTGCACCAGGGGACGCATCTCGCGATAGCCCTGCCGCCAAGGGTGATCCGCTTGGGGAGTGGGTGGCTTTTGTTTCTTGGACGTGGCCTCCCTGGGTCTTACTGCCTGAACTGGAACAGGGCCTGGAATCTCCTCCCAAACCACCGCCCTACCGCGATAGCGAATCTGTAATCGCCCGTCCTCCCATTCGCACACCGTGACTTTGCCCTTGGCCGGCGCATACTGACGGGTTTGAGCTTTCACCTGGAAATATCGGTTGTCGTGCCGCACCACCCAGTCGTTGCCGATGACTCGCCCGGTTTCCAGATGAAAAACTTCCTCCAACTCCACTGCCCGCGGAGCCGCTCGATGATAGTCCTCGGGCTCCGCCGGGGTACGCCGAAACCGCCGATTGTGCTCGGGCAGATATTCCTTCTCCAGAAACCTATTCGCCTCCGCATGCGTTTGGATTTTCTTCAGCCGCATTTTCTTTACCAAGCGATCCTGGTGCGTGCCGTGGTTTCTCTCCACTCGCCCTTTCGCCTGCGGCGAATTGGCTGCGATGATGCGAATCCCCAGGCGCTGGCACATCTGCCCAAATTGCGTCACCGGCACCACCCCCTGGAATTGCTCTTTCGTGCTCGCCTCTCGTACATACACATTCTTCCAATCCGTATACAGCGCCACCGGTATGCCGTATTTCTGGACCCAAGCTCGCAACACTCCCGCCGCCGCCCAGATCGTCTCCTCACTCCCCATGCGTGCCAGCGTGTCTCCGCTGGCGTCGTCCACCATGTTCATCAAGCAGCCACGCGGCCCTCGTTCCTCCAACCAGTCGTGGAAACTTCCATCCATCTGTACCAGTTCCCCCACATGCTCTTTCCGTTCTCGCCGCTTGCGATGCATGCGCCGCTTCCGCGCCCGACTCCATAACCCTTCTGACAACATCCAGCGCCGCAGGGTCTGCGCATTCACTTCCACATGATCGTCGCTCGCCAAGTGCTCGGCCGCTAACGTCGGCCCGAACCGCTCTCCTTCCTCCCCGGAATACTTCTTGCCCACTAACGCCCCGCGCTTCCGTGCTTCAGCCCTTTGGCTCCCTCTTCTCGATAGCGTTTTGCCAAGCGCTTGGTCTGGCGATAGCTCAGCCCCATCATCACCGCGGCGTTTCCCAGTTTTAGTTCGCCGCTTTTCACTCGCGCCAGTACCCCGGCTCGTCGCAATTCCTTACCGCTCATCGCTGTCCTTCCCAATCTGGCCTCCTGTGGAGACCTACAGATTAGGGGACATTTCTATTGTCGTAACGTCGTCAAAAGGAGACATTTCTAATGTCGCCGCATGGGGACATTATCAAAGTCGCGGAACAAATTGGCGGACATCTCGAGGAAACGCAGGATTCTCACAACGGATTTCCACTAAATCGTTTTGCTCACGATAGGAGGGCTATGCGAGTTCAGACAACGATCGCTCCAATCGTAATGGCGTTAGCTTTCTCAATGGCTGTCAGTGGACAAGAGAACTCCGAGAAGACGGTGAAGCATGTCCCAGTGAAGTCGACTTCACCTGCTTCAGGGAAAGAGATGTTCGCGAACTACTGCGCTTCATGTCACGGTGCTGAAGGCAAAGGTAATGGCCTCGCCGCCGCGGCGCTGAAAACACCCCCGGCGAACCTGACTGTTCTCGGCCAAAAGAATGGAGGCAATTATCCGGCAATGAAGATTGCCTCCATCTTGCGAGGTGATGCCGATTTGTCTGCCCATGGCTCCAAGGAGATGCCGGTGTGGGGCCCCCTATTTCGATCGGTCAGCGCTGGACATGAAGGACAAGTTCAACAGCGTATCAACAATCTGACGAACTACGTCGAAACCCTACAAGTAAAGTGATCTGCCCGATGTGAATGTTTACAGTGAGAGAACCCTGCACCTCGTCGTCCGCAAGACGTGTAGGGGTCTCTCGCCACCGGTCGAAAACTCAGAGCCAATATCAGTTTCCCATCAACTCGTTTACGGCCCGGTATGCCTGATCGATAGCTGTATCAGTGTAGGCTGTAGCCGCCGAGTCGGTATTTGCAATCGTTATTCTTCCGAACTGCCTGCGCCCAATCACATTCGGACGCCGGTCTTCGGGCCAATCGGGGTCAAACAACGGGTTGTACTCGTACCCGTACCCGTGCGGCCATCGATTCACCGTGATGGCTTCGATGTCGCGGGCAGGATCGAATCCTCCAGCGCTGAGCGTTCGCGCAAGCAGGTCGCGGATTTTTCGTTCAAAGGTCTCAAAGGTTGTCGTCAGCAGTTCATACCGACCGAACTTGTGCTGCTCGCGGGCAGGCAAGCCCGGTTTGTTGGGAGTACGACTCAAATGGAGCAGGATGGGCTCTTCGGGTTTCGTGGGGCCTCGATATTCCCCGATGTTCATCGCGGCATTGAGACTAATGCCAGACCAGTAAGACCCGGGCGAAGAGATGTTCTGGATGCCTAACTTTTGGAAGGAGGTCCAGTTGCGGATGCCGACACTGGCGTAGACTAACGGAATTTTCACTAGGTAATGTAATGCATCTTTTTGTGCCTCAGGAAGATCAGGGCACAAGTAAGGGATCATCATGTTCCAGCAGGCCAGAATACATCCCTTAGAGCGTACCTTGAGCAGTTGCTTGCCCCTTGCATATGTGATTTCCACTTCTTTCGCAGAGTCAGGCGCTCGAGCATTTTGGACACGAACTACCGTGCTGTTCAGCCGAAGCCTTATTGGAGCGTCTTCCCGATCCAGGCGGCTGTAGTCGGCTTGCGCGGTGACAACGTCCTCCGCTGTGTGACCAGGTACGGCGCTCGGGATTAGCTCACGCACAAGCAACCGCGCAATGGATGCGTTGCCGTCCGGAAAATGAAATCGATAGGAGCCGCCGTTAGCGTATCCTGCTGCGGAATAGCTCATGTTCGGTGCAGCACCGGGTTCAAGACCCATACCCTGAAATCCAGGCAATCCAAGCGCCCAGCAGTCAAGGGCGGGTTCCGCATCAATGCCGACTCCCCACTCTCCCTCGGTCTGCCGTTGATAGAAGGGAATCACGCCTGGATCTACTTTCACCACGTTAAGCAAAAAGTCCCGATAACTCATCTTCGAAAGGCGCGCTTTCTTCTCCGCTGAAGAGAGCCCGGGCATGTGATCAACTTTGGCTTCCTGGACACGCACGATGCGGCGTTTGACTTCGGGCGCTAGAGGTGTTTTAGCCAGGAAACTCTCCCAACTGATCGTCTTTCTTGTTTCGCTCTTCGACTCTTCATCGTCCCAGCCGCGGCCGGGAGTGCCCACTACTAGTCGATCTTCACCGAAAGTCTCTTTATCAAAAAAGACAGCAGACTGAAGGCCCAGAGAACGATAGAGCTTACGGTCTGTGAACTTCGCATCAAACTTTGGCGGATCGATTCCAAGCTTCTTGAGCAGACCATCTGCCACCTGACTGTAGGGAGTGGGACTGTCGATGAGGAAAGTGCCGCCATTCAGGAGTTGAAGCCGTCCACCGAGGTGAAACTCGTTCCGCTTGGCATGGCCTCCGAAGTCGTCGTGGTTTTCGAGAATCAGGATGCGAGAGGAAGTCCCTGCCCTTTCGCGAAAAAAATGAGCGGCCGCTAGACCGCTGATTCCCCCTCCAACAACCACCAGATCGTAGGCTTCTCCAGTGTCGACGGATTTCCCCACGCTGTCCCAAAACGTACCGTCGCGGAGGCTGTGAGCAATCTCGAACGAACCGGGATGGCTGCCGCGCAAGCCGGTCTTTATGGCTGGATCGTATCCCGGCTGGTTTTGCGGCTCCGGGGCGTCAGTTGCGCTGAATGCCCGTCCGTCGGGCAGCATCGCGGCTCCGATGACCATTGTCGCCCCGTTCATAAAATCCCGGCGTGTGATTGGCCGGTCCATGCCTAAGTAGCGGTCATGGGAGTCGCTCATAATATGCTCCCCGAAGGCTGCCTCGAAATCACTTCTTCTTGGGCGCGGGTGAGTAGTGCAGATGTACGACCTTCCACGTTCCATCGCGCTTGAACCACACATCGGACTCCTGGAAGTCCTCGTCGCTGACTTCGCCTTTTGGCGAGCGCGTCTTTACATGGAGCAAATAGCTTGCTGTTGCGGTGTCGCCACTAGGGCCAACTTGTATCTTCATGTCGGAAGGTTGAGCCGACTCGACCGTCCCTCCACTCCGGATGAATGCTGTCCACTCCTTTTTATATTGGGGTAGATCTGTTCGTCCTTCAGGAAGCCATTGCGTAAAATCGTCAGCATAGTAGGCGAAATAGACTGGAAGGTCGTTGGCGGCGTATGCCGCATTCATCTTGTCTTCCAGATCACGGATTTCTTTCTCTATTTGGGATTGCTGAGCAACGCACGGGATCGTCAACGCGAGGCTCACCACGACGAGCAAAGCTGCAAGAATCTGTCGACGAATCATTGTTGATCCTCCCAGAAACCGAAATACGCATTGCACTAACTGGAGAACACCTCCTGCACCGCCCGGTAACCTTGATCAATTGCCTGATCGGTGTAGGCGGCCGCAGCGGCATCGGAATTGGCAATCGTGATACGGCCAAAGCGTCGACGTGCAATGTCACACGGTCGCTTACCCTCAGGCCAATCTGGATCCCAGAGCGGGTTGTACTCGTATGCGTATCCATGAGGCCAGCGATTGACGGTGATCGCATTGATGTCCCGCGCAGGATCAAAACCGCCGGAGCCCAATACACGAGCAAGCTGGTCGCGGATATTTCGCTCAAAGGTCTCAAACGGCGTAGCAAGCAACTCATAATGGCCCGCACGCTGCTGTTCTCTCGCAGAAAGGCCCGGCTGGCACGGAGTACGCAGCATGTGTACCAAAATTGGCTCGTCTGGAGATTGTGACGATTTGTAGTCACCAATATTTGCAGCTTGGTCCAGATTCATAGAGGTGTGATACATACCCGGACAGGCGACGCCCCTGACTCCAAGCTTGTGAAATGTTGTCCAGTTGCGAAGACCCACAACTGTATAAACCAGCGGTACCTTCACGCCATAGTGCAGCGCGTCTTTCTGCTCCGCAGGCAGGTCCGGACAAAGATACGGAATGACCATATTCCAGCACGCCAGAACCGCGGCTTTGCCACGTGCGCTGTACGTTTTTTGGTCGCGGCCATACACGACCTCTACCTGTTTAGCGGAGGCAGGATCTCCTACGTGCCGGGCCAGTACCGCGGTGCTGTTCAGGCGTATGCGGACGGGAGAGTCTCTGTGGTCAAGGCGACCGTAGTCCATTTTGGCCGTCACGATATCCTCGGCCGTGCTCCCCGGAGCAGAACCGGGGACTAACTAGCGCACCAACATGCGCGCGATCGACGCGTTGCCGTCTGGAAAGTGAAAGTGGAACTCCTCTTGTGGTGTTACCTCTCCCAGCGCGGTAAAGCTCAGGCCTTTTGAAGGCACGCGATCAAGCCCCATGCCTTGAAACCCAGGAAAGTGAATGGCCCAGCAATCCAGCGCCGGAACTGCATCGATGCCGATCCCGTACAGCCCATGAGTACGACTCTGATAAAAAGGAATGACGTCCGGGTGAGCCTTCACCACATTCAGAAGGAAATCCTTGTAGCTCATTTTGGAGAGCTGAGATTTCTTCTGCTCCTGAGACAATCCTTCCATGTAATCAACCTTCGCCTCTTGAATCCGGATAATGTCCTGCTGAGCCTGCGGCGACAGTGGAGTTCGCGCGAGAAAGTCCGCCCACTTGCTTGACTCACCTCGCCGACCATAGAACCCTCCGGGTGCGTTCGTGACCAATCGCTCAGTTCCAAAAGTGTCCTTATCGAAGAAGTAGGCAAACCCGAGACCGCCGTAAACGGGACTGTCCACATATTTCTTTTGGAATGCGGGGGGATCGACACCAAATTCGGTAAGAAGTCCGCGCGCTTCTTTGCTGTAAGGAAACGGCGACTCGATTGAAACAGTTCCACCATTGGTCAGCAGCATGCGGCCGGCGAGATGGAACTCGTTCCTTTTGGCGTGCCCGCCAAAATCATCGTGATTGTCCAGAATAAGGATGCGGGCTAAAGGTCCCGCCTGCTTGCGGTAGAAGTAGGCCGCTGCCAAACCACTAATGCCGCCGCCAACCACTACAAGATCGTATTCCTCGCCAGGCTCGACAGGCTTGCCTGCTTTTTCCCAGAAAGTGCCATCCCGCAGTGCGTGCGCGACTTCGAAAGCGCCTGGATGACTTCCCCGCATTCCGTTTAGCGTCGGAGGATAGTAACCTGGGCGATCTTGTTCAGAGGGGGTTGGCGTTTGAGCGGCGAGAAGTCGGCCAAGCCAAGGATGAACCAGCACACCACCCGCACCCATGGCCATGCCGTTCAAGAAATCCCGGCGCGTAATGTTGCGGTCCATGCCAAGCTCGCGATCGCGAGATTGAGAGCCGTTCTCATTCATGTAGTTAGCCATGTTCTTCTACGCACCTCTCACTTGTTCCTGAACCGCACGATAGGCCTGGTCTATCGCCGCATTGGTGTAGGCGCTGGCGGCGGCGTCGGAATTTGCAATTGAGATTCGGCCGAACTGTTTCCGTCCAACAACACAAGGACGCTCTTCCGGCGCCCAATGCGGGTCAAACAAAGAGTCGTATTCGTAGGCGTATCCGTGCGCCCACCGGTTCACGGTGATGGCTGCGATATCGCGGGCGGAATCGAATCCGGCGGCCGCGAGCATGCGATTCAGCTGGTCGCGGATATTCCGTTCAAATTCAGAAAATGGCGTACTGATGAGCTCGAACCTGCCCATCCGGTACTGATCGCGCCGCGGCAGACCCGCCTGGCAAGGAGTTCGCAACATGAAGAGAACCATCGGTTCCTGCGGGTTGCTGGGAAACTGGTACTGGCCCAGGCTAACCGGAAAGTCGAGCATGGTAAAGCTGTGATAGCTTCCCGGCGACACGATTTGGCGTACTCCTATTTTGTGGAACGCAGTCCAATTGCGAATCGCCACGTGCGTATAGATAAACGGTTCCTTCACGCAATAGTGCAAGGCTTCCTTCTGCTTGTCGGGCAATTCAGGACAGAGATACGGAACCATGCTGTTGTAACACGCAAGGATGCAGCATTTTCCCGTCACCTTTTTGAGTTTCCCCGCTTGCACATAGGAAAGGTCTACTTGCTTTGCAGATTCCGACGGCCCCGAGTGCTGGGCGCGAACCGCGGTTGAATTCAGCCGGATTCGGATGGGGGATGACGGCTGATCCAGCTTGCTGTAGTTGGCGAGCGCGGTAACAACATCCTCCATCGTGTGCCCCGGAACCGCTTCAGGGATGAGACTCCGCACCAGCAAGCGCGCGACGGATGCATTCCCATCGGGAAAATGAAAAATGTACGGCTCTTCTTTTTCTTCATCCGCGCCTAACTGCAGCCCTTCGAACCCCGCATACTGGGACGCGCCGTAGTCGTCAGGATTTCGATGACAGGCAAGCGCCGAGACAGCATCAATTCCAACTGCAAACAAATCGTGGGAATACGTCTGGAAGAACGGCAAAACGGCGGGATCCGCCTCACAAACGTGGGTCAAGAAATCGGCGTAGCTGACTTTTGCCAGACGTGCCTGTTTCTCTTCTTTGGAAAGACCCGAGAGGTAGTCCTTCTTCTCGCCGTAGAGACGAGCGATCTCCTGCTGGAGCTTCTCGGGCAACGGACTCTTCCTCAGAAATGCGGGCCAGGGAGTCGAGCCCATTCCAGGGACGATGCGATCTTCGCCGAAGGTCTTCTTGTCAAAGAAGCAGGCCGTGCCGAGATGCGAGTACAACTTCTGATCGTAGGCTTTGTAAAAGATCTTTGTTTCAATCCCCAAGTCTCTGAGAACTTCCTTCGCCACTTCACTGTAATCCGAAGGGCTCTCAATTGACTGCGTGCCACCGTTACTCAGCAGCAGCCGACTCCCTACACGAAACTCGTTGCGCCGGGCGTGCCCGCCGAAATCGTCGTTGTTATCGAGGACAAGGATGCGCGCACTTGTGCCCGCATACTTCCTGTAAAAGTAAGCGGCAGCAAGCCCGCTGATGCCTCCTCCGACGACAACCAAGTCATAGGTCTCGTGCGTCTCAGTTGGATTTCCGGCGCCTTCCCAAAACGTTCCGTCGCGCAAGGCGTGTGCGACATCGAACGAGCCGGGTGCGCTGCCTCTCATGCTGGTCAGAGCGGGCGGATAACTTTCCGTGGAATTAGTACCATCTTGCGACGACTTGTGAAGACCAGAGGCTAGGCTGGGAAGACTCGCGTAGCCCAAGGTTCCGATACCCACCGCAACACCATTCAGGAAGTCACGTCGCGTGATGCGGCGGTTCATTCCCAACTGCCTATCATGTTTTTCTTCGCTCATTGAATTGAGTTAACGAAACATTCAGGATTCCCCGTGCCTATCTTCCCTGATTGAACCTACTGTGCCGGTATTGGTTCCGGCTCGGCCGAACCGTCGGCCCTCGGGTCAGAAGCAGCGAAGTTCGTGCCTGTTCTAGAGTTATGAAGCACTGCCTGTCCCCGTCCCATCAACGCTGAATAATCCTTCCGCAATACCAGATCATGCCCCTTCTCGCGCAATTGGGACTGCACCTCTGGTGAGACTCGTGACTCGAGAAGAATGGTGCACTTGATCGGTTCTCCAGTGTCGCGGATCGTGAAGCGGGGAGCAGAGAGTGCGGCCTGGATGTTCCATCCATAGTCTGCAATGTTGGACACAAATTGGGCGTGCGCGAGCGGCTGATTGGAACCTCCCATGATTCCAAATCCAATGTGTTCATCATCCTTTTCCATGAACGCGGGAATAATCGTGTGGAACGGGCGCTTATGCGGGGCCAGCGCATCTGGGTGCTTTGGATCCAGCACAAACAATCCGCCTCGATCCTGAAGCAGAAACCCCATGCCTTTCACTGCGACACCAGAGCCGAAATAGTCGTACACACTCTGGATCAGGGATGCGATGTTGCCCTCTTTGTCGACCACTGCGAGGTAGGTGGTATCGCTCTTTGCCGGCGCGCCATTTACGGCAGCGCAGTTCGCTTTCCCTGCGTCAATCAGCGCCGCACGTCTTTCTGCATACCCTTTCGACAGCAGGCCCTGCACCGGAATACTCGCGAAACGGGGATCACCGTTATAACGGTAGAGATCCGTATAGGCGAGTTTCATCGCTTCGATCTTCTTGTGAAGCTCTGCGGTTCCCTGCGGACCTTCCTTGTCCGGCGGTGAGGTCGCCATTATGTTAAGCATTTCCAGAGCGGCCATGCCTTGTCCGTTGGGAGGAAGCTCGTAGACTCTCCACCCCCGGTAGTCAATCGAGATCGGATCGACCCACTCCGAGGAGAACTCCGACAAGTCTGCGGCCTGCATCGTGCCACGGAGCGATTCCGAGGTCTTGAGAATGGCTTTCGCGATCTCGCCGTCGTAAAACTCTCGAGGCCCCTTTTCCGCCAACAGCCGCAGAGTCTTGCCTAGATCGGGATTGGAGAATTTCTCTCCGACAGCGGGAGGCCTTGCGTTGGGAAGAAATACGCGCTCTGCCTCTTCTGTCTGCTTCAACTTCGCCCTGCCGATACCCCAAAAATCGCGAATAATTTCAGGTACGGAATAGCCCTTCTCCGCGTAGTAGATCGCCGACGTAAACAGAGTCTTCCACGGCAATGTTCCAAAACGCTGATGCGCTTTAGCCCAACCATCCACAGCCCCGGGTACCGTGACACTATGGATGCCAGCGTCGGGCATGACGGTGATCCCCTGTCGCTTCAGGAACTCAATCGTGAGGCCTTGAGGAGCCCAGCCACTCGCATTCAGCCCGTACAGTTTCCCGCTCTTTGCGTCCCAATACAGAAGAAACAGATCCCCACCGATACCGTTCATCATGGGCTCGGTTACACCCAGCACTGCATTCGCAGCAATGGCCGCGTCGATCGCGGAACCACCCTGCGAAAGAATTTGCGCGCCGGCTTGAGAAGCAAGAACGTGGCTGGTTGCAACAATTCCGTGGTCACTTATCACCACAGATCGACCGTACTCGCGGTCTTGGGACAGAGCTGGGCTGAGACCAACACACGTGAAGGCTAGTAGGACAATCAAACGGTGCATGAAGATCCCCACCACTGGAAGGCAAGCAATTTACTGCGTACAGCCGTAATGACATTACTATAAGTCCGCAAGGTTAGAAAAAGCAGAAAACGCTGTCAAGAAGATTGCAGTTGCCGGACCCTCGGATTTACGTTTCTTTACACGATGGGGTTCTCCGCTCCGACTGACCAATTTGTCGACGCCCAAGAATCGACCGACAAGAATTGCTGATTCAAGAAACACGTTCCCGCTATACGAATTTTCCTCTTGACACAGACTGCCGATCTTCTCTAACCTTCCATAATTCTCGTAAGGTTATGTAGGGGAAATCTACAAGAGTCACACTGAAAGCGCGTGAGGAGCCGAGGAGCCCCCTATGACGTGCGAGGTCCTGTGTGGTGACGCTGCCCTCTCTTTCAAGCGAACGTCCGCGGACGCTGCTCTATTTCATCTTTGGACTTCTTCAGTACCGTTTCTGCAGGCAATCAAGAAATCGACTCTTCGTGGAGGCCTCCGTATGGCGCTTCGCACCAGCGACCATCTTTTCCACTCACCCTGTACACGGCGCGTGGCAACCGCCCTGTCTCTCGCCGTATTCCTTACTATTTTCGCCTCAGCGCAGAACACTAACGGACGCATTATCGGTACGGTTACTGATACGCAAGGCGCCGCTATTGCCGGTGCGAAAATAACCGTTACCAATACCGGCACAAATGTCGTTTCGGACACTGTGACCAACAACGAGGGCTATTACCAGGTGCTGCAACTTCCGGTCGGATCGTACACCGTCAACATCGAGCACGCCGGATTTGCGAAGGTGGTGACCGCTGCTACCTCGCTGGACATTAGTCAGTCTCTCCGCATTGATGTTCACCTGAAGCCTGGGTCCGTCATTGAAACGGTGCAAGTCGCTGCTGAGGCTGCCCAGGTGGAAACCGTAAACGCCACTCTCGGAGCCACCGTTACGGGCGCACCGATCCAAGACCTACCTCTGAACGGCCGCAACACCCTGGATCTGGCACTGACCCAACCCGGGGTAGTTCCCATCGCCGATGACATTGGAACGTATGGCACGAACAACGGAGGCTCCAATGGTTTCAATGGAATCAGCGTGGCGGGAGGACGCGGCGACTCGGTTACGTATCTCCTGGACGGCGGTTTGAACAATCGAACCACGAGCAACCAGGTCGTATTCAATCCCAATCCCGAAGCGGTCGAAGAATTTCGGTTGTTGGAGAACAACTACACTGCCGAATACGGGCGAAATGGCGGGGGCACAGTGAGCGTGGTGCTCAAATCAGGGTCGAACTCGCTGCATGGAACGCTATTCGATTACTTCCGCAACGACGCGATGAATGCCAATGACTATTTCGACAACCTGCAGGGCAATCCCCGGCCGACGCTGAAGCGGAATCAATTCGGAGGCACGGTCGGCGGCCCGATTACGATCCCGGGACTCTTCAATGGAGGCGACCGGTTCTTCTTCTTTTTCGGGTATCAGGGACAACGTCAGACCCGGACGATCAACCAGGGATTTGTCGCGACGTATACTCCGGCGGAATTGAACGGAGACTTCTCGAATTTTCAGGGTGGCGGGCCAGATCCGGGAGTTGTCGCTTTCCTTCAGAATTATCCCTATTACCAGGCTGACCCGGCGTTGGCAGCGCAGGGAATCATCGATCCAACAAAGATCGATCCGGTCGCGCAAAGTTACATTGCCGCCGGCATGATTCCGACATCACCGACGGGACAAGTCTTCCCGCAAGGGGCGGAAAGAGACGATGTCAACCAGTACGTAGGGAAGTTTGACTTCTACGCCACACGGAACGACCGCATTTCGCTGTCCCTTGGCTACAACAAAGAGCCGATCCTGAATCCGTTTTTCGGTGCGAATGTGCCGGGCTTCAGCGCCAACAACACGACTTGGGATTACTTTTCGAACATCGCCTATACCAAGACGATCTCGGCATCGACGATCAACGAGCTCCACATCACCGCGCAGCGTTGGTATCAGACGGCAATTCCGGCGAGCCATCCTCCTGCGCTGGCGCAACTGGGAATCAACGTGCAGTCTGACGATCCTTTCGGCCCTGCCTCTCTCTCGTTCGCCAGCGGGGTGAACGTAGGATTTGATCCCAACGTCCACTGGAAGGCCGACAACAATTACGCGATTTCCGACACGCTGACCTGGAACCGCGGGCATCATACCTGGAAGTTCGGCGGCCGGTTCGGCTTGATGCAGGAGAACACGGTCTATGCCTACCAGACAAATGGCATTTTCTACTTCTCCGGTCCGGATGGGATCGGCTCTGGAAATGAAAGGCGCCCAGCAATGAGCACCAAAAACAGTATGCGCTGTTCGGGCAGGACGAATGGAAGGTAGCGTCGCGATTAAACCTGACGTTCGGATTGCGTTATGAGTACACCAGTCCAGAGACCGACACCAAAGGCTACAGTTTCAGCATTCTCCCGGGCGTGCAATCGGTGAGATTTCCGAACGCGCCACTGGGATTCGTAGTTCCCGGCGATCCCGGCGCACCGCGGGGCTGGTACTTCCCAGATCGCACGAACCTGTCTCCTCGGATCGGTTTCGCATGGGATCCCTTCGGTGACGCAAAAACCAGCGTGCGTGGTGGCTTCGGGCTGTTCTTCGACACACTCAATGGCTGGATGTCAGATTGGGCTACGGACGAGGCACCCTGGGCTGGTGGTGCTGTACTCACCCCCGACCCCACCGACACAGTCAACAACCCGCTTCCGACAGATGGGCCGAGCAAGATACTCTCGAGCCCGTACGTTTCGGTAGGTCAAGCCGATCCCTTCCCTTCCAAGATACCGCCTCCGTCGAACATCAACTTCGCCAATGCCGGATTCACACCGTTCCTTGGGTCGGGAAACAACTTCGTCAATATCCACCTGAAAACACCCTACATCTATCAGTACAACCTTAGCCTGCAGCGGCAAGTGGGGAATGGCCTTATGGCTGAGGTCGGTTACGCCGGCAGTTCCTCGCACAAGCTGCTTACCTGGGTTGATCAGAATCCGATGATTCTGGGCACTTCGACGCGCATCTTGAATTATCAACTTCTGGCGTCTGACCCGAATGCCGATCCACTGACATTTGGCTACATGCCAACCTTTGATGGTCTAAACCGGGCGAATTACAACGGATTGTTGACCAGCCTCACAAAGCGAGAAAGCGATCTGCCGATCTTCGGCAAGGCTTTTTTTACTCTCGCTTACACCTGGTCGCATAATCTCGACAACGGCTCAGGATTCAACTCGCGCATCTCGTCTATTCCTTACTACAATCACAACCAGTTCTACGGGAACTCGGACTTTGACGTTCGGCAGCGGTTCACTTTCAGTGGTGGCTGGGAGTTGCCCTTTGCGAAAATGTGGTCGGATGGGCCGAAGAGGTTGACTGGCGGCTGGAGCTTGTACCCCATCTTCTTTGTCCAGTCGGGAATCCCGCTCGACTTTACGGCCGGAACGCGGCAGCGTTCCAGCCAACCCGGGCCGTCC
>WNGP01001965.1_pt1 | contig 17092 bp, 14 predicted proteins | sample 5407671 | NCBI WGS metagenome assembly WNGP01 (sample SAMN13153381, study PRJNA577476) | soil metagenome | isolation source: 40 cm soil or saprolite under Garry oak tree replicate 2 | place: USA:California | collected 2016-06-15 | reverse complement strand
GGGGATGCGTTTTTCCTCACCGTAGTAGGTAGATACTTGCTGTTGTTGTCTATGCATTCCTGCACCTCACGTTCTTTGTTGGAGCGTGTGCGCGGTACAGAAAAACGGCTGTGCGTTTTGTGGCGCGACCGGCGTACACCCGGGGCAATACCCCCGTATGTGGCAAAGGGAACACTCCTTCACGTCTGGATGCTCTGTGATCTCCCACGAGTGGCCGAAGAATTGACATATGCCTGCATCAATGAGGGCTGCCGCTTCTTGCAGTAGCAAATTACCCTCAGAGATGACACCTAAGAGCCTGGCCGCTTCTCTCTTACTGCTCTGACATGCACAAGCAACGTTTTGGCAAAAGGGTTCACTCAGTGAATGAAAGTAGTAAATGGGTATGGGGGTACGCGGGTGTGCCGTATCCGCGTCTTGTGGCAGAAAAGCCGGATACTGGTCAAGCGGTAGGTGAAAGCCTTGCATATCGCTCCTTTTTGAATTGACAGGCAAGGCCATTTGTGGCATTATTACCACAGGTCTTACCCGTCCCGACAGAGCGACAAAAAGCCGCCCTGTCACTCTGGATAACAGTAAAGGGATGTGGTTTTCTGTTTTGTACTGCATTTGCTTTCGAGGGCTGGCAGTACCCGACAGTGCAAACAATGACCGATGAGACGCTTGGCCTACCTGTGTCAAGCGTTTTGTGTTTTCTTTGGTGTCCCTCCTTTCGTGCAGACGTTTTATTGCCTCGGCCCAGAAGCGCACTTCAAGCTTACATGACATTCATGCTATAAGTCAATATAAAATGAGACAAATTTGTCAGTCTTTTCATTGACAATTTAGTGGGAATTGTGGTATGCTTTCACTTACTAAGACGTATCAAACGCTTCTTAAACCTGTCACCGAAAGTTGTGACTGCCGGTGTTGACAATTGGCAAAAAACGAGCATCCTTTCGCGAACAGGGATAGGCCATGAAAAAGCAATTTGCGCAACTCTTACAAAGCCATATGAACGGCTCTGGCATCAAGCGAACTCACGTGGCGTCGGTCGCTGGAATTAGCTATAACTACCTGACGCGTCTCCTGGCAGGAACACGACGTCCGAGCGATCAAGTCGTCTCCAGCCTGGCGCAGGCATTGCATCTGTCTGGCGAACAAACGGCTGAACTTTTCGCAGCCGCGGGCTTCCCTCCGCCAGCCGCTCTACTCGCTGCCAGTGAGGGCCACGAGACCGACAGGCTCGCCCCGACTCCCTCTATAGAAGCGCAGAGCCAGATCAACCGATTAACGCAGCAATTTTATCGTTTGGTGCAGGAAGTGCCTGAGAGGCTGCAATCTCCATTTCTGGAAGAGATGCGATGTCTGCTCGGCTATGCCCGTTACAAATACGTCTTGAGCGGGGGCACATCGCTGCTTGATCTTGATAGAACTGCAATGCTTCCGGAAGCATCCCATGCTGTCTATAGTGACCAGGCCCATCTCGATAGTATTGCGCAAATTGTTGGAGAACTCCGCGCTGGATGGAGCGAGACAGCTGAAGCAACGCAGCATATGGCAGAAGATACGTTGTCCACGATCGACCACCTTATTGGCAACCTGTTGTCTGGCGAGGTGTCAGCTACCAACTATCATCCCCAGCTGGTGGTCCAAACGCTGGATATGCTGCGCGATGGAACGCCTTGGGAGATCAGGCGACGCATCGCGGAAGCGCTGCCAGCCCTGTGCCGTCTGGACATCGCAGGTACGGAGCGCCTTATGGAGGCGCTCCGTACCGATCTTGACGAGAGGCGTGGGCCAGATATTCGGCGTCGCGTGATTGAAGCGCTGCCAGCACTCTTTGGCGTAACGCCGCAGTCGCTTCCGACCATCGTACGCTTACTCCAACCACGACCGGATGACGACATTTACGTGGCCCTGGCAACAGTGGAAGTCTGTGGAGACATCCAGGTCGGAGCCAGATATCTGCTGGAGCACAGGGAGGGCAGGACCGCGCCTGATCTCGAAGAGCAGATAAGATGCCTGCTTCCAGAAATCGCCAGAATACAGCGCGAGATTCTCGTTGGCAGGGGCAGCGCCGAGCAGGAGAGCTTGCAATTCTCCATGGCCCTTCATAACCTGTTACCAGCTCCAGATACCCTTCTCATTTCCCTGCGGGAGGGGATACAGTCTCATGAGACCCTGATCCAACTGGTCACAGTCCGCTATTTGGAACGCATCTTACCAGCGAGACCAGCGGAAGCATTGAAGCTGTATGAGTTGCTCCTTCGTACCGAGACGCAAAAGAATGTGCGCAGGCCAGTGGCGAAGGCGCTTCCCGCTTTGTTGCAATGTCTCAAGGAAACGTCGCTCCCGGTACGCGCCCTCGCGCGGTCCATCATTCTTGCCCTGGCCGATGATCCCGATGTGCCCATTCGCCGCGCCGTTGCCGATCATGCTATGCACATCTTCGCCATCGACCGTGAATTTTTGCTCGTGCTCCTGCGGCGCATGCATAAGGAGACGGATCAAGCTATCCGCCATCGCCTGCGCCCGGTGGCGCTCCAACTAGCCGAGGTCTGGCTCATCTGGTATGCCGAAACTGCGGGGCTCGTCGATATGACCAGGCGCGGCCGTACGCAGGTCATGACACAGCCATTCGGAGAATAGGATCATGCACATACAGAATCACGCGCGGCTGGCAGTTGCGTTCCTGGCAAGTGATGTCAACCGCTTCAGCATCAATGCTCTCACGGGTGCCATCGAACAAGACGAAACGCTGCCGATCGTACTCGCATTCCCACATCCACGCGATGCTCAGTCGGAGATAGAGAGGCTCCTGACAATAGCCGGAACGGTCGTCGTGGCATTCTCTTTTATGAGTTCCGCTCTCCTCTCCACCCGGCAAGCGCTGGAGCATCTGCAGGTGTCCTTTGCCCATGTCCGGGAACGCGTCCTCTTTGTGGCGGGAGGCCCGCACGCCTCGGGCGATGCCGCCGGAACGTTGGCTATGGGCTTTGATGTGGTCTTCATCGGAGAAGGCGAGCGCTCATTTACGGAATTCTTGCGCCAGTTAGCCGAGCCCCGTCGTGATTTCTCAGATATCAGAGGGCTGGCTGTACTCGACAGGGAGAGTGAAAAGTTGCGCGTGATGCGTACTGGCCGCACAGCGCCGATTGAACTCGACGCGCGCTACCCAAGTATCGGTGTGCGCCATCGGCGTTTAGGGGCCATCGAGATCGGGCGTGGCTGCCCACATGCCTGCGGTTTCTGTCAAACCCCATTTTTGCACGGCGCGCGCATGAGGTATCGACCGCTGGAAAATGTGCTCTGGCACATCGAGCAATTGGTCGAGGCTGGTTTCAAAGATATCCGCTTCGTGACGCCGGATGCGCTGGCATACCTCTCTGAGGATGGCGTGCATCCAGATTACGCGAAGCTGGAGGATGCCCTGATGGCTATGCGAGAGGCAGCAGGAGGAGCGAAAATCAAGTTCGGTGAATTTCCGAGCGAGATGCGTCCAGAGTACATTACAGCGGAACTGGCACAACTCATCGACCGGTATTCGGACGCAGCGTATGTGGCGATTGGGGCGCAATCAGGCAGTGAACGTATGCTCGCAGCCATGCACCGGGAACACGATGTCGCCGCCGTGGAGCGCGCGGTATCGTATCTGACAACCCACTGCCGGAAGCTCAAGAAAGTGTATGTCGATTTCATCGCGGGTCTCCCCGGGGAATCATCCCAGGATGAAGCGATGAGCCAGCAACTCATGGAGCGTCTTGCGCGGATCAGCCCAAAGGTGTGCATTCACAGCCACACATTTATGCCTTTACCCGGTACCCCGATGCAGTTCATGCCCCCAGGCTCGGTGGGCAAGACGACACGTGCAACGTTTGAAGAGCTTTCACGGCGCGGCCAGGAGTGGGGGGATTGGGAAGAGCAAGAAGAGATCGCTCGTTCTATCGCCGCTTTCCGACGACAAACAAGACAGCAAAAAGTTATACAATGAGAGGAGATAATGACAGGATCACATTACAAACAAGGTATACCACTTTGGAACAACAGAAAGCCCTTTCGCACGTCGTTCATGAACTCTTTGAGAGCGAGATCGAATTTCTCCAGCGGCTTGTTCGCGCCAACAGCGTGAACGCCTACACTGCTGATACATCTTCACCGGACGTTCCAGTCGAAGCGGAGGTAACCGCTATCATCCTCGAGAAGATGCGTCAGCTTGCGTGGCGACCCGCCTTGCATGGCATCTCGTCTCGACGGCCAAATGTACTCTGTACGCTGCCAGGTGCAGATGAAGGAGGGCGAACGCTTATCCTGACGATCCATATGGATACCGTGCCAGCAAGTCAGGCCTATACACGCGATCCCTGGGGCGCACAAATCGAGAACGGTCGGCTCTACGGAGTCGGCGCAGCCGATGCGAAAGCTCAGATATCCGCGTTTATCTATGCCGTCCACACACTGGAACTGGCTGGTATTCAACTGGCGGGGAACCTCAAACTCGCCTTTGTCGTCGACGAGGAAACCGGGGCTTGCTCTCCGTATGGCACACGTTATCTCCTCGAGCAGGACCTGCTGAGCGGCAACGCTGTCATTGTCGGCGAACCAGGAGATCGCAAAGTCGCTATCGGGCATAGGGGAGTATACCGGTTCAAGATTCGGACACAGGGCGAATCCGTTCATACCGGGCTGAAAGAGTGGGAATTCAAAACCAGAGGACATAACGCAGCCATTGACATGGTTCGCATCGTCCAGGCACTCTCATCATGCACATTTCCGCACACCCTGTCGGACGCCTTTCCAGAGAGAAAGAATGTGCTCACGTTCCCGACACTCATTCAGGGGGGGAGTAGCGTCAACATGGTACCCGAGTCGTGTGAAGCGTACGGTGATATTCGACTGATGCCCAGCTTTTCAGCAGATGACGTTCGCCACATGATTGAGCGCTGCCTGAGCCCACTGGGTCTTGCCTATGAATTGCAAGAGGTGGTGTTTGTCCCAGCGGTGGAAACCCCTCGCAGTGCCCTGATTGTGGAGACTTTGGCTCAGTCCATTGAGGAAGTGACAGGATCGAGGCCGAGGGTAGAGGGCGCAGGTCCAGCCTGCGATGGGTGGATGTTCAGTACGCGTGGCATCGAGACCATTTGTGGATATGGCGTCGAGTGTGGCGGTGTACATGGAGCCGATGAATGGGTAGGACTGGCAAGCTTACAGAGAGTCACCGAGATTTATGCTCGTACTATTCTCAGCTACCTGGGGCAAGCATGCTAACACGGCTGCGGCATCATTTGTTACTGCGAGGCTAGGTCTTAACAGGAGCAGGACGAGGAGAGGAGCAGCCAAACTACTTCCCCTCGTCTTGCCCCAACTACTAAGTTACGAGACACAGCACCTACGATTTTTTTACTTGCATGTCATAGACCTGCATGGTATCCTCTTTATTGAGAGCCTATAGATGGCCTCGCCCCTTGCTTAGGCTCTACCTGCAAACCAGAACCTAAGCAAGAACCTCCTTACGCTCCTCCTTTCTTTTGCTTGATGACATTTCCTTGCCGCGCTGTCAGAGAATGACCTTTGCAGACTTTCAATCTCTCGATATTCGCTTCAGGTCATGCTGACTGCCTCGCGCGGTACCTACTCCTTTCATTGACCGAACAGGTGGATCAAGTCGCCCATCACGAGCGAGAATCACTCTTTGCTCTATCCAGCGCTGGAAGCGTATCCGGTGGTACCAGGAAGAGTATAATAAATCTATTTATGTACTGTCAAACGTAAATAAGACAAAAAATGCATCTATAGTTGTAGCTAGTTGTCTATCGCGTACTCCTCATGTCTATCGCATGTGACAGATGTATTTTCCTGTTTTGGTGAAATTCGTTCCCGAGAGCCTGGCATCCTTTTTTTCGCCTCTCTGTGTAGATAGTGCGTGCATATGCTTCGCAGTAGAGCAAGCAGAACCGGCAACAACGAGTATTCGGGCAGGGTGTCTATGATTGTCCACTATGTTTAAAGTACCTAGACAATCAAAAATTCATTCTCTATACTATAGATGTTGATTGGTGAACTCCCCCACTTTGGGAGTTGCAGGGTCGTTCGCTGCGCCAGGGATTCGTCTCTGGAAAGAACGAGGAATGGTCGCCTGGACTTGTCGGTGTTTCGCGGAGTCTAAAGACCAGGCTTGGTCACCTGTGGTTCGCTGCGCTGAGTTACTCGCCGGAACCCGAACGACGAGGGGTGGTTCCCTGGGTTCACGCTGAGATATCGCGGGACTCTATCAACCTGGATCGCTCTCCTTGACTGCCTGGCGGTTGAGTCATTGCTCCTCTGGCAGTCTCAACGAGCAAGCTCCTGTTGTTTTCCGTAGGGTATGTGTGTAGCGCCATCTTCGTCGTGCATCGCCGCTCTGATGTCGTGGAGGTGGAGGAAATCTGCGGTGAGAACCCTCTCGGAGTGGAGTTCTAAACAGCAGAGACTACTGTCGAGATTGTAAAAGAGCGGCAAGTGAGGTCCCGTATACGCCTCGCTGGCTCGCCAGCGCTGTATCACGTACAAGTTTGAACCCGTCCGTCGTGTCAGGAGTGCATTCTTCCTTACAAGGAACTGAGAGAGACTGTGGGACAGCACCGCAAAAGCATTGTCAAAGAGGTAATCGATCGCCTGGAAGAGAAGATGGCCATCGGCCAGAGTCGTCGCCAGGCGAAACAAGCGTTACGGGCATCTGGTGAGCATATCTGGGCGTACAGCACGGAACGGATACATTCGTTCAAAACGCGCGCCACCTACCAGGGCCATCTCGTGCGCTTTGTCCGCTGGGCGCGGGCCACATACCACATCAAGAATCTGGCGCAGCTGGATGCCCGTGCCGGTGAACTGGCGAACGTATACTTGCAACAGCACCTGGATGAGGGCAAAAGTCCCTATACCTTGCAAGCGGAGCGTGCCGCGCTGCGCCTGTTCTTTGGCGATCGCACGCTGGCCCAGGATATTGTGCTGCCGCGCCGGGCGCAGACCAACATCACCCGTTCACGCAGGCCCGTCGCGCATGATCGCCACATCCAGGTGGCCCACTGGCAACCACTCATTCGCTTTTTGGAGGCAACGGGCTTGCGCCGCAACGAGGTCCGTCTGCTCTGTGTGGGTGACATCGTCGCAGGTGATACCGATCCCGACTACGCCGGGCAGAGCACCGTGAAGGTCAGGAATGGCAAAGGCGGCAAGTCACGGACCGTGCCGGTGCTGGCAGGACACGAACATGACGTGCTCTGTCAGAAGGAAGGTCGCCAGGACGATGTGCGCGTCTTCACGTCCATTCCTCGCCATTTGGACGTACATAGCTACCGAAGAGGCTACGCGCAGTCGCTCTACCTGGCGCTTGCGCCTGGGCGCTCGCTTCCACCAACGGGTCGTCTCAAGCCGGGCGATTACGACCTAGAGGCAGTACGACACGTATCACGGGCACTGGGTCATAACCGTACCTCTATTGTGTTGCAGCACTACCTGAGATGAGAGAAGCGAAGCGCGATGAGGGTCTCTCAGCGTATCGTACGATCATACCAATACGCCCACCATCGCCTCCTTTTGCGTCAGGGAAAAAGCTGTGAAGACGGAACACCGATTATTCGAGTTGGCATGTTCCTGGAAATACGTGAAACCAGCAGGAAAGAGCGAGAGGGACTCAGACACGCCAGGGAACCTCTCGCCTGGTTTCCGCCATCTCCCTGGTAGCTCTGTGGAAGTCCCCTGATTTCTCTGGAATACCAGGAATGCTCTGAAAGTTCCATGACCTTTCTGGAAGTGCTGTTCTCTTCATGGAAGTATTTCGCTGGTCGTGGGATGACCTGGAACTTGCTGGAAGGACTCCTTTCCTCCCCGCTTTTCCTTGGATACATGAGGAGGAGAAAAGAATCGAGACATGCGTATCTATACGTTGACAGAGTGCTGCGCGCTTCTGCGTGTCAATCCTAAGACCTTGCACAAGTGGCTTGCAGGCGAAGGGATACGCCCGCAGGCATCGCGAGCCGATACCAGGATACGTTTCCTGACGCAAGAGCAGATCGAGCGTCTGTCCGAGGTGTATGATCGACCGCTGCAAGCGCTGCAGGGAGGCGCGGCAGTCGAGAGCGTTACCCCTGGTGCCCTCAGTCTGCTGATTGATCGGCTGGATCAGCAAGAGAAGCGCCTTGATCGGCTTGAGACGGAGCTGCGCCAGGCGCAAGAATGCATCGAGCACCTCCAGCAGGAGATGGCGAAGCAGACGAGTCAGCATGCTGACCGGATCGAGCAACAGAAGCCAGAAAGCACTCCAGATGGAGAGCGCCAACCCAAGCGCAAGGCGAAGCACACCAAGTCGAAGCGCGTGAGAGGCAAGAGACTTCCGGGTTCCCTTGTGCTCCTGCGCGTGTTTGCCGAACAGCACCATGTTCCGATACGCGTCGCAGACCGCGCGAGCAAGGCCGGGAAGATCGCAGTGGTACGGGGGAAATGGCTGGTGAACAGCCGATATGCCACCGAAGCGCTGGGCGAGCGAGGTCAACATGAATTCTATGAAGCGTTCCACCAGCGGGTAGACTTTACCCGCTGTGATCGCTGTCCTCATGGGGTTTCCATTTCAGTTCGCAACTGATCAGCGAGTAATGCCTTTCTGGAGGCCCAGACCACAAAAAAGCAGGGCAAGGCTCATCGACAAGCGTCTCTCTCGCAGGCTTCCCTTCGCCAAGCAGTGCAGAGCATCCCTCTTGCGCATATCGGCATCCTGAAGAGGGAAGAGACAGACACCACCAGGACATCCCACTCCTCACAGATGGAGAGACATGCAAAAACGAGTTTTCGGGCAGATTGTCTATGGTTGTCCACCATTCCTATAGTATATAGACAAATTATAGAAAGCACATTATAGTATATACATTGAAATGCCGATGCATCGCATCCACGTGCACGAGGCTGCTCATGCTGGCAACTGCATGCAGAGAGGAAGCAAGCGCATGGGAACGACCGACCTGAGCGACGTAGCCGACATGCTGCGCCTGGGAGGAGTGCTGTCTCAGCAGCTCCCGGGCTACCGGGAGCGACCCGCGCAGATCGAGATGGTGAGGCTCGTCGCAGAAGCACTGACCAAAGAGAAGCACGCCATCGTGGAAGCCAGCACCGGGACAGGGAAAAGTCTGAGTTACCTCATCCCGATTGTGCGCTCCGGCAGGACCGCCATTATCAGCACGGCCAACAAAGCCTTGCAAGAACAACTCTTTTTCAAAGATATCCCGTTCGTCCAGCGTCATATCCAGTCGTTTGAGGCCGCCCTGGTCAAGGGATTTGGGAACTATCTCTGCCTGGATCGCTTGGAAGAGGGGCGCTCCGCGCCCCTCCCGACGATCCAACGCCAGCTCGCCGAGCAGGTACTGGCCCTAAGCAACGATCGCGCTCGCCCCTTTAACGGCGACCTGGAGACGCTTGACGTGTCCCTGCCAGACGACCTGCGCGCTCGCATCAATGGGGACCGCGATCAGTGCGCGTGGAGCAAGTGTCCGCACTTCAGCCGGTGCTTTCTTCGCCAGATGCGAGAGCAGGCGCAGCGCGCACAGGTGATCGTCGTCAATCACACGCTGCTCCTGCTGGATGCGATGGTCGGTGGCGCGATTCTGCCCGACCGGGAGGTGGTCGTCGTCGACGAGGCCCATCACCTGGAAGAGGAGGCAACGCGCGCCGCGACCGTGACGGTGAAAGCGTCGCAGATCACCGTCGTGCTGGCGCTCAAAGCCGTGCTGGCTCATGCACCCGGTCCCCTGCGCGACGAGATTGCCGCCTGCCTGGCGCACGTCTGGCAGCAGCTTGAGCAGCAGCTTTCCAAGACACAGTCGGACAAGGCCATCCTGCGAGAACCGGTGCGGGAAGGGCTGCGCCTGTCTTCCTTGCTCAGGCAACTGGCTGCGGCGCTCCAGCAGCAACCGGCTCTGGTGCAGACGGAGAAAGAAGAAATCCTGGCACAGAAACGGATCCAACGCATTCAGACGCTGGCCGACCACGTGCAGCAAGTCTGTGCCGTGAACCAACCAAACGAGCTCGTCTATTATCTCGAGCGTGTAGCAGCTGCCGGTCAACAGCCTGCAACGGTGGCACTCGTTGCGGCTCCCCTGGACGTGGCTTCCTGGCTCAAGGAACGGCTCTTTGATGCCCGTCCCGTCATCTGCGCGTCGGCCACCCTGGCCACGGTGAGTGCTGCTGCCAGAGGCACGGGGAACCAGCAACCCACCTTTGCCTACTTCAAGCAGCGGGTCGGTCTTGCACCAGGAGACACCCTCGAACGAATCTTACCGCTCACCTTCGATTACCCACGCCAGGCATTGCTCTACGTGCCACGCGATCTCCCCAAACCGGCCTATGACAACGGCCCGGAAGTGCAGCAGTACGTACAGGCCATCGCGACGCGCATGGAGTGTCTGGTCAAGCTCTCCCAGGGGCGGGCGTTCCTGTTGTTTTCCAGCCGACGGATGCAGGACCTGGTGTATGAGTACATCGCGCCGCATCTTTCCTATCCAGTGCTGCGCCAGGGAGAGTTGCCACGCGCAGCACTCGTCCAGCGCTTTCGGGAACAATGTGGCACCGTCCTCTTCGGCCTCAAAACGTTCTGGGAAGGGGTGGATATCGCGGGAGAGGCTCTCTCCCTGGTCGTCATCGACAAGGTCCCTTTTGATCCGCCGGACGATCCGGTTCACGCAGCGCGCATCGCGCGCCTGAAAGCGCGTGGGAAAGACTGGTTCGGGGCCTATGTGCTGCCGCAGGCGGTCCTCCAGCTCAAACAAGGCGTTGGGCGGCTGCTGCGCACAAATGACGATCGCGGCGTTATGGCCATCCTTGACACGCGCTTGCTTACCAAGGGCTACGGGAACAGCATCCTCCGGGCGTTGCCCCCAGCTCCCCTGGTCACACGCATCGAAGAGGTCGAGCGATTCTTTCGCACCCCCTGAGCGATCAGCTTCCCGACATTGAAATCACTCACATCACTACACTTCCTAAGGCTACAGCTCTGACTCGGTTCCTCCGTTTATAAGGTACAGCAGACACTTCCCCACCCCACCTGCTGATGCCCACGCTGCACACCGGTTGACGTCTGGTGCGATGTCGAGAGACGCTTCCGTTAACGCAACGAATGGTACCATGATTTGGACATGTTCTGGTATCCGCCTCTGTTCTGATTGCTCTTGCATCGTTCCTCTTGAGTGCCCTGCCTGATCGCAGGCTGCTATCCCCGGCCCTGGAACAATGGCGCAGCAAAGGCTTGAGACGGTTTTCACTGCTGCCAACAGAACGGGCGGTCAGTGGATTGATTTGCCGTTTGTGCTCCGCTGCTATGCGCCGAACCATGTGCAATTTGGTGAAGACAATGGCATCCCCGCTAACTTTGCGCTGAGCTTCCCCTGATAATCTCCATGAGAGACTCTAGCATCTCGGCCTCCTTATCGCGGTGCATCTTTCTCATAAGGGGAGCATAACGTTGTAAAAGTTTGAGAGCGTCAGGATGCCAAAATCTCCCTTGTTTTTCTATCACTTGCAATGCTCTGTGATACAGCCAGTCGGCGTGTAAATCATCGCCCTGTTGTGCGTCGACATCAGCCAAATTGATAAGGATAGGGACTATTGTTGGACTGTCAGGTCCCAGGATCTTTTCCGCGGTGGTCAACACACGTTCATAGAGCGAGCGTGCTCTAGCATACTCACGATGATCGAGATAAAACGTTCCAATGATGATGAGATCGTTGATCACTTTGAGATATTCAAGGCCTTGCAGTTGTGCTGCGATTGCTAATAAGCGCCCGGTCAGTCGCTCCGCTTCCTCCTCTTTATGCTGATCAAGAGAGATGAGTGTCAACAGAGAAAGCACATTGATCAGGTGAGGGTGTTCAGGCCCCGCGGTCTGCTCAAGGATTGCCAGCGCTCTTTGGAAAAGTACTCCAGCCTCCTGCAGTCTTCCTGCGGCTTTGTAGACCAGCGCCAGGTGTTTGAGTGTAGCGGCTACCTCGGGGTGTTCCGTGCCAAGCGTGTGCTCCCGGATGGCCAAGGCTTTTTTGAGGAGCGCCTCAGCCTCGGAGGTTTTTCTCTGGCCTTCATAGATCACTGCCAGGGTATTGAGTGGATATGCTAGATAGTGGTGTTCTGGGCCGAATTGTTGTTCGTAGATGGCTAATGCTCGCTGGCAGAGGGGCTCTGCCTGGTCGAGACGGCCTTGGTGCTCGTATAATCCCGCTAAATTATTCAGCACGTTTGCCACGCGCGGATGTTCCGTGCCGAGTGTTCGCTCGTACAGATCCAGTACTTGCTTGTACAGCTGCTCGGCTTCAGTATCCTTACCTCGCTTCGTGTAGAGTTCCGCAAGGCAGTTGCGACTATTGGCGACCTGCGGGTGGTCAGCTCCCAGTGTTTTGATGCGAACTTCCAGGGCCTCTTTGATACGTGGTTCAGCCTGGGAGTATTTTCCTTGTTTCGAATAGAACAGCCCTAAATTGCTGAGGGCCGCGGCAGTTTCCGGATGTTCTGTTCCGTAGAGACCCTCACAGAGTGACCAAGCTCTCTCGTAGAAGGCCTCCGCTTCAGCAAATTTTCCCCGCCACTCGGAGATGAGCGCCAGATCTGAACAGCAATGGGATAGCTCAATCTTGGGAGCTTGAGGGATGTGTTCGTAGAGTTCGAGTGAATCCTGGCAAAAAGGTTCGGCCTCCGCATACTGTGAGGCTTCTCGCAGATATCTCCCGGTTTTATGCAGCAGTTGAGCTGCCTCCAAAGAGGTCAAATGCCATTGCTTGATCGAGAGACAGCACGCTTGCGCGTGAAGAAAATAGCGTTGACCTTGCTGTGTCCCCACCTCAACATAAGGAAATGCCCGGTTCACGGCATAGACAGCTCGTCCCGCCCAGATGCGCTGTGTCTCTTGCTCCATGCTATCAATTTGTACGGCTTGTACCAGGCGATGGATACTGAATGTTTTGTTCTGCGTATTTCGTTGGATGAAAGAATAGCGACGCAGCGTGCCAATACAGTCGTCCAACTGTATCTCATCAGTAATAGCCTGTAGAAACGGGCCGAGATGGTGGGCAGCGTCGATGATCATTTCCTCCGGAATGGCCTCAGCATAGAAGTAGGCGCACAGTCTCAGTAGGTCTGCAGCGGCGGCACTGGCCTGCTCAACTCGCTCGAAGGAGAGCGACCAGGTCGTGGCAACAGACTCTGGATAGTCAGCATTCAGCTCGTCACGTCGTCCTAAGAGCTTGGCCCGCTGCTTTTCATAGCGGTCGAGATAGCCAGCCATATCGCAACCGGTTGCCCGGATATACGCTCCCGCCTGGACCAGCGCGAGAGGAAGTCCATACATAACGTCTGAAATGTGCCGGGCCAGTTCAACGTCGGCCTTGGAGGCACGATCAAGCGGATCGTCCGAGGCAAGAAGCCCTGCCCGGCGAAGCAGCAGGAGTGCTCCTTCATCTTGAGGCATCTTCTCGATCTCGATATTTTTGGCAATGCCTCCGGTATCTTGAGCACGAGTCGTCACTAGTACATGACCGTGCTTCATGGTTGGAAGAAAGTTGCAGGCCACCTTGAAATCATTGACATTGTCAAAAATGAGCAACCAGTTCGTATGTTCACGAAGCCATCTTTTCACAGCACGAACGAGGTAGTCCTGATTGGCTTCATCGGGTGTGGGCACGTCTAAGAGCACGGCCAGATCAGTGTAGTCTGAGATGAGCGAGCCTGGAGAATCAGCCCTGATCCAAAAGATAGCTTCATAGTCGTCGGAATAGCGATACACGTATTCGACAGCGATTTGTGTTTTGCCTATCCCGCCGAGTCCGCACATGGCCTGGGCTTGCGTCAGCGCGGCCGTTGTTCCTGATGCCAGTGCCGCATGCAGGATTGATAGGGTGTCGTCGCGCCCGGTAAAGAGCGGGTTTCGGCGGGGAACATGCCAATAGGAGTGAGGAGACTGCTCAGTATCCATTTGAACTGCTTTCTCCGCATCCTCAAAGAGACTCGCGTCTAATACGAGGATTTCCATGAGCTTCCGTTGGTGTTTGCGCTCAGGAATCGATTCCCCTGACTCCCACCGCTGAACGGTGGTGACGTTTTTTACTCCGACCATTTCCGCAAGTTCTGCTCGTGTCAACCGTTGTTGATCACGCGCGGATCGAATAGCTTCAGCCAAGCTCTTCTGTGTCATAGTGCGACTTCTTCTCTCTCGCCTCCTGATGGAGAGGGGAGCAGGGTATCAGCAAGTGCCATCGCCCACCATGCAAACGTGTCGGCCTCTGTTCCTGGCGTCCGACCTCATGAACATTCTACCTAAAATCTCTCAGGCTGACAAGTCGTCTGTCTCTGAAATTTCAGAATAGCGAAGAGATGGCTTCGTTGGGTCACTGGGCAGTGCTTTCAGTCCTGACGCCCAAGCAATTCGCACCTCCCTCCCATGTTGGTAATGACTATGGATAGGCAGATATCGGCCAGGTCTCTCTGCATCGACTACGCATTCTGCTTATGCGTGGTCGATGCATGGTCAAAGCGCTTTTCTTGCAACGCGAAGGACGATACGCTTATGGCATAGGAAAGCATAAACATCCATGCATTCGGATGGAGTGAGTGAGACACCAAAAGAAAGAAGATTGCTATGCAACGTGATCAAGAGGAACCGCAACCTCAACTATTGTTGACTATAAGGCAGGTTCAAAAGACGTTAAAGCTGAGCCGTTCGATGGTCTATCTGCTCATCAAACGTGGCGAACTGCGGGCGATCCATATCGGAAAGGCCGTGCGTGTCAAACAATCCGAAATTCGCCGCTTTGTACAAACTCGTGAAGCCGTTGAGCAGACAGAGCGAGTAGCGAACAAGGGGCGAAATACGAAGAAGCGCGAGTAAGGAGGGAAGAGCTATGGATGAACGCTTCAGGACCAGAGGGCAGAAGCAAGTTACAAGGATACGAAGGTACCAGACGCTTAGGAGCTTGAGCACCTAAGAAACAGGGCGATATGAGGCAGAACATCACGTCAAGACGCATTAGTGTCATCAATCTCAAGGGAGGAACGGGCAAAAGCAGTCTCTCGATGAATCTTGCTCATCTCTTGGCACTCCGTGGCTATAGCGTGGTGCTTATCGATTGTGATATGCAGGGCAATAGCAGTAGTCTGCTCCCGAGGTGGGAACCACCCACGCTCACCCACTTTTTGAGAGGCGAGGCGCCCTTTTCCGCCATCATCAGGCTAGCACGTGACCGACTGGCGATCATCCCGTCTGACCGTGACCTCAACACAGCGGCGACCTACATTGCGAGTCGGCGGCACACCTACTACACGCTCAGAGATGCGGTGCAGCAACTCCGCTGTGACTTTGTGATCTTTGACCATGCTCCCAGTTATAGTCCTGTCACAGAGGCCGCTCTGTTGGCGAGTAGCGAGATTCTTATTCCGTGTGAGCTGGCTCCGTTCGCCGTTCAGGCGTTATTCCAGATGTTCGGGAAACTGGAAGATACTCTTCAGGATCACAGGCTCGTAAATAGTGGGATTGTGCCGTTTAACGTCGACTACCGCTACCTCATGACGTGGAGATACCTGAAAGAATTGGAACAAAAGTTTGGTCCACTTATAGCCCCAATCGTCAGATCAGACTCCTCCATCAGCCGAGCTCAATCTGTACGGCAAACCGTCTGGGAGTACGATGCCAGGAGCCGTGCAGCCAAGGATTTTGCAAAACTCGCCGAGTATCTCCTTGCCCAGCAGGAGAAATGGCAATGACTGAGAAACGCCAGATTGGATCAGTGGAGCAGATGGAGGAACAAGCTCAACAGCAATGGGGAACCGTGGGGGGCAACACAACCAGGAAGTCCCTCAGTGCTCAACATCCTGGTGGCTTAGACACCCAGGTACCTGGCCTCCTAGATACCCAGGCTCCCAGGAAACCAGAACGGAAACGGCAAACGGTTTATCTCTACCCCGACCTCTATAAGTGGATACGGCATTATGCAACTGACACAGACCAGGAGATCAGTGACGTGGTAAACGAGGCCTTGAAGCAGTACAAGGCCGCACAAGAAACGGTGAATACGGAGCAGTAAGCATGCAGAAAAAGCAGTTCAGAGGAATGACTATGAAAATACTAAGAGGAGCCGCCCAGGTTTTGGGGTACCAGATTGTCCATCTTGTCGATCCTGAAGATTCTGGGATCCTGCGCTTTGAAGAAACAGGAGAGATACCCGAGGGGATGGACTTCGCCGTGCGATGGAAGGGGGTCTGGCGCGAGGGCCGGTGCTACGATTCTGGAGACCATTCCATTGCGGGGGCAAACTGACTGCGCGGCTTGTGATCAGTACCCTCTTGCTTCCCTTCCTCAACCGATGCCGATAGACTCGGCTTCGCGATGATGCGCAAGAGAGGAAGGGCATGAGCAGCACAGATCAGACCGTGCAGGTGTATCAACTGCGCATCTGGATACGCCAGATGAGTCAAGAGATGTGGCGTCACATCTCTACCCGTCACAAGATGTTGTACTCTCGTACCAGGCTGTTGCCGCCACATCCCATGCAATGGCTATGGCTTGAGGTCCAGCACCGCGCGGCCTGTCTCCAAATCGACAGGCACCGAGTTCTGATGGTGCACGATCAGCCACTTGCCGTTGACCCTCCGCCAGCAAGCGGTCCAACGCAGCCAGAGATCGGTCTTCTGCCCATTGTTCATGGTTCCGCTTATCCGGTTGAGGCTGTGGGTGAAGGCAACGTCCTCGCCCACCGTGATGGACAGGTCGTGAATTTCATAGCCTATCGGACCCTGGAACGACGAGAGTACCTCTTCCCAGGGTTTCCTGAATGCCTCTGCTCCCACGTAGCGCAGCGGGGGCATGATGTCGAACGACACGACCTCCTGCGCGTAGAGAGACATGACGCCTTCGATGTTCTTGTCACGAATCGCCTCGACCCCACCCTCTATTACCCTTTGGATTTCGGCTTCATCGTTTTTCTTGTTTGCTTCGACTGTCATCGTTTCCTCCTTACTCTCGTCTGTTCTGAATCGCACATTCTCGTGGTGATTTGTACATTTTGGGGAGAAGTTGCTGATTCCCTGGCCATGCTTCTGTTGAAAGCTTCTC
>WNGP01004588.1_pt1 | contig 17104 bp, 17 predicted proteins | sample 5407671 | NCBI WGS metagenome assembly WNGP01 (sample SAMN13153381, study PRJNA577476) | soil metagenome | isolation source: 40 cm soil or saprolite under Garry oak tree replicate 2 | place: USA:California | collected 2016-06-15 | reverse complement strand
GGGCGGGGGTTCTTCCGCCGGCTCGAGCGGCGCGCAGGAGAAGAAGCCTGGCGATGTGATCGACGCCGAGTACGTCGACGTGGATGAGACGAAGCGGCCGAACTGAGAAAGTTGGTTTTCAGTTTTGACATCCTCCTCTCCCTAAAAGGAAGAGGATTCCTGCGGCCTCCCGCTGGTTTTGCGGGATGGCTTCACTGGGTTCCTCCCACAGCCGCCTTACTTCAGCGGAGGACCACGAAGAGGCTTCACTTTTGGGCTGCTCGCCCATAGCTCTTTTGGACGGAGAGGAGTTAAGGACCATGCCGCCGAGCAATCAAGAGGGCCTGATATCCCCGGCCTAAAACGCCGAGGCTTTGCGGCCCAATTGGCAAGCAGGAGGAGATCACTTGGTTTGATTTCTTCCTGCGCAGATGCCTACGAGAGTAAACGGCCGAATTAGCGAGCGTGCCGAGCAGCGGCGCGGCATCCCCACAGGGTCGGGACAGGCGCTGCGCCCCTACAACTACAAACATGCCTACGACAGCTAAACAAGATTATTACGAACTGCTAGGGGTGCCGCGGAAGGCGGGTGCCAAGGATATCCGTGCGGCGTTTCGCAAGCTCGCGCGGAAGTATCACCCGGATTTGAATCCGGGTGACAAATCCGCGGAAGAAAAATTCAAGCAACTGCAGGAAGCCTACGACGTCCTCTCCGATTCCAAGAAGCGGCAGATGTACGACCAGTACGGCTTCTACAGCGACAACCTTCCACCGGGCGGGCCGGGTGGAGCGGGCTCTCGCGACGGCGAGTCCGACGTCAACTTTGATTTTGGGGGATTTGATTTTGGCGGCGGATCGGGCGCGGCGGGCGGCGGATCGAGCTTCCGCGATCTCTTCAGCCAGTTTTTCAGCAGCGGACGCGGAAGCGCCGGAATGGAGCCGGAGCACGAACCCGGCGGTGACCTGGAATACCAGCTCGAGATCGATTTCTGGGATGCCGTGCGCGGCGCGGTAAAAAAGCTCTCCATCACGCGACTGGACACTTGCGAGACGTGCCATGGCACCGGCGCGGTGGGCTCGCCACAAACATGCACGGCATGCGGGGGCACGGGCACCATCCAACAGGCCGCGGGCAAAATGCGCTTCAACGTGCCGTGTACGAGGTGCGGGGGCACGGGCAAGCTGCGCACGCTGTGCAAGACCTGCGGCGGCGAAGGGCGCGTGCGACGGTCGGAGACGATTGACGTGCGCATCCCAGCGGGCGTTTCGAATGGCGCGCGGGTGCGCGTTCCGGGCAAAGGCAACTCCGGGACCATGGGCGCGCCGCCGGGCGATTTGTATTTGCGGGTGGTGGTGAAGGCGCATGAGTTTTTCGAACGGCGCGGCGACGATTTGTACACCAAGATTCCGGTCACGGTGAGCGAAGCGACGCTGGGCGCGAAGATTGAAGTGCCGACGATAGACGGGCGGTCGATCGTTCGAATCCCGCCGGGGACGAACAGCGGAAAGACGCTGCGGCTGAAGGAAAAAGGCGTGCCGAGCGCGAGAACTGGCGCGAGAGGCGACCAGTACGTGGAGATTCAGGTGGTCGTGCCTCCGCCGACGGACGAGCGCGTGCGAAATCTGATGAAGGAATTGGAGAGCGTTGCGCCGGGGGATCCGCGGAAGGATTTGTTCACTAAGGCGGGAGTGTGAGGAGGAGTTGTCAGTGATCAGTTTTCAGTTGGAAGCGGGAAAAAATAGGGAACAGGAAACTGGAAAGTAGAACTTCGAACTTGGATTTTAAGTTTTCCAGGTTTTTCTCTCTTCCATCTGACTACGGAGCACTGAAGACTGAAAACGGAGAAGCGACAGGCAAGAATGCCTGTCCTGCCAAGTATGCCGGCGCGAGCGAAAAAACGGGCCAAGGCGGGCTACATGATCAGCGCGGTGGCGGAGCTCTACAAGCTGCATCCGCAGACGCTGCGGCTGTACGAGCGCGTGGGGCTGCTGAAGCCGTCGCGTTCGCAGGGGAACACGCGGTTGTATACGGATTCCGATCTGGAGCGTCTGGACGTGATCCTGACGCTGGCGCGGGACATGGGCGTGAACCTGGCGGGCATCGAAATTATTCTGAACATGCGCGAGAAGATGATCGAGATGGAGCGCCAGATGGGGGAGTTCGCGCAAGTGGTGCAACAGGAATTGTCGCGGGTAGCGGCCTCGCACTCGCAGGAGAAACCGCCGCGGCATGCGATTGTGCGGGCGGCACCGCGGATCGTGCGATAGTTATCAGTTTTCAGTGATCGGTATTCAGTTTCAGAGAAAAAAGCCGGTGGTTCCTTCCACAGTTTTCCCAATGCCGACAGCTTGCCGTGTGCGGTTGGCGCTCGTATGCTGTCTGGCGTGGGGAAAGCGCCGGTCTGAAGACCGGCCACTTCATAAGGTTCGGAAGAAGAAGCGCCGGGATGAGGCTCGGCTCTACACGGACGAACACATTATGGCGCTGGAAAATTGCAAACTTTGCAGGGGATCGGGATGGAAGCTGGTGCCACGAGGGGATGGCGCGGCGGGCAGCGTGGGCGTGGCGTGCGATTGCGGAATGGAGGAGCGCGCGTCGCGGGTGATGGAGCGCGCGCGAATTCCGAAGCGTTACGAGCATTGCGATTTTGAGAGTTACGTCACCGACCTGACCGATGGGAAGACCTGGACACCACGGCACGCGCATTCGCTGAAGCAAGCAAAGCTGTTCACGCAAGGGTTTGTGCGCGAGTACCCGGGTTCCTCCGAAAAGGGATTGCTGTTCATGGGGCCATCGGGCGTTGGAAAAACGCATCTTGCGGTTGCGGCATTGAAAGATCTGATTCTCCGCGGGCACGCGGGATTGTTTTGCGACTACCGCGAACTGCTGAAGGAGATTCAAGCAAGCTACAACCCGGCGAGTGAATCGACGGAGATGAAGATTCTGGAGCCGATTCGAACCGCGGAGGTCCTGGTGCTGGATGATCTCGGCGCAAGCAAGCCCTCGGACTGGGTACGCGATATCGTGGGGATCGTGTTGAACGCCCGATACAACGAGAACCGCACGACGATCATCACGACGAATTACCTCGATAATCCCGCCACGGAGGGCGAAACGGCGCGGCTTCCGAGCGGCAAATTGATTCCACCGACGCGCGAAGATGCGCTGGAGCAAAGAATCGGCAGCCGAATGCGATCAAGATTGTATGAGATGTGCCGCACCGTGGAAGTTTCCGCTCCTGATTTTCGCCGCGAAAAGACGCAAGCCGGGCGCGCGTAGAACCACTCCGGCGTTTCATTGACAGGGGGTTGAGGCGGCGAGTATCCTTATTAAGGTTGCAGCGTTTTCGACGCCCGCAGCATCTGTGTCCCAATCTAACCGCTCTGCGGTTAACCTCCTTGCACTAACCCAGTTAGGGAATCAGCAAGGAATCAATTCGACTGAACGCGGGGCCGCATAGCGGCTGCCGTAAGCGAAGTAATCTTCCGGAGGCCAACAACCATGTTTTCCGACCACGATAACCTGTCCAATGCGGCTGCCGCCGCGCCAGCACCCCAAGCCGAAACCGCTCCGAACAGCGCGCATCTTGAAACAAATTCAACACTAGAAAGTGCGGCCGAACCCGCTGTTCCTGCCCCTCTAGCGGCGCATGCCGAGGCGGCGAGCGCGGGGCAGGAGACGCCTGCCGGGACGACGCCCGAACGGACGGGCGCGTCTACCGATTCCGCAGCCGCGCATGCCGCGGCCGAAGCAAACAGGGAGGCGCACGCAGCGGACGCCGAATCTGCTACCGCCGATGAGGAAGTGGCCGGCTCGGAAGAGATGAGCAAGCTGCTGGAGCAGTACGATGAAAAGCAGGAAGCGGCTGCGTCGCACGAGGTGATCGAGGTCAAGGTTGTCGCGTACACGGAACACGGCGTGGTGGTGGACCTGGGCGGAAAGACGGAAGGCCTGATCCCCGCGGCGGAATTCACGGACACGGAAATCCCGCGGCCCGAGCCGAATAGCACGATCGAAGTGCAACGCACCGGGGAGCACAAGGACGGCTTCACGATCCTGTCGTACCTAAAAGTGCTGCGCCGCCGCACGTGGGAGAAGATTGAAGCAGCGTTCAAGGCCAAGGAAACGCTCACCGGCAAAGTTGTGGATCGCATCAAGGGCGGGCTGGTGGTGGATATCGGCGTGCGCGCGTTCCTGCCGGGCTCGCAGTACGACCTGCGACCGGCGCAGAACCTGGATGACCTGACCGGCACGCAAGTGCAGGTGCGCATCACGAAGTTGAACCGCCGCCGCGGCAACGTGGTGGTGAGCCGCCGCGCGCTGCTGGAGGAAGAACTGCATTCCAAGCGCGCCGAATTGATGGAAACGCTGAGGGAAGGCCAGATCGTACATGGCCACGTGAAGAACGTGACCGAATACGGCGCGTTCGTGGATCTCGGCGGAATCGATGGGCTGCTGCACCTGACGGATTTGAGCTGGGGCCGCGTGAAGCACCCTTCGGACCTGGTGAAGCCAGAGCAGGAACTCGACGTCATCATCTTGAAGTTTGACAAGGAAAAGCAGCGCGTATCGCTCGGGCTGAAGCAATTGGCGGCCGATCCCTGGGTGGGCGCCGCGGAGAAATATCCGGCGGGCGGAAAGGTGAAGGGCAAGGTCGTCGGGGTCGTGGACTATGGTGTGTTCGTCGAGCTGGAACAAGGGATCGAAGGCCTGGTGCACGTCTCCGAAATGAGCTGGAACAAGAAAATCCAGCACCCCTCGAAGGTCGTCAAAGTTGGCGAAGAAGTGGACGTGGTGGTGCTGGACATCAAGCCGAGCGACCGGCGTGTTTCGCTGGGAATCAAGCAGGCACAGGCGGATCCCTGGCTGCTGATTGCAGAGAAGTATCCGGTGGGCACGGTGGTGACGGGGAAGGTGCGGAACATCGCGGAGTTCGGCGCGTTCGTGGAGATCGAGGATGGTTTTGACGGTCTGGTGCATGTCGGAGACGTAAGCTGGACCGGCCGCGTCAAGAACCCGCACGAGGTGTTCAAGAAGGGCGAAGACGTTACCGCCAAGGTGTTGAAGATCGACCCGGAGAACCGCCGCGTGTCGCTGGGCATCAAGCAGGTCAACGACATCTGGGGCGACTGGTTCAAACAGCACAAGGTCGGGCAGATCGTGAAGGGCAAGGTTTCGCGCATCGCCACTTTCGGCGCGTTCGTCGAATTGGGCGAAAACATCGAAGCGCTTTGCCATAACACGGAGATCGAGGAGCGCAAGCGCCGCGACGAAGGCGCCTCGAGCTTCCGTCCCACGACCGGCCCGCTGAAGAGCGCCGGGCCGCTCGAGCCGGGCAAGGAATACGATTTCAAGATCATCAAGATCAGCCCGGAGACGCGGCGCATCGGTCTGAGCTATCGGGCGGCGGTGAAACAGATCGAGCGCAAGGAGATTGAACAGTATCGTTCCACGTCGAAGTCCTCGTCGACGGCGACGATCGGGGACGCGCTGAAGTCCAAGCTTTCGGCGCGTTAGCTGATTCGAAGACTGGCCAAGCAGGGTCCGATGGGCACATTTTCATTTACCTGCGGGTCATTTTAATGATAGGAAGGGGGCACTCCGGCGAGGGGCCAGCCCCCCGTAAGCCGTTTGGTTCCACTGGTTAGGGCAAGCGCAGTGTGTCAGGTGGTTCCGGCGGCCTTAGGACTGCCGGCGCTCCTGACGATCTTGGGACGGTGGACGGACTCAAGCGGTTTTTAACCTAGAGCTGCGCGACGAGGCATAGCGACGATGACCAAGCAACCCACACTCACGAAGGCCGACCTCATTGAAGAGATTCTGCGCATCACAGAACTCCCTCGCAAGGAGTCGGAGACCATCGTCGAAACGATTTTCGATAGCATCATTGGATCCCTGCAGAAAGGCCAAAAGATCGAGATCCGCGGATTCGGCAGCTTCCGCACGCGGGAGCGCCGCGGAAGGATCGGCCGCAATCCGAAAACCGGCGCGAAGGTGGAAGTACCGGCCAAGAAAATTCCTTTCTTCAAACCCAGCAAAGAGTTGAAGGACTTTGTGAACAGCGCGGAGGCCCAAGCCTCCGCCGCGACGCGCGCGGGCGGCGATTCACCGCGCCCGTGAACGCACGATCTCTCGTCGCGGTTCGGTTTCAACTCAGATCAAGAAGATCAACTCAAATCGATTCAGGTAAATAAAGAGCGCAGACCCTTCGGCAGTTTGCGCGTGGAACAAGTGGGCGTGCTGCCGATGCGCCCGTTCTGCGTTATGCTGTGCGCGCAGCTTTTCAGAAAAAGGAAGCGATGCGATGGACTATATCTGGACTCCCTGGCGCTACCAGTACATGGCGCAGGTGCTGGCTGGAAAGCAGCCGGAATGTATTTTTTGCGATGCGGTGGCGCGGAAGGATGATGCGGAAACGCTAATCGTCCATCGAGGCGAGAAATCGTTCGTGATCTTGAATCGCTTTCCTTATACCTCCGGGCACGTGATGATCGTGCCCTACGCGCACGTTGCGGAATTGAATTTGTGCGAACCGGGAGCGCTGGACGAAATGATGCAGTTGGCGCAGCGTGTGGAGACGGCCCTGCGCGCAAATTACAAGCCCGATGGGATGAATCTGGGAATGAATCTGGGCCGCGCTGCGGGCGCAGGCGTGCTTGGACATCTGCACCTCCACGTGTTGCCGCGCTGGATCGGTGATTCGAATTTCATGACGGTGACGGGCGAGACGCGCGTGCACCCGGAAGACTTGAAGACCACGTACGAACGGCTCTCCAAGGCGCTGGCCTCATCCGCGAAGCCCGCTGCGCCGCGATAGAATGCAAATTCAAACAAGTATTTGGCCGGACAGGAGTGAGCCACGGTGGACCTTGAACTGACGGAAGAACAGAAGCTGCTGCAGAAAACCGTGCGTGAGTTCGCGGAATCGGAAGTAAAGCCGCTGGCGAAAGAACTCGACGAGACGGGGCATTTTCCGCGCGGGCTGTTTAAGAAGGCGGCAGAAATCGGGCTGACGGGCGTAGCGCTCCCGGAGGCGGAAGGCGGAGCGGGCTTCGACCACGTCGCCTACAGCATCGTGATTGAAGAGATTTCACGTTGCTGCGCCTCGACGGGGGTGATTCTGTCCGTGCAGAACTCGCTCTACTGCGATCCGATCCATCGCTACGGGACGGCAGAGCAGAAGAAAAACTTTCTGCTGCCCTACGCGCGGGGGGAAAAGATCGGCTGCTACGCACTGACCGAGCCACAGGCCGGTTCGAACGCCGCGGCGTTGCAGACGAAGGCCGTGAGAAAGGGCCACACCTACGTGCTCAACGGCACCAAAGCCTGGATCACCAACGGCGGCGCGGCGGACGCGGCAATTGTGTACGTGAACACCGAGCCGGCGAAAGGCGAAAAAGGAATCACCGCCCTGGTGGTAGAAAAAGGCACGCCGGGATTCAACGTCGGCAAGGAAGAGAAAAAGCTGGGGATCAACGCGACGGCGTGCAGCGAACTTATCTTCACGGATTGCGCAGTGCCGGTGACGAATCGCATCGGCGACGAAGGCGAGGGCTACAAAGTGGCGCTCTCGACGCTCGACGGCGGGCGCATCGGAATCGCCGCGCAGGCCACGGGCATCGCGCAAGGCGCATTCGAAACAGCGCTGAAATATTCCCAGGAGCGCATGGCCTTTGGCCACCCGATTTCGCAATTTCAAGCCATTCAATTCATGCTCGCGGACATGTCCACGGAAATTGACGCGGCACGGCTGCTGATTCGAAAGGCTGCATGGAAGCAAGACACTGGCGCTCGATTCACAATGGACGCCGCCATCGCCAAACTCTTTGCCAGCGAAATGTCCACTCGTGTGACGCACAAAGCCATCCAGATTCACGGCGGCAACGGCTACAGCCGCGAGTATCCCATCGAGCGCAATTACCGCGACGCCCGCATCACCGAAATTTACGAAGGCACCAGCGAAATTCAGCGCCTCGTCATTTCCTCCTGGGTTCTGAAGTCCTAGCCGCCCCGTAGTATCCTGACCGTGTGCTGGAACTCGACTGTGGACTTGAATTTGAGCGTGTACGAGCGGAAGAACAATTCTTTCCTGCCCTGCCGCCGCACCCTGCGGTTTGCCTGATCGAAGCGCGCGAAGAAAAAGCCGAGCCGTTCCTGATTCGCACTCAGAATTTGCAGCGACGATTGCAGCGGTTGCTGGGACCTGTCGATCCGGCGAGCAAACGTCTGAACCTGGGCGAGTTTGCGCGCAGCATCCGGTACCGGCTGACGAGTTCGGCCTTCGAACAGACACTTACCTATTACCAGAATGCAAAACTACTTTTTCCCAAGCGCTATCGCGACCTGATGCGCTTGCGGCCGGCAGCGGTCCTCAAGGTGAATTTGCGGAATGCTTATCCACGCTGCTACGTGACCCGCCGGATTCCCGTCGATGAGGCCGGCGTGCCCACGGGCGGAGCGTATTACGGTCCATTCGCATCGCGGCGGTCGGCGCAAGCATTCGCCGAACGGGTCCTCGACTTGTTCAAAGTGCGGCGCTGTCAGATCAAGATCCGTCGCGACCCCACTTTCCCTGGCTGCCTTTATTCCGAAATGAAAATGTGTCTCGCGCCATGCTTTGCGGGCTGCACCAAAGAAGAATACGACGTCGAAGTACAACGACTCGTGCAATTTCTCGAAACGAGCGGGGGATCGGCCAGGTCTAATATCGAGGAAGAGCGTGAGAAAGCCAGCGAGCAATTGGACTTCGAACGGGCAGCCGCCTTGCACAAGAAAGTAGAGAAGCTCGATGAGGTTTTGCGCGGAAGGCCGGAACTCACGCGGCGGATTCAGGACCTGGACGCGGTGATTCTGCAGCGGACCGCGGAAGAGCAAACGATTGGCGTCTACGGCGTGCGCGGCGGAAGACTGGCAGAGCCGTTTTCCCTGCGATTCGCGGAGATGGCCAGCCAGCCGCGGTCCGCGGAGCAAATCTTTCGCGAGCATTTTGAAGCGGAGCCCGCAACAACTAACGGTGATCTTGGGGAGCACCTATGGCTGGTGGCGCGGTGGTATTACAGCAATCCGCGCGAGGGCGAGATTTTCTTCCGCGAAAAAGACTGGCCCTATCGTAGGATTCTTCGGGCATGCTCGCGGCTTCTCGCCCCGAACACGAACGAAGCTGAAACCAATCAGACACCAGGGCCGGCTCTACCGCCCGAAGGAGCGTCATGAGCAAATCCGCCACCAAAGAAGGAACCACGCGCTACGCTCAGAAGTTCCGAGGCCGCGCCGCCGAGGGCCATTTTCGAGAAACGCAGAGGCTGGCGCTCTCCTCTCTCGGAATCGGCACGTACCTCGGGCCACCAGACGCAAAGACGGATGAGGGCTATGCAGCGGCGGCCGTCGCGGCGGTGGAAAGCGGGATCAATGTGGTCGACGCCGCGATCAATTACAGATTTCAGCGGAGCGAGCGAAGCCTCGGCGCGGCCATCCAGCGGCTTGCGGCGCGCGGCATCGAACGCGAGGAAATCGTGGTGTGCACCAAGGGCGGTTACCTGACGCCCGATGGGGCCATGCCCGGCGACCCGAACGAATACTTCTTCCGCGAATACATTCAGCCGGGAGTTTTTACAGCGAAAGATATCGCGGCCGGCAGTCATTGCATGACGCCAAAATTTCTGAAAAATCAGCTCGGGCGCAGCCTGAAAAATCTGAGCGTCGAATGCGTGGATGTCTATTACCTGCACAATCCGGAGACGCAGCTCTCTGAAGTGCCCAAGGAAGAATTCCTGAACCGCGTCCGCGAGGCATTTACGTTTCTCGAATCAGCGGTGGAGGCCGGCGAGATTCAGTATTACGGGATGGCCACTTGGAATGGCTTCCGGCAAGATGCGCGCGCGCGCGATGCCCTGCAGCTGGGCGAAATCACGCAGATGGCGCAGGAAATTGCAGGGGGCAGGCATCACTTCCGCTTCGTGCAACTGCCGTTCAACCTGGCGATGACGGAAGCGTTGACGCTGGGGAATCAATCCATACGTGGACGAGACCGGACGGTGATGGAAGCGGCGAGCGAGCTGGACATCACGTTGATCGCCAGCGCTTCGCTGCTGCAAGGCCAAGTGGCGAAGAATCTGCCGGGTTTTGTCGCGGAAGCGCTTGGGCTGGAGAACGACACGGAACGGGCGCTGCAATTCGCGAGGTCATCGCCGGGAATTACGACGGCGCTGGTGGGGATGTCTCGCGCGGAACACGTGAAAGCCAACGCACGGCTCGTGGGCGTGCCCCCGGCCACGGCCGAGGACTTCAGCAAGCTCTTTTCGCGCAGCGAAGGGGCGTGAAGAATAAACTTAACACGGAGTTCAGAGAGGACGCAGAGTTCACGGAAGAGGAAAAGAAACGGAAACCATCCAACTCTAATGACGGAGGCGCAAAACCTCGCCGGTCAACCAGGCGTTGATGGCGCGACCCAGCTGGTCGAGCTTGCTGGCAAAGAAATGATCGACTCCTTCGACGACGACGAGATGATTGTCGCCGGGGAGCGTGGAGATGAGTGCTTTGACTTTTTCGACGGCGCCGTGCTCGTCGTTGCTTCCGTGCACGAACAACTTGGGCTTGTTGCAGTGGCTGAGGAATGAGAAATCGGTGTTGTTGACGGGAATGCCCAGGCCGATCAGGTGAGAGACCCGCGGGTCTTCGCAGCCGACGCGCATGCCAACCCAGGAACCGAAACTGAATCCCGCAAGTAACAGCGGGACCCCAGGAAACTCGGAAGCAAGAAAGTCCAGCGCGGTACGGAGATCATTCTGCTCGCCGAAGCCGCGGTCGTGTACACCTGCGCTGAGTCCAGCGCCACGAAAATTGAATCGCAGAACAGGAATGCCAATAGCGTCCAGGGACTTCGCCGTCTGGTAGACCACTTTGTTGTGCATCGTACCGCCAAAAAGCGGATGCGGATGGCAAACAACCGCGGCGAGCGGCGAATGCGCGGCGGCGGACGGGGTCCAGAGAATCGCTTCGAGGCCTCCGGCAGGGCCGTGCAAAAAGAAATTGCGGGATTCGTGTGTGCCGGTCATCGACGCGCCATGGACAAATTTGAAGTTTAACGCATCGAAGGAAAAAGACCGAATGCGCCTGGCAATTCCTGGCTCGTCTATTCCACGCGGCAAACACTGACGTCCAGGGCGACGCTGCCCGGCACGGGAGCGATGCGCACGACCTTGGAGCGAAACTCGCCAGCGCCATGCCAAGGCGCGGAAGCCGAGGCTTCAAATGCAATTTTCAGGTGACCCCCGAGCGCGTACTCGCGGTGACTGCGAAAGCGCATGCCCTCCGCCGAAATATCGATGGTCGAATCGCCAGCGCCTTCCGCATGCTGCCGCGCCGTTCGGGTTCGCGACGATGGGCGCTTCCGTTGGATGAAGCGTGCGCCTGCTCTTTGAGATGAAATGCTACCGCGAATGTTGCCGGGGCATCGGAGAGGCCAAGGGCACGGGCGAGTTGATCCAATTTTGCAAAGCGTTCCTGTTCCGAAGCGCTTTCTGTTTGAACTTTCTCGCGTGCGTTCGTGGAGCGGATGACCTCGAGCACTTCGCGGCATCGTGCGACGCGCGCCAGAATCTCCGGCTGGCCATCGGAAAATGACGCGTCGTACGGAAAGGTGACCCATAGCGCAACGCCCGGAGCGTGGAACTCCTTGGTGGAAACGAGCAAACCGCTGCGCGAGACGTCGATCGTTTCTCCTAATTCGATTTTTTGGCCGAAGGGGGTAGTCCAGCGCATACGCACCGGAAGGCGCATTTGCACGCGGCGGTGCTCGCGGCTGTCCATAGGCGTAACAGTACTGCCCATGGGAGCAGTGTAGCGCGCGTGTATTTAAACCGCCAAGACCTCGTACTAGGACAAAAATTCCTGATTTTCGCGTTGCAGTTTGCCTAAGCCGATGTTAGCTTTCTGCCGAAACGCACAGCCCCAGGGGGTATAAATGGTTGATGGAGCGGAACGCCGCGAAGCGCGGCGATTCACGATGAGCCTACCAATGCGGGTTTACCCGCGGGAGTCTAAGGGACGCGAGATGGACGCCCACACGCGGGATGTCAGTTACCGCGGACTCTTCTTCGTTGCTGATGCCAATTTCAAAGTTGGTAGCGAGATTGAGTTCGTCATCACTCTTCCACAGCAACTCACGCGGTCTGGCGATGTAAATATCCGCTGCCTGGGAGAGGTTGTGCGTATCGAGGCCACCGAGAACGGCAAGGTAGGCATTGCGGCGAAAATCTCGCGTTATGAATTCGTGCCTGCCGCGGCAAACGCCGCGTAGGATTTCTTCCCTCACTTCCCGGGTGACTCCCCGTTGCGGCAGTAACTGAGTACAATACCCTGGAAGAATTCTTGTGCTGGGGGAAGCCATGTATCACTACGACGCCAAGATTGCGCTCGAGGAATTGCAGGAAGAGGCGCTGCTTCCGCATCCCGTAAAACTGCGAGACATGATTCTGCGGACGAAGCTGGGCCCGCAGGACGCGCAGCTCCTGAATCACGATTTTCAGGATTACCTGACACGGTTCGGGGATTTGCAAAAAGTTGCGCGAGGCATTTTGGAGAAAATCGCCGCGGGCCAGCGCAAGGCCTCCTGATGCCGCTTGCCTTCGCAGGAATTCCCAGCAAATGAAAACGAAGCCGCGGGTATTGTTGCTGTCCGCAACGTCCGGCGCGGGACATGTTCGTGCCGCGCAAGCCCTTGAAAAGGCTTTCCTGGCGCGGGGCGATTGCGCCGTGGAGCACATCGACGCCTTGCAGCACGTCAGCAAACTTTTCCAGCGCATTTACGACCAGGCTTATATCTCGATGGTGCGGCGCGCACCGGAGCTGATGAGTGTGCTCTATGAACGCACAGACCAGCCGTGGCTGCACGCGCGGCGGCGCCTGGCGCTGGACCGGCTGAACACCGCTCCGATGATCCGTTTGTTGAAGCGCATCCAGCCGGACTTGTGCGTGGCGACGCATTTCCTGCCGGCGGAGATCATCGCGTGGCTGATCGCCAAGCGGAAGTTGCGCGCGCACAATGCCATCGTGGTCACCGATTACGACGTGCATGCGATGTGGCTTTGCCGCACGGTGGACCGCTATTACGTGGCCATCGATGAAGCCGCGGAGTATCTGGCGCGCATCGGCGTGCCACGAGAAAAGTTGCGCGTTGCCGGCATACCGATTGATCCCCTGTTCGCGACGCCCATGAATCGATCCGATGCGCGGAAACAATTGGGGCTCGACGAGGATGCGACGGTGATTCTCATCTCCGCAGGCGGTTACGGCATTGGTCCCGTCGAACAACTGGTGAAAGATTTGCTGACGCTGCAACGGCCGTGGCAAATCGCCGCGATTGCCGGAAAATCAGAGAAGACTCGGAAGCGTTTGGAAGAATTGGCGAAGGAGGCCGGCAAACTGTCTTCAGGCTCGCCAAAGCTTTGCCCTGTGGGATTCACTACCGAGATGGACAAGTACATGGCGGCGGCAGACTTGATGGTGGGCAAGGCCGGGGGGCTAACGACGTCGGAAGCACTGGCCCGGGCGCTGCCCATGGCGCTCATCGAACCAATCCCTGGCCAGGAAGAACGGAACGCCGATCATTTGCTGGAGGCAGGAGCAGCGATTCGCTGCAACAACTTGCCTGCGGCCGCGTGGAAGATTGCGGCGCTGCTGAATGATTCTGCAAGATTGACGAGCATGCGGGAGGCAGCCAGGAGCCTTGGCCGGCCAGGGGCCGCCGCGTCCATCGCCGAAGATGCACTGACGCTGCTAGACTGATGGAGCCTGCGGCGGGATTGGGGCAAACAAATCTCCATGCGACGCCATACACTGCTGATTGACGCGGACGACACGCTCTGGGAAAACAACGTATTTTTCGAGAAGCTGATCGAGGATTTCATCAGCATCGTCGAACCCTACGGCTATGCCCGCGCTTACATTCGCCACATCCTCAATGAAACGGAACGCAAGAATATACGGCAGTATGGCTATGGGGTGCGCAGCTTCGGGCGCTCGCTCGAAGAAACCTATATAAAGCTCGCGGATCAGATGGCGAAACGCGAAACACTGGCGCTGATTCACGGCCGCGTCATCGACCTGGAGCGAACGCCGCCCAAAATTCTGGATGGAGTGCCGGAAACGCTGGCGTATCTCACTGAGCGGCACCGGCTGATTTTATTTACGAAGGGCGAGCCCGCGGAACAGGCCGCCAAAGTGGAGCGATCCGGCCTTCAGGGATTTTTCGAATTCATCGAAATCGTTCCAGAAAAAGATCCCGAGACGTATGGCGGACTGGTTCACAAACACAAAATCGTGAAGACCCACGGCTGGATGATCGGCAACAGCCCGCGCAGCGATATCAATCCGGCAATGAAGATCGGCCTCAACGCCGTGTACATCCCGCACCAGCACACCTGGACACTGGAACACGAACCGGTGGTGGCGGGCTCCGGAAAACTGGTCATCCTGCCTGCGTTCCGGGAACTTCGCGGTCATTTCTAGACCGGGCGTGGCCCAGACTGGCTACCCAAATTGGACGTTGTACCCGCGGATGGGTGTGCGAATCTAACCACTTCTGATTTTCTGAACGGAGGGATCCGTGGCCACCACAGTAACTTCATCGCAAACGGACTGGCGGCAAGAGTGGTTTGAGATTGAAGACGCGACGTATTTGAATTTGGCGAGCCAATCGCCAATGCCAAAGGTTTCCATTCGCGCCGTGCAAGCCGCGCTGGAGGCAAACAAAAATCCGCACCATAAGCCGGACTCCACGTTCTTCGAAGTGCCCAACCGCATCCGTGCCTCCATCGCGAAGCTGATCAGGGGGAAACCCGAAGAAATTGCGCTGACAAGCGGAGCGAGCGCGGGCGTGGCCGCGGTTGCGTATGGCCTGACGTGGAAGCCGGGCGACGAGGTCGTCACGGCGAAGGGTGAGTTTCCTCTGCAATACACAGGCTGGAAACCGATGGAAGAACGCGAGGGCCTGAAACTGAAGATTGTTTCTCCCGGCGAGCGGTTCATCACAGCGGATGACCTAATTGCAGCAATAACACCGAGGACGCGGATGGTTTCGGTGAGCATGGTGCGGTTCGACGACGGCTCGCTACTGGATGTGCCGCGCGTTGCCGCGGCCTGCCACGCACAAGGGGCGCTGCTTTTACTGGACGTCAGCCAGTGCTGCGGCGCGTTGCCCATGGATGTCAACCAACTGGGAGCCGACTTCATGGTATGCGCCGGCTATAAGTGGCTGCTGGGTCCTTTCGGCACGGGATTCTTCTGGGCCAAAAGCGAACACCTTGGAATGATGCGGCCGGGGCCGTTTTATTGGATGGCATTGATGGGCTCGCACAATTTCGCGGCGTTGAATTTCGATGACCCGAAACCGGCGGCTAACGCGAAGCGGTGGGATTCGCCGGAGTGGGCCAGTTATTTTAATTTTAATTTGGCGGCGATGGACGTCTCCGTGGATTTTGTAGTGCGTATGGGCCCGGAGTTGGTCGCCGTGCACAACCGGAAATTGATCGAACTGATGTTCGATCGCCTTCCCAAAGATCGCTTCGTTTCCGCAAGTCCTCTGGATGCCGCGCGGCGCGGCCCATATGGATGCTTCGCGGCACGGAGCCGCGAGAAAACAGCGGAGGTTTACCAGCACTTGCGGAAGGAAAATGTTGTCGTAAGCCTGCGCGAAGGCAACATTCGCGTATCCCCGCACCTGTATAACACGGAGCGCGATATCGACCGGCTCATCAGCGTGGTTACTCCGTGACCCAGCAGGAAAACTGGCCAAAGGTTGCCGTCGTTGGTGCCGGCGCCGTGGGTGGATACTTCGGCGGACGGCTGGCGCGCGCAGGTGCGCCGGTAGTGATGATCGGGCGTCCCGCGTTTGTCGAAGCTGTAAGCAAGAACGGGCTTTTCCTGGACACATTGCAATTTCAAGAGGGTGTGCGAGTCGAGGCGTCCACGGAACTCAGCCGTGTTCGCGGCGCGCAGATTGTCCTTTTTTGTGTGAAGACCACGGACAACGCAACGACGGCGCGTGCGCTGGCTCCGCTGCTCGTTCCCGGCGCTCTCGTGCTTAGCATGCAAAACGGCGTGGACAACGTGGAACAAATTCGCGCTGCGGCAGCAATCGACGCGCTTCCCGCAGTCGTCTACGTCGCCGCATCCGTGCCGGAGCCAGGGCGCGTGAAACACGTCGGCCGCGGAGATTTGGTGGTCGGTCCGGAAAACGAGAAGACGAAGCGAATCGCGGCACTTTTTTCGCGCGCTCAAGTGCCCTGCCGCATTTCAGAAAATATCGAGGGCGAGCTTTGGACCAAGCTGGTGTGGAATTGCGCGCTCGGATGCGTGGAAGGTTGTCGAAACGGCGGTCTATGAGGTACTGGCCGTCGCGCGGGCCGCTGGAGTTCACCCGCCGGGTTTGGAAGATCCGAAAGTGGCCCTGGCGGGGGCGCTCAAGATTGCCACGCAGATGGCGGAGGCGCTTTCCTCGACCGGACAAGACTTAAATCGCGGGAAGTGCACGGAGATTGAGTCGCTGAATGGCTACATCTCCCGGCGTGGCGCGGAGTTGGGGGTCCCTACTCCTGTAAATCACGCGTTGTACGCCCTCGTTAAGCTGGCCGAAGGCCGTTCGTAGCAGCGACACGCGCCTGTCCGCCCCGGAAAGGTTCCAATAACGAACCCCTCCCCATGTTTTTTGTAAGTGTCTTTTAAGGGCTTGCAGCCCGCGAAACCTCAGGAAAATCGCTCAACGTTAGGCAAGGCAGAGCTCACGACATTAAGTCCTTTGATTTCAGCACGGCTTGATTTGCGACCCATGGTTATTCGACCCTGTTGCATCTAAAGGGCTTAGCAATGCCACAAGTCCTTTGGAATCAACACCTGTGAGCCCCTCGAAACTGTTGATTCTAAAGCTAGTTAGCCCTGGGCAAGGAAAAGTCAATAGGAAGGAAAGAGAAGGAAAGGAGAGGGCCAGTGCGGACGACTATGGGTTTAGCGGTCGCGTGGGGCGTGGAAGGGGATGTGGACTATGGCCTCGAGCTCGACGGGGGTGCCTTGTTTGGTGGCGGGGCGGAACTTCCACCGGCTGAGGGCTTCCATGGCGTTGGCATCGAG
>WNGP01003393.1_pt1 | contig 17105 bp, 17 predicted proteins | sample 5407671 | NCBI WGS metagenome assembly WNGP01 (sample SAMN13153381, study PRJNA577476) | soil metagenome | isolation source: 40 cm soil or saprolite under Garry oak tree replicate 2 | place: USA:California | collected 2016-06-15 | reverse complement strand
CCGTTGTGCGCGAGGGCGAGCGTGCCCCCGCAGTCGGTGTGGGGATGCGCATTGACGGTGTTGGGCGCGCCGTGCGTGGCCCAGCGGGTGTGGGCGATCCCGGTGCGCCCGGCGGGAAGGGTCGCGCCCAGCTCCTGTTCGAGCTTGTCGATCTTGCCGGCGGCCTTGTGGACCTCGATGCGGCCGTCCGCGACGAGCGCGAGCCCGGCGGAATCGTAGCCGCGGTACTCGAGGCGTTTCAGTCCTTCGAGCAGCAGCGGCGCGGCCTGCCGGCCCCCGGTGTACCCTACGATCCCGCACATAGCCTGCGTCCCTCCTCCACGAGCTCCTCCGCGAGCCGTCGCTCCGGCGCCTCCGCGATGAAGCGAACGATCGGCTCCGTGTTGGACGGCCGCACGTGCAGCCAGCGATCGCGCCACCCGAGCCGCAGGCCGTCCTGCTCGTCCCGGATCGCATCGGCAAACCGCTGCTTGAGCGCCGCGTACACGGCCTCGAGGTCCGCCCCGCGCGGCGCTTTCGCCTTGACGATAGCGTAGCGCGGCGCCGCCGCTACCAGCCCGCTCACGCGGCGGCTGCTCCGCGCCAGCAGCTCGAGGGCGAGCGCCGCCGCCACCGGCGCATCGCGACCCACGTGCAGCGGCGCGTACATCACGCCGCCGTTCCCCTCCCCCCCGATAACCGCACCGCGTTCCACCATCTTCCGGGCAACGTGCGCCTCGCCGACGGGCGTGCGCACGAGTTCCGCTCCGTACTCCCGGGCGGCGTCTTCGACCACGAGGCTGGTGGAGAGATTGCAAACGACGGAAGGACGGTAGGACGGAACGGGGATGCCAGGCGAGTCCGTCATCCCCTGTCCGTCCTTCCGTCCTTCCGTCGCCTTTCCAAGCACGGCCCTCACCGCGAACGCCAGCGTGTAGTCCTCCCCGATCGGCGTCCCCGTCTCATCCACAATCGCCAGCCGGTCCACGTCGGGATCGACCGCGAGTCCGAGTCCCGAGCCCCAGCGCTTCACCAGCGCGCCGAGTTCCGCCAGGTTTTCAGGGATCGGCTCGGGCGCGCGCGGGAACTTGCCGTCGGTCTCGAGGTTGATCCCGTTGACGGCGCACCCCAGCCGCTCGAGCAGCGCCCGCATGATCGGGCCACCGGCCCCCCGCACGGCATCGAGCGCGACCGCGAACTTCGCGGCGCGAATTCGCTCCACGTCGATCACCGGAAGCGCCAGAACGGCTTGGAGATGCCGCTCCACCGCCGCCTGGTCGGCCGTTACGTCTCCCGCCTCCCGCTTCCCGCTTCCCGGCCCCGCCCCCCTTCCCCCCCGCGCGGCGAGATCTATCACGCGCGCTCCGTCCACCCCATCGAGAAATATCCCATCCGGCCCGATGAACTTGAGGGCGTTCCACTCGATCGGGTTGTGGCTCGCCGTGATGGCGATGCCGCCGCCCGCGCCGTGATGGAGGACCGCGAGCTGGATCGTCGGCGTCGGGACCATGCCGACGTCCTTGACGGAGCAGCCGGCCACCCGCAGGCCCGCGATCACGGCCTGTGTGAAGCGGGGGCCCGAGCCCCGCGAGTCGCGGCCAATTACGACGGACGGAAGGACGGTCGGACGGTCGGACGCACTCGTCCCGCGTCCCCCGTCCCTCGTCCCCTCTAGGATCCAAGTCCCGAACGCCGCCGCCCAGCGCGTGACGACGGCGGGAGTCAGGTCCTTATCGACGATGCCCCGGACTCCCGACACGCCGACCATCAGGGTGCCGGTCATGGCGGTGGAGAGGGGGGGGGCGTCAGGCGCGGCGCGCTGCCACCGCGCGAGCCGGCAGGTGGACGGGGTTGAACGTGGGGGTGGGAAGTGGCAGCGCGGCGACGTCGTGGAAGGCGCTCAGGAACGCCTCCACAAGCTGGGGCTCGAACTGCACACCCTTGCCGTCCTGGAGCTCGCGCACGGCCTGGGCGACCGACAGCCCCGGCCGGTAAGGTCGCACGCTCGTCATGGCGTCGAAGGAGTCGGCCACCGTGACGATCCGGGCCTCGAAGGGGATGTCCTCGCCCCGGAGCCCGTCGGGAAGGCCCTTGCCGTCCATGCGCTCGTGGTGCGAGCGGACGATCGCGAGCGCGGAGGGAGCGTCCCGCATCAAGGGGCCGAGCAGCCGGGCGCCGATGACGGGGTGCTCCATGATGTGGCGGTATTCGTCGTCCGTCAGCTTGCCGGGCTTGTACAATACGGCTTCCCGCACGCCGATCTTGCCGATGTCGTGCAGCTCCGCGCCGAGGGCGATGGTGTCCACGACCTCGGCGTCGAGCTTCAGCTGGCGCGCGATGCCGACCGCGTAGCGCGCCACGCGAGCCGAGTGGCCACGCGTGTAGGCGTCCTTCTCCTCGAGTGCCTGCACGAGCGCCTGAACGCCCTCGAGGAAGATCTCCTCGATGCGCCGCGCCTGGACCTGGACGCGGTCCTCGAGCTGCTGCTGGTAGCTGCGGTTCTCGAGGATCAGGCGGCGCTTGTCGAGGGCCTGCATGACGCGCGCGCGCACCTCGTCCAGGTGGAACGGCTTCGCCACGTAATCGAGGGCCCCGAGCTGGAGGCAGGCGACGGCGCTTTCGACCTCCGCCACGGCGGTCACGACGATGACGGCCGTGTCGGGCCAGCGCGCCAGGATCTCCCGCAACAGCGTCACGCCATCCATCTGCGGCATGCGCAGATCGGAGATCACGAGCGGCGCCGGATCCTCCTGCATCCGCTCCATCGCCTCCGTGCCCGAGCCTGCCTCGCGGCAGGTGAAGCCCTCGCCTTCGAGCAGGCGCACCAGCACCCGGCGCAGGCGCGGCTCGTCGTCGACGACCAAGCAATGCACGCTCCCGGCCTCTGGCATGGTGCTAACGTAAAGGTCGCTTGCTCGGCGCGAAAGGCACCCTTACGTTCCCGCCATGACCGAGGTATCCGGCGAGGACCTGAGTCACCGCTTCGCCACGCGAGCGGTGCATGCCGGGACGATCCGGGATCCGCTCGCCGGCGCCGTCATGACGCCCATCTACCAGACCTCCACCTACGTGCAGGAGGGGCTGGGGCGGCACAAGGGCTACGAGTACGCGCGGACGCGCAATCCGACGCGCGAGGCGCTCGAGCGCAACGTCGCGGCGCTCGAAGGAGCGCGGCACGGGTTCGCGTTCGGCTCCGGGCTCGCGGCGCTCGATGCGTGTCTCAAGCTGCTGTCGGCGGGCGACCACGTCGTGTGCGGCGAAAACGTGTACGGCGGCACGCATCGCCAGATGACGCACATCTGGGCGCGACTCGGCCTCGAGTTCACGTTCGTGGACGCGGCCGATCCACAGCGGATCGCTGACGCGATCACACCCCGGACCCGCATGATCTACGTCGAGACGCCGACCAATCCCCTGATGCGACTGTGCGACCTCGCCGCGGCGGGAGAGATCGCGCGCCGCGCCGGAGGGGGGTTAGCGTTCGTGGTCGACAACACCTTCGCCACGCCCTGCTTCCAGCGCCCCGTCGAGTTCGGTGCCGACGTGGTCTTGCATTCGACGACCAAGTACCTGAACGGCCACAGCGACATGGTGGGCGGCCTGCTGGCCGTGCAGCGTCCCGACCTGGCGGAGCGGATCGGATTCCTCCAGAACGCGAGCGGCGCAGTCCCGGGCCCGTTCGATTGCTGGCTCGCGCTCCGCGGCACCAAGACCCTGGCCTTGCGGATGCGCCAGCACGACGCGAGCGGCCGGCGTATCGCGCAGTGGCTCGAAGGCAGATGAGCGGGTTCGGAGGTATGGTGAGCCTCGAGCTGGGCACGGCGGAGCGCGCCCGGCGGTTCGTCGAGCGCACCCGCATCTTCGCGCTGGCCGAATCGCTGGGCGGCGTCGAGAGCCTCGTGGGCCACCCCGCTTCGATGACCCATGCCAGCGTGCCGCGCGAGATGCGCGAGGCGATGGGATTGACCGACAGCCTGGTGCGGCTTTCCATCGGCGTCGAGGACGTCGAGGATCTGATCGCCGATCTGGAGCAAGCGCTCGAGGCCCTCACCCACTGACCCCTGTGAGGCCTCACCCCCTGGCCCCTCTCCGCAATGCGGAGAGGGGGCACGAAACATGGAAGCGGGGTCCCCGTAATGCAGAGACACTCTCGTAGGAGCAGCGTATGACCATGCCAAGCGATCTCCCCGCCGCCCGTCCCCGCAAGATCCTCACCCAGATCGCGGCGGTGTCGTGGGAGCATCGGGCCGACCGTGCCGCCCTCCAGGCGCTGCGGGCGGTGCCAGGGTTCGACGAGGTCGTGAAGAAAATTTACGGGTTCATCGGCGAGCGCGGCGTGCGTCTCCTGTTCCAGGCCGACGCCGTCCGCGTCGGGCCGACCCAGTTCCCCAGGCTGAACGCGCTGTATACCGACGCGCTGACGTCGCTCGACTGGGCGGACCGGCCGGAGCTGTTCGTGTCCCAGACGCCGTTCGTGAACGCCGGCGCGTTCGGGATGGACAAGCCGTTCATCGTGATCAACTCGGGCGCCCTGAAGCTCCTGGACGACGACGAGATGCGCGCGCTGCTGGGGCACGAGCTGGGCCACGTGATCTCGGGCCACGCCCTGTACCGCACCATCCTCGTCCTCATCCTCAACGTGAGTTTCGCGTCGCTCCCGCTGCTCGCGGGGATCGCGCTGCTGCCGATCCGGATCGCGCTGCTCGAGTGGTACCGTAAGAGCGAGCTGTCGTCCGATCGCGCAGGGCTGCTCGCGAGCCAGGACGCGACGGCGTCGCTGCGCGTGTTCCTCAAGATGGCGGGCGGCGGTGACATGACGCAGATGGATCTCAACACCTTCCTCGTGCAGGCGAAGGAATACGAGGAGGCGGGCGGGGCGCTGGATCGCATCTTCCAGATCCTCAACACGCTCGACCGGACCCATCCGTTCAACACGTTGCGCGCGGCCGAGCTGCAGCGCTGGATCGAGACCGGAGCGTACGACCGCATCGTGGGCGGAGAGTTCACGCGCCGCGGCCCGGAGGCCGAGCGGCGTCCGCTGGACCGCGACCTGGACGAGGCGCGCGAGCACTACATGAAGGAAGCGAAAGCCGTCGTGCACGACGTCGTGGACACCGCCAAGCGGGCCGCGCAGGCGTTCTCGGACACGTTCAAGAAGAAGTGAGGATCCTGGTCGTCGGCGGGGGTGGCCGCGAACACGCGCTGTGTTGGGCGCTGAAGCGCGACACCCCCGAGGCGACCCTGTTCGCCGCTCCCGGCAACCCCGGTACTGCCACTCTCGGCACCAATCTCCCGATCCCCGGAACGGCGGTGGACCCGCTCGTCACGGCGGCCGTGGAGCGGCGGATCGACGTCGTCGTGGTGGGACCGGAGGCCCCGCTCGCTGCGGGGCTCGCCGACCGGCTGCGCGCCGCCGGACGCCCGGTGTTCGGCCCCACCCAGGCCGCGGCGCGCCTCGAGTCCTCCAAGGCGTTCGCCAAGGAAGTGATGGACCGTGCCGGTGTCCCCACCGCCCCGAGCCGCACGTTCCGCGAGCTGGCCCCCGCACTCGCTTACATCGGCGAACTCCCCGAACCGCTCGTCGTGAAAGCGTCGGGGCTCGCCGGCGGCAAGGGCGCCGTCGTGGCCGCCACGCGCGAGGAGGCCGGCCGGGTCGCGCGCGCCATGCTCGCCGAGGGCGCCTTCGGGGACGCCGGAGCCGAGATCGTGGTCGAGGAGTTTCTCGCCGGAGAAGAGCTGTCGGTCCTCGCCCTCACCGACGGCGAGCGGATCGCGATCCTGCCCCCGGCGCAGGACCACAAACGGCTGCTCGAGGGCGATGCGGGGCCGAACACCGGCGGCATGGGGGCCTACTGTCCCGTGAGCCTGGCGACGGAGACGCTGCTCGCTCGCGTGCGCCGCGAGGTGCTCGAACCCACGCTGCGCGAGATGAGGGCGCGCGGGACGCCGTACCAGGGCGTGCTCTACGCCGGCCTGATGCTCGCACCGGATGGAACGCCGTACGTGCTCGAGTTCAACTGCCGTTTCGGGGATCCCGAGACCCAGGCCGTGCTTCCAGTCCTTCCGCCCGGTACCACCAATCAGCTCGCCGCCATCGCGACGGGCGGCTGGCGGCCCGACAGCGACGTCATCCCGGCGACGGGCGCGGCGGTGACCACAGTGCTCGCCGCCCGCGGCTACCCCGATCGACCCGAGGTCGGGGGAGTGATCGAGCTTCCCAGGGAACTAGGCCCGGACGTCCTCGTGTTCCACGCGGGGACCGCCCGCGACGCCGACGGCACGCTGCGCGTGGCTGGGGGCCGGGTGCTCGCCGTCACGGGGCTTGCGGCGTCAGTGGCGGATGCGGCGCGGGCGGGCGCCGCGGCATGCGAGCGCTTCTCCTTCGCAGGGAAGACGTACCGCCGGGACATCGGGCGGCGGGAGATCGCGCGTGCCGGAACTCCCTGAGGTCGAGACCATCGTCCGGCAGCTCGCCCCGCGGCTCGAGGGCCACCGCGTCCGCCGCGCCCGCCTCGCGAAGACCGATGTGCTGCGCCGTGTTTCCAAGCCCCGCCTGCTCAAGACGATCACCGGCAATGCGTTCGAGGAGGTGAGCCGGCGCGCCAAGCACGCCGTGCTGCGGCTTGCGAGCGGCCACCGGCTCGTCATCCAACCCCGTATGACCGGCTCACTCGTGGTATACGACCGGCCGCTCACGAAGGAGCAGTCGAGATACGCGGTGCTCACCTGCGTGCTGGAAGACGGCCGCGTCTTCGTGTACCGGGACGTGCGCCGGCTCGGCACCGTCTGGCTGCTCGACGAGCCGGGGTGGGCGGCCTACACGGCCCGCATCGGGCCGGAGCCGCTGGACGAGACGTTCACGCCGTTCGTCTTCGCGGAGCGTCTGTCCGGCACGCGCACCGCCGTGAAGAAGGCGATCATGGACCAGCGCCGCGTTGCAGGGATCGGGAACATCTACGCCAACGAAGCCCTGTTCGAGGCCGGCATCGATCCGTCCAAGCGGACCGACAAGCTGTCGCTCGAGGAGTTCGCCCGGCTGCACGCGGCGGTGCTGAGCGTGCTCGAGCGCGCGGTCGCGTCGGCGGGAACGACCGTGCGTGATTACCGCACGGGCACCGGGGAGCAGGGGCGGTTTCAGTTCGAGCTGAAGGTGTACGGGCGGGGGGGCGAGCGGTGCGTGCGCTGCGGGAAGAAGCTCGTGACGACGCACGCGATCGATCTCAGGGCGACGACGTTTTGCCCGCGGTGCCAGCGCTAGCGATCAACTCCAGCGCCGCATCCCGAATCGCGTTGAACCCGCGCGTCACCATGAAGAACGACAGGCCGACCGAGTCCCCCGGTGCCTCGCTGTCCGCCGGGTACAGGGAGTGCCACATCTCCTCGAGCGATGCGCGTGCGAGCACGCCGTCGTACCGCCGCCGCGTCGCCGTGTCGCTCGCGGGAGCGCCCGTGAGAAACGCCACCCAGCGCGCCAGATCCTCGAGCGGGGCGTTCCAGCCCCCGTTCGGGATCGTGATCCCGGGATCGAAATCGCGCCCGTTCGCCTGCACCGCCTCGTGGCCCGCACTGTCCCGGGTGACGGTGTAGTTGTTGGACCGTGCCGCGGCCAGGTGAAATGGCGTGACGCCGAAGTAGCTGTGGGTGACGCCGAGCGGGTTCCAGAGGTTCTTGGTGACGTAGGCCTCGTACGGGTCGCCAGTGAGGTGCTCGAGGATGCGCGCCAGGTAGATGAACGCCGGGTTCGAGTACCCGTAGCGCGAGCCGGGCGCGAACAGCACCTCCTGATACGGCATCATCGCTGCGAACAGAGCGAAGGCACGTCGATTTCCTTCCCTCATTACGGTGTGGCGCCCAGCGGCACCAGGCGCGCCCGCGGCGGAATCCCGGGCTCCAACTCCATGATCCCGACCGACGGCATGAGACCGAAGCGCGGCGCCCCGGCCCCGCCCGGATTCATCACCGTGACGGTGCGGTTCACCAGCTCCAGGAGCGGACGGTGCGTGTGCCCGAATACGATGATCTCGGCTTTAGGGAACGCTGCCACGAGCTTGGCGGGGGTCGGGCTGCCGAACTGATCGCCGTGCGTGACGACAATGTCGAACCCGTCGAGCCGCACGGCGGAGATCTGGGGCAGCCGCGCGCGGACCTCCGCGCCGTCCACGTTGCCGTACACCGCCGTGACGGGCGCCAGCGCCTCGAGATCGCTCACCACCTCCCACTTCCCGACGTCGCCGCCGTGCAGGATGTGGTCGACTGCTGCGAATACCTCGAGCACTTCGGGTCGCAGCAACCCGTGCGTATCCGCGATGACACCCAGCCGCACCGGGACTCAGCGCCGGGCCGGCGGCCGCAGCTCGTCGACGATGCGGCGCGCCCCGTACACGTCGCGCAACCCCGCCAGGATCGCCGCCGAGTGGACCGCGACGGCGCGGGCGGTCTCGTCCGTGTAAATGAAATCGCCGGGAAGGCTCTCGATGTTGCCGTCGAAGATGAGCCCCACCAGGCGGCCGCTCCGGTCCACCACCGGGCTCCCCGAGTTTCCTCCCACGATGTCGTTCGTGGATACCATGTCGAGCGGCGTCTTGAGATCGAGCGCCGGCGGCGGCGTGGCCCAGCGCGGCGGCAGCGCCCAGGCCTCGTCGCCCGGATTCGAGAAGTGCCGATCGTACAACCCGTAGAACGTGGTGAACGCCGGGGCACGGGTGCCGTTGTAGTCGTAGCCTTTCACCACGCCGTCGGCGATGCGCAACGTGAAGGTGGCGTCTGGGGCGATCGCGGTGCCGTACACGTCGAACAGGGCCCGAGCCAGCTCGCCCCCCTTTGCGGTCTCCTGCTGGGTGAGCGCGCGGAACTGCCCGACGACCTGGCGCAACCGGGGCAGCAGGTCCCGCATCAGTCGCACCGCAGGATCGGTGCTCGTGGCCAGGTCACCGGGCGACGCGAGCAGCGCAATGCGCCTGGCCGGGTCCGGCACGGCTGATCCGGTGACGAGCGCCCGCGCTGCGTCAGCGGCCGACCGGCCCGCAAGGGCCTCGGCGACCCACGGATCGGTCGCGCCGAGCAGCCGCGCGGCGTCGTCGAGCTGCGCCGCCAGCATGAGCACGTCGAGCCCCGGATCGATCGTCTCATGCGCGATTTGCTCGCGCAGCTCCCGGAGCACGCTGTCGGGAGCCCCTCCGCCGGCCGCATCGCCGTAGCGCAGTATGGAAAGGGCGGTGGCGAGGGTCTGGGACCGCAGGGGACCCCCCTGGTTCAGCGCGTTGAGAACCGGCGCGAGCTGGCCGATGCGCCGGCGCACGTCGGCGATCTCGTCCCACAAGCCGCCCGCCCGGCTCCGCAGCGCGGGCACAGCGAGCACGGCGTTCCGAAAGTTGCGCTCGAACGCGGCCTTGCGGGCCATCAGGGCGGGATCGCGGAGGCCCTGGAGCTCGCCGCGGACCGACTTGAGGGAGTTCTGGATTTCGAAGTAGTCGTTGATGAGGTGGGTCCGCGTCTCGGGGTGCTGGCGCATGTAGTCCGCCAGGATGCCGCCGCGGCTCTCGAGCAACCGCACGACGTTGGGATACTGGAGGTCGCGGCGGTATTCGAGCTGCGCAACGGTGGCGAGCCGCGACGTGGACCCGGGGTTCCCGATCACGAACACCGGCTCGCCGTCCTTCGCACCCGCGTCGCTCCATGCCAGATAGGAATCCGGCCGCAGCGGCCCCCCGGTCTCGTCGTACACGCGAAAGAACGAGACATCGAGGTCGTAGCGCGGATACGTGAAGTTGTCGGGATCGCCCCCGAAGTATCCGATCGCCTTTTCGGGAACGAACACCAGCCGCACGTCGCTGTAACGCCGGTAGCAGTACAACGAGTATCGCCCGCCGTCGTACAGCGCGGTGGCCTCGCAGCGCAGCTTCGTGGCGCGGCTCTCGCGCTCGGCGAGCTGCTCGGCGGCGGCTTCCGCGGGCGTGCCCGCGGTCGTGACGTCCTGGGTCACATCGCGCAGGCTCACCAGCTCATCCACGTACAGGTCGGGCACGCGCCGCTCGTCCTCCGCTCGCGACGCGTAGAACCCGCTCGTGAGCAGGTCCTCCCCGGGCCGCGACACGGCGGTCGCCGCCTCGCGCGCGCAGTGGTGGTTCGACATGACGAGACCGCTCGCCGACACGAACGATGCCGAGCAGTTGGGGAGACGCAGGGCCGCCAGGCGCACGTGCTCGAGCCAGGCGGGTACCGGTGTGAACCCGTACTCCTTCTGGAAGTAGTCGAGCGGCGGGTTCTCGAAGGTCCACATCTTCCCGGTATCGAAGCGCCCGGGGTGCACCGTGTCGACGGCGGGGGGCGCGACGCGAGTCGATGCCGGAGCGGCAGCCGGCATGGGAGGGGGAGGGGGAGCGGTGGCGACAGCGGGGTGAGCCGAGGCGCACGCGGCGGCGAGCGCCGCGACCGTAGCCGCGGCGGCGGCGAGCAACCAAAGACGCAGCTTCACGTTTTCGTCTCCTCTCCCCAACGTGGCACCAACGTCGCCTCGACGCCCAGGTGGTCGAGCACGCGCTGCACGACGAAATCCACCAGGTCCGACACCTGTTTCGGCCGATGATAGAACCCCGGGGCCGCGGGCAGCACCACGGCCCCCGCCTCGGCGGCCAGGGTGAGGTTGCGCAGGTGCAGCAGCGACAGCGGCGACTCGCGGGGGACGAGAATCAGCTTGCGACGCTCCTTCAGGATCACGTCCGCGGCGCGCTCGATCAGGCTGCGACTCGTGCCGTGCGCGATCGCCGCCACCGTTCCCATCGAGCACGGGCAGATCACCATGCCGGCGCTCCGCGCCGAGCCCGACGCCGGTGCGGCGCCGCGGTCGGCGTCGTCGAACACGCGCACGCTGGTCCAGTCGCCACCGGTCGCGCGCTTGAGGGCGCCGTCGTCCGTGATCCCGCACTCCTCCCCGAGCAAACGCCAGCCGTGCGACGAGACGAGCAGCCACGTCGGCACGTGCGCATGCGCCAGCACCTCGAGCAGCCGTACCCCGTAGGGCGCGCCGGAGGCGCCGGTGATGGCGAGGATAACGGGATGCCCGCTCACTAGCGCCCGCGGCGATTCGGTGTGGGGGAACGCTTCGGGTGCGCCGGCGGGCGGGGGGGAACCGGAGAACGCGGAACGCGGAAGTCGGAACGTGGAACAGATGGCCGACCTCCGGGCACCGCTGTTCCGCGTTCCGCGTTCCGCGTTCTGCGCTTCACAGGATCCGGTCCACCAGTGCGCCCACGAACACGACGATGCTCACGAGTCCGTTGGCGGTGAAAAACGCGGCGTCGAGGCGCGAGAGGTCCCCGGGCTTGACCAGGCTGTGCTCGTACGCGATGAACCCTGCGCCGAGTACCACGCCGGCGTAATAGGCGGGCCCGAGTCCTATGGCCGCACCGAACGCGACCAGGGCGAACACCGTGAGCCCGTGCATCAGCTTCGCGACGAGGATGCTGCGGGCCTGCCCGAACCGCACCACCGCGGAATGCAGGCGCTCCACGCGGTCGAAGTGCTCGTCCTGGAGCGCGTAGAAGATGTCGAACCCGCCCACCCAGAAGGTCACAGCCGCGGCGAAGACCCACAGCACCCACCACGGGTCCGTCCAGCGCCCCGATACGGCGAGGTAGCCGGCAGGGCCGGCGATCGCGTCTCCGAACCCGAGCCACACGTGGGACCACCAGGTGAACCGCTTGGAGTAGCTGTACAACGTGACGACCGCGAGCGCGAGCGGGGACAGCGCGAAGCAGAACGGGTTGAGCGCCCAGGCGGCCCATTCGAACACGCCGGCGGCGACGACGATCGCCCCCCACGCCTGCATCGGCGTCAACCGTCCTGCCGGCAGCTCGCGCCCGCGCGTGCGCGGGTTCCGCGCATCCAGGTCGCGGTCGGCGATGCGGTTGAACCCCATGGCCACGAACCGGGCCGCCGTGAAGGCCACGACCACGAGGCCCAGGGTCCGCCAGGTGACGGTGTACGCCCGCGACGCGGCCACCACGCCCAGCAGCGCGAACGGCAACGCGAAGACAGTATGCGGCAAGCGCACGAAATTGACGTACCGCACCAACAGGGAGTCGCCGCTTAGGGTTTGCCCTTCGCGCTGTACCCGACCGCCCGACCGCCCGACCGCCTGACCGCCGCCTTCAGAGCTCAATCCCCAGCTCCTTCCACATCGCGTCCACGCGCCGCTTCGTCTCCTCGTCCATCACGATCTTGTTGGGCCATTCCCGCGCGAACCCCTCTTCCTTCCATTTACGGGTTGCGTCCATGCCCATCTTCGACCCGAAGGTGAAGCCGCGGCTCGAATGGTCGAGCACGTCGATCGGGCCCATGGTGAACCGCACGTCGCGCTCGGGATCGATGTGGTTCAGCGCGACCCACCACGCCTCCTTCGGATCGCGCACGTTCACGTCCTTGTCGAGCACCACGATCACCTTGGCGAGGGACATCAACCCCTGCCCCCACAGGCCGTTCATCACCTTGTACGCCTGGCCCGGGTACTGCTTGTCGATGCTGACGAACACCAGGTTGTGGAAGATCCCTTCGGCCGGCATGTGGATGTCGACGATCTCGGGGAGCGTCAGCTTGAGGAGCGGCAGGAAGATGCGCTCGGTGGCGTGGCCGAGGTAGTAGTCCTCCATCGGCGGTCGGCCCACGATGGTATGCGGGTAGATCGGATCCTTGCGGAGGGTCACGGCCGTCACGTGAACCTTCGGGTAATAGTCGGCGAGCGAGTAGAACCCCGTGTGATCGCCGAACGGACCCTCGAGCACGAGGGGCTCGCGCGGATCGATGTGCCCCTCGAGCACGAGCTCCGCCTCTGCGGGGACCTCGAGATCACAGGTGACCGCCTGCGCCAGACGCACCGGCTCGCGCCGCAGGAAGCCCGCGAACAGGAACTCGTCGATCGACGGGGGCAGCGGCGCCGACGCCGCGTACATGCTCGCCGGGTCGCCGCCCAGCGCGATCGCCACCGGCATGGTCTCACCGCGTGCCGCGAGCGCGCGCCAGTGCGCCGCGCCCACCTTGTGCCGCTGCCAGTGCATGGCGACCTCACTGGGCCCGATCACCTGGATGCGATACATCCCCACGTTCCGGATGCCCGTGGTCGGGTCGCGCGTGATCACGCCGGGCAGCGTGATGTAGGGTCCTCCGTCCTCGGGCCAACAGATGGGAATGGGCAGCTCAGCGAGGTTGACGTCGGTGCCGCGCAGCACTGTTTCCTGGCAGGGGGCGCGCCCTCCGACCTTTTTGGGTGGGAACTTCGCCACCTCCGCGAGCTGCGGGAGCATCGCGAGCTTGCCGAACAGCGTGTCGGGCACCTTGAGATTGAGGAGCGCGGCGATCCGCTCGCCGATCTCGTCCAGGCACGCGACGCCGAGCGCGAGCGCCATGCGCCGCTCCGAGCCGAACAGATTGACCGCCACCGGATAGCGCGAGGCGCCACCCGAGACGAGCGTCGGGTGCTCAAACAGCAGCGCCGGCCCCCCGCCCGCCGCCTTCATGCAGCGGTCCGCGATCTCCGTGATCTCGCGGTTCACGGAGACTGGCCGGTCCACGGCCACGAGCATGCCGGCCGCATCGATCGCGGCGACGAAGGCGCGGAGGCTATCGAGCGCCATGATGCACGGCGCAGATTCCGCCGGTCAGGAGCTCGTAGCCGACCCGTCGGAAACCCGCGCCCTCGAGGCGCCGGGCGAGCGCGTCGGGCTCCGGGAATTCGAGCACCGACGCTGGCAGGTAGGTATAGGCGTCCCTATGTTTGGAGACCGCGCGGCCGATGGCGGGGAGCAGCCAGCGAAAGTAGAGGAGATAGAGGGTGCGGAGCGACGCACCACGCGGCGTGGTAAACTCGAGCACGACGAAGCGGCCCCCCGGCTTCAGGACGCGCGCCGCTTCTTCCAATCCTGCGTCCAGATCGGCGAGGTTCCGGACGCCGAAGGCGACCATGGCGCCGTCGAACTGGGCGTCGGCGAACGGCAGGGCGAGGGCATCGGCCGCCACGGGGCGCGTAGCGGCGGCCTTGCCCCGGCCCCGCGCGAGCATCGGCACGACGAAATCGGCGCCGACCACCGTCCCGCGAAACCCCGGGGTGCGCGCGAGCGTCGCCGCCAGGTCGAGCGTTCCGGCGCACACGTCGAGGTACACGCCCTCGGGCTTCGCCTCCCAGCCGAGCCGCGTCACGGCGGTGCGGCGCCAGCGGCGGTCCGCGTTGAGGCTCAGGAGATGATTGAGGAGGTCGTAGCGCGGCGCGATGGCGGTGAACATGCTCCGCACGTAGGAGCGCTTCGACTCGCCCCCCTCCCTCCCACCGCGTGCCACGGCCACCCCCACTGCGGGAGACGGAGTCATAGGCGCGAAAGATAGGCCGTCCAGGCTGGCGGGCGCCAGCGACCAGGAGCTCGCGGCGCGCGCGAAGCAGGGCCACGAGGCGGCGTTCCGCGAGCTGGTACGCCGCTACGAGCGCCCCGTGTTCTCGCTCCTGTACCGCATGCTCCGCGACCGCGCGCTCGCCGAGGACCTGGCGCAGGAGACCTTCATCAAGGTGCTGAACGGCATCCGGTCATATCGCCCCGAGTTCAAATTCTCTTCCTGGATCTTCAAGATCGCGAACAACGCCGGCATCGATCACCTCCGCAAACGAACCGTGGACACGCTCTCGTTGGACGGCGCGCCCGACGCCACCACGCCAGATGCCGTTGCCGCGACGGCCCTCCAGCTCGGCGACCACCGGGAAACGCCGCTCCAAGCAGTCGAGGCACGCGAGCTCGGCAGCGCCATTGAGCGCGCCATCGGCCGGCTGCGGCCCGAATACCGGGCGTGTATCGTGTTGCGCCACGTGGAAGGGTACGCGTACGAGGAAATCGCGGCGATGCTGGACTTGCCGCTGGGCACGGTCAAGACGTATATCCACCGTGCGCGCAACGAATTGCGCGGCTACCTGGAGGACCGGCGCGAATGAAACCGGCACAGCCCGAGGAGCGTAGGACAACACAATGACCGAACCCCTCGAGCATCTCACCCCGGACGAGATCGAGCTATGGGCGCAGGGCCTGCTGCCCGCGGCCCGCGCCATCCATCTCGCGCGCTGTCCGGAGTGCCTCGCCACGGCCGAGCGGGACCGCAAGCTCTTCGTGCAGCTGGCCCAGCTCGAGCGGTTCGCGCCCGCGGCGGAGTTCGCCGAGCGCGTGATGGCGCACGTGCGTCTCCCCACACCCTCGGGTGGATTCGACGGGCGGTAACCCCCTACCGCCTCCGACCGACTCAGGCCCTCACCTCAGTCCCCACACCGACGCCCAGCAGGCGCGCCGCGCTGCCGTCCCGCACGGCGATCTCCACCGCCGCACCGCTCCCCACGAACGCGACAAGCTGCCCCCGGGCAACATCGCCGAACGTCCGCTGCAGCGTGCCGACGTCCGTGCCGCCCACGTTGACCCTCACCCCCGGCTCCACGTCCGCGCCCGCAATGTTCGTCACCAGGGTGCCGAACCGGTCCACGTAGATCACCTCGCCCACCCACACCGCCCCGTCCCACTTGGCCGCAGGGAGCGGGGCACGCTGGGGGTCGCTGATGACGCGGCCCAGGTGGGTGAGGGTGGTCCCGTTCGCGAGCTGTCCGGCGGCGGGCGCAAACAGATCGCGGGCGTGGAACGTGGGCGCGACGTCGTCAGGCACGGGCAGCTCGACGAAGCGTGCGTCGGTGGGCAGCGGCGTGAGCAATCCGTTGTCCGGCGCGACGAAGAACTGTCCCGCCGCCTCCGCCGCGAGCGCGCGCCGCGCCGTTCCCACCCCCGGGTCCACCACCACCAGGTGAACCGAGCCCTGAGGGAAACGGTGCCAGACCCGCGAAAAGATGTATTGGGCCGCCCGGACGTCCCCCGGCGGCACGTCGTGCGTGATGTCGATCAACAAGGCGGGATGTGCGTGCGACGCGAGTACGGCCTTGAGCTCCCCGACATAGTTGTCGCGGGTGCCGAAATCGGTGAGCAGCGTGATGATGGGGGGCATGCCGCCACGACACCTCCCCGCTCAGCGCGGGGCGAGCCGCTCGATCAAGCGCGCCGCCAGCCCGGCGAGCGCGACAGCGGCAGGAGACGACGGTGAGCCGACGACGATGGGCCGGCCTGTGTCCGCGAGATCGGCCATCCCGGCCTGGAGCGGCACCTGGCCCAGCAGCGGCACCCCCAGCTCGTCGGCGAGCCGTTGGCCACCGCCCGCGAGGAAGATCTCGGTTCGCTCGCCGCAATGCGGGCACACGAAATAGCTCATGTTCTCGACCACGCCGATCACCGGCACGCCCACGCGCTCGAACATCTTCGCGCCCCGCAGGCTGTCGCCCACGGCCATCTCCTGCGGAGTGGTGACGATGAGCGCGCCGCGCATGTGGATCGATTGGGCGAGCGAGAGCTGGGCGTCGCCCGTGCCCGGCGGGAGATCGACGAGAAAGTAATCCAGCTCTCCCCACGCCACGTCACGCAGGAACTGCTGGATGACCTTCATGATGATCGGCCCTCGCCAGATGGCGGGCGCGTCGCGCTCCACCAGGAAGCCGAGCGACATCAGCTTCACCCCGTGCCCCTCGAGCGGCTGGATCTTGCCGCCCTGCACCTCGGGCTTGTGGCCGACGCCCATCATGCGCGGGATGTTGGGGCCGTAGATGTCTCCGTCCATCAGCCCCACGCGCTGGCCCGCTTGCGCCAGCGCCGCGGCGAGGTTCGCGGACACGGTGGATTTCCCTACCCCACCCTTGCCGGAGGAGATCGCCAGGACCGCCCCGAGATTCGGCTGCTCGATGGGCGTGGGGGGCGGCGGAACGCCGGGGCGAGCGCCCGCAGGCGAGCCCCTTCCCTCTTCCCCCGTCCCCCGTCCCGGTTCTTTCACCTTGACTGTCACGCCGCGCACTCCGGGCACGGCCTGCACGACTTTTCGCACCTCCCGCGCCAGCGCGCCCGGATCCTCGCGCGCCAGCAGGAACGTGAACGTGACGGCGCCCCCGCCCTCGTCCACCGCGAGGTCCGCGATCATCCCGGCCGAAAGGACGTCCGTGTCGAGGCGGGGGTGCTTGAGACCGGCGAGGGCGCGCTCCACCTGCGCCTGAAGTGTGTTGGGTACGGGCACCG
>WNGP01002324.1_pt1 | contig 17119 bp, 17 predicted proteins | sample 5407671 | NCBI WGS metagenome assembly WNGP01 (sample SAMN13153381, study PRJNA577476) | soil metagenome | isolation source: 40 cm soil or saprolite under Garry oak tree replicate 2 | place: USA:California | collected 2016-06-15 | reverse complement strand
TCGCATTTAGCCGCTTTCCCAACATGCTGCTTTCCCCTTTGCCTTTCGACGCCAGGTAGGTTGGGTGTCCTAGAAGGTGTTTGCTCTCAACCTTCTGCTCCTCTGGAGCTATTCAACTGCCACCGAAGCGGCGCACTCTTCCATAGTGCAAATCATCCTGCCAGGTGCTATACCAGGACGATAACGCGCTAAAAGACAACCAGCCGATTATCATAATGAAGAGTCCCAACCCGACAAAGAATAACCAGTGAAACCGGACACTGCGTAACCTGCGCGTTTTCGCAACTGGGGGTATCACGGTTGTCGCCCTGCGCCTTCGCAATCTTTCTTGCGCCTGATTGTCGGTTTGTCGGGGTCGTCCGTCCTGCCCTACATGGGTAAGGTAGCGTCTGCTGCTCGTTGGCAACCGTCCAGGCCGACTATCCCGATATCCATCTTCTTCGTCGGGGAGATCGTCGCTATTTGGTCAATCGCGCCTGTGGGTGCTTTTCTCCCCTGCTCACAGGTTTTGGTGCTACGGGTAGCATCGTTTTGCAGTTGCAAAGGTTGGGCTGCGGCGCGGCTTGGTCGCTGTTTTGTCCCTAGACCGCTTTGCTGTTCTCGTAACTGATCTCTGCTTGTCATCCCTCCCCCTCCATCCGCTCTTCATCAAGGAAGTTGGCCGCTTCTCTCAGAGTTAAACTTCCCTCAAGCACGCTTCCTAACAGCCGTGCAACTTCCTGCTGTTTCCAATGACACTTACAGGTAGTTTTTCTACAAAAAGGCTGTCCCAACGAGTGAAAATAGTAAACGGGTATGGTCTGGACGGGTCTTGTTGTATCCGTCACCAATGGAGAGAGTAGCGGATACTCCGTCAGTGGCAGGTGAAACGGTGTGCTGCCTTGCATAGCTCTGCCTTTCTTCAATTGACAGGCACGGCCATTTATGGCATTATTACCATAGACCTTTAGCCTGTCCTGACAGCACAAAAGCAGTATGACGCTACTTCAGTGTTGCCGCTGTGTAACAACAGTAAATGGGACGCGCTTTTTCTGTATGGATCGCGGATTACCCTGAACAAGTGAGCGCGGTACACACAGTACTTTCTTTAAGGTCTTTGGGAGCGCCTGAACAATTAGACAGATTGTTCGGGCGTTTCTGGCATCACCTCCTCGGTGTCAGCTTAAGATTAGTCAGAAAATACAACTCCTTCAAAATCAGTGTAGCGGATGGGAGGCTCTCCACGCTTTTGCAACTCACGGTTAAATGCCGTAGCAAGTTTACCGGCGGTTGCTCGGTAGATTGGTTCTGAGTTGATCGCCCTTTGTAGCGTACTCATGTCTATACCCGCTTCCTCACAGAGTTTTTTCTTTGACCATCCGAGCTGAGCGCGTAAATCCTCTATAGTCATTGCTCACCTCAAAATTAGTCCTATAGCAACTATGCCATGAAAAAAGCCGGATGTCAATGGTTTTGCATGGATTTAATGGTGAGTTTGCGGATTTCTATGAAAGTGGATGGATTATAGCGCAGAGAAGGGGACAGATGTCAACATCTCCGAGCTATTGAACTCTATCAGCTTTCCGGCACCGGATGGCCTGGGAGCACCACCGCCGCGACGAAGAGTGCGGTGCAGGAGACGAGCGGAAAGACCATATGCCACAGCCAATCTTCCTGCACAGGTTGATAGACAGTCTGACGGCGCGCCCGCCGTGCCACGATGACGGTGTAGCTCACCCCCCGAGACCGGTGAGGCCCAGCAGCAAGCCAGCATTCCAGAGCACCTGCCAGGGCGCGCTGAGGATCGCGGCGACCAGCAGCGCGAGGCAAAAATGCACGACGTTTGGCGTGCCGAAGGCCCCAAACGCCTCCGACCTTGGCTGCCGAGCCCCCGCCATCAAGGTGATCACCACGAACATCAATCCCATCAGCGCCGCAGCAGCCGAGCCAATGATGACGTAAAAGTTTTGCCAGGTGGCAAGCGGCGACACCGCAGCCCCTTGCATGATGGCTCTCCCTTCGCGCTCGGCCTTGCGAGAGATCCTTCGCTACGCGAATGATGACAGGCCGAAAGATAATAAAATCGGGGCGCATATGCCGCGCCCCGATAGTTTTCTGTAAGTTGCGCCTAATTACGGCGGTTGCCCTGGAGAATGGTCAGGATTTCCAGGATGTAGATGAACAGGTTGAGCACCGTGATAAAGAGTGACACCGTCAGGCCGATGGCATTAGGCAGAGTATCAGCCATGAATTTTGCGCGCTGCACGTAGTACAGAATATACGCCGAGAAGATGCCGACGCCAGCAACACAGATCAGGAATACAAAAAACGTGCTGTGGAAAAAGATGCTGACCAGGCTTGCTACCAACAGCAGGATCACGCCGAAGAAGAGCTTTCCACCCAGGCCGGAGAAATCGCGCTTGGTTGTCCAGGCATAAGCAGCCAGGCCAAGCGAGGTAACAGCCGTAATCAAGAAGGCCTCGGCCAGGATATAGCTGTAGCCTGCAGCCAGGTACAGCCCAATGAGCGGCGAGAGCGACAGACCTTCCAGGAAGGTGAAAAGGTAGAGCAGGAACAAATTGAGCCCCGGCGTATTAATAGCAAACATGAGGGCGAATAGCACGATAAAGCCGCCAATGGCGACGATCCAGTAAGTGCTATAAGTTAGATGAAGAACGGATATTCCGACTAAGCCACCGATGAATGCAAACAGGAACGAAAAGGCCAGTAAGCCCATGACTTTACTCACCAGGCTGCCAGCCTGGGCATTTTCGGCTCCGTAGGGCATTGGCTGGTACTGATAACGCGAGGCAAAGGCTCCACGTCCAAAACCTCCACGGCCACCACCAAATGGGCTATTATTTCTTGGATTAAACATAATGAACCTCGATAATGAATTTGAACACTTCTCATCAGGTGACTGAACTGACGGGAACGTCCACTACTTGTCTGTACTAGTATTACGTATGAGATGGGTTTCAGGTTATATAATAGCGATCAATTCCAACGAATTATTTCTTACGACGACTGCCTTTCGGCGGTTCAGATTCGACAGGAGGTTCTGAATTGACCTTTGCCTGGGCAGTTTCAGTGGTATCAACGATATTGGTGATATCACAGCGCGGATGATTATTGTCCGCGTGCCAGTAGAGTGTGCTCCCGGCAGGTTTGAGCATGCGACCACCGCAGCGCGGACAACGGCGAGGTTCGAGTTCCCCCTGACTCTGTGTCATGGTGATTCCCCCCTCAAAAACAGGTAGAGTGGTAACAATGACTACATGACGCTCCAGACGCCGCAAATCTCACAAAATGCGATACCTACTTCACCAAGGGTTTTACTCCGTGTATTCCAGCGATCATAGGCGATGGCGATGGAGCCACAATTCCAGCAGCGAGCGCGGCCACCAGCTTTCGTCTCATCAGCCAGGCGACGCAGCAGCTGGTCGCGCGCCTCATCCGAGCCGGTATAGCCTGGATTATAGGCCAGGTGAAGCAGGTTGCCCAATGGCAAGAAGATTTCATGGGTTGGCGCTTGCACGGATGGCGACAGCGCAAAAGCAGCCGGAGGCGGAGCTGGCGGCTGCGGCGGACGGCGGAAAAGTTCACCGCGAGGGGTACGCCTGCCGCCTTCAATTGAGGGAGCAGGTGTATACTCCGGGCGTTCAGTGCGGTCGCCGTTTGTCATTGGCGGCGTTGTCGGCGTCGCATTATCCACACGTTCTTGTGTTGGAGGAACCCCCTGGTCTCCCTCCATAGGCGTGGAAGCGGCTTGCTCCGCCGCAAGCGATGCCGCGGCCTGCTCGGTCTGATCCGCGAGATGGTTGTTATTTTCAGGCTGATCGGGTTGATTTGCGCGCCTGCGACGTGTAATTGGCATTGGAGGTTGCTCCCTAACAATGAGTGTGAGTACAGCGTACGCGTAAGATTATATCACATCAAACGCGCCAGCTTATTTAAAGAAATCAGCGTTGATCTTGATGTACTGTTTCCATTCTTCTGGAGTAGCCGACTCTTCAAAGATGGCGGTAACGGGGCAGGCAGGCTCGCATGCGCCGCAGTCGATGCACTCGTCCGGATTGATGTACAATTGCTCAGCCGTGTCAAACTCTGGTTCGGTCTGTGTGGGATGGATGCAATCGACAGGGCAGACATCTACGCAGGACGCATCTTTTACGCCGACACACGGCTGAGTAATAACATAGGTCATAGTTTCAATATCCTCCTCTTGGCCCGCTCAGTACAAGTTCAAGATAGAGCGGCTAAGTTCTTTTGTGTTGGCAGGGTTTGATTTCAGCCACGTTCAGTATAGTGGGTTATGCTGGCATTGTCAATTCTTTGGGGAGTTGAAAACAGGAGCATGAGCAGCTATGGTAATTTGCTGATTTTTAAACCTGAGAAAGCGACTTCCGCGTTCTTGTCTTCTACGATCAGGCCTACTCCACCAGACATGAGCGCAGAGGCGGATGTGTCAGTAACAGGTTGTCCAAGCTGTATGTCGTTGATAAAGAGGGTGAATGTATTGCCCCTGGCTTCGACGGTGATAGTATTACTTTGTCCCATAGCGGTTTTGAGCTTTGGTGCTGACCCATCCTGCAGAGGAAGCGAATATCTAATCCCATCTTTGCGTAAAAAATCGTATTGACCACCGCCGGATGCCGTGATCTCAAAGACGTAGTAGCGCGATTGATTCGGGGTGACGCGAAAGATAATCCCATAATAATCGGGGCCATCCTGTGGGCTTGTTATCTCGCTTGTGGTGACAGTGAGTCTGAAGTTGCTAAACTGATTGTCACTATTGCCGTATAAGGCTATTGCGACGGAGTTCGGCGATTTATTCTGAATATGGTAGCGGCAACTAGAAAAGAAATAGGTGCTACTTGTTGGCCATGCACCTGGATTGCCTGCCAGCAGGTCACCCTGGCAAGCAGGGATGTGACTGGGCGGTGTTGGTACAGGTGCAGGCGCCTTGGCAACGTCGCCCAGGACAAAGGCGATGGTGATGGAGCCCATCAGCGCTATGCTCAACATCAGGAAGAGCATAGCGGTGCGTGTGAGACGTAGTGGGCGTTTGAGCAACAGCTTAATCTGCACACGCGGTTTCAATGCTTCTTCGTCCCAATCATCATTGCCCCTCGCTTGCTTCTCAGCCCTGCGATTGGTGTAGACAACCTGGTCAATGTTGTCAGCGTCGGCAACAGCATCAGCGAAAGCGGAGCTGAAAGCGCCAGCGGACTGATAGCGGTCATCCGGCCATTTGGCAAGAGCTTTTCGAATCACCTCATCGATTTGCGGCGTCACATCGGCGCGCAGTAAGCCAAGCAGAGGTGGAGCTTCATGCACATGTAAAAGTGCCATCGCGATGGATGATTCGGCCTTAAACGGCGGACTGCCAGCCAGGAGAAAGAACAGTGTAACCGCCAGCGAATAGATATCCGAGCGCCCATCCAGGGGTTCTCCCAGCGCCTGTTCAGGGGAGATATAGTCGGGTGTGCCCATCAGGGTCTCTGGCGATTTCATGGATTGCTGGGCCGTTAAAGATACGCTGTCCATCAAACGCACGATGCCAAAATCTGAAAGGACGACCTGCCCATCGTGATCGATCAAGATATTGGCAGGTTTGACATCACAATGCACGCATCCGCGCTTGTGGGCGTAATCGAGCGCCTCGGCAATCTGTGAAATATACGACTGGGCCATGCGTAAGGACAACGGGCCATGCTTTCTTACGTAGTCGGAGAGTGTTCCGCCGGGTATATAGGGCATGACGATATAGGGTAAGCTCTCGTGCTCGCCGTAGGAATAGATAGAGAGAATGTGAGGATGATCTAATTCGCTGGCCGCCTGTGCCTCGCGCAGGAAACGCCGGTAGAAGTTTTTCTGCATCTGCACATCCATGGTGGAACGCGGCAAAAACACTTTCACAGCAACTTTCTGCTCTGAGGTACGCGGCTGCGCCAGGAATACCGCGCTTGTGCCGCCATACCCGATCAATTTTTCGAGCAGGCAGTCGCCAATCTCTTTCCCAATAAGGTGCTGTCCCCTGGTTGTAGACACGCAAAGCTCCTCTCATGCTCCCCCATTCGAGAGCAAGCAACTGGGATGCCTAGAAACGCGTTAGCACAGCAAAAGCTGCTTTGATTGTATCAAGAAGGCGGATGAGTGTCAATGTTTTTGGGATGATTGTTGGAGGATGGAATAATGAGCGATTCTTCTGGGTGTAGAGATGTGATAATGAAGATGAACAAATTAATGGAGGATCAAAATGTAGGGACGCGATTTATCGCGTCCACCCAGGCAAGCATTGGCCTGAGGCATGGACGCGATATATCGCGTCCCTACACCCACATTCGTGATTATATGGTGAATTCGCCGTCGCGCATGATGAGGCGGCCATCTACTTCGATAGTGCATTTGCTTGGAATGACATCGACATGGATTTTTGCATGCCAGTCAGCGCCCGTAAATTCGGGATAAGGGTTGCCGAAGGCGACGTGCAGTCCAGGCATCTTTTCATCCTGCAGGAGGTTGCCTACCAACCGCTTGAGGCTGGTGAGCGTGCCAATGGCAAATTCGCCCGCGCGGTTGCCGTTGGGTGTGGAGAAGAGGTAGTCGCGCACCTCTTTCGCCAGGTCCGCATTCTCGCTGGTGACATCGGTGACATAGCCATCTTTGACGGTAATGGTGATGGGTTGTGCGAGTACGCCGTATTTCGCCGAGAAGAAGTCGCCCAGCACATCACAGACCAGTACGCCGTCCACGCTGGCGGGCGCGGTGAAGACCTCGCCTTCGGGCAGGTTGCCCCATTTGCCGGACTCATGATAGCGCCCGTGGCAGGGAATCCATTTCCAATCCTTATTGAAGGTGGCGGTCACATCGCTGCCCTTGGCGGAGGTGACATGGATGGTTTTGGCATTGCGCACCAGATCGTAGACCTGGTTGGTAAGGCTAAACACCTCGTCATAATCGGCGCACATGCCTTCAGCCATGACTTCATCATCAATGCCGATCATATGGCCGTGGCGCACATGCAGTTCATTCACCAGGAACGGCAGCATAGGAAGGCGGAAGGTGATTTCTCCCGGCTTAGCAGTGGCGATATAAAAGCTGACCGTTGGTCGAGCGTTGATAATATCCTGGCGCAATTCCTCTGAAAAGACGGTCAATGGCCGCTCGCCGTAGTGTTCCAGGAAACGCACGGTTACATCGGCGTGCCGATCCAAAGCTGCCATAGCGACGCGGCGCGCGATGCCCTCGCGCTCGAAATCGGTGAGAATAAAGACCCGGTCGGAGGCGCTGACGCCCATGCAGCGCACGGCATTTTCCGCGCCTGATTGCAAACGGTCTTCAAATGACATGCTGGACAGGTCCAGCTCCTTCCCGCTAGAAAGGATACTACTTGTTTTACCAGTCATAGACTTACTCCTCAATAGGACATTGTTTTTGATAATAGATGAGATTAGATCTCGCCAGTACCTGCCCTTGCTACATCGATATCAACAATAACGCATTTTCACGAGTAATCGTAACTGCTCAGGGCCGAGATTGCTATGAAGGAGGTCACTCACCTGAAGAGAACCAACAGACAGGTCGCTCTCTCTAATCGAGACGCGCCAGCGCTCTCTTTCTATAATAACGTTTTCGTGAAAATTTTTATTCTACCGACATGAGAAAGGTACTATCCTCTATAGAGATTCTACGAGCAAGGTTTCTGTGGGGTTTCGCAATAGTACCATTTCCTGAAGCAGGCTTGGATGAGCCTGATGTGGCGACTTGGCTCTACACATGGGCTACCAGATGGGTTACACTTGCCTGACAGGATAGCTATGATTGTAACAACAGAGGAGCGAGTTTTTATGTCAGAAACGAAGACTACCGGCTTATATCGTTCGATACACGCGCAGCCGGAGGCGGTACGCACCTTGCTGGCCGATTGGGATGGGCCGGCACAGGCGGCTGAGAAACTGGCGCGTGCGAATCGTATTTTCTTATCGGGCATTGGCACCAGCTTCCATGCAGCTACCGTGGGAGAATACCTTCTGCGCTATGCTGGTGCCGATGCCTGGGCGCTACGCTCATTCGAGTTTGTTCATTATCCCCGGCCCCTGCGAGCCGATGACGGGGTGATTGTGGTCAGCCACCGGGGAAGCAAGCTGCATGGAAATCTGGCCCTACAACGCGCCGTAGAGAGCGGCGTACGAACGGTGGGCATTACAGGCCAGAATACAAAAATGCAGGGAGCCGATATTCTCATCGAAACGGTTGAGCAGGACCCATCTTCGACGCACTCCATCAGCTACGTGGGCGCGCTGACACGCCTTGGCCAGGTTGCGGCGAGACTGGCCGCGCTCAACGGCCACTCACAGGAGGCACATAAGCTGGAGCAGGGATTGACGGCGTTACCGGCATTAATGGAAGATGTCCTCTCGCGCGAGCAGGAGGTCAGAGAGGTCGCGGCTGAGGCGGTTGCGCGCGCGCGGCGACTCTACTACATCGGTGCGGGACCAAACGCCGTGACGGCCCCGGAGGGCGCGCTCAAGGCGAAAGAGGCAGCGTATGTCACTGCCGAGGGTTTTGAACTGGAACAGGCTATTCATGGGCCGCAGGTAGCATTTGAAACGGAAGATGTATTGATCCCCATCAGTGTGCGCGGTGCGGCGCAGTCCCGCATGGCCGATTTTCTGCTTGCCACCAGCGAGATTGGTTCGCGCGTGTGGTTGATTGGTGAGGCTCCCACTGCGGAGACGGCGGAACTCTTCAAGCGTGAGGGGTGGAAACAGTTCTCTCTGGGCAATTACGCAGACCTGCCGGAGGAACTGACGCCTTTGTTGACCGTGCTGCCGGTGCAATTGCTGGCGGAATTTCTGGCGGCGGCGCGTGGCACAAATGCCGATAGTTTCCGCGCCGATCAGGAGGCATACAAGCGGGCCGGGGCGCGCTTCCGCATTTAAGGGTTGCCTGAGAGGAACGGCGAGGTTAGAGCAGGTTTTTACTCTCTGAATGGTGGCCATTTTGTTTCGCCCGCGTTTGGATGCCTGATTCGGCTTTCTCGTCGTCTTCCTCTTCTTCGTCAGCATCATCGTCAGGCAGGGGATCTTCAGCTTCGTCTGCTTTGTGTGTATCGAGGTTGACCCATGTATTGAGCGACCCTACGTCTATGTTCCTGCGCCCGAAATATCTCTTGTTCAACTCAATCACTCCCCAGCTGAGGATGAGGGCGGCTATAATAAATATCACATATTGCACAATATCAGGGTTCATCAATACCGTAGCCTTTCGTACGAGGAATACGCAAATCACGCCTCCATTCTAGCGGCCAAAAAGGGAAGCGTCAAGATGTATAATCTGTTAGTGGAGAAGGAAAGCGGAGAAGTGTGGCTTCTCCGCCAGAGCGGTCGGGAGGGGGAGAGAGGGGAGTATCACCCGACCGCCTCAAGAGGGTTTGCAGAGGATAGATAGGGGATGAGAGAGCATATTTAGTTTTGAACCTTTGTTCTAACAAGACCCATTGTACTATAGAACAGCTGGATTGTCAAGAGGTTTTTAGAACAAACATTCTAATCTTTCTAGAACATGATATAATGTTGGGGTATTAGCTGGTCAGCCGCCAGGAGCCAGAGAACGCCCAACTATAGCATAGAAAATGAGGATGTTAAGCAGCATGGTAGATGTTCAACCATTACAAGGGATACGCTATGTGAGCCAGGCTATCGGGGACCTGTCTCAGGTTGTCGCGCCGCCCTATGATGTAATTTCTGAAGAGGCGCAGGCGCGCTACTACGCGCGGAACCCCTACAATATCATTCGCCTGGAACTGGGGCGAGATGAGCCAGACGACACCGTACTCAATAATCGCTACACCCGCGCCGCTTCGATGCTGGCTGAATGGCGCGTACAGGACATTTTGCGAGAGGATGACGCGCCTCGCTATTACTGCTATCAACAGGCATTTACTTACAACGGTCAAAGCTACACGCGCACGAGTTTGCTGGCCCGCGTGCGCCTGGAACCCTGGAGCGCGCGGGTGGTGCTGCCACATGAGCATACCCTGGCGAAACCCAAAAGCGATCGTTTGAAGCTGATTGAGGCATGCGCGACGAATATAAGCCCCATTATGAGCCTGTATGATGACCCGCAGGGTCGAATGCGCAAGCTCCTCAGCAGCTATGCAGCCGACCCGGAGATAAAGATTATCGACGAGGCGCAGGAGGAGCATCACCTGCATGCGATCACAGATGAACAATCGATCGCGCTTATCCAGGACTTCTTCTCCGAGCGTCGATTATATATTGCCGATGGACACCATCGCTACGAAACAGCGCTGAACTATCGCGAAGAAGTGCTGGCTATGCGCAAAGACTTGCATAGCGACGACGCCGTTAATTTTGTCTTGATGGCCTTGATCGATCTGGATGATCCTGGCCTGCTGGTATTGCCGACGCATCGCCTGGTCTCTTCCCTGAGCCAGGATGCGCTTGCTGCATTGAGCAACCAGCGGCTGGGGCAGTACTTCATGGTGCGCGAACTTGCAATGGGGGACTATCCGCCGGAGGTGCCGCTACAGATGCTGGCACAGGCCGATGCAGATGTCCCTTCATGTGTAATTTGCACGGCTGAGCAAAGCTGGCTGGTGAGCCTGAATGAGCAGGGCAAGGCGCGTATGGAACAAAGCGGGCATTCGACGGCGTGGAATTCGCTGGATGTAGCTGTGGCCCATACCCTGATATTAGAGGCGCTGCTAGGGCTGACCACCGATGATCTCACTGCTGGCACACACGTGCGCTACACTCGCGACACCCAGCAGGCATTGCAGGCCATACAGAAGGGAGAGGCGCAGGTAGCGGTGCTGTTAAATCCGACGCGAGTCCGGCAAATCTGCGAAGTCGCGGAGGCAGACGACCGCATGCCGCAGAAGTCTACCTATTTTTATCCCAAGTTGATTACAGGACTGGTCATGAATCCTTTGTGGTAGAAAGCAATGCTTTGGGGCGCGATAAACCGGGTCCCTACGCACGTTTAGAACGGTAAATCATCTTCATTTGATAAAAAATCAAGCGGCAGGCCGCCAAAGGGACCGTTTTCAAAGGCCTCGGTCATCAGGCGCAGCAGGCCATTTTCGAGCGAGCGGTGCATCATCGCGCGCAGGAACGGCTGGTTTCGCGGTAGTACACCCGAATCGGGATGCAGTGTTGAGGCAACCGCGCTGACCAGCCTGGCATCATTGGTGCGCTCGACTAATTGGAAGAGCGCGCCCTGGCGACGCAGACGGGTTTCGTAAAGCACGCGCCATTTGGTATCAATCACCTTATCGAGGGCTTCACTGACAATCGCTTCCAGGTCGGCTTTGTGGGTATCAGCCTTCTGCAGCGTCCCTTTGCGTTTACGACTGCGCGAGGGAGACTGCATATTGCCGAGAATGGAGGTATAAGGGCCAACATAGGAGCGGATATTGGCGAAGGGGTCGTAAAACCATGACTCAAATTCCGACAAGGCGTACAATTCGTCGCCCCGCTGCGCCAATGTCGCGACTTCCGGCGTAAACGGACGCCGGTCAAGCAAGGTCATAACGGGGGGATTTTGTTTTTTATTCGCATCATCACCTTCAATGAAAGGCCGCCATACAGCATAGGCCACCGGGACTTTGTGGCGCGTGCGTTTATTGATTGCGCGCGCTTCGGTGATCAAGGCGTGGCAGTAGGCAAGGGGAACCTTGAAACTGCCGAAACCCTGTTCTTCCATGCTCTCGACCAGTTCAGTCCAGCGCTCCATCTCCATCTCATCCGTGCCATAGCAATCTTTAATGCCCCATTCATCCTGGTACAGGACGTTGACGCCTTTCAACAAGCCATCCGGGCGCTGCCAGGACAGGATGACCATCTGGGCACCGGAGCCATCAACAAAGCTGACACGCGCTTCGTGCAGGGGTTGTTGTTGAATTTGAAGCACCTCAGCCATAGCAGCATCCTCTGTGCCTGGACTGGATTGCATGGTGAGGCGGCCTAACGCGGCGCGCGCTTTTTGTTTGACCTGCCGATTAGCGCTGTTGGCAAGCAGGTAGTTGAGGGCCGGGATCGACTGGTGCGCGGCGACAGGTCCCAATTGTTCAAGCGACTCAATTGTCGCCAGGACCACCTTGGTCGATTGATTTTCGAGCAGCGGGATCAGTAATTTGGAAGCGCGCGGATCCTGGCTCATGCCCAGCCAGTTGATAAAGCCGAGACGGCGATCCATGGGCATGCTCAGCACATCTTCCAGGACTGATTCGACGCCCAGCTCGCTTTGCCCTACCAGTTCAAGCAGGCGAATCTGCATCTGGAGCATGGCCGCTTCGGGGTCATTGAGATATTCGATGATGCCATCATCGGCCATTTCCGAACCAAGTTCTTTGAGGACCGGCGCTAGCGTCAGTTTTGCCATATCGCTCACGGTTGGGTCGGCGACCACATCTTCTAATTCCTCCAGGTCAAAGTTCGTCGCCAGTTCGGAGAGAATAAGGACAGCAGCAGAATGGGCTGTGATATCATTAGTATGCAGTAAATGGAGTACCTTCTCTCTTGCTCCGTCGGTCCACTCTTCATCCAGGCGATCAAAATAGTGGGATAAAGTGGTCGGGTCAATATCATCTCGGCGGCTCATCGCAAGCAGGATACTATCGATACTTTCCTGTGGAGGCCCTTTTCGCCCTCTTGGCATAGTTACGCTGCCTTTCAAAACATTTTTTCGTGCTTTTTGCTCATTACGGTATATGGATGCGCTATATCAGGGTGTCCGCGTGTCTGATGCATGGCATTGTACCACGTGAGGGGCGACACGTCTACGTATAGAGGCCATCCACTTCCAGGGCGACCGCGCGGTCGCCCTGGAAGCAATTTCATCTTTATCAAGTGACGTTTCCTGCGAAACGCTCAGCCGTACAGCGGGTATTTTCGACTCACCGCTCTATTGGGATGTTGCCACAAACGATGTGATGGTGGCTATAGCCCCATTTTGAGCCAGGATGCGTAAGCCGCAGTAGCCAGTTGAGAAGCTGCTATCTGTGGCAGTCGCCATCCAACTGGTAGGCTCGGTAGTACCGGTTTTCCATACCTTCGCCGAAAGTGTCGAGCCAACAATGCTGAAGCGCAGGGTGTACGAGGTTCCCACGGTCGCAGCAAACGAGACTGTTTTCAAGCTGGTCGTTGAACCGTTGACCTTTTTCTGTAAGACAAGACTGCTTCCGTCAATATAGGCCTTATACCAGTTGTTTCCGTCGGTCCAGCGTAACACAGCCCCAAGGTTGGTATTGTTGAACGTGCTTATTGAGCCGCTGAAGAGGACCTGTGCGTTTGTCGCTACCGGCCCAAGCACAGCGCTATAACTCGTACTGCCATTGGACAACTGCCCGGCATTGTTCTTGATAGAGAATACGCTGGAAGTGTTGGCGTCGCCGCCCCAGGTCTGACCATCGGAGGCCTGCCCCCAGAAGCTCTGGTTGCCTCGTTGAAAGGTATCCTGGCCCAGGGTAGGCCCCGGCGACCCGGTTGGCGATGGTGTTACGGTTGGCGACGGCGTCTTCGTTGGCGTAGTCGTGGGCGAACTTCCAACCGATGGGGTAGGCGTGGGTACGTTATTCTGCACAGCCTCTGCCAGCTTATTGGCGAACTCCTCGCTGAACCAGACACGATTAAGCGCATCGACATGCAAACCATCATGCGCGTGACCCTTGTTCGTAGGTATCTGGTAGCTGGAGAAACTCCCACTACCGCTGTCGGGGAATGAGCCGAAGATGCCCTGCAATGAGTCATCGAACCAGACGAGGCCGTTACTATCTACGCTGATGCCGGAGTTATGCGACCCGCAGGTATTACACGAAGTGGGATAGGCATACTCGGTCACACCCTGATTTGTACCCGGTACCGCCTGGGAAACCTTTAACCTGCCAAGCATCGACACAAAACCCTCCGTCCACCAGATGTTCCCACTGGGGTCCTCAGTTATCAGGTGAGGGGTAAGTCCTCCGGGTGGACTGGCACGAATTTTATATTCATTCAATACGCCGCCCGTGGTATATTCGCCGATCAGCGCCACCGACGAGTTATTTTCGGTAAACCAGACATTATTGGAGGAATCTACCACGATGCCATAGGGCTGGCTGTTCGAGGCCGGTGTAGCAACTTCCTTAAAGTTTTGCGTGGCAGGATCAAATTCCCCAATTTTGTTCGTGTAATGTTCTGTGAACCACACCTTACCATTGTGGTCGATGGCGATATCCCAGGGGCCTGAACTGGCAGTTGGCACCGACCACTGCTGGAACGTCGATGTGTGCAGGTTCAACATGCCGATAGAGTTCGCCATCGGCATGGGAAACCAGAGGTTGCCCTGTGCATCGAACGCCAGGAAAAGCGGCTGGGCGAAACCAGATGGAAGCTGGTAGGTCGTGATCCAGCTTGAATTGGCAGGGTTATACTCAGCGATCTTACCGGGAGGCGTATTGCTGCTGCACGTCGGCGCAGGATCACAACCGGGAATCGCTACCCATACATTCCCACTGCTATCAAAGGCCGTACCCCAGGGGTCCTGACCGCTGGGAATATAAAAGTCCGTTACGGTAACTCCATTTGACTGGGCAAAGATAGAATGAACGCCTTTACCCAGCAGGCCCGATGCCAGCGCCAAACTGGCTAACATCACGCTCAAAGAAACAAGACTCAGCATAATTTTTTTCTTATTTATATACACGTATTTTTGCCCTTGCTTTAGTTTATCAGCTGCCCGTATAGCCTATAATATCCGAGCCGCCCTGGGTAGTGGAGGCGTTCCAGTACATGGGACGCTCAGCGACGAAGGGTCCACTGGCGGTCTGCACCGTCATGGAGACCTCGAAGCCCTTAAAACCATCCCCATTGCGGTAGAGATTGTGCAACACAACGTTGACGATATCCACCGTGCCACGCGAATGCGCCTTGACCGTCACTGAGAAGGCGTAGCTATTGCCGACCGCATTGAAGAGCGTCACATTGATCGTCTCCGAGCTGCCGGTCGGGTTTTGCAGCGTCAACCACTCGTCGTAGCCCATGTTGGTGTAGCCCTCCGCGAAGGTATAGGTGGTAAAGGCGGCAGGTCCAACCTGGCCAAGCACATCCGTCCCTCCCACCGCAGAGAGACTGCGCCCATTGGCATTGTGGTTATAATAGAAGAACATCTCGCGCTCAGCTACAATCTTGGCCCCCGATGAGGTGATCTCCGCCGAGACACTCTGGCCCCGCTCGAGGGGAGTGACGTTGGCGTTGACGTTCCAGTTGACCTGGCTCAGCGTGGGCACCGAGACGGTGGCCTGCTGGGTGGTGCCATCAGGATACTCCAGCGTGATGGTCACGGTAGCCTTCGCGTTGGCGGTCGTATCCAGGTTGGCGATGACGAAGTTCTCTTGGAACCTGCCGCCGGTATAGCCCTCGGCAAACAACCAGTCAGTGGAAAGCGTCTGCACCCCGATCACATCCGCTCCGCCGGAAACGGTTCCAGCATTGCCCCCATTGATGTTGCTGAAGTAGGTGGGTCGTTCCACATCCACCGGCTGGGTCGATGTTACCACCACCGACACATGCGTCGGCAAAGCGGGTGAGAAGTTGTCAGGGAAAATCGTGCCGCGTGTGCCTGCCGGGACGGCGGCTGTCTGCGCACCGACCCGCACGCCGTTGGCATAATAGGTGGCCGTGACGGTCGCGCTCTGCCCGCCCGGTGGGTTCAAGATGGGCAGGAACGAGGCGTAGCTGCCGCCGCCCGGCTGGCTTCCTACTGCCACATCAGCAATATAGAAACTGGTGCCCAGTTTGGTTACCCCCAGCACATCGCTGCCACTGTTTACACCAAGAGCATTAAAGTACATGGGACGCTCGGCGACGATTCCGGTGCAGTTGGGTGTGACTCCGTTATCCACGGTGACAATGGCCGAATCAGAGATGCCGATGCTCCTGGGGTTAGTACCCAGGTCGCCATCGACGCCCTCGGTATAGCGCGAGTTTGCGGCTACACTGACTGGAATGGTCTTTGTCTGCGAGCTGCCTCTATCAGGCGTGTAGAGATATTCGATATTCACCTGGCAGGTGGTGCTGGTCGGGTTCTCCAACGAGAGAAACTCGTTGAAGCCTGCTCCGACGCGCCCTTCCGCAAAGTACCATTGCTTATTCACCGCTACTGGCGGTGGCGGAGTACCTGTAGGTGTCGGAGTGAGTGTTGGACTGGGAGACGGCGATGGGCTGGAAACTGGCGTTGTTGGCGATGAGTGAGTGTTGGACTGGGAGACGGCGATGGGCTGGAAACTGGCGTTGTTGGCGATGAACATGGTGTCGGATTCGTAACCATACCTGGAAGCGCCTCGTCGAGATTATCGCCGAACTCTTCACTTATCCAGATATTATTGTTGCCATCAACGGCCAGCCCATCATGTGGGTGAGAATTACTGGTGACGCATCCCCCAATGATATACATATTAAATGTATTTGTTCCTGGAGTGAACGAGCCATAACGTGAGTTGAGCGAATCATCGAACCAGACGGTGCCGGTGCTATCTACCGCAATGCCAGATATGTGCGAGCCGCAAGATCCGGAGCAACCAGGAGCGGGCACATTATACTCTGTCACGCCCTGATTCGTGCCATTCGAGGCCTGGCTGATGGCCAGTTGCCCAATTGTGCCAGCAAATCCGTCGCTCCACCAGATATGGCCCTGGTGATCATAGGTGATCAGGTGAGGAGTGATACCCCGATGCGCCGTATTGGTCAGGTATTCATTAATGCTGCCGCTGATGGTGCCATCGGCCTTCGGCGTGATTTGCCCGATGCTATGAACCGTAGCATTATTTTCGGTAAACCAGATGGAATGCGTTGTAGGGTCTGGTCCGGTTATGCCGTAGGGTCGGCTATTAGGTGTTGGCGTAGCAAATTCATTGATCATTTTATCTGTTACCGGATCAAACTCTCCAATTTTATTGGCGCTCAATTCGGTAAACCAGAGATGTCCGAACTGATCAAAGGTCAGATCAAGGGGACTGGCGCCTGCGGTAGTGACGCTCCACTGGTTCCAATTGCCCATCGTATCGTATTCCCCGATGGCATTGGTGGCAGGCTCGGTGAACCAGAGGTCCCCCTTGCTATCAAAGACAAGA
>WNGP01002313.1_pt1 | contig 17119 bp, 12 predicted proteins | sample 5407671 | NCBI WGS metagenome assembly WNGP01 (sample SAMN13153381, study PRJNA577476) | soil metagenome | isolation source: 40 cm soil or saprolite under Garry oak tree replicate 2 | place: USA:California | collected 2016-06-15 | reverse complement strand
TCTGGATGGTGCACACTGCTAAGTGTTTGGTGATATTGAGATCGACTGCACAAATACGGACGTCTGGATTGGTGCTGAGTTGATGTTCTACTTTCCCTGGTTTAGGAAGGGCTTGTTGCAGTGGCGTATGCAGCCACCAATGTGCGCCATGCCTCACCAGCTGAGCACTCCCCATCTCCCATTTAGCAGGAAGGTCTTGGCCTTGAAAACGGCATTTGATCCATGCCCAACTGCTTCCTGTCCACACTTTGAGCATGATGCTCTTTGTGGTCCGCTCTTTCCACTGTCCGGCGTAAAGCGTCACGCTGCGGTTCCAGGTTCGTGGCGGTACTGGCGGACGAATGGTGAACTTCTTGCCCTTGGCTTGCGCCTTTTCTTTCTGTTTGCGCCACTTTGCCAGGTGGGTCGAGAAGGAGCGTGCCGAACCAAGGGCGGCATGGATGGCAGCACGACGAAACATGGCGGGAATGTCAGCGGTGATGGCACAAGCCAACGGCATCACTGGATGTGGGTTGCCTGATGTAGTATGCGTGAGCGTTTCCAGGGCGGTGAGGGCTTCTTTGGTGGAGAGGTCCAGTATTGCAGGGTGTGCTGCAATCACCTCGAAATAGAAGGCGGCGACTTGGTTAAAAAGGGTGTGTGTGGCTGCGAACCAGGTGGTATGAACTGATCTGTAGCTGAGGGCCTGTTTCATGGTTGTGGTCGCTTTCGCCATTGATCCTTTCTCCTTGCGACAGGTGTTGCTCTTCTTGCTCAGTCTAGCACATCTGGAACATCTTTTCAACAAGCAAGGGCTAAAGGGCTTAAGCCCAGACAAACCCGCCTATCTCCACGGGCTGAAGCCACGGTAGCTTGCGGCGGGTTCCTCTCTGTCAGTCCAATGGTGGCGAAAATCGTCCCCAATCGCGCGCTGATGGGACTGTCGAAGGCGTTCCAGTTCCGCCTCGTCAGCCCACTCGACCCAGCGGTGCAGGGGCTCATCGAGTTGGCGCGCTCGCAGCAGGCAGGAGCGTGGGCAGAGCAATAGCCGGCGTCGGAGAGTGCCTGGGCAATAGCGGTGGCGGTCCAGCCAGCCTCGGTCAACGTCTGGATCGGGCTTCCAGATCTGCGCAAATGAAAGTCGCGCAATAGTAAAATACATCCTTTCTGTACAGGGATGGGGAGCATAGTTGGGGTTTGAGCACGGTAGGAACCAAAAGTAGGAATGAGCAAAAACGACTTTTTGAGCGCGACATTTCATCGAAAATTGTTGCTTTCTTGTGTCTAAGAAAGCTTCCTCTATGCTCTCTCCAGGCCAGTTCAACAGGCTATTCCTACTTTTGGTTCCTACCGTGCTCAAACCCCAAATATGCTTCGTTTGCTCATGCATTAAATTTTCCATTCGATCCATGAATAAGGAAAGCGCTTTATCTGTATCTATATTACTATAGTCTCCTCGTCCTGTATTGAACTTATTATACTCGATAGCCATCTCTTCAGCCGTCAGGGTAAGTTCGCGGACTTGTTCACCAAATTTGTAGTGGTAGACTATTGCTGAGGTAATTGTAACAAGACCACTGAAAAGGATAGGTATAATTTTCGGAATATCAGGGGAAGCGACTATAACAGTGACTAGAGCGGACCCGATGAGGATAACAAGTTGGAGTACATGGTTAAGAATTTTTTTCTTGGATGCTTCTTTATCATATTTAAGGATACGAGAGAGAACATAATCCTTGTATTCTTGTGCGGTCTGCTTGGTGGATACAAATAACAGATCATAGCCACCACTGTTAACTGAAGCATAAATCTTCGTTTTTCAGAAGTATATCGGCTCTCCCCCATATTAAGTGTGCCTGCTTGCTTCATACAAGTTCCACTTTCTCATGCGGCATGCCAGCTAGCCTTGTTCGCTGCCGAAAGCTCGCAGGGGAGGACTGCTCCAAGTCGTCTGGTGTTTTCTGGCTGGTTCGGGAGGGCGCAGCCACAGCGAGACCTGCGTTGGCTGCATCGTTTCCTGGACAACAGCCAGCAACTGCTCCCTCAGCTGATCCAAGTCCACCTCATTCCGTAATGTCGCACTGAAAGCAGCCAGGGTCTTGGCAGCATCATACTTGCTGCGATAGAAGCGCCGGTCAATAATCCGCTGGATGCTCTGGCGTAGTGGCTGGAACAGGGCTGCGATGATCAAAGTGGAGAGGACGATGGCCACGCCGTTGTCCTGGCTGATGAAGCCCCGCAGCAGCGCTTGCAGCCCAATCACCAGGCCTATGTAGACCCCCGTCAGGATGATCGTGAGCGCGCCATACACCAGCGTGCGATTAATGAGTACATCAATCTCCCACAGCCGATAGCGCAGCATGGCGAAGCCAAAGGAGAGCGGGATCAAGAGCCCCAGGCAGGTGATGATGGTGCCCACGGCGAGCTGGTACAGCGACCCGGAAGGCGAATTGGGGTCGGCGAGCGTTGGGATGAGCAACGGAGGCACTTCTCCCCCAAATCCGAGTGTGACGAGCACGGCGAGACCGAAGACCACCCACTTGGTCTGCTGCCGCTCCAGTGGGCTGGACACGCGCCGGTAGCGGTGAACCTGCACGACCACCAGCGTCGCCAGTGCGCCAAGAAACACGAGCACGACAAGCCAGCCAAGTGGGGTAGTGAGGGTGAGGGGCGCAAGGAAAGCCAGAGGGACGAGCCCTGGGAGCAACACGATGAGGGCCCAGCGCATCCAATGTGGCACGAACTGCCCAGTAGGGAACAGGAGGAAGACGAGCACGAACAAGGCATTCGCCAGGAAAAAGAGGCATTGGTTGGGAACCTGCCAGGGGGAGGGACTCGCCTGGATGGTGCTTGTCGCGATCATCGGGCCAAACGTCACGAGCAGGAGCGCGACCAACAGCGCCATGCGGTCATGGGAGCGACGCCAGACGATCACGGTGCTGACCACCACACACACCACGACCTGGGCAAACGTGATCGCGACCGTGAACCCGGCGTAATCACCCAGAGACAGGCTCATCCCTTTGAGCGCCCCGACTTGTCCAGCAGAGAGTTGTCCGGAGGCGACGGCGCAGGCTGTTCCCACACAGGGCGTTTGCAGCAGTGCCACGTACACCGGCAGGGAGGCGAAGAAGATCGCCAGCGTGAGGACGACCAGTGCAACCCAGCCGACTCGGGCGAGCAGGAGCCAGCGCCCCTGCAATCGTGCATAACTGCGCTGTTCGCGGCTCTCAGTCACTTCTGTTGGCACATGTTCACCTTTCATCGGTGCGCTCCCTGTTTGCTGTCCTGGTGCTGTTGTGGATGGGTCTGTCGGCTCTCATGAGAGGCCAGGCACCTTCCTTCCATCTCTCGTTCAAAGAAAGGCGTCTTCATCCTTTCTCATCTTACCACAGCTAGCGTCCTCCAATCGTTACGAAAACCGTTACGAACGGCCAGATTTCCATGACGTTCGCCATCGATGGGATCTTCTTTGCACTTGCCCTTGAGAGTTGTTCGACACAGACGGTCCCCTTTCTCAGAAGGCCCTTGGACACGGAAAGAGGTTGTAAGCAAGCAGGCTCACTTAAAGTAGGGGAGAGCCACACATGAGGCATCCAATCGTTAGGTACAGACTACGCTGCTGCAATGGCCATTGGTGGAGACCCGGTGCCGCTTGTCTCAAGCGAGGCAGGCGATGCAGACTGCCGGAAAGAGCGTTGTCTCTGCTCTTGGCTCAACCCTTGTCGAGCAGCCGGATGCAGCAGGACACGGCGTTGCAGCAGCGGAAATCCTGCCTGTCCGTAGGAACTGCGTTTGATCCACTTCACTTTATTCACGAACCCCTCCACCATGCCATTGCTCCAGCTCATGCTGCATCCATTGGCAACAGCCTCCGCATCGTCAGCCAACCCATCAACAAAAGCGATCAGCTCGGCAATCCCACTGCTCCGCACAGCGGCTTTCCATTGCTCTAAGCGTACCAGCCCCTCGTGCTTTCGCAGCAGATGCCCAAAATCCTGCGCAAGCTCAAACACCACAGCGATGGTCGAGTCACTTTGGACAAGGTGCTCCAGATAAGCCGTTTGCTCGCTCGTGCGGCTGTGTGTGGGTCTGACCATCATCAGTGCAACACCTCTGGGCGAAGGAGGCTTGTCCCAGATGATGGTCTGTTTCGAGACCGGGCGCGCTCCTTTGGGACGAAAGGGGCGCAGCCGCATCTCAAGTGTGCGCCGCGTCCCCGTGTATCCCTGAGCGACAATTTCCTCATACAACCTAGCGACGTTATGGCAGCCTTGGTTCCATCGCGAAGCCAGGTAGGACAGGTAAGGATCAACGATGGAAGACGAGCGAGATCGTCGTCGCGGAGGTGGAGGCGTTTCGTGTTCAAGGACACGATAGACACTGCGCGAGCTGACGCCGACGAGCTGGGCAATCTGCTCTTTGTGATAGCCTTCTCGATACAGTTTCCAGATGCGCTTATGAAGACGCACGCGTTGGCGATGCCGAGCACGGCGCTCGTGTGCGACTTGTTCCGGCACCGCTGCCCTCTCAGCAGGACGGGCCTTGCCGGTGCTGCCTTCGGCTGCCTTTTTGAGCACACGCTCCTGCTTGCGAAAGAACTTCTCCAAGGCGTCGGCAAAGTTCTTCTGTAAGTGATAACGATCGACCACCTGTTTGGCCTGGGGAGCGCCCTGGGTGGCAGCTTCGCGGAAGATTTGGCCGCGATCGCGTGAGACCAGATCAATTTCGGGATGCTTGCGTAACCAGGCGGTACTCGTTTCTACCGAACGGTCTGCTAACAACTGCACGACTCGTCGCTTCTCCAGGTCTACCAGGATCGTTCCATAGTGGTGGCCTTTCTTCCACGCCCACTCGTCTATACCTACCTTGTGCACCGAGCCTTCGCTGGGTAAGGAAAGCTGCAAGACGCGACGGATGATGGTCTTGGCGGTCGTAGCCATGCCAAAGGACGAGGCAATCTGTGCAGCATCGGCTCCGTTGGTGAGCACTCCGGTCGATTGGAGTGCCGTGATTAGCCGATCAGTCATGCGGGCGTAGTGCTGGACCAACTCTGGGAAGCGTTCAGCAAAGATGTGTTGGGAACACAAAGCCTCGGGACAGATCCATTTGCGCACCAGTAATTTGAGTGTGAGACTTCGTCCACCAAACGCGAGATCAGCAACGGTGCGCTGATAACGACTGTGGACTCGTGACCCCGCTGTTCCACATTGTGGGCATCTAGCAGTGAGAGATGTTGCGTGAAGATAGACGAGCACTGCTTGCTCATGCACCTCGATGCTATCGAGTTCCAATGTTGATGGGAATCCAAAAAGAGAAGAGAGATTGATGGGGAATGCCTCCAGGTAACTGACATAGGTTTCACTGCCGATATTCTACCACACTAGGTTCTCCGGCGTCGAACCAGGAGGCACGGTGCAATTTAAGCAAGCAGGCACACTTAATCTGTCTAAGAGCCAGTATATCTTTTCGTTGGATTTGCGTGAATGAGCCAGACAAGCCAGAGTAGAGATCATAAGAACGAAGAGGTTCTGAAATATAAATTTTCCAGTCATTCAGAAAAAGAGCCGCTAGGGAGATATCTCCTTTTTCGCTGTGCATCAAGGGAAAGTGAACCATAAATTGGTTCTTCCGCAGCCTCGCTGAAAAAGAAGTGTGTCGGTTCAGTGCAAGACACCTGACTCAAGGGGTTCTCTCGTCAGCCTCGTGCTCCCCTCCATCGGAAGGAGGGGCCCCCTGTCCCTCAAACGATGCGTTTCTTGCTCTCCCTCTCTGAATGAGAACGAGGCCGAGCACTGACCCACTCACCTGGAACAGACTGAAGAAGAAGGAAAAACCAAGAACACCACTGATCAGAGCAAAGACCGCACCTTGACTGGGAAGAAAATACAGTCCAACAAAGGCCGCTGTTCCCAGCAGACTAAAGAGAAGAAGCCCTCCCAATGTGCCTCTCACCGTTGGCCGTCTCGTTGGCGGTCTGGTCGTTCTGCGCGCAGGCATTCCAGCGGGGCCATCCCTGGCCTGGCGTGGCGCCAAAGAGGCTTGCCTCATCCTCAACAACACTCTTGGTAAAGTCAAGGTGCAGTAGAGCAGTGCGCCAAAGACGCCACTCAAGAGTGCAAACCAGCCACTACGATTGAGGACAAGGAGGAGAATCATAATGCAGGCAAGCAAGAAAAACAGGATGAGCACAAACAGGATCATCCCGAACAGACGACAGCCCTGAGCTAACGACATCGTCAGACGGGGCTGGTCTCCTCCTACCTCATGCTCCATAGGTCCTGCTCCTGCTTTCAAGAGGTGCAGAGATGCTCCCTCTCTTTCTGACATTCGTCCTCTCTTCCACGAAGAAATCTCACCAAAGTTGCTTTTTACTTCTTTTCAGAATCTCTCCTGAATGCTCTCCTTTGCTCTTTGCAGCGGAATTCTCCTCTTACTCCTCCATCAGCGAGCCTGCGGAAGAACGATAAAATTTCGTTGGGGTCACGTTTTTGCTCCTGAAACGACTTCCCACCCAGCCTCACCTTGTGCCCATCGCGGGCCTGTATGAGTGCTACGACCACGCAGTTTCTCATGGGAAGGACAGGCAATATGATCCTTTTTGAGCGATCCTTTTCGTGCGCTCCCCGACTTCGGGCATTGCACATGAACCACTGCTGATTGTGTGAAACGGTGGGCGTCCAGATCCAACACCTGGCCTGATCCAGGACACTTGCCAGGCGGCGAGGCGATTGCGCTTTCCCCCACCGGGTCGCGCTGAGGGGCTCGCTCGATTCGGTCTCCCTTGCCCCGGCCCGCACCATTGGTCGAAGGAGCGGAAGGCGTGGCCTGAAGTGATTTCCCATCAGGTGCCGGGGTACCGAGCAACCGTTGGAGTTGTAGTTCAATTTGGGCTTTGGCTCGTGCCACTCTGTGTTCCCCAGTTCGGATTTCCATCTCCAGGCGTGCTCGTTGATCGGGCTGTAACGCATATTTGGTCAGCGCTTCAACCGTGAGTGCCGTTTCGCCCTTGCTCCAAAGAGCATCAACGGTTTCTACAATCCAATCGCCCAACACCCCCACGCATCCCATGCTCCATTCACCAAACCAACGCCAGTTGGTCAGGAGTGCTGGTACATCTACCGTCATGGGGACACACTCTAGCAAGCTTTGTAAGGCACCGACAAATTCTTCACATTCTTTTTGGGTATCCAGGTGATAGCGAGGAAAATGGTGATCACGCATTCTGCGCACTGCTTGACCATTCAGGTGACAGCACTCATACACATCAAAATTGCCGACAAGCACATGGAGGACATTCGTTCTGTTTGTCAGCGTTTTCAGCCAATCCAGTTGCGCTGTTGGACGGCTTCGGGGATCGGCTGCCAAAAGGTGTTGTGCTTCATCGACAAAGACCACTTTCACCTGGAGCAAGGCAAATGCATATTCGACCGCATTGCGCATTTCAAGCCATTCTGCGGGATCATTACTCTTTTTTCCGGGATTGGTGTACAGTGGCAAATTTTTTGTTCGATCGCGTATAGCAGGATAGTGCTGAAGCTGTGCGAGGATCTGTTGATAGTAATCCAGACGTGCGGAGGAACCGACATCTTCTGCCGATCCCTGGACGATCACGACAGGAAATACTGCCGGATTGGTCTCAGCTTCACGCACAAGACACGCGACTTGCCCCATGACGGTCGATTTTCCGACCCCGCTTGCCCCATAGAGATCCAGCAGGGTGTAACTTCTGTACCCAGAAATGGCTTGGAGAAGGAATTGCTGCATTTCTTCCAGGCGTGGGTGCCTCACTTTCAAGGTTTTGAAATCTTCGAGCAGCTTCGCATCGCGTGTTTCTGGTGTGGGCATTAGTGGTAGACCTCATAATGTGGGATATTGGACAAATCCAATTCGATAGGGGATACGTCAGCTTGTGTGATAACCGGTCCAGGACGAGATCCTGGCATCAGGAGGGCTTCACGTTGTGGTTGCTCTTCCATATCCAGCTTTCGTTGGAGCAGCCAAGCCTCATCCTTTTCCAGTTCTCGCAAGAACTCCGCCAGGCGCGGACCATTGAGCGTCACTCGTTTGAGGTTGTGCTGGCGCTGCTGTTCGCGCCACTCTTCCAGGATCACGTTCCATTCGCGCTCTGATCGTCCATGCACCTGAAGAAAGGTGTCAGCAATACATTCAATCCATTGGTCACCGATGTACGCATAGGAAAATCCCATGTCGTAGGGTTCATATCGGACTGGCACTGTTTGACCAGCTACCTGTGTCGAGCGCATACACTCATGCCAGTACTGTAATCCATTGACGGTAATGCCACGGCTTTTGTGAATTTTGACGACTCCAGTCCGCGTTGACGGTCTGGTCTGTATCAAAAAGGCTTCTGAGTACGGGATAAAATTGTGTGCTCGACTCCCAGCTCGAATCATCCCTTGCTCGAATGCTTCACGCGGGCTTTGGCCGAGGGCAGGATGATCCATTTGATCATAGACCTCATGCACATACTCAGTGAGACGGCGTGCAAAGCGTTCCAACGTCCAGACCGCTAACCGCTTTGGATCAACTTCACGCGTCATCTGGCGGGGTATTTTACTCGCCTGGGTGTTGCCGCGCAGTTGGTTGAGCAGTTCGGTCGTCGTGACTCCAAAAAGACGTTCGATAACCGAACCAAAATGTGGCTGCTGAGGTGGACGGTCGAGCTTGGTCACAAAACACCGAGAAAGCAACGACTCAAAGTACACGCTGTTGAATTCAGGGCCGCGGTCTACCACCAACTCCTGGGGGAGTCGTCCATACCGCTGCACACACAGGCGAAACGCCATCATGGCTGAGCGGTAGCTTGGTGGATCGTAGGTCACATAGCAGGCCAGCATGCGGCGCGTGTTCGCATCGGTCATGAACGTCGCCCAGGGCTTTGCCAGGGGCTTGCCTGTGACCGAGGAAACCAGCACAATGTCTAATTCTGTATGATCCAGATGAGCTCGCGCAAAAGGGCGCTCCCCATGACGCGGAGTGGTCCGATCTAAATAACCCAGAAAGGGTTGTGAGGCGTAGGCTGCCCGTTTGCCTCGGCGCACAGTGGTCACACTGTGATCAGCAAATCGCGCACGCTCGTAGTAAAAGGTGCGCTCCCCGATGGGGGGAATACCCTGACGTATGGCTTCTTCTCGATACAGCCGATAGACCGCCGCTGCCCGTTTGCCTTGAGGTGCTGGGTAATGGGAGGTCAAATACGCTTCTAATAACTCTCTGGAAGCATCTGGCACTCGCGGGGTCCGGTTGCCTCGGCTCGCCACGCGATCCAGGAGCCCCACATACCCACATCCGGCCTCGGCCTCGGCCTGACGATAGGCCGCCATCCAGTTTTGGACCGAGCGTGGAGTCACAGTGATGGCCTCACCACGGATGTAGGCTAGGATCTCTCGCCAGCGTCGATTGGCCGCTTCCAGGGCTTTCGGCCCGGCATGAGCCAGGCGCTCTCGTGCTGCATCTTGCAGCGGCGAAGGGGAGGCCCGCTCTATCTGTTTGATATGTCCCAGTTCCACCAAGCGCTGAAACTGCTCATAGGTGAGGGTAAACACAGCCCCAACTTCTGGGCGAAGCACCACAGTAGCATTCTGAATCTCGGATTCCCAGAGTCGCCCATCGAAGATCAAGGGCGAGGGAAGCAGGCTTCTGCTCTCTACTGGTTTGTTCGCCTGTTTTGCTGCCTCAACGTCCTCCACACTCAGATACAACAACACCTGATCCCAGTCCATGAGGGAAGCCGCAGAGAGGTCGGTAAAAATTCGTTGTGAAGTGAGCAACGCGAAGATGGCATCAATCGCGATCCCCGAGTGGGCATCGAGGAATGCTGCCACGCTCATCCCAGGATAGACGCGGAGTGCATCCAAAACCTGCGCCTCTGTCTGTGCTGGAAGCCGGAATGGATGCGTCCAAAAATCTTGGAGCAGCTTCAGATTCTGAATGTAGAGAGAATGATATTCGGCAGAGGTACGCACACGGTAGGAGAGGCCAAGGGCTTGCGCGGCACGTTCTCCAGGAGGACAGAGCCATCCCCCAGTCCTGTTGCGCTGATAGCGTTCGGGCTGACGCTCGGCAAGTTTGTCGAGCGCATCCGTCGGTTTCCACTCTTCAAATCCAGCTCCATCTCGCCGGATCACCAAAAAATCTGGGGTATGCCATGGTGAGGTTTTATGCCCAGAGCGCGCATGGTAGTGAAGTTGAATGCGGGTAGGTTGATCGTAAAACTCCAACACATCATCGTCACGCTCCATTGTGTAAATCCCCCACAGTTCATTCTGGCTTTCAAACTGGATGGAGCAACCCATTTTCACGCTAGGGTATCGTCCACTCACATTGGAGGTTCTACTTCGCACCTTGCGGGAAGGTGGAGAGGTGCGGATGCGTTGAATGGCGGTTTGCGTCTCCGATCCAATCTGATTACGCTGGCACCAGGCACAAAAATCCTCGTCCGTTAACATGGTCCCTCACAAACCGATCTGATTCCTCTGCGGTAATCGCTTGCCGCCTTTCTGGTACGTCATGAGTTCTCTCTTCGATCGGTAAATATACTCACATCCTAAAAAGAGTGTACCAGAGATTCATGAAAGAGACAAGTTTCCGCTCCATATCTTTTCGTTTTTGCTGAATATTTTTTCGTGAGCCTATGCGCATGAGATGAAAATGGGAGCATATCTTTTTACAAACGGAGAGAAAGAGTGTGAGGAAAAGATATGGTTCAGTGATGTGCATGTTCTATGTATTTATCTGCTGAAATGTCAATGAAAATTTATGGTTCAAAGAGGAAAAGATATTCTACAATCAACAACCACCAGCAGTCATCTCTGGGACAATAACTATTATGTCGTCTTGCTGCACGTGCGCGGCTTCTAACGTCTCGTTCTCTTGAAGAAGGCGATTGTTATGGCTCAGGTGGTAAGTGATAGGCCGTCCCGCATTATCAGTGATAGGCAAATTGAGAGACGTGATAATAGCAGGGATGAGTTGCCCTGCTGGTGCATTTTCGGCCAGCTTGGCTTGGTGGCTTACATTACCTGTATGATCTTCTAGTGTAACCTGAACCTGAATAGGCATTGATCTTCCTTCTACATTTTTGTAGTCATTATATAGTATCGAAGGTCATGGAGGTAGCAAGTCTTTTCAGGCCTTCTTACCACTAAGCCACTCGAACATGCAACCATGTCCAACAGGCCAAAACATCCCTAGTTGCGGATAATACTGATTATTCGCGGTATTTTAGAGGCTGGACTGCTGATAACGCGCTTTTTCGCTGCCAGAAACAAGGCAAATTCACCGCTGATAATACATGTCAGTGCTAAACGTTGGTTATTGTCCGTTTGCTACGGAAACCCCGTATGGGCCGTCGAGGAAGAACGGGTACCCGGCATCTCCGACATCCCTGCAAGCGTGCTTGCCAACATGACACATTGGAACGTGGAACTGCTGCAACGGCGCTGGGAAAAGAAACGGCGGGAGCGCGAGGAGTTGTTGGGTAACTCGTAGCCAGGCCGGGTGCTAGCTGGTTTTATCAAGTGGGGCAGTGTGGCCGGCTTCTTGGTTACGAGAGCTGCTGAATGCCCTGCTTCGCCCTGGCGCGTTTTTCGGCCTCGCGTAGGATATAGGGCCGGTAGAACATCTGCTTGCCGTGAATGTAGTAGGCGGCCAGCTTGCCCTCGTCAACCCAATCATAGATGGTCTGGCGCTTGACTTTGAAGATTCGTTGCACCTCGGCGGTTCCTATCAAGTCTTTCGCCGGGATCATCCGGGTGTGTGCCTCACCAATGAGTTCACCTAAGGGGGTCTTCTGCCAGTCTTTCAGGAGCCTATAACCCTTTGGGTTGAGTGTATAGCCATAGACCACGCGGAGGACGCGCTGAATGGCCACGTCGGCTTCTTTCCCATCGATAGGATGGCCCTCGACGTACTGGACGATCATTTCCAGGTCCCGCCCCAGCTGGCTTTGCCGTTCGCCCTCAATTGTCGGCTGGGGCGGGTTCTTGCCGAGCGGGTGGTTCAGGCTGTTTATGAGTTCTACCGTGCGATTAGCGACAGCGTGCAGGGTATTATCGACGAGCTGGCGATGCCCCGGAGTCATATAGACCTAAGACCGAGATACGCGCAAAATAGGACAGAGGGAAAACAGTGGAAGTGTTTGCAGAAGCTCATCTGTTCTCCACATGTGAGGATGATCCACTCTCCTCTTGACGTTTACCGGTCGAATTTCCAGAGCCAGACCAGACCGGATGCCACACTCGAGAGGAGCAGGTGCGACCCATCAGGTGACCAGCGCAGTGCCACCGCATCTGCGGATGGAGCAGGATACTTGCTCTGCAAGGTGAATGAAGCGAACTGGTGCCCAGCGGGGCACTCAGAGAGATCAACCCGGTTTCCAGCACCGTAGTCAGCCAGAACACGTCCATTTGGACTCCAAGCAAAGGCCAGAGGCGTCTTCACCGCCTGAAGCTGCGCTGCACATTGGTTCGTCAACCCCACAGCGCCTGTCTCGTTCCTCTCTCTGGCTATCTCCGTGACCTTTCCGAACTTGGTCTCAGCAGAGATCACCTCAGGTGAGTCGAGCAAACCCCAAAAGCTCAGGTCAGGGATGAGATAGCGTCCATCAGCAGACCAGGCGGCAAAGCTGGTCCTCCAACTGTGGGTGGTATAGACCTCCGATGAGTATGCTACCGCCACCTGGGTCAAAGCTGGTTGCCACAACGTGAACGAGGCATCGCCATCAGGGTTTCCTCTCGCGCCCAGTGGAGGTGCTGCTGGCAGGAACTGGGTGGGAAGCAACCGCTCAGGGATCACGGTTCCCTTTGGCCCCCAATGATAGGCCAAGGCAGGAGGCAACGGGAACGACTTGGAAGTGAGAAGCACCCGACGCTCCAGATCCCACTGTGCATACGAGGGAGTCAGAGGGTTCTGCTGGTCGAGCAACACCTGGGTCTGTGTTCCATCTCGGTTCATCAGCACGATCCCATCCAGCGAGGGAGATGGTGCTGCAACGTGAAATGTGAAAGCGAGCCGCTGCGTGTCAGGGGACCAGATGACATGCAGATAGGAGATCACCAGCGCACTCCCTCCACCTTGCTTCTGCTGAGGCACACGTGCAGATGGTCCACTGATAGAGCCCGAAGATCTGTTGAGTGTCTGCACAATCGCCTCATCGGGATGCAACTGGCGAAGCAGTTGGCTGGTGCGTGCCTCATAGAGGTTGACCAGCCCAGGCACGGAAGCCACGGGCGAACAGTTCTGCCAGTAGCCTAACACCGCGATGAGCGTACTATCAGGCGACCACATGGCATCCCTCAGACAAGTGATGCCATCCCGCTGAGGAAGGACAGGAAGACCCGAACCTGGGTGAGAGGGATGTGCTTGTGGTGCGTAAGCCCTTCTGAAGCTCTCTATCATTGCAGAGGGAGAGACGCGGCTCACGCTGAGCAGCACGAGCAGCAAGAGCAGGATGCTCACGGTGCAGGTCAATCGCCAGCGCCGCCTGTATGGAGAGCGTTGCCATCTCAGCAAAGGAGAGGTCAACCCGAAGTGCTTGCTCTCTCCCAGAGGGTCACGTTGTTCCAGGTCGGTGATGGTGACCTTGTCGCCCTCTTCGTCCGCTGCGTGCTGCTCGCGCTGCTCGCAGGTGTCCATGCCTCTTCCCTTCAGCACCTTTTCCATGAGCTGGCTCTCCTCACTTCGTCTGGCACAACGTTTCAAAAGCAGAAATTGTTAACTGACAGATACATTGGCTCATGTCCACTTTTGGGGATAGATGAGCTTATCCATCGAATCTTTCTCAAGATTCGTGCTTGTTAACCAGGTTGAAATAACTCATCAATTCACTGATTCACCAAAAGTGGACCTGAGCCAGGATATGCGTCAGAATCACACGTCAGGAGGCACCACCTGTTTTTGCTCATGAGCAATCGGCTTCCTCCACATGAAGTGTGCTTACTGGCTCTGAGAGAGATGTTCTCACTGAACAGGCCCTTGTATTCCTCCTGATGAGCAAGACACGGGTTCCCATTCCTCCTTGAGGCAAGCAAGAGAAGCAGGAAGTCAAAGGGAACTCAGCGGCATCACGCCGCCGAGTTGCTTGTCTGCTAAGCGAAGAGAGCAGACAGAGACGACTCAGGGACACAAAAAGCATTGCGTATCCGGTGCAACTGGCAGCGTGCAAGAAATGTCCACGAACCAGCGCTCCAGACCGCTCACATGCTCGCGATGCGTTTCTCCTTGGGCCATGACCTGCTTGGTTAAGCAGACGCCTATGCCAGAGGTAGTGGTGAGCAGTCGGACGACGGGCGGCCTGTCCTTCCAGATCATGGCCTGGACAAACTGGACGATGGTCTCCAAGCCCGCTGGCCTGGATGCGGTGCTGGCGCAGCGTACTGCTGTGCTCAATCAGACTTCCGACTCGTTCTACGAGCACCAGCCTCCCCTGATGGCTTAACTCCCTGCAACGAGTTGATACATCCTTCTCAAGCGCTCAGCGTCACAAGGTCGTCACAGAAGTCGGTCCCAGACCAAAGCACCTGGCCCTCACGCGAGGTGCTTTGGGGTGAGCCTTTCCATGCTTGCTCACCCCACTGCTGTCTCACCATCCTCTGCCGTGGAGAGGGCCTCACAGGGCAGCCTGCGTCCGTTCCCCGCTCGTCGGGTGAAGAACTGAGCTACACGCCGATGGGCATGGCATCAGATGAAGATGCCGGGACAGCCACAGCTGGCTTGGCTTCTTCCATAGGCTCAGGTTTTACTGGGGGCAGGTTGAAGGGCACAAACACTTCTTCCGGTGCCGCCCCATGTTCTCTGATGCTATTCGTCTCGGTCCAGATGACCCAGATCGCGAGTGCCTGACTAAAATCCATGATCTGCTTTCCTCTCTTGGGTCATTTCCTCTTTTTGCTTTCCTTGCTTCTGTGTTCACCAGCGTGAACTTCTGCTCAAAGTGTACGTGACCCAAGGGCAAAACACATCGGGAGAATTCCGTGAATCGACTCCGTATCTCTGGAGGACTGGACGGACCCAAAGCCAGAGGGACTACGGAGAATCCCGTAGAAGAGGTCAGACCAGATGGTGCTCCATGGCGTAGCGGGTGGCGGCTACTCGAGAGGAGACCCCGATCTTGCTATAAGTGGAGGTCAGGTGGGTGTCAACGGTGCGCGGGCTGATGATCAGGCGTTCGGCCACCTGCTCATTGGTCAGTCCCTGGGCCACCAGTCGCAGCACCTCGATCTCCCGAGCGGTCAGTCCGTCGGGAGAGGTGGAGGCTTTGCGAGTCTGTGGAACAGAGGATGGTCCTGCTGGAGCCGTCGTCGGCATCGTCACGGCTCCCTGTGCTGCCAGCACTTGCTCCAGCGTCATGGCTCGTCCTTGGGTCCATGCGGCGGCAAAGAGCTTCTCCCCCACGTGGGTGCGGGCAGTAGCGATCGCACGCTCATACTCAGTTCGGAAGATCGCGAGCAGAGGTGCATGGAGGTCTTCGCGTAGCGTTTCGGCCGCTCCCCAGAGGCGGGCCGCCCATTCTCCCTCTCCCTGTGCTGCGACGACCTCGGCTAATCCTTCCACATAGAAGGGGATATTCCACCGCTCGTCACCCTCACTGGGAAACGCTGCATAGTCTCGACTATATTCAACTCGGAAGGGTATGCGAGGAATATTGCGCTGCTCGTCGCCCTCCCTGGCGAGCATGAGGATTTCTTCATAGTGGCGGCGCGCGACTGGGTAGTTCCCCTGGCGCGCTTGCACCCGCGCCAGCACGAAGAGCGCCTCGGCCTGGACGTCTGCTGCGGCGAGGTTGCCTTGCCCGAGGAGCACGACCTCTGCTGAGCGGATGAGCGAGAAAGCAACTCCCACCGTCTGGCCTGCCTCTCGGAAGATCCTGCAGGCTTCCTCCAGGAACGGGCGAGCGCTGAGAGCATCCCCCTGGCCATAACAGAGGAGCAGGCCCAACAGGAAGTGCATCTGGGCCATGCCTCCCACGTTGCCCAGATCCCTAAAGAGCGCCAAGGCCTCCTCGTAGTGGGCTCGTGCCCCGGCGTGCTGGCCTTGCGGCGCGTGCTCCGTCACCCCTTGAAACACGAGTGCCCAGCCCAGGCTGAACTTGTTCCCTCGCGCTCTGAAGAGCGCAGCGCTCTCCTGCAGGTGTGCGCGTGCCTGGCCATAGTCGCCTCTGTGCAGGGCACAGATCCCGAGCGTACAGAGACAGGAGGCGATCCCGGCCTGGTCTTCCAGCTGCCGGCTGAGCGCCAGTCCCTCCTCCGCCAGCACCTCTGCCCTCTGCATGTCGCCCTGGACCTGGGCCAGATTCGCCGCCACGCTGAGCGCCTTGGCCCACAGGGCCGAAGCGGCTCGCGGACTGGCTGCTAGAGCTCGCTCCAGGAAGGTCCGCCCCTCACTCAGATGCGAATGCAGGATCCAAAATTGCCCCAGCGCTGCCCACAGGCGCAAGGCTACCTCCCTCCGCTGCTCCCCCTCTTCGCCGGGCCTTGGCTCCAGCGCCCACCTGAGCGCCGCGCGCAGGTTGTCATACTCCCGCTCTAACCGCTCCAGCCACTTGACTTGTCGTGGGCCTTCAAGCTCGGCCTCTGCCTGCTCGGCCAGGGACAGATAGTAGGCTGCATGAGCCTGCTGGGTCGCCTCCAGCTCTCCAGTGGTGGCAAGCATCTCCAACGCAAACTCGCGCAGGGTTTGCAGCATCAGGAAACGTGGCTCCTCTGTCTCCTGCTCACTCTGGTGGATGAGGCTGTGATCCAGCAGCGAGGCCAGCGTGTTCAAGACGTCCGGGTTCCCTCGGCCTGCCCCCTGGCCAAGCGCCTCGGCAGCCTCCATCGTCCAGCCGCCTACAAAGACCGCGAGCCGCCGGAAGAGCGCTTGCTCTTCTTGTCCTAAGAGGTCGTAGCTCCACTGAATTGTCTTGCGCAACGTCTGCTGACGAGCAGGAGAGGTGCGTGGCCCGCCGGTAAGCAGAGGCCCTCGCTGCGAGAGACGCGCCAGCAGGGCCTGAGGTGGCAAGAGTCTGACGCGGGCGGCGGCCAGTTCAAGCGCCAGCGGCAGCCCATCCAGGCGCACACACAGCTCGGCAATCGCTCGTGCATTGGCTGCCGTGAGCTGAAAGCTGGGGAGGTGGCTG